>OGCM01000079.1_pt1 | contig 160359 bp, 138 predicted proteins | sample 1570151 | NCBI WGS metagenome assembly OGCM01 (sample SAMEA4370582, study PRJEB24528) | human gut metagenome
TTATAATTATATATTTACAATATTTAGACATAAAAATATATCCTCCTGGTTTTTTTGTACCTTGAGGATATATTTATTTTTATTCAAATTTAAGTACTTTTTTATTTATTGTCCTTGACACAGGGTCCACATTAATTTAATTTGTAGTGCATTTGTATTTTTTTTAATAAGGTCTATAATTAAGTATAGACAAGAGTTATTTTTTTAAGTAGTACAAAAATCTGATGGATAGGTTATTACAATTTTATCAAGAACAAATTCATTTTTTAATTTAGAAAGAAAGTGTTGCATATGGTATATGTATTGATTTAACAGATAATACAATGTTAGCTAAAGTTGATCAAAATTTAAATTTAATCTTTTTTGATGATCAAAAAATCAAATATGACAGTTGGTTAAAAACACATATTTATCAACATATTCCTTACATAGATGAAGTTAATGAATTACAAGATATTTTACAAAGAAGTCATTTACTGAAACAATATCAATCAAATCAAGCATATCAATGTATCCAACATTATTTTTTATGGAATCAATGTATTCAACATTGTAAATTAAATGTTCATGTTTTTAAAAATCCAATTAATAATCATATACAAGCATATATGTTTTGGCGTAATAATACAGAAGAATATATAGATGAACAAATAAAAAATGTACTTTATAAAAATGATTATCAAGCAATTGCACTCATTGATATATTACATCAAAATGTTTATTTAAGATTAAATCATGCAACAAAAGAAATAAAAGAAAACAATTATATTGATTATCAAAAAGTTATTGATTTAGTTACTCAAAATCAAATAGCTCCTAAATATAGAAAACAATTTATTAAAAATACATCATTAAAAAACTTAGAAGATAATATGAAATATTTAGGATATTATTCCTTTAAAGTTTTTGATTTAGAAAATAAAGTAGTACATTATTCATATTATTGGTTTGATCAAAAAAAGAAATTATGCTTTGTGTTGTTGATGATATGACAAGAGAATTAGAAATAGATTCTGTTACAGAAACTTATACAAGAGAAGGCTTTTTTAGAAGAACAAATAAAATTATTAAAAGAAATACACAACAGGAATTTGCGATTATGTATTTAAATCTTGTTGATTTTAAAATTATTAATGATTTATATGGGTATGAAATAGGAGATATGATTTTAAATGATTTAGTTGTTCAATTACAAAATTCATTTTTAAAACCTATTTTAGTTGCAAGAATGGTTGCTGATCAATTTACATTATTAATTAATAAACGAAACTTAGATTATGAAAAACTGATAAAGTATTTACATTTTACATATCATTATGAATCAATTACACTGGATATTTATGGAAGATGTGGTATTTATCTTATTCCGCACGAAACAACACTTAATATTTCAGATATGTGTGATCGTGCTAAACTTGCTAAAAATTATATTTCTAATCGTTATTTAAAACCATATGCTGTTTATAATGAAAAAATGAAAAGTGACCATGAAGAAAGAAGTATGTCACTTATTCAATTAGATGAAGCAATCAAAAACAAAGAATTTCAAGTTTATTATCAACCAATCTATGATGCTCAAACAGAAAAAATTGTTTCGGCCGAAGCCCTTGTAAGATGGCATTCACCAACAAATGGAGTGATTCTACCAAGTAAGTTTATTCCTGCTTTGGAAGAAAGTGGATATATCACTATATTAGATACATATGTTTATCAAAGTGTTCAAGAGTTTTTGGAAAAGGAATGTCAAGATATACCTATTAAGATTTCTATGAATTTATCAAGAATGGATTTAATGAACCAAAACATTATGAATCTTATTTTAGAAAATGAAAGAAACCAACATATTAATTATGAAGTAACAGAATCAGCTTATTCTTCATTATCAGTAAATGCGAATGATTTTTTATCAACATTGCATCAAAGAGGAAATATGATTTTGATGGATGATTTTGGTAGTGGTGTTTCATCATTAAGTACAATTCGTGATTTTGAATTTGATATTATTAAAATTGATATGGGATTCGTGCGTAATATCGGTTATAGCCAAAGTAATGATAGTATTCTTGCTTCATTAATTGAAATGATTCATCGTTTAGAAATGAAGGTTGTTGCTGAAGGAGTCGAAACAAAAGAACAACTAGATTTTCTAAAAGAGCATGGTTGTGATTTTATACAAGGATTTTATTTTTCAAAACCACTTATTAAAAATGATTTTAAAAAATTAATTTCAAACTAAAAAACAGGTTCTAATTGAACCTGTTTTTAAATAGAATTTTGATGAACATAATTTGTAATCTCACCAAGATTGATTTCTTTGAGCTTTTGTTTGTATTGATTCTCTGCAGCATTTAAATGATTCATAATGGTATCTTCGGTATGATGTATATTTAAAGCAGGATCAAAGACTTTATCAACAAGATGCGTTGTTTCAATAAAAGTTTCCTTGCCTTCAATTGCTTCAAAAATATCTAAAAATGATATATCATTCATTTTTTTATTTAAAATAAAACCACCTAATTTACTTGCCTTAGAAGTAATAAGACCAGCAACGACCAATTGTCTTGTTACTTTCTTTAAATATGAATCAGAAACATCTAGCTTTTTACTAAGTTCATGACTTTTTAATGGCCCTTCACTTGTTCCAATAAGTAATAAAATACAAATTGCTTGTTCAAAACTTTTTCTTATTCTCATTGTAATCCCTTCCCTTTTTTTATTATAGCTAATTTTTTATATTTTGTATGTAAGAATATTGACAAATATATTGAAAAAATTATAATACTCTATAGACATTATATATCTATGGATGTAAAATGTCTATAGAAGATAGAAAGAAGGATATTTATGATTAAGCAAGAGTGGAAAAACATTTTAAAAAATCATTGGATTCAAATTGTTTTAGTTGCTCTTATTCTTATTCCTAGTATTTACACAGTTGTCTTCCTTGGATCTATGTGGGATCCATATGGAAACAGTGGAGATCTTCCTGTCGCTGTCGTGAATAAAGATAAGGCAGTTGAATACAACGATAAGAAATTAGACGTTGGTGATCAACTTGTTGATAAGTTAAAAGACAACGATTCATTAGATTTCCATTTTGTAAATTCTAAAGAAGCAAATAAGGGTCTAAAAGATGGTGACTATTATATGGTCATTACAATTCCAAGTAATTTTTCAAAGAATGCAACAACTTTGTTGGATAAAAATCCTAAAAAGATGGTTTTAAATTATACAACAAATCCAGGTACAAACTATGTTGCATCAAAAATGGATGATTCAGCAATCGCAAAAATTAAAGCTGAAGTTTCAGCTTCAGTAACAAAAACATATGCTGAAACAATCTTTACTTCAATTGGAACAATGTCAGATGGATTTGCTGAAGCCAGCGATGGTACTCAACAATTATCTGATGGTATGACTCAATTAGAAGATGGTAACAAAACAATTAGTGATAACTTAAAAGTATTAGCAAGTAGTTCTTTAACATTTAAAGATGGTACAAATACTTTAACTAAAGGTTTAAAAGATTACACAAATGGTGTTGTTGCAGTAAATAATGGTATTTACCAATTAAAAACAGGTGTTGGTACTTTAGGTAGTGCTACTCCTACATTAGCTAGTGGTGTAAGTGATTTAAATACTGGCGCTCAAGCATTAAATAAAGGTGTTAGTGATTATACAGCAGGTGTAAGTCAAGCATTAGCTGGTGCGAATCAATTGGTTGAAAATAACACAGCATTAAATGCAGGTGTTAAAGCATTAGGTGAAGGTGCTGAAAAATTAGTTGTAGGAAATCAACAAGTAGTTGATGGTGTAAAAAAATTACAAGAAAATCTTGAAACTTCCAAAAAAACTATGGCAGCAAGTCAAGATTCATTGACTCAATTATCTGATGGGAAAACATCATTAGATAATTATGCTACATTAATTAAAACATTAAATGCAAGTGGTGATGCTCAAAAACAAGGAATTGCTAGTAAATTATTAACTAGTGGAATGTCAAGAGCAGAAATCGTTGCTTATGGTTTAACAAATTATTTCCCTGTAGATAAATATAAAGACGGTGTAGCTTCATATATGGATTCGGTTGCTACTTATACAACAGGTGCATCTACAGCAATTAATACATTATCTAGTTCAACTAAATCAAGTTTAAATGATTTAGATGCAGCTCTTAATGGTGGAACTTTAACAGATGGTACAAAAGTTCCTACAGGATTAGTAAGTGGAACTCAAACAGTCCAAGCTGGATTAAATGAAGTGAATGCAAAAGTTAATGGTGGTAAATATGTAACTGTTGACAATGATGGAAATATTAAACAAGTAACTGTTGATTCTAAAGATGCTTTAGTTGCAGGTGTTCAAGCTTATACAGCTGGTGTGGATAGTTTACAAAAAGGTTTAACACAAATTGCTGATAACAATACAGCTTTAACAAGTGGTGCTACTGCTTTAGCTGATGGTACTTCAAAATTAAACAGTAATGTTCCTGAATTAACTAAAGGAATTACAGCTTTAACAAGTGGTGTTGATCAATTGGCTACAGGTACTTCAACATTAGTAAGTAATAATGCTACATTAATGAATGGTGCTAATCAATTATCCGATGGTGCTGGTCAAATTAGTGATGGTGCTAGTAAGTTGGCTGCTGGTTCTGATACTTTAGGTGATGGAATTAAGAGTGCAGCTGATGGTGTAACTACTTTAAATGGTGCATTAAAATCTGGTGCAGAAGAAAGTAAGATTGATTCAACAGATAAAACTACTGATATGGTAGCTACTCCTGTTGAAACAAGTCATAAAGAAATTTCTAAAGTTGAAAATAACGGTCATGCAATGGCTCCTTATATGATGTCAGTTGGTTTATATGTAACATGCTTAGCATTTGCTTTAATGTATCCAATTAGACATGGTATTAAAAAAGCTGAAAATGCATGGAAATATTGGGCAAGTAAAGCAACTGTTATGTATACAGTTTCTACATTAGCAGCTATCGTAATGGTTACTGCTTTAAGATTAATTAATGGATTTGAACCTGTTAATTTAGGTTTAACATACTTACTTGCAATTCTCGTATCAGCGGCATTTATGTCACTCGTTATGTTGTTAAGTTTAACAACTGGATTTATTGGTGACTTCTTATTACTTGTATTCATGATTGTTAACTTAGGTGGTTCAGCTGGTACTTATCCATTAGATACAGGTCCAGCTATCTACAAAGCTATTCATAAATTTGTACCATATACTTATAGTGTAGATGGATTTAGAAAAACAATTAGTATGACAGCTCCTTCAATTTCAGTTGAAATTGCAGTATTTGCAGGAATCTTAATAGTATGTTCATTATTAACAGTTGTTTACTTCAAATATAAAAACAAAGAAGATAAACATGCAATTCCTCAAATGTTTGAAGAAGTAAATTCAACAAAAGCTGAATAGTATAAAGGAATCCTAGAAATAGGGTTCTTTTTTATATGTAGTTCAAACTAAAAGTAAAAAATCTTTTGTGAATAATTTAACAAAATGATAAAATAAAGGTAGGAGGATGAATCTATGGAAATTAAAAATGTTGTTGTTATTGGTGGAGGCGTTTTAGGAAGTCAAATTGCTTATCAAGCAGCTTATTGTGGTTTTGATGTAACGATTTGGCTTAGAAGTGAAGGAAGTATAGGAAGATGTCAGCCTAAATTAGATCATTTAAAAGAGGTTTATCATGCTACGATTACTTTAATGGATAGCGATAAAGGAAAGACACCTCAAAATTGGGCCATGGGTATTAGTGATTATGAAGATTTTGATAAAGAACAATGTTTAGAAAAAGCTAATAAGGCCTATGAAAATATTAAATTAGAATTAGATTTACAAAAAGCAGTCAGTGATGCCGATTTAATTATTGAATCAATGGCTGAAAATGTAGAACAAAAAATAGATATTTATAAAAAAATGGCAGATTTATTACCTGAAAAGACAGTTATCGTTACGAATTCATCTACATTATTACCATCGAAGTTCGCTAAATATACAAAACGTCCAGAAAAATATTTATCATTACATTTTGCAAATAGTATTTGGAAAAATAATATGACAGAAGTCATGGCACAAAAACAAACGGATCAAAAATATTTTGATTTGATTATGGATTTTGCTAAAGAAATAAGAATGATTCCATTACCTGTAAGAAAAGAAAAATCAGGTTATTTATTAAATTCAATGCTTGTTCCTTTATTATTTTCAGGAATGGATCTCTATGTTAATGGTATAAGTGATCCTGAAAGTATTGATAAAGCTTGGACACTTGGTACAGGTGCTCCTAAAGGACCTTTCCAAATATTAGATACAGTAGGACTTACAACTGCATATAATATTGTTTCTATGTATTTGAAGGTTCCATCATTTTTAGCTCCTTATAATTTTAAAGGTATGGCTAAGATGTTAAAGAAATATATTGATGAAGGAAAACTTGGTATGTCTTCAGGAGAAGGTTTCTATAAATATTAGAAGAATCGTTTTGATTCTTCTTTTTTTGTCAAAATGAGAATATTAAGTAGATTATTGGAATGAAATTTCCAAGTTTTTTATTTTTTTAACAAAAAAAGAAGAAAAAAGTAAAAAAATAAACGATATATATAGCAGGAGGAACTACTTATGCAACAATTAAATCTTATAACAAGCTCTAATAAAACAATCATGTACGATCAGTATTGTAAAATGCTGATAGGACATCCTTATATGCTTTCTAGAATCATTTCTTGTTTTGTTGAAGAAGCCAAACATCTTTCATTAGATGAAATAAAAAAGCTAATTAAAGGAGTCCGTATTGGTGATAAAATCGTCAATCCTCATTTTCATTTAATGGATAAAGAAGCTTTTATCAAAGATGAAGGATTGATGTGCTATGATATTTATTTCTATATCGATTTACCACAGCTAGATCAATCAACCAAAAGAGTCTACATTAATATTGAAATTCAAAACAAGACAAGTCCAGGATATCATCTTGTCACAAGAAGCATCGCTTATAGCTCAAGAATGATTTCCAGTCAATGGGGAAGAGAATATGATAGCGAAAACTATGATGGAATGAAAAAAAGTGTATTCATTTTGGATCATGCCACAAGCTACAAAGAGTAAAGATGGCTGCATCAATCAACTCAAAATAGCAGAAAATCATTTAAGTGGAAATTATGAAGAAAAAATAGAAAATTATGATAAAGAAGAACAACTTATGATATACTTAAGCAAAGGACATAGTCCTAATGATAAGTATGAAAGCTATGATGAAATACTAATGCCTATAGGCGCATTATTGAATAATACATTGAATTATCAAGAAAAGAATGAAGTAATAAAAGGATATGGCTTGGATGATGAAGAATTTGAAGAAAGGATGAGAGATATGTGTAATTTAGGAGAAGTTATCGAATTAGAAGCGTTGGAAAAAGGGACAAAAAAAGGGACACAAAAAGAGAGAATTAGAAAGAATATAGAATATGTAAGAAAAATGATGACAAAATTGCAAATGACATTTAAAGAAGCAATTCAATTTTTAGAAATTCCTGAAGATGAAGAAAAAGAGATAGAAGAATATTTTAAATCATAGAATAAAAAAATTAAATATAATTCTTATTTTTTCAAATTATGAAATGAAAGAGTTCCTTGTTTACTAAGTGCTATAATACATTTAGAAAAACGGAGGTAGAGAAAATGAGTTTTCCAAAAGATTTTTTATGGGGTGGAGCTATTGCTGCTAACCAATATGAAGGTGCTTGGTTGGAAGATGGGAAACAACCAAACGTTACAGATGTACTTGTAGGTATTATGTCTAAAGATCCTGGTATTCAATGGAATGAAGATAAGAAAAAATATGAAATGAAATTAAATTCTGATAAAGTTTATTTATCACATGATGCCGTAGATGGGTATCATCGTTACCGTGAAGATTTAAAATTAATGAAAGGTATGGGATTCAATAGTTTTAGAACTTCTATTGCTTGGGGAAGAATTTTCCCTAATGGGGATGAACTTGAACCAAATGAAGCAGGTCTTGCTTATTATGATGATATGTTTGCATGCATGAATGAATTAGGAATGGAACCTGTCATTACTTTATCACATTATGAAACACCATTACATTTAATTACTGAATATGGTGGATGGTCTAATCCTCAATTAATTGATTTTTGGTTACGTTATGTAAAAACTGTTTTTACACGTTATAAAGGAAAAGTTAAATTCTGGCTTACATTTAATGAAGTCAATGCGTTATTTAGAATGCCGCTTGTTGCTGGCGGGGTTTTAACAATTAAAGATCCTAAAGATCCTAGTGATCCAATTGGTTCAACTACAAAACAAGATCAATGGGATGCTTATCATAATATCTTAGTCGCAAATGCGAAAACAGTTCAATTAGGACATGAAATTAGTGAAGATTACCAAATTGGCTGTATGATGACAGCTTCATCAGTAGCTACTTATCCATATAACTGTGATCCTTTAAATGTTGTTGGAACTTTAGATGCTCAACGTATGAATATTTTCTTTATGGCAGATCCATTCTGCTTAGGTATTGTACCAACTTATTTAAAGAAAGTATGGAAAGAAGATCAAGTAAATGTAGAATTTAGTGATGAAGAATTAAAATTGATTAAAGAAAATACAGTTGATTTCTTATCATTTAGTTATTATCGTTCAACAACATTTGATCGTGATGTGAACTTAAAAGTAGATACAGGTGGACTTACATGTCGTGATAACCCATATCTTAAAGATAAAGCACCTCAACCTTGGGGATGGGCTGTTGATCCGGTAGGATTACGTTATACTTTAAATGTTTTATATGATCGTTATCATTTACCATTATTAATTGTAGAAAATGGTGTTGGTTTAGATGAAAATATTGATGAAAAAGGTGAAATTCATGATGATTTCAGAGTTCATTATATTGAAGAACACTTAAAGAATGTTAATGATGCTATTGAAGATGGTGTTGATTGTCGAGGTTATTTATATTGGGGACCAATTGATGTTGTATCAGCTGGTACTGGTGAAATGAAAAAACGTTATGGTTTTGTTTATGTAGATCGTTTTAATGATGGACATGGTACGCTAGAAAGAAAATTAAAAGATTCTTATTATCGTTATAAAGAAATAATTGAATCTAATGGAGAAGTTTTATTAGAGGATGAATAAGGTGTGATTTTAAAAATCACATCTTTTTTTGATATTTTTTTAGTGTAATCATATATGATGATAAAGGGGTAAGCAAGATGAATACCTATGTATAACTTATTGTATGAATGGTATCTTATTTATCATGACTTATGAAATTTGCATATTTTCTAGTTAAAAGAATTAAAGAATCCTTTTTTGATTTTTAGCTATAGTATCCACCTCTTTAAGACAAGTATATAATATTTTAAAAAAGTGATAGATTATACTCCTCGGTTTAAAGTAATAATAACGGTGTTAAATCAAAAAATGTGTCAGATGGTTAATTAAGTTTTTTAACAATATAATTTCTTTTATTTTTGTTTTTGATAAGAATAAATTGATTTTTATTTAAGAAAAAATATAATAAACATCATAGACAAATCATGAACAGGTTTTTCTTCCTTAAATAATTTTTTGACAATAACATTTTGAAATTTGTACAAGACTTGTAGAATTTATTTGAAGGCCATTTGGTCTTTTTTTTATCTTTTTTATAGGTTTGTGTTATAATTGATGAAAAGAGGTGAAAAAATGGAACACTCAATTAAAGCAGGACTTATGATTACAAGTGCCTCTGATTATAATATGGAAATATGCCGAGGAGCAAATGAAGCGTGTAAAGAACTGGGAATAGAACTTGTTATCTTTTTTGGTGGTTCAGTTGATCCAAATGTAAAGTTTGTACAATCTTCTGATTATCAAAAAGCAAATGTCTATGCTTTTGCAAATTATTTAGATTTAGATTTTTTAGTTATTCCCGCTTCAAGTATTTGTCGTACGGATCAAAAAACAAGAGAGGCTTTTCCAAAATATTTTCATATACCAGTAGTTACTTTAAATTCACAAATAAAAGATTATCCTTTTGTTGTCTATAATAACAAAAAAGCTGTTTATGATGCTGTAAGTTATATGATTGAAAAAAATCATTGTCAACATATTGGAATTATTACTGGTTATGATAGAGGGGTTACTGCAAAGCAAAGACTTGCAGGCTATCAAGAAGCCTTATCAAGTCATGATATGCTTTTTGAAGAAAAGTATATTTTATCGACACCTGGTTATAATATTGATTCGGGAAATTTAATGAATAAATGGCTTAAAGAAAACCCTGAATTAGATGGAATTATGTGCGTGACGGATGATATTGCTTATTATTTATATCGTGAATTAGAAAAAATAGGGAAACGTGTAGGTAAAGATATTATGGTGGCTGGTTTTGATGATAAACCAGAATCAACACATATGGTTCCACCGCTTGCTTCTTGTCATGCGGATGCTTCTTTTATTGCTTATTTAGGAATAAAACAAGGCTATGATCTTTATAAAAATGGTTCTACACAAAATCAATATATAGATGCCCATTTTATTCCTCGTCTTTCTGTTGATTGTGAAAACCATGAAGAAACTGAAATTGGTGAATTTATTCTTTTTTGCAGAGCTGAAAAAGAAAGTAATGAATATATAGCTCAAGGAATGACACAATATGTTTTTGATAATAAATTGGTTTATAGTTCCAATTATCAAAAAACTGTATGGAGTTTCTTTACTTATTTATTGGATCTTTCGGTAAAAGATTGTACGAAACATTACGTTTATCAACAAATAGGAGATTATATTAATTTGATTTTTAATGAAGATGATATTCGTTATTTAGATTTAGAAAGACTCTTTTTGTGTCTATCATTTTTAATAAATACTGAAAACTACCTCAACATGGAAGATAAAATAAAACTCCAATCTTTTAAACAATATATTTATTTACAAATGATTAGTAGTTATAATTATCTTCTTTTGTTAAAAGAAAAGCGTTATACAAGGAGAATGAGAAGTATTGGACAAGTGAATAAAGGGATGTTGTTTGAATCTTTGAATGATGATATTTATGCTATTGCGGATAATATACCTTCTCTAGGTATTCATAATGCACAGCTTTATCTTTTTGAAACACCTGTTATGACTTATGAATTTAGACCATTTATCATGCCAAAAACAATGGAATTAATTATAAATGTAGAAAATGGCCAAAGACAGCCTATTAAAAATACACATGTGTTACTAAAAGATGTTTTAAATCTTGCAAAGCAACCTTATAAAATACTTACAAGCATTTACTCTAATGAAAATTTTTATGGCTTTTTGGTGACGGATTGTACATATTTTGATTTAGAAACACTTGAATATCTTTCTAATCAAATTGGGATATCTTTAAATGTCAATGCCATTGTTAGAGAACTAAATAGTATTTCTAATACAGATGAATTAACCCATATTTATAATCGACGAGGACTGATTCAAAATATTAAACTTCTTTATAAAGAATATAAAGAAGTTTCTGAAAATCTTTATTTCTTTATAGGAGATTTAGATAATTTAAAATATATCAATGATACATTTGGACATGACCAGGGAGATAAAGCAATTCAAATAGTATGTGAAATACTAAATGATATTTTTCAAACACATGCTGTTATTGGACGCTTAGGTGGCGATGAATTTGGTATTGCGTTTACTTGTAAAAATGAAGATTTTATTATTCATATTGATTCATTAATTCAAGAAAGAACACAATATTTTAATGAAAAATACCAGTTACCTTATTATGTCAGTTTATCCTATGGAATAAGTGTCTTTGACTATAATAGTCCTTTTGATTTAAATCATACCATTAGATTGGCGGATTCATTAATGTACGAAAGAAAAAAGGAAAAACATTTACAAAGAGGAAAAAAAGGATAAGGAGGAACTATTTTGAAAAAAAACAAAATAAATCTTTCAAGAGAACAATTGGAAGAAGCTATTCAATTATTTAATCGAAGTATGGATGATTATTTATATCTTTTTGATATTCAAAATGATTATTATAGTATTTCAAAACATGCCGTAAATCGTTTTTGTTTGCCAAGTTATCATTTTTGTGATGCAACAAAAGCCCATAACTATTTTGTTTATGAAGACGATCTTCCTTTATTATTTGATGAGTTCAATAAAATTAAATCGGGAGAAATTACTGAGCATAGTTTACATTATCGTTGGTTAGATCGACAACATAATCCAGTTTGGATCAATTGTCGAGGTGATGTGATTTTAGATGAATTTAATAAACCTTTATACCTTATTGGTTGTGTTAATGAAATTGGAAAAAGACAAAAAGCAGATAATATTAGTGGACTTTTAAGAGAACCAAGTTTAGAGGAGTATGTTTCTTCTAAAAGTAAAAATAATATTACAGGTTATTTTATGCAAATTGGTATTGATGATTTTGAAGAAATCAATGGGCGTTTTGGTTTAAAGTGTGGAGATGAAATTTTAAAACAGTTTTCTAGGTGTATGCAATCGTGTATCAATGAAAATCAAAAGATTTACGAATTGGGAAATGGTCGCTTTATAATTATGGACTTAGCAAATCATACAAAAGAAGATATCTTAGAACTTTATGATGAATTAAAAAAATCAGTTGAGGTTGCTTTAGAAGAGAGTGATTATCGCATAGTTTATACGATTTCAGTAGGGATTGTTGAGATTGATAAAGAAATGAAAGACTATGATACACTTATTAAATATTCAGAATTTGCCTTAAACGAAGCTAAGAAAAAAGGAAAGAATAGTTGTTATTTCTTTACACAAGATAAATATAAACAATTCATTCGAAGAAGAGAAATTCGCGTTGGATTACAAAATGCAGTTGATCACAATTTTAATAATTTTGATGTTTATTACCAACCAATTATTGATATACATACAAGAAATCTTATAGGTGCAGAAGCTTTAATGCGTTTTAAAATGAAAAGAAATGAACAAATTGAATTTGTTTCACCAGCAGAATTTATTCCTATTTTAGAAGAATCTGGTTTAATTATTCCTACTGGTCGTTGGATTTTAAGACAAGCGGTTGCTTGTTGTAAAAAGTGGCAAGAATTTATTCCTGAATTTAAGGTGAATGTTAATTTGTCCTATGTACAAATTATTAAAAGTAGGATATTAGATGAAATTAAACAAGCTTTAAAAGATTATAACTTAAAACCTGCTTTGTTAGGAATTGAGGTAACTGAATCAGGTTATTTAGAAAATACATATCATTATAAAAAACTTTGGTCATCATTAAAAGAAGAAGGAATTACGCTTGTTTTAGATGATTATGGAACAGGTTATTCAAATGCATATCGTTTAAGCAATTTAACACCGCATTATATTAAAATAGATCGTGTTTTAACCCAAAAAGCACTTTCTTCAAATTATGAAAGAAGTATTTTGATTTATATTATTGAAATGGCACATTCTTTGAAATTGAATGTATGTATTGAAGGTGTTGAAACGGAAGAAGAGCTTCAAGAAATCAAAAAATTAAATCCAGATTATATCCAAGGTTATCTTTTTGGGAAACCAGCGCCAGAAGATGAGTTTTACAATCGACAAATTAAGAAGAAATAATTCTTCTTTTTTGAATTTTACATAAACTTGATAGATGGTAGATTGTTGAAGGTGTAAAATGTTTTTATATTAAATAAGAAAGAGTGTATAAATTATTATATATTGGGGGAATAAAAATGAACGTATGCCGAGAAAATAGAGAGTTATCATGGCTTAAATTTAACGATCGTGTTTTAATGCAAGCAAAAGATCCACAAGTACCACTTGCGGAAAAGTTAAGCTTTATTTCAATTTATCAAACAAATTTAGATGAGTTTTTTATGGTACGTATAGGATCACTTTATGACCAAATGTTATTTTATCCAGATTCCAAAGACAATAAAACAGGAATGACGGGTTTAGAACAATTAAAAGCATGTTTAAAAAAAGTCCATTATCTTAATAAAAAGAAAGATCGTATCTATGAAAATGTGATGTCGGAACTTGGACAATCAGGATGGTCAGTAATAAAATATAAAGATATTGAAAGCAAAGAAGACCGCCGTTATTTTTCTGATTATTTTGAAAGAGAATTACTACCACTTATTTCACCACAAGTTATTTCTAAAAGACAACCATTTCCATTTATCAACAATCGTGAAATGTATGTCGTTGTACATCTTGAATCGAAAAAAGGTAAAAGGAAAATGGGAATTATTTCTTGTGCTAATGCGATGGATGAAAGACTGATTGCACTTCCAAGTCAACCACAAAAATTTATTTTAGTAGAAGATATTATTTTACATTTTGTTTCACGTATTTTTTCTAAATATTCTGTAAAAGAAAAAGCACTTATTCGTGTAACAAGAAGTGCGGATATTGATGAAGATGATCATTCATTAGAAGGGCATGAAGATTATCGAGAAATGATGGAAAACTTGATTAAACAAAGAAGAAAACTTTCGCCAATGCGTTTAGAGATGACACCAGGATTGGACGAACTTGAAGTACTTATGTTGATGAATTTCTTGAATTTAAAGAAAAATCAAGTTTTCATTAATAATTCACCTCTTGATTTTGGTTTTGTAGGTGAATTAAGAGAGCGTTTAAGATATATTTGTCCAAGTATGTTCTATAAACGTTTAGAAGCAAGAAATAATGCATTCGTTGAAAATAAAGTACCAATGATTAAACAAATCTTAAAAAGAGATTTATTACTTTCTTATCCGTTTGAATCTATGTCACCATTTTTAAGACTTTTAGATGAAGCAAGTAATGATAAAAATGTGGTAAGTATTAAAATGACACTTTATCGTGTAGCAAAGAATTCTAAAATCGTAAAATCTTTAATTAAAGCAGCAGAAAATGGAAAAGAAGTTGTTGTTTTAGTTGAATTAAGAGCGCGTTTTGATGAAGAAAATAATATTGGTTGGTCGAAACGTTTAGAAGAGGCCGGATGTCGTGTGATTTATGGTTTAGATGGTTTAAAAGTGCATTCTAAATTATGTTTAATCACGTATAAAAATGAAAAAGGAATTCAATATATTAGTCAAATTGGTACGGGAAATTATAATGAAAAAACATCAAAACTTTATACAGATTTATCATTAATGACTTCTAAATATGAAATCGGAGAAGAAATTAATGGAGTCTTTAATCATTTATGTTTAGGTGAAACCGAAAATCATACAGATTTACTCATGGTAGCACCACATTGTATGATCAGTCATATCTTTAAGTATATCGATGAACAAATCGAACTTGCTAAACAAGGAAAAGAAGCTTATATTGGCTTTAAATGTAATTCGGTAACCAGTAAAAAGATGATTGATAAGCTTATTGAAGCAAGTCAAGCAGGGGTTCAAATTGATATGGTTGTAAGGGGGATTTGTTGTCTTATTCCTGGTGTTGAAGGAGCAACAGAAAATATTCGAGTTCTATCAATTGTTGGAAGATATTTGGAACATTCTAGAATTTATATTTTTGGTAAAAATAATCCAACTGTTTATATTTCTTCAGCTGATTTAATGACACGAAATCTTGAAAGACGTGTTGAAGTGGCAGCGCCTGTATTAGATGAAAAATTAAAACATAAGTTACTAACAATGTTTGATTGTATGCTTCGTGATAATGTAAAAGCATGTTCGTTAGAAAATAATGGTAAATACAAACGTATAAAAAATAAAAATAGAGAAATGAATAGTCAAGAATACTTTTTTAAAAATGATGTGAAATAGGAGGAGTTTTATGAGAGTTGGAATTCTTACAAGTGGTGGTGATTGTCAAGCACTTAATGCAACAATGCGTGGTTTAGTAAAAGCACTTTACCAACAAAGAAAAGATATTGAAATTATTGGCTTTTTAAAAGGTTATCAAGGATTGATGTATGAAAAATATAAAAAGATGTCTTTAAGTGATTTTGAAGATATTTTAAATGTTGGTGGAACGATTTTAGGTTCTTCACGTTGTCCTTTTAAAAAAATGCGTGTTATTGAAGATGGCTTTGACAAAGTTGAAGCAATGAAAAAAACATATAAGAAATTGAAACTTGATTGTCTTGTGGTTTTAGGGGGGAATGGTTCTTTAAAATCGGCGAACATGTTAGCACAAGAAGGTTTAAATGTGATAGGACTCCCTAAAACAATCGATAATGATACATGGGGTACAGATTATACTTTTGGTTTTCAAAGTGCAGTGGATATTGCAACAAACTATTTAAATGAAATTGAAACAACCGCTAAAAGCCATAGTCGCGTTTTCGTTGTAGAAATCATGGGACATAAAGTAGGACATATTTGCTTACAGGCAGGTATTGCAGCAGGAGTGGATGCGATTTTACTTCCAGAAATTCCTTATGATATTAAAGTGGTTGCAAAAAAAATCAAAGAAAATCAAAAAACAGGAAAAGAATATACAATCATTGCTTGTGCAGAAGGAGCTATTAGTGAAGAAGATAGTCTTTTATCGAAGAAAAAATACAAAGCAAAAGTTGCAAGTCGCCAAGGACGTTCGGTTGCTTATGAAATCGCTGAACAATTACAAGAGTTGATTCCTAATGAAATTCGTGTGGCGTTAGCTGGACATATTCAAAGAGGAGGCAATCCTTGTAGTTATGATCGTTTTATGGCAACACGCTTTGGGGTATATGGGGCAAATCTTCTTTTAAACAAAGATTTTGGAAAACTTGTTGTTTTTGATAAAAATGAAATCAAAGCGATTCCTTTAAGTGAAACAGCAGGTAAATTAAAATTTGTTGATCCTGAGTGTGAAGTTGTTTCGAGTGCTAAAAAAATGGGGATTACATTTGGCGAATAAACAGCATATAATGGTGTTTTTTCACATCGATAAATAGTGTATAATAAAGCTATGTTGATATGAATGAAGGTGTATTATGAGTAGTGAAATAATGAGTTTAGAAATGGATGTTTTTTGTTTATTGTTATTGATTCGAATTTTATATCAAATGTATATCAATCGTGAACAAAATGATCATAGGAACTATTTTTATCATACCATTGCTTGGGCTTGTGTTTATTTGTTTATGGATGCAATTTGGATCATGAATGTAAAACATCTTCTTACTTTTAATAAGATTCAAAGTGGAATATTTAATAGCTTCTATTTTTGTTCACTAGCAATGCTTGTTTGTTCTTGGTATATTTATGCTCAAAAAACATTTCATTCAACTGTTTTTGAGCATAAAAAACGCTTAGTGCTTACTTTTATTCCACTTATTTTTTTTATAGGATCTTCTTTGGTTTCTTATTGGACACATGGATTATTTGTTATTGATCAAGCAGGAAACTATCATCGTGGCAAATTGTTACCATTCTATTTTTTAATTTTATTTGCTTATATCCTTTATCTTTCAATAAAAGCAGGATATCTATCTAAAAAAGCAAAGAATTACTTATATCAAAAGGAATATAAAGTGATTGCTCGTTTTTCTTTTCTTCCTTTTATTACTGCGTTAATTCAAATTACAGTAGATCATTTACTTATTTTTAATCTAGGACTCACATATTCAATTTTTATTGTTTATAATTATTTTCAACAAAACCTTATTTCATTAGATCCACTTACCAAAATCAATAATCGAGAACAATTGGATATTTATTTAACAACGAAAATGAAAGAAAATCATCAAAAAAAAGATCTTTATTTATTTTTATTAGATATTGATCAATTTAAAAAGATAAACGATGAACTTGGGCATGTTGTTGGAGATCAAATCATTTTAAAGACAGCCGATATATTAAAACAAATTGCACATTTACATAATTGTTTTATTTCACGTTATGGTGGAGATGAGTTTATCATCGTATGTGAAAGAGATAAAAATGAAGAGATAATGCCTGTATTTAATGATTTACAAAGATTATTTCAGCAATCTCATGAAGGTTTACCAGATTTTAGTGTGAGTATTGGTTATGCTAAATATGATGAGTCATTAAATTATATTCCAAAATTTATTGAAAAAGCAGATCACTATATGTATCTAAATAAAAATGTGAAAAAGTGATAAAAATGAGTCATGGAAGGAGTATGTGTATGCCAAAAAGAAAAGCGAAAATATTGATTGTTGATGATGCCCAGATTAATCGAATAATTTTATGCGAATTATTGAGGGATCAATATCAAATTTTAGAAGCAGAAGATGGAAAAAAAGCTTTAGAAATAATGAAAGAAGATAAAATGATTGATTTAGTCTTATTAGACATTGTAATGCCTAATATGGATGGGTATCAAGTTCTTGAAAAGATGAAGGAACAACGTTATTTAGAATATCTTCCTGTTATTATTATTTCTTCAGAAGGAAATACGACTTCTATGGAAAAGGCTTATGAACTTGGAGCGACTGATTATATCAGAAGACCTTTTGAAAGTTATATTATTAACCGAAGAATTAAAAACACTTTAATGCTTTATGAAAAACAAAAGAAACTGGTTCATTTAGTAGAACAACAAGTTCAAAAAAGAGTAAACAATAATACGACATTAATCAATGTCTTAGGACATATCGTTGAATTTAGAAATGGCGAAAGTGGTTTACATATACAACATATTCAAACGATTACAAAAATGCTTTTACTACAATTGGGTAAAAAATCGCACGAATATAAGTTAAGTGATGCAGATATCTTACTTATTAGTACAGCTTCATCTTTACATGATATTGGAAAAATTTCGATTGATGAAAAGATTTTAAATAAACCGGGACGACTTACAAAAGATGAATTTGAAATCGTGAAACAGCATTCTTCGATTGGCGCAGAAATGTTGAAAACAGTTCCTAACTACAATAATAATGATTTATTGGAGTATGCTTATCAAATATGTCGTTGGCATCATGAAAGATATGATGGACATGGCTATCCTGATGGATTAGTTGGTGATCAAATTCCTATTTCAGCACAAGTTGTTTCAATTGCGGATGTTTATGATGCTCTTACGAGTGAACGTTGCTATAAAAAAGCATATAGTCATGAACAAGCTATGAAAATGATTGTTGATGGGCAATGTGGGGTTTTTAATCCTCTGTTATTGGAATGTCTTTGTGATATTAGTGAAGAAATGAAAGCGTCTTTATTTGAAAATGAAAATTATGCAGATCAAGCAGTTGTTTCAAAGATGACAGATGAGCTAGTTATTAAACAATTTAGAAGTGAAATGCCTAAAGAAAAAAATAATGAGTCTCAAAACAGAAAATTTTTTCAGGAAATGACATTTGAATACGATGCATTTAAAGATGCTGTTTATATTTCTTCACAAGCAGCAAAAGATCTAGGAATTGATGAAATAATTTATCACCCAAAAAATCATGAATTTTCTTTTTTTAATAAATCAACAATTAAATTACTTAAGGATAAACTCAAAGAAACAACACATTTAAATCCAGAGGTTGACTTAAAGATTTATGCACATATTGGAAAACAAAAACAATGGTATCATTTACAAGCAAGTACGCGGTGGAATGGAAGTGTTTATAAAGGATTTGTTGGAAAACTTGTTAAAGACAACAATATTCAAGTTATACATAATATTCAAGAAAATATTTCTTTAAAATATACATATACTGAAATAAAAGATTTTATTGAATCCTTAAAAGATATTTTTACGGTTGTTCGTTTGATAGATTTTCAAAAACATCAATCCGCAAAAGCAGAGAATGATCAAATAGAAATTATTGAAGGCAATTGTTATGATTACTGGAAAAGAAAAGATGTTTGTGTCAATTGTATTTCTAAGCAAGCGTATATCAAAAAAGGGCAAGCTTTTAAATTAGAATTTGTTGATTATAACATTTATGCCATTATTGCGCAGTATGTAGAAGTGGATGAGCGCCCTTGGGTCTTAGAACTTGTTTATAAAACAAAAGAAGATATTATTTTAGGAGCTCATGGAAAAACACGATTCTTAGAAAATATCGTAACTTATAATAAAGAGTACTATACAGATGTTTTGACTGGTGCTTATAGTCGACGTTATTATGAAGAATACGTTCAATACATCAATGATGTATCAGCAGTAGCAATGATTGATGCCGATAATTTCAAGGCAATTAATGATCAATATGGTCATAATGCTGGCGATCAAGCGATCAAAGCTGTTTCTAAAGCTATTCAATCATGCATTCGACCTGATGATATCTTTATACGTTATGGTGGGGATGAATTTGTACTTATTTTCCAAGATATTTATTACGATGCTTTTACAAGTCGTTTGTATCAAATTAGTGAATGTGTAAAACGAACAAAAGTAGATGATTATGAAGATTTATCATTATCAATTACTGTTGGGGGTATTTATGGAAATTCAAAAGTCAATGATGCAATTAAAAAAGCCGATAAATTGATGTATGAAGGAAAGAAATCAAAGTGTTCGGTCGTTGTAAAGAAAACAAGTGAGGTGGACTAAGGTTCACCTTTTGTATTTGTCAAGTTATTTTATAATACTGAAAAAAGTAAGCGGTTTTTCAAAGAATAAGTTATAATGGATTTTGAAATTTTGTATATCAAAACAAGGAGGAAGAAAAATGAGTTTTCCAAAAGGATTTTATTGGGGTGGAGCAACAGCTGCTAACCAATTAGAAGGTGGCTGGCAAGAAGGTGGTAAAGGTATTTCTTGTCCGGATATTTGTACAGGAGGAACTGCTACAAAAAGTAAAAGAATTACACCAGTATTAGAAGAAGGGACATTCTATCCAAGTCATGATGCGATTGATCATTATCATCGCTTCAAAGAAGATATTGCGTTATTTGCGGAAATGGGATTTAAAATGTATCGTTTTTCTATTGCATGGACACGTATTTTCCCAAATGGTGATGAAGATAAACCTAATGAAGCAGGTTTAAAATTCTATGAAGAATTAATTGATGAATGTTTAAAATATGGTATTGAACCACTCATTACAATTTCTCACTATGAAGTACCATTTAACTTAACAAAAAAATGGAATTCATGGGTAGATCGTCGTATGATTGATTGTTACTTAAATTTCTGCAGAGCTATTTTTACTCGCTATAAGGGAAAAGTAAAATATTGGCTAACATTTAATGAAATCAATAGTGCAACAACAGCAATGGGAGCATTTTTAGGACAAGGTATCTTAAATGAAATTAAAGAAATGGAATTTATGGATCAAGTAGACGTTCCTCAAAACCGTTTCCAAGGATTACATCATCAATTTATAGCAAGTGCTTTAGCAGTAAAAATGGCACATGAAATTGATCCAAACTATCAAGTAGGATGTATGCAAATCATGGCCACAAGTTATGGCCTTACATGTAATCCAGATGATCAAATTGAAAATCAACAAAAAAATCATTTAATGAACTGGTTCTGTAGTGATGTTCAATGCCGTGGTAAATACCCAAATTATATGGAAAGATATTTCAAAGAAAATAATATTGAAATTAAAATGGAAGAAGGCGATGAAGAAATTCTTGCAACTGGTCCAGTAGATTTCTATACATGTTCTTATTATATGTCAAATTGTCAAACTGCTGATAAATCAAAAGAAGGTGGAAAAGGAAATATCTTAGGTGGAGTTCCTAATCCATACTTAAAAGCTTCTGACTGGGGATGGCAAATTGATCCAGTTGGTTTAAGATATTCTTTAAATGAAATCTATGATCGTTATCAATTACCGATTTTTGTTGTAGAAAATGGGTTAGGTGCTTATGATACAATTGATGAAGATGGTAAAGTAAGAGATAGCTATCGTATTGATTATTTAAGAAGTCATATTGAACAAATGCATGAAGCTGTTTTAGATGGTGTTGATTTAAGAGGATATACACCTTGGGGATGTATTGACTTAGTATCAGCTTCAACTGGAGAAATGGCAAAACGCTATGGATTTATCTTTGTGGAAAGATATGATGATGGTACAGGTGATTTTGCTAGAAGAAGAAAAGAATCTTTCTATTGGTATAAAAAAGTTATCGAAACAAATGGAGAAGATTTAAAATAATAGTAAAAGAGCTCAATTGAGCTCTTTTATTACTTTGTTATAAAATTAATACCACGTGCTTGCGAGTGATAACTCTATAGCTTTAGCGTTAAGCAAAAAGCCTCCAGTGATAAACTAAAAATAGCTTAACAGTTAGAAATAGAAATCAAGAAGATAATATTTAGATAGATTTACTCCTTTTAGTAACAAACAACCATGCCATCTTTATCGAATTAATACCTAAATTTATTGGCGAAGATAGTTGTAATGCGTTATAATCATTTTGTTTTTCATATATAAATTATATAACAAAAAAGAACAATGTTTCAGCTTTTGCTGTTTCATTGTTCTTTTTCTATTTTTGACTGTCAGGCTTCGGTAAGTGAAGACTTTGGAAGTACATACCGCGTCTTTTAGGCATGTTTATTACTATTGTGGTAAAGTATCTTTGTAATTAGAATAATCATTTTTTACAACATCAGCATAAGCTTTATAAGCCTCTTCAAGTGTATTGTATTGTTTTTTCCATCTATGTATGATTTATATTGACTAGAACCACTTTTACCGGTTGGAGCGATCGCTATATATGGTTTATGAGCACTATCTTTTCGTTTTCGTGCAGTCGTTGATGATGAAATGTAGAATTTTCCATCAGCTGTACTAATAATGACAGGAATTTGTGTGTTAGCATTGATTTTATCTGTATCAATTGAAGTCCAAAATAAATATCTTTCAGATTCTTTTCCTTTTTTTGCGTTTCCATAATAGGCCCATGTACCATGGTTTAATAAACTCTTATTTTCAATCTGTTTGTTTAATTCTGGAACCATTGTTGAACCATCACATTTTGAATCAATTTCAAAAAAATCTCTATTTTTAAGATCATTTTCTAATAAACCGCTATTATTTAATGCACTATGTAAATTCGATGAAAAATCAATAGTAGATTCTTCTGTTTTACTTCCTTTCCAATTAAAAACAACAGTATTCTTTTCTTTGTTGTATGAGATTTCACAAACACCACCGGCTTTAGGAATTCCTTTCCAGTTATCAGTGTCAGGGTCTGATTTCTTGTGCGTAATACCAGCAATAGTTACAGAATCAAAAGCTTGCCAATCATCTTTTTTTTGTGTAAGTTCTACTTCTCTTACAATATCTGTTTTGTATCCTGTTTTTCCCATCGCAATGATATCTGTACAAGCAGTACGAATGTTGAAGAGGTCACGCGATTCGCGACTTTCTTCAATGTATCCTTGACAAGCTGGAATAGCGATAGCTGCAAGAATGGCGATAATTAGAAGAACTACTATTATTTCTACAAGAGTAAATCCTTTATTTTTTCTTTTCATAGGCACCCATTCTTTATGAATGATTTATTTTACTTTATCATATTTTTATTAATTTGTGAGCATTTATGAGCTTTTTTTGTTTCTTCTTCTAATACTTTTAAAAAATATTGTGCAGGTTTAGAAAGGACACGATATTTTTTCCAAATAAAGGCAGGTGATGAAGTGATTTGTGGATCAAGGGGTCTAAAACACAAAGAACTTTCCCCACTTGTATCAATGAGGTTTTTTAAAGAAATCACAGCTCCATTACATTCCTTTGTTAGAATACTGGCATTGTAAATTAAGTTATAGATTGCAATAATATGATATTTAGAAAAATAAGGATTGGCCCAGTTTTCTATTTGTTTATATTTTAATTCTTGTGAGGAACAAAGAAGAGGAACATCAATTAAATCTTGAGGAGTAATCGATTCTTTTAAAGCAAGAGGATGTTCTTTGTTTATATAGATTCCCCATAAGTCTTGATAAGGTAAAGATAAATGATTGTATTTATAAATATTAGCAGGTTCAATAATCAACCCAAAATCAATTAAACCTTTTTCAAGACGATCTGTCACATCTTGTTCATTACCACTGAATAAATGGAATTGGATACGTGGATAATCTTCTTGTACACGTTGAATGGCTTTACAAATGATTTCGATGCCTAACGTTTCTCCACTGCCAATACATACTTCACCACTTAAAGTTTCATCGAATAACATAATTTCACTTTCTGTTTTTTCAACCAAACTGACAATTTCTTCAGCACGTTGGCGAAGTAAAATACCTTCTTCAGTTAAAGTAATCTTACGATTACCACGAATGAAAAGCTGTTTTTGTAAATGATCTTCAAGTTCTTTCATTTGTCTTGATAAAGTGGGCTGAGTCACGTTTAAGCTTTCAGCTGCTTTTAAAATTGTTTCCTCTCTTGCAATCGCAAGAAAATATTGTAGAAGTCTAAATTCCATGATTTCACATCCTTTGTTTTTATTTTAAAGCTCTTTGTTATGCCTTGCAAGTATAGAAATATATTTGTTATAGGTATTTGATAATATAGAGATAAAGAATTACAATAATAAAGGAAAGTGGTGATAGCTTTGGGAAAAGAAGTAATTGAAGAATTAATTATGAATTTAAAAGATGCAGGATGTGATGAAGAACTTATTACAAAGTGTATTAAAAAATATAATAATGATGATTTGAAGATGTTGATAAAATCATTACAGTGTCATCGTTGTTGTTTATTAGATAAATTGCATGAGGAACAAAAGAAAATAGATTGTTTAGATTATTTAATATATATGTTAAAGAAACAAATGAAGGAGGATTAAGATGGAATTAGTTAAACAAGCTTATCTAAAAGGAGAAAGAGCTTTATTTAAAAGTCATGATTTAAAAGTTGAAGATAGTATTTTTGCTGATGGAGAATCGCCTTTAAAAGAAAGTGATCATATAGATATTAGTGGAAGTATTTTTAAATGGAAATATCCTTTATGGTATTGTAATCACGTCAATGTAGAAAACAGTACCTTACTTGAAACTGCTAGATCAGGTATTTGGTATACTCATCATATTAATATTAAAAATAGTGTCATTGATGCGCCTAAGACCTTTAGAAGAGGGACACATATTTCTTTAGAAAATGTCAATATGGTTAATGCTCAAGAAACCTTATGGAAATGTAGTGATATTAAGTTACATAATGTGGTTGCTAAAGGTGATTATTTTGGAATGAATAGTGAAAATATTGAAATCGATGGTTTGAATTTATCAGGAAATTATTGCTTTGATGGTGGTAAGAATATTACTGTTAGAAATTCTAAACTTGTTTCAAAAGATGCTTTTTGGAATTGTGAAAATGTCACGGTTTATGATTCAGTAATTATTGGGGAATATCTTGCATGGAATACGAAAAATATTACTTTTGTGAATTGTACAATTGAAAGTTTACAAGGATTATGTTATATCGAAGGATTAAAGATGGTAAATTGTAAATTAATTAATACCACTCTAGCTTTTGAATTCTGCAAAGATATTGATGCACAAATTGTAAGTCATATTGATAGTATTACAAATCCTATTTCTGGTAAAATTAGTGCACATAGTATTGGTGAAATGATTATTGATGATCAAATCATTGATCCAAGTCAAACAAAGATTCAATTAAAGGAGATGTAAAGATGTACGATTTTTCAAAGATGACCAATCGTTTTAATACAAATTCATATAAATGGGATGTTAAAGAAAATGAACTTCCTATGTGGGTAGCTGATATGGACTTTGAAACAGCTCCAGCCATTATAGATTCTTTACATAAAAGAGTGGATCATAAAATCTTTGGTTATAATACGGTACCTGATGATTATTTTGAAGCTTATCAAAATTGGTGGGAAAGAAGACATCATTTTCATATGGAAAAAGATTGGATGATGTTTGTTACAGGAGTTGTTCCTGCTATTTCTTCGGTAGTAAGAAAAGTGACAACAGTAGGTGAAAATGTCTTGATTATGTCACCAGTTTATAATATTTTTTATAATTCTATTTTAAATAATGGAAGACATGTTTTATCAAGTGACCTTGTTTTTGATGGGAAAGAATATCATATTGATTTTGAAGATTTAGAAAGAAAACTTTCTTTAAGTCAAACAACATTAATGATTTTCTGTAATCCCCATAATCCAATAGGTAAAATTTGGGATAAAGAAACTTTACAAAGAATTGGTGATTTATGTGCAAAACATCATGTTATTGTTTTAAGTGATGAAATTCATTGTGATATTACCAATCCTCAAAAAGAATATATCCCTTTTGCTTCCGTTTCAAAAACAAATTTAGAAAATACAATTATGTGTATTGCACCAACCAAAGCTTTTAATATGGCAGGGATGCAAACAGCCTGTATTGTTGTAGCTAATGAGGTATTAAGACATAAAGTTAATCGTGGAATTAATACAGATGAAGTAGCAGAACCAAATAGTTTTGCAATTTGTGCAACGAAGGCAGCCTTCAATCAAAGTGAAGATTGGCTTAATGAATTAAACCAATATATTCAAAACAATAAAGATTATGCGATTTCATTTATTCAAAAAGAAATGAATGATGTTTATGTAGTGCCTACAGAAGCAACTTATCTTTTATGGATCGATTGTCATAAGGTATGTTTAGATAGTGTTGAACTCACTTCTTTTATAAGAAAGAAAACAGGACTTTACGTAAGTGATGGTCTTGAATATGGTGAAAATGGAAAAGCTTTTATTCGTGTGAATGTAGCTTGCCCATTTGAAAGATTAAAAGATGGCTTGAATCGTTTTAAAGAAGGAATTTATTTGTATCAAAACAAATAAATTCTTTTTTTAAAGAAAAACGTATAAAAAAAACACAATATAAATAATAGGAGGATCAAAAGATGAAAGAGAAGATAACCATACCATTTTATAATGACCTATTATTTAAGTATTTTGTTTATGATAATGAAGATTTAGAAGTAATAAAGAGAATGATAGGAAAGTAAGGTACGAGAAATTGTACTTTTCTTTTGCTTTAATATTGAAAAATAAATCATATTTCTTTAATATGTTTTTGAAGATAAAGGGGATAAGTTTAATGATAAAATTAATTGCGACAGATATGGATGGAACTTTTTTAGATTCTTCTAAAAGATTTTCAATGGAATTTTTTGATATTTTTGAGGAACTTAGAAAAAGAAAAATAAAATTTGTAATTGCATCGGGGAACCAATATTTCCGTTTGTATCAAAAATTTTTACCGATTTCTAATGAAATGTATTTCATAGGAGAAAATGGAAGTTATATTGCTAAGGGGGTAAAATTGATTGCGACAAATACGTTAAAAAAAGAACAAGTACAAGCGGTGATTCAATTAGTAGAATCTCATCCAGAATTGAATATGATTTTATGTGGGGTTAAAAGTGCCTATTGTTTAAATGAATTTAAACATTTAGAACCAGTGGTACGTACGTATTATTGTAATTACCAATTTGTAGAGAGTTATGATGATATTGATGATGAAATTATGAAGATTGCTATTTATGATCCAAATCATCAAATCATTCGTTATGCAGATGATATTGCTTGTGGTTTAGATAAAGGTGTTAAGGCAACAACTTCAGGTAATGAATGGATTGATATTCAAAATGAAGATATTAATAAAGGTGTTGCCATAAAACGCTTACAAAGAGAATTGAATATTAAACCAGAAGAATGTATGGCGTTTGGTGATCAAATGAATGATTATACTTTATTAAAATCTGTCAAATATAGTTATGCTATGGCCAATGCTGTTCCACGTATTAAAGATATTGCTTATGGCATTGCTAAAAGTAATGATCATCAAGGTGTATTAGAAGTTATAAAAAAAGAAGTTTTGAATCAAAAATAAAGTGTAAACTCTTACATTGAAAATTGTTTTTGACATATTAAAATAAATAATGACAATTGAAATTATTGTGATATAATGAGGAAGTTATTGAAGGGAGAGTAGCGTATGAATATTAGAAATATAGCGATTATTGCCCATGTAGACCATGGAAAAACAACATTAGTAGACCAATTATTAAAGCTATCTGGAACATTAGAAGACCGTGAACAAATTAGTGAACGTGCGATGGATAGCAATGCCCTTGAAAGAGAAAGAGGAATTACAATTCTTGCTAAAAATACAGCAATTAATTATAAAGATTATCGAATCAATATCATGGATACACCAGGCCATGCTGACTTTGGTGGAGAAGTAGAACGTATCATGAACATGGTAGATGGTGTTTTATTAGTAGTAGATGCTTATGAAGGAACAATGCCACAAACACGTTTCGTTTTAAAGAAAGCTTTAGCTGCTAAAGTAAAACCTATCGTAGTTATTAATAAAGTAGATAGACCTGTAACACGTATTGATGAAGTTATGGATGAAGTCTTAGAATTATTTATGGAATTAGGCGCAGATGATGACCAATTAGAATTCCCAACAATCTATACTTCAGCTTTACAAGGAACATCGAGTTTAGATCCTGATATTTCAACACAAGTACCAAATATGGATTGTTTATTTGATATGATTATCAAAGAAATACCTGAACCATTAGTAGATGTTGATGGACCTTTACAATTCCAACCAGCTTTATTAGACTATAATGATTATGTAGGACGTATTGGAATCGGACGTATTCAAAGAGGTAAGATTCATGTTAATGAATCAGTCACTTGTGTAAGAGCTGATGGAAGCCACACACAATTTAGAATTCAAAAATTATATGGATTTATTGGATTACACCGTATTGAAATTGAAGAAGCCAGTGCAGGAGATATTGTTGCTATTGCTGGTCTTGCTGATATCGGTGTTGGTGAAACAGTATGTACAACTGGTCAAGAAGAAGCTTTACCGTTATTACATGTTGATGAACCAACAATTCAAATGGTTTTTGGAACAAATACTTCACCATTTGCTGGTCAAGATGGTAAATTTGTGACTGCTAGACAAATTGAAGAAAGATTATTTAAAGAAACAAATAGAGACGTTTCATTAAAAATTGAAAGAATCCAAAATAAAGAAGAATGGATCGTTTCTGGACGTGGAGAATTACACTTATCTATTTTAATTGAAAATATGAGACGTGAAGGTTATGAATTACAAGTTTCTAAACCTAAAGCAATCATGAAAGAAATCGATGGTGTTTTATGTGAACCATATGAAGAAGTAACTATTGAAGCACCTGATGATTGTATTGGAGCGGTTATTGAATCACTTGGATATCGTCGAGGTGTCTTAGAAACAATGGATTCTCGTGATGGACAAACACGTGTTGTTTATACAATTCCGTCAAGAGGTTTATTTGGATTTATGACAAATTTCTTAACAATGACAAAAGGATATGGAATTATTTCTCACTCATTTATTGACTATCGTCCAATGGAAGGTGAAACAGTTGGTAAGAGAAACTTAGGTGTTTTAATTTCAATTGATAGTGGACAAACAACAGCTTATTCACTTGGAAGTGTTGAAGACCGTGGAGTAATGTTTGTTGGGCCTGGTGTGGATGTTTATGAAGGTATGATCGTTGGTGAACACAGTAGAGATAATGATTTAACAGTTAATGTTACTAAAGGAAAACAAATGACAAATACTCGTTCATCATCCAAAGATTCAACAGTTGTTTTAAAAAGACCTCGTCAATTTAATCTAGAATCTTGTTTAGATTATATTAATGAAGATGAACTTGTTGAAGTAACACCTGAAAATATTCGTTTAAGAAAACGCTATTTAACTGAAAACGAAAGAAGACAACAATATAGAAAAAATAATGCATAAGAGCTCTTTTAGAGCTCAATGGAGTCAACTTAAGATGAAAAGATAGATTTTGAATAAAAATCTATCTTTTCTTTATAAAATAGAAAACATCAAGTATAATATGTTTGAAGAAAGTAGGGGATAAAATGATAGCAGGTATAGAAGTTAATCTATCATTAATTTTAAACATTATTCGTACAATTATTGATTTATTATTAGTGTGGTATATTTTATATTTAGGAATTAGTATGTTTAAACAAAATATGAGAACGATGCAGTTATTTAAAGGGGTTCTCATTATTTTGTTAATTAAATTAGTAACAAGTGTTTTAGGACTTTCAACAATGTCTTATTTAGTAGATACGGTTTTGACTTGGGGAATTATTGCGGTAATTGTAATCTTTCAACCAGAAATTCGTTCATTACTTGAAAAAATGGGACAAACTAAAAGAGATTATCATATGGAACGTTTATCAAATGATCAAAAGGAACATTTGTTAGATGAAATTGTTGATTCAGTGACAAAGTTATCAGAAACACAAACAGGGGCCTTGATTACTTTTGAAAGAGGACAATCTTTAATAGATTATATTAATACAGGAACTAAAATCAATGCCGATATTAAATCAGAATTATTTAATACGATCTTTTGGGAAGGAACACCTTTACATGATGGGGCAGTTATTATTAAAGATGACCGTGTTGTTTGTGCAGCTGCCTTTTTCCCACCAACTCAAAAGGATCTTTCACCTATTTATGGGGCAAGACATCGTGCTGCTATAGGAATAAGTGAAATTACTGATTCATTAACAGTTGTAGTTTCTGAAGAAACAGGAACGATTTCTTTTGCTATCAAAGGAGAACTTATTAAGATTCCAAGAAAGGAATTAAGAGCAAGCTTAGTTAATGAACTAGGTTGGTTTAAATCAGAAGATGAAGAAGGTGATGAAGATGAGTAAAAATAATCAAGAACATCGTGATTCAACAACTGATTTTTTCTTAAATTTTATTTCAAAAGAAAAAGAAAAACCAAAAACAGAAGAAAAACATATCACTTCTCAATCTATTAATGATGAAATAGATTCAAGGGGAAGAGCTTTTGTAAATGGTGCTATTAAAGTGATGAATTTTATTAATTCTACTTTAGATAGAATGTTACAATCAGGATTATCTTTAAAAATATTATCATTTATTTTAGCAACGATTTTACTATTTACAGTTAATGGAGGTAATTTTGAAAATGTATTTTCAACACCTAATTCAGGAGATTATATTCAACAAGTCCCTGTGAAAATAGAAAATTTACAAGATGATTTTGTTGTAGCTGGAATGCCAGAGACTGTAAGTGTAGGCTTAGTTGGTCCTTCTATTGATATTTATAATGCTAAATTGATGAAAAATTATGAAATATATGCTGATTTTTCGGGAATAGGGGAAGGTGAACAGACAGTAGAATTGAAATCAAGAAATTTCTCTAATGATTTAGAAGTTCTCATTGTTCCTCAAACAGTAACGGTAACAGTTTCACAAAAGGTAACTAAAACGTTTAGTTTAGGATATCGTTTTAAAAATGAAGATAGCTTAAAGGATAAACATTCTGTTTCAGTAGATAGTATTGAACATAGTGAAGTAGAAGTAAGAGGTTCACAAGATAATATTGATAATGTTTATTCTGTTGAAGCAATTATTGATTTAAAGGGAGTGACAGATTCGTTTACTCAAGAATGTAAAGTAAAGGCTTTTGATCGAAGTGGAAAAGCTTTAAATGTAAGTGTTATTCCTTCAACTGTTAAAGTGGATTGTTCATTGTCTAATTATAGTAAGACAGTTCCACTTGTACCTGAATATACAGGAAATGTGGCTAATGGATATGCAATCGATCAAATGACTTTTTCAAAAGATAAAGTAAAGATTTATGGTGATGAAAGTAAATTAAAGGATATTAATAATATTAAAGTTAAAGTGGATGTAAGTGATTTGGAAGAAGGTCGTACATTTAAAGACTTAAAATTGTTAAGTGTTTCAGGAGTTAATAAGATGTCATTTACTAAAGTGGATGGAACAATTACGCTTGTTCCTTCTGAACAAAGACAATTTACAGATATACCAATTCAAATAAAAAATGGCAAAGAAAACAATGTTTCTATGTCAAGCGATACATGCAATTTAACAGTTATTGGTACAAGTGATCGTATTAATGCTCTTACAAATGATGACATTAAGGTCTATGTAGATGTCGTTGGGTTAAAAAAGGGTCGACATAATGTGAAATTAGAAGTAGAATTAAGTGACGAAACTTTAACATATCGTTTAGATAGCGATGAACAGATTCGCGTAAATATAAAGAAATAGGAGAGATTTAAAATGGGAAAATATTTCGGAACAGATGGCTTTCGTGGGGAAGCTAATAAAGATTTAACAGTTGAACATGCTTATAAAGTAGGAAGATACATTGGGTGGTATTTTGGAAGAAATAAAGATCATGCTCAAGTTGTTATTGGGAAAGATACAAGAAGAAGTTCTTATATGTTAGAATATGCACTTGTTGCTGGACTTACAGCAAGTGGTGCTGATGTTTCTTTAATGCATGTAACAACAACACCAAGTGTTGCTTATATTACAAGAACAGATGGTTTTGATTGTGGAATTATGATTTCTGCTTCACATAATCCATATTATGATAATGGTATTAAGGTTTTAGATTGTAATGGTCATAAAATGGATGCGAAGGTTGAAAATTTAATTGAACAATACATTGATGGTGAAGTAGATGAAATTCCATTTGCTACAAAAGATGAAATTGGATGTGCAACAGATTATTCAGTAGGTAGAAATAGATATTTAGGATATTTAATGTCAATTCCTACACGTGCTTTTAAAAATATTCGTGTTGGTTTAGATTGTGCAAATGGTGCAAGTTCTAATCTTGCTAAAAGTGTTTTCGATGCTTTAGGAGCAAAAACTTATGTGATTCATAGTGAACCAGATGGTTTAAATATTAATACAAACTGTGGTTCTACACATATTGAATCATTACAAGAACTAGTAAAATCTAAAGGATTAGATATTGGTTTTGCTTATGATGGTGATGCTGATCGTTGTTTAGCTGTTGATGAATTTGGAAGAGTTATTGATGGTGATTTAATTCTTTATGTTTGTGGTAAATATTTAAAAGAACATGGTGAATTATCTAATGATACAATTGTTACAACAGTTATGTCTAACTTAGGTTTATATAAAGCGTTAGATAAAGAAGGTATTAAATATGAAAAAACAGCTGTTGGAGATAAATATGTTAATGAAAACATGGTGAAAAATGGTCATTGTATTGGTGGAGAACAATCAGGACATATCATTTTCTCTAAACATGCCACAACAGGAGATGGTATTTTAACATCTTTAAAAATTATGGAAGCAGTTATTGAAAGCAAAAAAACATTAGCTCAATTAGTTGAACCTGTAACAATTTACCCTCAATTAATGAAAAATGTATATGTAAGAGATAAAAAAGAGGCTCAAAATGATGTTGAAGTACAAAAAGTCATTAAAGAAGTTGAAGATAAGTTAGGTGATGAAGGACGTGTTCTTGTTCGTGAATCAGGAACTGAACCAGTTGTACGTGTTATGGTTGAAGCGGATACAAATGAAAAATGTTTACAATCTGTAGATTATATCATTACTAAAATGAAAGAACGCGGATTTGTTATCGAAAGATAAAATCACATATTATCACAAAATATTGCCATATATTATGGCAATATTTTAACTATAATAGGTCATAATAGAATAGGATACAAATGAGGTGAAGAAGATGTTATTTAAAATTAATATTATAGATGATGAAAAAAATCTAAATGATTTGGTAAGAACTTATTTAGAAAAAGAAGGCTATAGTGTTTGCTCGTTTTATACGTATGATGAAGCTTTACTTCATAAAGATGATGATGTACATCTATGGCTTATAGATATTATGTTAGATAAGGCAAGTGGTTTTGAATTGTTTAATGAAATAAAGGCAAGTAAGCCTAAAATGCCAATTATATTTATGTCAGCTAGAGATCAAGAATTTGATCGTATTATTGGTTTAGAAAAAGGCTCAGATGACTATATTACAAAACCATTTAATATTAAAGAAGTTATTTTAAGAATTAATAATTTATTAAAACGTGCTTATGATAATCCATCTAAGATACAAATAGATGGTTATGATATTGATTTAGAAAAAAGAAGAGTCTTCTATAACAATAATGAAATCATTTTAACAACAAAAGAATATGATCTACTTGTTTACTTTTTAAATAACAAAGGATTAGCTATTTCAAGAGAACAAGTTTTATCAAAAGTATGGGACGAAAATTATTTTGGTAGTGATCGTGTCGTTGATGATACACTTCGAAGATTGCGTAAAAAAATGCCAGAAATTAATATTCGTACGATTTATGGATTTGGATATCGTTTAGACTAATGCTTACGAAATATTCTTTACAAAAACAACTTGTTATTATTTTTTCAATTATTGCAATAGGTGTTTTAGCAATTCTATTGCCTATTATTGATAACAACTTAACACATGTTATTGATAATGAAATGTATGATGTTTTGACACGCTCACAAAATGATTTTTACTCATATGATTTTTCTCCTGATTATGCAGGTTCAGATAAACAAATTTATCATTTTACTTATAACATTAATGAAGATACGCTTACAACAGCGCAAAATATTTCTGCTAAGAAATATCAAATATTAGATTATGTTTTTCAAAATGATCTTTATAAGATGGTTAAGAAAAATAAAAAGAAATTACAAGAAAAGGTTAAAATGCAAGACCAAACAGTATATTATCAAATTGTAAAGGCGGATGATTCTAATTATATTATTTCACTTGTTTATAGTGATTATTCTAAAACATTGATTAATAATCTAAAGGAGCAAGTTATTGATATCTTTTATGTTGCTTTTTTAATTATTGGACTTGCTTTGTTTATTTGGGTTTCATCTTTAATAAAACCATTGAAACTTATTAAAAATTATATAGATGATATAAAAAATGATAAAGAAAGTGAATTGCATATTCAAAGAGAAGATGAGATAGGTGTTTTATCTTCTTCGTTAATAGAAATGAAAGAAGAAATAGATCGACAAAATGAAATTAAAGAAGAAATGATTCATAACATTTCTCATGATTTAAAAACACCTATTGCTTTAATTCAAACATATGCTCAAAGTATTAAGGATGATATTTATCCTTATGGAGATAAAGATTCATCAGTGGATGTTATTTTAGAAAATACAGATCGGTTAGAAAAGAAAGTAAAAAGTTTACTATATTTAAATCGATTAGATTACATAAGTGGACAAATTGGAGATGAAACATGTTCAATGAAAGAATTGATTGAACATATTGTTTTCCAATTAACAGCTATGCATTCACAAATAGAAATTCTTACAGATTTACAAGATTCATCTTTTAAAGGAAAAGATGATTATTGGCGTATTTGTATTGAAAATATTATAGAAAATGCTGCTCGTTATGTACACCATGAAATTAAAATTATTTTAAAAGATCAGTATTTAGAAATATTTAATGATGGTGAACCTATAGATAATTCAAATCCTGAATCTTTATTTCAACCTTATGAAATAGGTCATAAAGGACAATTTGGTTTAGGGTTATCTATTGTTTATAAAACAGTAACAATGTATGGATATAAAGTTGAAGCTGCTAATAGAGTTAATGGTGTAAGTTTTATTATTCAAAAGAAAGATTAGTCGAATGATTAATCTTTTTTTTAAAAAGTGTTGCTTTTTTTGATAAAGAGTGGCACTATTTTAGAGTTATCAATTCTCAAAAATAGAGAAAAAGAGTATAATAAACTTTAAGGAGTGAGTAAAGATGAAAGTTGTTGTTGCTGCTGGAGGAACAGGTGGACATTTATACCCTGCTCTTGCATTAGTTGAATATATAAAAAAACAAGATCCAAATTCAAAATTTTTATTTATTGGAACAAAGGATCGTTTGGAATCTCAAGTTGTTCCCCAACTTGGATATGATTATGTTGGTTTAAATGTTAAAGGATTAGCGGGTAATCCTTTAAAGAAAGCTCATGCAGCTTTGTTATTTGTTAAATCTATTGGAAAAGCAAAAAAAGTTATAAAAAAATTTAATCCTGATATTGTTGTTGGTTTTGGTGGATATCCAAGTGCTTCAGCTTTAGAGGCTGCTGCAAGTTTAAAAATTAAAACGATGATTCATGAACAAAACTCAATTATTGGTTTAACAAATAAGATTCTTATAAAAAAAGTAGATAAGATCATTTGTTGTTATCAAAAAGCGTATGAAGAATTTCCTCAAGAAAAAACACTATTGCTTGGAAATCCTCGTGCAAGTGTTGTCAGCCATGAAGTTCCTAAAGATATTTATGATAAATATGGTTTAGATAGAAATAAAAAAGTTGTTACGATTGTTATGGGATCATTAGGATCACAGACAGTTAATCAAACGATGAAGGAATCGATGAATCAATTTGTTGGTAAAGAATATCAAGTACTTTATGTTACTGGGAAACCTTATTATGAATCAATGAAAGATTATAAAAATGAAAACGTAAAAATCATCCCTTATGTTGATGATATGCCTTCTTTAATGCATGCGACAGATCTTATTGTTTCACGTGCAGGAGCCAGTACCCTTGCTGAATTAACAGCTTTAGGCGTACCAGCTATTTTGATTCCTAGTCCTTATGTAGCAGCAAATCATCAAGAATATAATGCACGTGAATTAGAAAATAACCATGCTGCTAAAATGATTCTTGAAAAAGATTTAACAGGAGAAAAATTGATTTCTACAATTGATAGTGTTATTAATGATCAAACTGCACTTCAAATTTTAACAGAAAACGCTAAAAAGTTAGGAAAGCCAAATGCAGTTGAAGACATGTATCAAGAAATTATTTCGATGTTAGGAGACTAATGATGAAGTTTGAAAAATATTATGAAGAACTTAAACAATTAGATGTTGGAAAAGTTCTTAAAGATGAACCGTTATATAAACATACAACTTATCGTGTAGGTGGGCCAGCAAAATTATTTATAAAAGTTCAAAATGTCGATGAGTTGATTGAAGTGATAAAGTATTGTCGTAAGCATCGTATTCAACTTTTTGTTATTGGAAGAGGTTCAAATTTATTATTTTCAGATAAAAGTTTTGAAGGAATTATTATTTCCCTTGAAGATATGAATCAATATCATGTCAATGGGAGCGAAGTAACTGCCCAATGTGGTGTTACAATGATTAAACTTGCTTATGATTGTGCTAAAATTGGTTTGAGTGGTTTTGAATTTATGGGAGGAATTCCTGGAAATATCGGTGGTGGTATTTTTATGAATGCAGGGGCCTATAAATCATGTTTAAGTAAAGTTGTTAAATCAGTAAAAGTATTAGATGAACATTTAAAAGTGGTTGAATTATCTAAAGATGAAATGGATTTTTCATATCGACATTCCATCATTCAAGACCATCCTAAATGGATTGTCTTGGAAGCTACTTTTGTTTTGGAAAATAAAAGTGTTGAAGAAATTAATGAAACTTTAGATAAAAGAAAAGAAAGAAGAATGTCTACGCAACCTTGGAATAAACCAAGTGCAGGAAGTGTTTTTAGAAATCCAGAAGGTGCGGCTGCATGGAAATATATTGATGATGCAGGTCTTAGAGGTTATGAAATTGGTGGAGCACAAGTTTCTCCAAAACATTCTAACTTTATTGTAAATAATGGTTATGCTTCTGCTAAGGATATTCATGATTTGATTTTTTATGTCCAAAAAACAGTTCAAGAAAAGTATGGTGTTTTATTAAAACCAGAAGTACGTTTTATTAATTGGGAGTCTTAAGATGACAACGTATGTATATAATGAACATGATGAAAATCAAGTGTTAACAATGAGAAATAAATTAAAAAAGAAAAAAAGAAAAAGAAGAATTAATTTTGTGCTTATTGTTTTGCTTTTGATATTTTTAGTGATTTTTTTCTTTGGAAATATGTCTAAAGTAAAAAAAATAACTGTTTCAGGATGTCATTTGACTTCTGCTGAAGAGATTATTGAACGATTACCGGTTAAATCAAAAAAAACTTATTTTTTTAAAGTAAATAAAAAACAGGTTGAAACAGAGGTTGAAAAAATGATCTTTGTTGAAAAAGCAACTGTAACGAAAGATTTGATAGGGAATATAAAGATAAGAATTAAAGAAAACAATGCTTCTTTATATGGCTATATTAATAATATTTTATATGTTGCAGATCAAGATGGCATTTTTGAACAAGATCAACAACAAAAATGGATTTCTTATGTACAACGTTGTCCACAAATGATGAATTTTGACGAAGAACATTTCCGGTCATTTGTGAAAGCATATGTCAAATTACCATCAGTTGTTCAAAATCAAATCTCTAGTATTGTCTTTGAACCTGATGAAAAAGATCAAACCAAATGTAAGTTGGAACTTGATGATGGTAAGGTTTTTTATGTACGTATTGAAGACATGGAAAAACAACTTACATCAACAAATTATTACTTGGTTATTCAAAGTTATCCTGATTATAAATACTATGATTATTTAGGAAAAAATGTCTATGTATACAATTAAATAGTGTATGAAAAAAGCTACGTGTTTGAAACTAAAACCTTTAAATATCGTAGCTTTTATGATAATATAATGATATATGTAGTAAGGGGAGATAGACATGAATGAAGTTTATGCAGTATTGGATATAGGTAGTGCTTCAATTGAATTGTTAGTTGGTGAAATTATCAATTCTAATTTACATGTTCTTTTTTCTAAAAAGGTCCCTAGTCATGGTGTAAAAAAAGGCATCATTGAAGATGAAAATTTATTAGTAAATGATATCAAAGGAGTTGTTCAAGAAGCTAATGATTTTCTAGATGGAGAAATCAAAGCAGTTGGTCTTACAATCCCTACTATTCGTTCTAAACTTTATCAAAGTAATAGTAGTGTATCACTTAGTGATCATGATAAGATTTCTAAGGATGATATTGTAAGAGGTTTGAAACTTTCTACTAAATTCAAAAAATCTCATGAAGAAGAGGTGGTTTGTGTAATACCAGTTCGCTTTAATGGTGATTTTGGAATTAGTCAAGTACCTCCTATAGGAGAAGCTTCAAGAAATTTAATTATTGATACATTGATCATTACTTCACAAAAACAGATTTTATATCCATATATTATGGCCGTTGAAAAGGTAGGTTTAGAAGTTATGGATATTTGTATCAATGCCTTTGCGTGTGCAAAGGAAGCTTTTGATGTGGTTTATCTTCAAGAAGGTGCATTGATTATTGATATGGGATATAAAACGTCAACAATATCTTTCTACAAAGATGGATATTTAAAATATTTAACAGTATGTTCAGTTGGGGGGTATAATTTGACTAGAGCAATTGCTCAACATTTACAAATTTCTATGAATCAAGCTGAAACATATAAAGTCAAATATGGTTCTTTGGATTATACTGTTGGACAAGAGGATACTATTCATACAACTGAGCTTCCAGATGGTCGTAAAGATTATACACAAAAAGATTTTGCGGGTATTTTAGAAGAAGCTGCAGTTGATATGTTAAATGTTATTAAAGAAAAAATGGGTGTTATCGATAATGGACAACATTATGAAACACTGATTGTTGGTGGCGGAGGAGAACTTGAGCTACTAGATAAAGTTGCTGGTCGTGTTTTAGAAGGTCCAGTGAGAGTTTATCGTCCAGATATTATTGGCATTAGAGATATGGCATTTGTTTCTTCTGTAGGAATGATTTTTTATATGTCTGATCGTGCTAAATATCTTGGTCCTTATGAAACATCTGTTGTTTTACCGGATATTTCTAATACAATGGCTGTGAGATTTAAAGGACTTACGAAAGTAAAAGATACAAAAGAGAAAACTGGAAGATTTAGTAGATTACTAGATACTTTCTTTGGTGAAGAAGAATAGATAAAAGAGAGGGTAAATCATGAACGAAGAATTAGATTTTGAACAAGTTGCAAAAATAAAAGTAATCGGTGTTGGTGGCGGAGGAAACAACGCTGTTAACCGCATGGTTGAAGAAGGCGTTAGAGGAGTAGAATTCTTTGTCGCAAATACAGATGTACAAGTATTACGTCGTTCGCCTGTAGAAAATAAAATTATTTTAGGAAAAGATTTAACAAAAGGTTTAGGAGCAGGAGGTAATCCAGAAGTAGGAAAGAAAGCTGCTTTAGAATCTGAAGGAGATATTAGAACTGCCCTTGAAGGTGCAGATATGGTTTTCATTGCTGCTGGTATGGGTGGTGGAACTGGTACTGGTGCAGCACCTGTTTTCGCTAAGATTGCTCGTGAATTAGGAGCATTAACAGTAGGTGTTATTACTAAACCATTTACTTTTGAAGGAATGAAACGTAAAAAACAAGCAATCGAAGGTATTGATGAATTACGTTCTAATGTAGATAGTATTATTGTGGTTTCAAATGACCGTTTATTACAACTAATTGGTGGACGTCCAATGCAAGAAGCATTTAGAGAAGCTGATAATGTATTAAGACAAGGTGTTCAAACAATTACTGATTTAATTGCTGTTCCTGCATTTATCAACCTAGACTTTGCAGATATCTGTGCAGTTATGAAAAATAGAGGAAATGCGTTAATTGGTATTGGTATGTCATCAGGAGATGATAAAGCAAAAGAAGCTGCAAAACGTGCAATTTCTTCACCTTTATTAGAAGTTTCCGTAGCAGGTGCTAAAGACGCTATTATTAACGTTACAGGTGGACCAAATATTTCATTATATGATGCTAATATTGCTCTTGAAACAATTACTCAAGAAGTTGGAGATGACATTAATACTTATTTAGGTATTGCTATTAATGAAAACTTAGATGATGAAATTATTGTTACTGTTATCGCAACAGGATTCGAAGAAGAAAAGGAAGAAGTAACTGTCCAACCTTCAGTAGCAAGACCTTTAGGTGAAGAACCTCAAACTTTTGAATCATATGATGATGACGAAGATGATGATGATGGTTTTCCACCAGCATTTATCAAAAATAGAAGAATTTAATAAGATGAGCTAACGATGTTAGCTCATTTTTATAAAGGAGGAAATTTAAATGAAAATTGGATTTATAGGATTAGGAAATATGGCGGGGACAATTTGCCAAGGTCTTATTAAAAGTGATTTTATTGATGGTAGCGAGGTATATGGATATGATATAAATAGTCAACAGCTGATGATGTTTGAACAAGATTTTGGTATTCATGTATGTTCAAGTGAACAAGACGTTGTTAAAAATTGTGATTATTTGGTGATGGGGGTTAAACCAAATGTCGTAGAAAGTGTCATTTCAAAAATAAAATCAGTCATTGATCAACAAGTGATCGTTTCAATTGTTGCTGGTTATGGAAATGATAAATATGAAGAATTATTACCGGGAACACATCACTTAACAATTATGCCAAACACACCAGCTAAGGTATTAGAAGGAACGACTTTATTTGAAAAAGACAATACTTTAACAGCTGAAGAATTAAATTACGTACAAACAATGTTTGAAAGCATTGGTGAGGTTTATCTTATTGAAAATTATCAAATGGTTGCCGGTGGTGCTTTAAGTGGTTGTGGACCAGCTTTTGTTTATATGTTTATTGAAGCTTTAGCAGATGGTGCAGTTTTAAATGGTTTGCCTCGTGATTTGGCTTATAAGCTTGCCAGCCAAACTGTTTTAGGAAGTGCAAAAATGGTTAAAGAGACGCAATTACATCCAGGTATTTTAAAAGATCAAGTTTGTTCTCCAGGTGGTATTACGATTCAAGGTGTTAAGGCTTTAGAAGAAAATAATTTTAGAAACGCTGTGATGGAAGCAATCGATTGTTCAAAAAAATAATGTGTAGAAAGTATGGATTTTTGTCCATACTTTTTTAAATGTCCAATCTTTTTTGACATCTTTTTTACTTGTCATCATATATGATGATAAAGGGGTAAGCAAGATGGAGGTCTATGTTGAATTAACTTATTGTATGAATGGTATTTTATTTATCATGACTTATGAAATGATTTCATTATTGCTTAATATTAATTGGTCATTTTTGAAAATCCTTTTCTTGAGTTTTTTAAGTAATATATCGATTGTTCTCATTTATATAGACTATTTACCATATATAAGTTTTTTATACTGGATTGTCCTTTTTTTATTTATTTTTAAAAAACAATTTTTCTTATATTTTCCAGTTTTTTTAATTGTTTATTTTTCAATACTATTCTTTATCAATACCCTAATAAAAGAATCATTTATATACAACGGAATCTTGATTACTCCCATAAATTATAAAGATATAGTTATTGTTGTTATGATATGTGTTTTTTTAATCATTGAAACAATTTATTTAATTTATACAAAAAGAAAAATAAAACAAAAAGATGATCTATATGATGTAACACTTATTTTTAATAATAAGATTTATCATCTTTCAGGGTTTTTAGATAGTGGTAATCATGCAAACTATCTAGGTTATCCCCTTATTTTTATTAAAAAAAGTAAAATTGATACTTATCAACAATTAGATACATTGATTATTGATGGCTTAAAAAAAAGAAAAATAGATATTATTTTAGTTGACCAAGTTTTAGTAAATAAGCAATCTTTAAGAAATGTTTATATAGGTGTATTGGATGAATTAGATTATGATTGTTTATTAAATAAAGAATTGATGGGAGGGATTATTTGATGTGGCAAATGATTAGACAGTTTTTAAATACAAAACAGTATCTTTATTATATAGGAAGACATGATATTTTACCGCCTCCTTTAAAAGGTCAACAAGAAAAGGAAATAATTGAAAAAGCAGTTTCTGGAGATCAAAAAGCAAGAGATTTATTGATTGAACATAATTTAAGATTGGTTGTTTATGTTGCTAAAAGATATGACAATAGCGCCAATTGTCCTTTGGAAGATTTAATTAGTATTGGCACAATTGGTTTAGTAAAAGCAATCAATACTTTTAAGGCAGATAAAAATATTAAACTTGCGACGTATGCTTCAAGGTGTATTGAAAATGAAATACTTATGTACTTAAGAAAAAATAATAAGATTCGTTATGAGATTTCTTTAGATGAACCTTTAAATATTGATTATGATGGTAATGAGTTATTATTAGGAGATATCGTAGGAACTGATGATGATCTTGTTGAACAAGAAATGTTGAAAAGTGATCAAAAGAAAATTTTTTATGAAGCTTTAAAAGAATTGAATGAAAGAGAAAAAGAAATATTGATTTTAAGATATGGTTTATCTAATAATGATGAATTGACACAAAAGGATGTTGCTGATTTATTAGGTATTTCACAATCTTATATTTCTAGATTAGAAAAAAAGATTATAAAAAAATTAAGAAGTCAATTAAATTATGATGAAGTGAAATAGTATATTTTTATCAAAAAAAGCCACACTAATTTTGGTGATTATTGTGGAAAAAGAAAGTTTTATGAGCACTATCCCTATTCAAAAAACACTTTCTAAAGAAGAATTATATACATTGATTCAAAATTATCAAAAGAATCATGATCAAAAAAGTAAAGAAATGATTATTCTTTCTAATACAAAATTAGTGTTATCTTTAATGAAAAGATTTTACCAAAAATCAAATCATTATGAAGATCTGTTTCAAGTAGGCATCGTTGGTCTAATAAAAGCAGTCGATCATTTTGATATCAATTATCAATTACAGTTTTCAACGTATGCAGTTCCTTTGATCATTGGTGAAATGAAACGTTATTTAAGAGATAATACACAAGTTAAGATTTCTAGACCAATCAAGGATTTAGCTTATGCTATTTTAAAAGAAAAGGAAAAATATTTAAATCAATATCAAAGAGAACCAACGATTCAAGAATTATCACAAAATTTAAATATTGAAAAACAAAATATTATAGAAGCAATGCAATCTACTCAAAGCATTGCTTCTTTCCAAGATGTTGTAGGAAATGATAATCAAAATGAATTATCATTATCAGATATTGTCTCACTTGATCCAGAAACATTGAAACATTATCATGATCACCTTGATTTAAAAAATGCCTTTGATTGTTTAAATCAAAGAGAAAAGAAAGTAATTCAAGAAAGATACTATCAGGGTTATTCGCAATGTGAAATAGCAGATGAGCTTTTTGTATCACAAGCGCAAATTTCTCGAATTGAAAAAAAAGCTTTAGAAAAATTACATAAAAAATTAGTCTAAAGCATATTTTATAGGGGTGATCGTATGAGATTTGTATCATTACAATCAAAAGATGTGATTAATGTTTATGATGGTAAAAAAATAGGGTATATTGCGGATATTGAATTAGATTGGTGTCAAAAATGTATACGTGCTTTAATTGTCGAAAAAATGAATTTTTTTCATTTTTTTTGTTTTTTTAAAGAGCCTCCTGTCTTAGTTATTCCGATTGAATGTGTGATTTCTTTAAAAGGCGATGTGATTTTAGTGAATATTGAACAGGTTTAGCTAGATTTCCTTGTTGATACCTTTGATAATCAATAAATGTATGGTATAATATTGAGGAAATAAAAGGAGGATGACTTCATGGGTTACGGTGAAAAAGTAAAAAAATGGTTTTTCGATGAAGATGGGGATGGAGAAGATATTGCTGAAGATTATGATGCTGTAGAGGTTGATACTGTACCTAAAACAAGCTTATTTGAACAAGCAAAACTTTCTAAAACAAGCGAAGCTGTGAAATCATTAAATATGAATAAAGATAGTCATTTAGTTTTATTTGAACCACGTTCATTTGGAGAAACTCAAGATATTGCAAATTATTTAAAAACAAAAAAAGCAACAGTTGTTAATTTACATCGTTTACAAAAAGATCAAGCTAAACGTGTTGTTGATTTCTTAAGTGGTGTTATTTACGCTATTGAAGGTGACATTCAAAGAATAGGACCCAAAATTTTCTTATGTACACCTCGTAATATTTCTGTTGCAGGAACAATTGATCTAGATGAAGATGAACAAGAAGATTAAAAAGTATGGTTTCCATACTTTTTTAAGTTATGTTTGAACATTTTAAAGGGGAAGAAGTCTTTGTAAAAAAGGTACTTGATTATTTGGATCAAGTACAATATAAACAAAGACTTATTTTAACGCAATTTTTAGATCCGTATCATCAATCAATTGTTAAAAGTGTTATTGGGCATCAAGATGAAGTTCAAGTTTTAGAAAATGGTGGTTTTATTCATAGTGAAAGTCAAAGAATAATTATTGCTCCTTATTTTTATGAAATAGAAAAGGAAGATTTTGAAATCGTTGTTTGTAAGGTTATTTATGCAAAAAATTTTGAAAAATTAACACATCGAGATATTTTAGGTGCTTTAATGTCTTTAGGAATTAAAAGAGAGTTATTTGGAGATATTGTTGAAAAAGACAAAGATTTTTATTTAGCTGTTGATCGACATATTTATGAATATTTAAAAGATCATTTATCAATGATTAAAAGAAGTAAAGTAAAGTTTGTTGAATGGGATGAAGAAATAGAAGTAAAAAATGATTATTTAGTAAAATCATTTATTGTATCTTCATTTCGATTAGATAAGATCATTTCTTCTTTTTATAAAATTTCAAGACAAAAAGCAGCAGAATTTATTCGTGCTGGTCATGTAAAAGTTAATCATAAACCGGTTGAACAAATAAATTATTTATGTAATAATAAAGACATAATATCATTCAAAAAACATGGTAGAGTGATGTTTGTTGATTGTAATAAACAAACACGCTCTGATAATTATGTGGTTGAAGGGTATTTTTATAAGTAGGGAGTGAACATGATGTTATTGAAAAAACAAGTATTTGGTTATAATAAGTCACAAGTTGATGAATTGATCAATGAAAAAGATAATGAAATAAAACAGTTGAATGATCAAATTAAAAAATTACAAGAAGATTATCAACAATTAGAACATCAAAAATCATTATTACAGCATCGTGTAAACATCCAAGAACAAACAAATGAAGAAATTGCACGTCTTGCATTAAAAGAAGCAAGCGAACTTATTGACAAAGCGAAAAAGAATGCTAATATGATACTGAGCGAATCGCTAGAGTATGTTCGTTCGTTGTCGGGTGAGATGAGCGACTTTAAGGCGCAAGCTGTTAAATTTAGAGCTTCGGTCGAAAAAATGTCAAAAGATATCCTTGAGTCTATTGACCAGTCAGAAGTTTATAATTTAATTAATGAAGATAAATACGATGAAGGAGACAGTTTATAATTAGAGTTTTAAGAGAGCTGATGGTTGGTGTAAATCAGTAACAAAGATTATAATGTATCACTCTGGAGTAGCCCTTTGAATTAAGTAGAAGGTGACGTTAATCGCGTTAAGATTTCAAGAGCGTATGAAAATACGAATTAAGGTGGTACCGCGATCACATCGTCCTTAGGATGATGTGTTTTTTTATTTTTAAAGAGAGGAAAGAAAAAATGAATTACAAAGACACATTATTAATGCCAAAAACTGACTTTGAAATGCGTGGAAACTTACCAAAAAAAGAACCTAAGTATGTAGAACGTTGGCAAGAAAACGACATGTATAACAAAGTTATCCAACAAAACGAAGGAAAAGACAGCTTTGTCTTCCATGATGGTCCTCCATATGCTAATGGAAATATGCACATGGGGCATATGTTAAACAAAGTCATCAAAGACGTTATTTGCCGTTATAAAAATATGAATGGTTTCTATACACCATATATTCCTGGATGGGATACTCATGGTTTACCGATTGAAAATGCTATTCAAAAATTAGGTGTTAATCGTAAAGAAATGCCTACAGCTAAATTTAGAGAAAAATGTGATGCTTATGCTCATGAACAAGTAAATAAACAAATGGAACAATTGATCCGTATGGGAACATTTGCGGATTATAAACATCCATATTTAACATTACAGCATGAATTTGAAGCAAGACAAATTGAAGTTTTTGCTAAAATGGCAATGGATGGATTAATTTTCAAAGGATTAAAACCAGTTTACTGGTCACCATCAAGTGAATCTGCTTTAGCAGAAGCTGAAGTTGAATATCATGATATCAAATCACCAACAATTTTTGTTAAATTCCAAGTTAAAGATGGTAAAGGAGTCTTAGATAACGATGTTAATTTCGTTATTTGGACAACTACTCCTTGGACAATTCCTGCTAACTTAGCAATCTGCTTAAATGCTTCTTATAACTATGCATTAGTAGAAACTGAAAAAGGAAAATTAATTGTCTTAGATACTTTAGTTGATGAATTAATGGCTAAATTTGAAATCACAGATTACAAAGTTGTTAATCATTATAAAGGATCTGAATTAGAATACATCACATGTCAACATCCATTATATGATAGAGAATCATTAGTTATCTTAGGAGATCATGTAACAGCTGACTCTGGTACTGGATGCGTTCATACTGCACCTGGATTTGGGGCAGACGACTTTTTTGTAGGTCAAAAATATAACTTACCAGCTTATTGTAACGTTGATGAACATGGTTGTATGATGGAAGATTGTGGTGAATGGTTAGCTGGTCAATATGTTGATGACGCTAATAAAACAGTAACTATGAAATTAGATGAAATTGGAGCTTTATTAAAACTTGAATTCATCACACACAGTTACCCACATGATTGGCGTACTAAAAAACCTATTATCTTTAGAGCAACTGATCAATGGTTCTGTTCATTAGATAAAATCAGAGATAAATTATTAAGTGAAATTGATAATGTTAACTGGTTAAATGAATGGGGACACATCAGAATCTATAACATGATTAGAGATCGTGGAGACTGGTGTATTTCACGTCAACGTACTTGGGGTGTACCAATTCCTATTTTCTATTGTGAAGATGGAACTCCAATTATTGAACAAGAAGTATTTGATCATATTTCTGAATTATTTAGAGAACATGGTTCAAATGTTTGGTTTGAAAGAGATGAAAAAGATTTATTACCTGAAGGATATACAAATGAACATTCACCAAATGGTATCTTCAAAAAAGAAAAAGATATCATGGATGTATGGTTTGACTCAGGAAGTTCACATACAGGTGTGATGGTAGAAAGAGGATTTAATTATCCAGTAGATCTTTATTTTGAAGGTAGTGACCAATATCGTGGATGGTTCAACTCATCATTAATTATCGGTGTTGCTGCTCATGGTAAAGCTCCTTATAAAACTGTCTTATCACATGGTTTCGTATTAGATGGTAAAGGAAATAAAATGTCTAAGTCATTAGGAAATACAGTAGATCCTATTAAACTTGTTAACCAATATGGTGCTGATATCGTAAGATTATGGGCTACTTCTGTTGCTTATCAACAAGATGTTCGTATTTCTAATGAAATCATGAAACAAGTGGCTGAAGGATATCGTAAAATCCGTAATACCATGAGATTCGTTTTAGGTAACTTAAATGACTTCAAAGCAAGTGATTTAGTAGAAATCAAAGATTTACCTGGTGTTGATCAATATATGTTAGCTAAATTAAATGAATTAATGAAAGCTTATGATGAAGCTTATGCAAATTATGACTTTGCAACAGCTAACCAAGAAATCTTAAATTACTTTACAAATACTTTAAGTTCATTCTATATGGATTTCACAAAAGATATCTTATACATTGAAGATGCAAATTCTCCACGTAGAAGACAAGTTCAAACTGTTTTATATCATCATGCTAAAACAATGATGAAATTATTATCAACAGTACTTGTATTTACTGCTGAAGAATTACATGATCATTTCCATTGTGATGAAAATAAAGCAGAATCTATCTTCTTAGAACCAAAATATGAATTATTTGATATTGAAAATGAAGAAGAAGTTTTAGCTTATTTCTCTAAATTTATGGAAGTAAGAAAAGATGTTTTAAAATCTATGGAAGGTTTAAGAAATGAAAAATTAATTAAATCGAACATGGAAACAAAAGTAACATTATCTTTAAAAGATGAATATAAAGATATTGCTAACTTAAAGGATGATTTAAAACAATTATTTATTGTGGCTAAAGTTGAATTAGTTGATGATACAACTTTAGAAGAATATGAAACTAGCTACATTAAAGTTGAAAAATTCAACGGTGTACAATGTCCAAGATGTTGGAACTATTTCGATGAAGATGAAATGAATGGTGAATTATGTTCACGTTGTGCAAGTGTAGCTCATCGTGTAGCTGAATAGCAGATAAAAGGATGTATCGAAAGATACATCCTTTTCTTTTTAAAAAACAATTTTGTAATGAAAAATAAAGCAAACTGTGTTATTATTTACGAGATTGTAGGTGAGGGAGTATATGAAAAAAGAAATATTAGGTAAATGTATGCTATTAATGTCTGCTCTTATTTGGGGAAGTTCTTTTATTGTTATGAAAAATGCTGTGGATTTTATTTCTCCATTTACGCTATTATGTATACGTTTTGTGTTAAGTACAATTTTCATTTCTATTTTATTTTTTAATAAAATAAAAAAAATCAAAAAACAAGATCTATTAGGTGGTTTTTTAGCAGGTCTAGCCTTATTTAGTGCTTTTTCAATTCAAACATTTGGTTTGCAATTGACAACACCTGGTAAAAATGCTTTTTTAACAGCCGTTTATTGTACGATTGTTCCTTTATTAAGTTGGCTTTATTTTAAAAAGAAACCCGATAAAGCACAAATATTTGCGGCTATCCTTTGTTTTATTGGAGTTGGTTTTGTTTCTTTAGATAGTTCCTTAAAGGTGAATTTAGGTGATCTTTATACTTTGATTGGTGGTTTTTTATATGCTGTTCATATTATTGCGTGTGAAAAAGCAATGAAAAAGACATCTCCAATTATTATTACTGCCTTACAATTTGCATTTGCTTCTATTTTTTCATTTATAGCAGCCTCTTTATTTGAAGATATTTCAGTTGTTTTCCATATTGATTCAAGTATTTATCTTCAAATCTTATATCTGGCATTTTTTGCAACTACATTATGTTATTTATTTCAAAATGTGGGACAAAAATTTGTTAATGAAAATATAGCAGCGTTATTATTAAGCTTAGAATCTGTTTTTGGAGTTTTCTTTTCCATATTATTTGGACAAGAAATAATGACACTTCAAATTGGATTAGGATTTATGATTATTTTTATTTCGGTTTTGATATCAGAAACAAAGTTATCTTTTTTACATAGGGGAGGAAAACAATGATTAAAAAATTACTTACAATAACTTTATCATTGATGATGATTTTTACATCATTCGTACCAGTTTTCGCTGAAGGGGAAGAAGTCAATATTGTAGGACAATATGGAATTGTCATCGATAAAGATACCGGGCAAGTTTTATACAATAAAAATGCCCATGATAAAATGTATCCAGCAAGTATTACAAAAATTTTAACATGTATTGTTGCTATTGAAATGTTAGATGATCTAGATAAAACAGCTACGATTACGCAAAGTGATATCGATACAGTTTGGGAAACAGGAGCTACTTCTGCAGACTTTACTGTCGGAGAAGTTGTCACTTATAGAGATATGTTGATGGGAGCAATGTTACCTTCAGGTGCAGATGCTTGTCGTGCTCTAGCTAATAATACGTGTGGTAGTCAAGAAAAGTTCGTTGAAAAAATGAATCAACTGGTAAAAAAATTAGGATTAAAAGATTCTCATTTTGTAAATACAACAGGAATTCATGATGATGATCATTATACAACGGCATATGATATGGCTAAAATTACCCAATATGCTTTAAAGAATAAAAAATTTGTTGAGGTCTTTGATAGATATCAATATACGTCAAGTGATGGTCAACATCAATGGGTCAAAAAAGTTATTTATAAAAGTAAAAGAGACCATATTGATACATCAATGATTGAAGGATGCAAAAGTGGTTATACAAGCAAAGCTCAAAGTACTTTATCAAGTTTATTGAATATCAATGATCATCATTATGTTTGTGTTGTTGGCTTTTCTAAAAATAGTGATGGCTATAATCATTGTACCGTAAACGATACCCTTGCTTTAGGTAATTATGTAAAAGATCATTATTCAGTTGCGAATATTATTAAAAAAGATACAAAAATGAATTCTGTTAAAATAAAAAATGGTCAAACAAGTAAAGTTGATGTCATCACAGAAAAAGATATCGAAGCTGTTTTACCAAATAATTACAATCCATCTGATATAAAATATAAATATCATTTAAAAGATTTAACAGCTCCTGTTAAAAAAGATCAAAAAGCAGGAACAATGGATGTTTACTATCGAGATACAAAATTAGAAACAATTTCACTTAATACAACACAAGCAGTAGATGAAAGTGGTTCTGTTGTTTTTATGAGAAAAATGAAGAATGTTGTTTTACCATGTGTAATGGCAGTTGTCATCATTCTTGTGGTTTTATTATTAGTAAGAAAAATCATGATTAAACAAAGACGTAAAAAAAGACGTCAACAAAGAAATCGTAAAAAGTAGGTAAACCTACTTTTTTTACTTACACATGCTTAATTGTTATACGTATATATAAGTAGATACATTGACATATACTTATATATACGTATAATATAAGCAAGAGGTGAGAAATATGGCTTATAAATGCGTATTTAGTGATATTGATGGAACATTATTGAATTCAAAACATCAAATAAGTGAAAAAACAAAAAAGAAAGTACAACAGTTAGCTATACAAAATATTCCTTTTGTCCTTGTTTCGGCAAGAATGCCTAAAGGAATGCATTATTTTTTAGATGAATTACAAATAAAAGCACCTATGGTAAGTTATAGTGGAGGTTTGATTTTAGATGAAAATCAAAAAGTAATCTATTCAAAAGGATTTTCAGTAGAAATGGCGAAAAGACTTTATGAATATATTAAATATTATTATCAAATTCCTGTTAATTTTTATGTTGAGAATCATTGGATGGTTGATGAAATAGATGAAGGAATTGAAGAGGAAAGCATTATTACAGGGTTGAAACCTGAAAAATTGGATTTAAATGGAATTAAAAAGGTTCATAAACTATTAGTGATTGCTGAATCAGGAATTGTTGATCGTTTAGAAATGAGCTTAAAAGAAAAATTTAGTGGTTTAAAGATTTATAAATCAAAAGATACTTATTTAGAAATTATGGATGAATCGGTATCAAAATCCAGTGCAATTCAATTTTTATGTGATAAAATGAAAATAGGTCTTCATCAAACAGTTTCTTTTGGAGATAACTATAATGATTTAGATATGCTTCTTTTAACAGGAAAAGGATTTGCGATGGCTAATGGAGCGCAAGGTGTTTTAGAAAGTATTCCAACACATACGCTTTCTAATGATGAAGATGGAATCGTTTATGCATTAGATAATTTAGTAGGTGAATAAGGTGTATCAAGAAGAAAGAATTTATAAAATATTAGAAATATTAAAAGCTAAAAAGACAATGACCAATCAAGAAATTATGGATCAATTTCATATTTCTAGAGATACAGCAAGAAGAGATATTGTTCGTCTTGTAAATGAAAATTTGGCAGTTAGAACACATGGTGGTATTACATTAAATGATGTACATCAAATTGGAAGTTATCAAACAAGAAAACAAGAAAATGAAGAGATAAAAAATGAAATTGGAAAAATAGCTGTTTCTTTGAGTGAGAACAATAAAGTAATCTTTTTTGATACTTCAACAACGGTGGCTGCTTTATGTCAATATGTAGAAGGTAATATAGAAGCTTATACTCATTCTTTAGATAATATTGAAATATTATCGAATCATTGTTTATGTCAGATGATTGGTGGAACTTACTTTAAAAAGAATCGTTATATGTATGGAAGTCAAACGTTGAATATGATTGATCAAATTTATTTTGATTTAGCTTATGTAGCAGCAGCAGCTGTGATGGAAGATGGTATTTATGTTGAAGAATTTGAAGATGCTATGATTAAAAAAAAGGTAGCAAGTCGAAGTCAAAAAGTTTGCTTAGTTGTAGATCATAGTAAATTTAATAAAAAAAGTTCTTATAAAGCTTTAGTTTTTCAAGATATTGATGTTCTTGTTGTTGATTGGTTACCTGATACTTATCGAGAAAAGATAGAAAAAGCAGGATGTCAAATAATATATACAAAAGAAAAGTAGATTCGCATGAATCTACTTTTTAGCAAGCATTTTATCAAAAAAATAACCAATTACTCTGAAAATCATGGCTAAACCAAAGATAGATAAAGCACCAATTGTTTCATATTTATGGAAAAGGAATGTACATAAAAAATATGTAATGATTCCTAATGCTGCTCCTAAACCTGTTAATAATGTCATGAAAACATCTTTTTGTTGTTTCATAATTTCACCTCAAGAACTATTCTAACATAACAAAAACTAATAAACAATAAATAGAAGTTGTGCTATAATCTAGATAAAGTGAAAGGGGAAGTCTATGTATAATACGTTGATTTTTGATTTAGATGGAACACTTGTAGATTCAATAGAAGATTTAGCTTTATCTACAAATATATTAATGAAAGAAAATCATTTTCCTACCTATGATTTAGATACATATAAACAATTTGTAGGAAATGGTGTTGATAAATTAATAGAGCGTGCTTTACCTGAAAAATATAAAAAAGATGTGAGAAAATATCGTGCACGTTTTGATGAAATTTATAAAGAAAATTGTTTAAAACATACAAAACCTTATTCAGGAATGAAAGAATTAATTGGTGAACTTTATCATCAAGGGTATAAATTAGCAGTTGTAACGAATAAACCAAAAGTAAATGCAGTAACAATTGTAAATCATTTATTTCCTAATAAATTTATGTATGTTTTCGGAAATACGGTTTATCAACCAAAAAAACCACATCCTTGTTTAGTACAACTAGCTATGCAGTTAATGGAAAGTAATAAAAATGAAACATTGATGATTGGTGATAGTAATGTAGATATTGAAACAGCCATCAATGCTAAAATTAAATCTATAGGGTGTGAATGGGGCTTTAGAGGAAAAGAAGAACTTGTTCAAGCTGGAGCAACTTATACTGTTTCTAAACCAAGTGATATTAAGGATATTCTAAAATGATTGCAGTATCGAGATGTTTAATTGGTGAAAATTGTACATATGCCGGAAAGAATAATCTTTGTAAGGGAATAAAGGAACTTTATGATCAAGGTTTAGCGTTACCACTTTGTCCAGAAGTCTTAGGTGGTTTACCAATTCCTAGAACACCTTGTGAAGTTACTGGAGAAAAAGTGATTGATCAAAAAGGAATTGATCGTACAAAAGAGTATACACAAGGTGCTAAAATTGCTTTAGATAAATGTTTAGAAAAAAATATTAAAATAGCTGTTTTAAAAGCTAAAAGTCCAAGCTGTGGAAAAAATCATATTTATGATGGAACATTTTCACATCAACTTGTTGAAGGTGATGGTATTTTTGTACAGATGTTAAAAGAAAAAGGAATTGCAGTTTATAGTGAAAATGAAGTAACAGAGGTTTTAAAATTAATAAATGGAGGAAAGTAAAAATGGGACATATTTTATGGGTAGAACCTGTATTTAAAGAAATGATTTGGGGAGGAAACCAACTTAAAGAAAAGTATGGTTATGCTATTCCAAGTGATCAAACAGGAGAATGCTGGGCACCTTCAGCACATCCAAATGGTGATAATAAAATCAAAGAAGGAGAATTTAAAGGTCAAACACTTTCAAAAGTCTTTGATGAACATCGTGAACTTTTTGGAAATATCAAAGATAAACAATTTCCATTGCTTGTAAAGATCATCGATGCTTGTAATGATTTATCTGTACAAGTTCATCCAAATGATGAATATGCAGCTCTTCATGAAAATTCATTAGGAAAGACAGAATGCTGGTATGTATTAGATTGTAAAGAAGATACAAAGATGGTCATGGGACATCATGCTAAAACCAAAGAAGAACTTGTAAAAGCTATTGAAAATGATGATTATGATCATTTATTAAATAAGTTTTATATCAAAAAAGGAGATTTCTTTTATATTCCAAGTGGAACAATTCATGCTATCTGTAAAGGTTCATTGATCTATGAAGCACAACAATCATCAGATATCACATACCGTGTTTATGATTATCATCGAAAAGATAAAGATGGAAATGAAAGACAACTTCATGTAAAACAATCCATCGATGTGACAACAGTGCCTTATAAACCTTATGATCTAGCTAAACAAGTAGAAGAAACAATAGAAAATGGAACAAGAAAAGAACTCGTATCATCTAACTATTTAACATTAAATAAATATGATATGACAGGATATAATAAAGTCATCAATGATAAACCATTCCAACTTGTATCAATCATTGAAGGGCAAGGAACAGTAGAAGGAAAAGAAGTTAAAAAAGGAGATCATTTTGTTGTATGTTCAGATCAAAAAGAAGTTGATTTTGATGGAACAATGACAGTCATGATTTGTACATTATAATGAGATGTTATCATTGTAGTCATGAAATAAAAGATTCTGCTTTTGCTTATAAGGGTAGACAAGAATGTAAAGAATGTCATAGTATTTATCAAATCCATTTTCCTTCAGGAGTAGGATTTATTCCTATTGTGATTGCCTTTATACCGGCTTTATATATGGTAACAATTTTAAGATATGCATTTATTGTTGGACTTGCGATCTTTGTTATATTTTATTGGGCCATTGATATTATTATGAATAATATTTTAATTTATTTAGGTAAATATGAAATTGAAGAAATTGAATAAAACTTGTATTTAAAAAAATAAAGAGTATCATTAAATATGTAAATAGAAACAGGGGAGCTTGTAGGCAGGCTGAGAGGAAGTCATCAAACTTCGACCCTTTAACCTGATATGGATAATGCCATCGTAGGAAGTCAACATTTCGATTTTTTTACAGGAGCATGTCTCCTGTTTTTTATTTAAAAAGAAGTATCCACATATGTGGCGGATTGAAGGGGAGCGCCTTGAATCTTGTATTAAGCGAAGGGAAGCTGTGTTCCAGCGTGAGAGGATACCACAAAGTATCGACCGAACTACCATAAAGTTATTTCATAAATGAAGTTTATGTTTTTGATGATGGGTAAGTTTGGTCATCTTCATATTTATGAAATAACTTGTAAAAAACAAGGAGAGAAAATATGTTAGAAGAAATGTTAAAAAATGTTAGAGAAAAAAGTCCACTCATTCACAATATTACAAATTATGTTACAGTCAATGATTGTGCTAATGTCGTTCTTGCATGTGGAGCATCACCAATTATGGCAGATGATCAAAAAGAAGTTGCTGAAATTACTTCGATTTGTACAGGACTTAATATTAATATTGGAACACTTAATACGCGAACGATTGAATCAATGGTCATTGCTGGGAAAAAAGCTAATGAACTTCATCATCCAGTTGTATTAGATCCTGTAGGAGTTGGAGCATCTACGTTAAGAACTCAAACAGCTTTAAAATTATTAAAAGAAATTCAGTTTTCAGTTATTCGTGGAAATATTTCAGAAATCAAAACTTTAGCTTTAGGAAGTGGTACAACGAAGGGTGTTGATGCTAATCTTGCAGATAAAGTGACAGCAGAAAATATCCATGAAGTTGTCAGTTTTGCTCAAGAGTTTTCTAAAAAAACAGGGGCAGTTATCGCTATTACAGGGGCTATTGACTTAGTATGCAATGAAAATATTGCTTATGCAATTTATAATGGTCATGAAATGATGTCTTCGATTACAGGAACAGGATGTCAATTATCAGCACTTACGGCTTCGTTTATTTCCGCAAATCCTGATTATTTACTTGAAGCAACAGTTGCTGCAGTATGTACCATGGGTCTTGCTGGAGAAATCGCACATGAAAGATTAACACCATTAGATGGTAATGCAAGTTATCGAAATTATATTATTGATGCTATTTATAATATGACTCCTAAGCAATTACAAGAAGGATCTCAATATAAAAAAATCTAACCAGATATGTGATTACTCTAAAATAATGAAAAGAGGAAGATTATGAAAACAACAGATAAGATGTTAGAAGCAACAAAAGAACTATGGAAATCTTATAATGAACATCCTTTTGTTAAAGGAATACAAGATGGTTCATTAACTAAAGATAAATTTAAATATTATATTATGCAAGATTATCTTTATTTAAAAGAATACGCTAAAGTTTTTGCGATTGGAGTTGCTAAAGCAAAAACTTTAGAAACAGCGAATCTTTTTGCTAAATATATTGCTGTAATGAATGGTGAATTAGATGTTCATAGTGGTTATATGGGAAAATTTAATGTAAGCCAAGAAGAAATAGATGATATGAAACCATCACTTGATAATTTATCTTATACCTCTTATATGCTACGTGTTGCCTATGAAGAAGGAGAAGTAGAAATCTTGGCAGCTATATTATCTTGTGCTTATAGTTATGAAGTTATTGCGAAAAAGATTGTTGAAAATAATCCAAATTCAATCAATGATGAATTTTATGGGGATTGGATCAAAGGCTATGCTTCTAATGAATATGCTAGTGGTAATATTATTTTAATAGAAACAATGAATCAACTTACTAAAGATTATACAGAAAAACAAATTCAACATCTTATTGATATCTTTGTAGCATGTTCAAGATATGAACTTGTATTTTGGCAAATGTCATGGGATAAAAGTTGTTAGTAAATAAAAAAATGAAAGAGACAAAACATCTTTCATTTTTTCATTATAAAGAAAAAGAAGGAGAATTATTCTCCTTCATAATTTTCAACGTTATGGTAGATTTTATCTACATCGTCACAAGCATTTAAAAGATTCATTAATCTTTCAAATAATTCCATATCTTCACCTTCAAGAGATATATATTCTTGAGGTGTTGTAGCGATTTCTTCTACATCAAATTCAGCATTAGGACAAGCTGCTTCAATAGCATCTTTCATTTTATATAAATCAGTTGGTGCACCAGTTAATTCAATTGAACCATCTTCATGAGTTTCAATTTCTTGACAATCAGCTTCACCTTCCATTAAAGCCTCTAAAGTTTGTTCTTCATCTAATCCTTTAAAAGTTAAAATAGAATATGTATCATATAAATAAGATACTGAACCTTCATTTCCTAATTTAGCTTTAGATTTTGTAAATGCAGGACGTACTTGAGAAATAGTACGATTAATATTATCAGTTAAGCATTTAACAATAACAGTTGAACCACTTGGACCATATCCTTCAAATGTTTTTTCTTGATAATCTTCAGTAGCTCCACTTTTTACTTTATCAACTGCACGTTTAATAACGTCAGCAGGAACTTGTTCTTTTTTAGCTTTAGCAATAATTCTTCTTAATGCTAAGTTACCATCTGGATCAGTACCACCAGCTTTAGCAGCTAAATAGATTTCTTTTCCATAACGAGAATATAATTTTGCTTTTGCTGCAGCAGTTTTTGCCATAGCAACTTTACGCACTTCATGTGCTCTACCCATAAAAAAGCCTCCTTAATTGTATGTAATCTCAATACTTGGTTATTATAGCGAATACATCGAGGTTTTTCAAGGTTTAATATAAATGACAAACGAGTTTTGTTCATGTATAATGAAAAAGCAAATGAGGGATAAAGATGGAAACAATTGTTATTATTGGAGCAGGTGCAAGTGGACTTGCATGTATGAATGAATTAGTAAAAACAAATAAATATAATATTATTGTCTTGGAACAATCTAATAAAGCAGCTAGAAAAATACTTGCTAGCGGTAATGGAAGATGTAATGTTTCAAATTTGAATATGGATATTAAGTACTATAATCATCAAGACCCTTTAATAGAAAAATTAATTAAAGAATTTGATGTCGTCAATTTTTTTAAACAACTTTCTTTAAAACTACGTTATGAAAAGAACCTTGTTTATCCATATTCACTTTCAAGTTTATCTGTTAAAAATGCTTTAATGAAAAATATGGATAATGTATCGTATATCGATAATTGTGAGGCTCTAGCAATAAAAAAAGCTAAAACATATGAAATTGTTACGACGAATGGTCATTATCAAGCGGATAAAATAGTTATTGCGACAGGATCACCAGCCAGTCATTTATCAGGACAAAATAATTTAAAAATGTTAGAAAAAATGCATATTTCCATGATTCCATTTACACCAAGTCTTGTTCAAGTAAAAACAAAACCCGTTTTTAAAGTTTTAAAAGGACAAAGAGTAAAGGGAATTGCAATGCTTTATGATCAAAATCAATTGATTGAAAAACAAACAGGAGAAATCATGTTTACAGATTATGGTCTATCAGGTATTTGTATTATGCAATTATCAAGATATTTAGATCATTTAAAAAATCCAAAACTTATTTTAAATTTATTGCCTGATATTGAAAAAGAAGAATTTCAACACTATGGTTTGGAAGGATTCTTTCATGAAAAAATCGTTCAGATTTTTAAAGAAAAAAATATTGATCCTCGTTGTTTAGAATTCAAAATCATCGATACAATGTCAATTGAAAAAGCACAAGTTTGTCATGGTGGTGTTTCTTTAAAAGAAGTAGATGAAAATTTACAACTTAAGAAATATCCAGGCATTTATGTTTGTGGAGAAGCTTTGGATGTTGATGGTGATTGTGGAGGTTACAATTTACATTTTGCTTTTGCAAGTGGTGTTCATGTGGCAAAATCGATAAAGAAATAAAAGAGTAATAAATGTGTTGTAAATAGAAATGTTATAATGAATATATAAGTGGAAAAATTATATTTACCAAATAATAAGGAGCTAACTATGGAAAGTCAAGAAAAGCACAATATAGAATGGAAATCAGTTTGGAAAGATGAATATTTAGTTGGTATATGTGCGTTTGCCAATGCACAAGGTGGTAAATTTTTTATTGGTATAGATGATAATGGGAAAATTATTGGTGTGGAAAATTCAAAAAAATTATTAGAATCCTTACCAAGTAAAATAAGAGATGCTATGGGAATCGTAGTAGATATTAATTTAGTCCCTATTTACATTTGTGTGTCTAATACCAAGACAGTATAATTATACATTTCACGAATTGCGTAAGCAATTAGAAAATCAAGTAGTCCAAATTCCATAAAATGAAATTTTAGGGCAAATTACAGACATTGGCTTGGCTGTAGTATTTTTAAACAACGTGTGTTAGACTACTGTTATACAAATCGAAATTTATAAAGGAGAATATTGATGAAACTGTTTTTATGTTCGCACTTTTCAAGTGTGGGAAGTCTGATAAAGGAAGAAATTGAAAATAAGAAAGTCGCATTTATTCCAACAGCTTCGCTGCGTGAAGGCTACACCGGTTATGTCGGCTCGGCTCGAAAATTATTCAAAAAGTTGGGAGCAATCGTAACTGAAATTGATATTTCAACGGAGGCTTATTCAACGATACAGTCTGTTTTTGAAGAAGCAGATGTGATATATTTTACCGGCGGAAATTCTTTCTTTCTTATGGACCAGCTCCGTAAAACGGGAACTGATGGGCTACTGAAAAAGGAATTGGCAAATGGAAAATTGATGATCGGCGAGTCGGCAGGCGCAATTATATGCGCTCCAAGCATCCAATATATCGAGCAAATGGATGAAAAGCCGGAGGACTACTCACAAGAAGATGATGCAGGGCTTGATTTGATTGATTTCTATGTTCTTCCGCATTATCTTACAGCACCATTTAAGAAAGTTACCGAGAAAATAATGACTGAGTTTTCGGATTTGAATCTATGCCCAATTAACAACCGTCAGGGAATTGTAATTGATGGTGAAGATTCAAAGGTTATTTGCAAAGACTAATTTGAAAATTCCAATCTAATAAATTGCATGATAACTTAGAGTAAAAATGAATACCCATTAGCCGGAAATGAATAGAAAATGAATAAAAGAGTGGTGTTTCGTATAATTATGAGTTAGTATGCATCAGACACATTTTTGTAAAAAGGGAGTTAATTTATGTAAAAAAAATAATTTGGAATATATAGAAATAGATGTTCCGTCTTATCCAATAGCTATATCTTGTAAAGGAAACTATTATTTTAGAAGTGGGAGTACATCACAAAAGTTGGCAGGTATTGAATTAGAAAGTTTTATTTTACGTAAAAGAGGAGCAACTTGGGATAACGTTCCATACCCATTAGTAAAAATAGAAGATTTAGATCAAAACGCTATTCAAAAGTTTAAAGAACTTGCAATTCGTAAAAAAAGAATAGATGATACGATTTTAGAAGAAGATACGGAAACATTATTAGATAAACTTCATTTGATAAATAATGGTTATCTTACAAATGCTGCCTTACTTTTGTTTTCAAAAGATCCAGAGAGATATTTTACAGGTGCTTTTATAAAAGTAGGATTTTTTGAAACAGATGCTGATTTAATTTATCAAGATGAAGTAAGAGGATCACTTTTTGAACAAATTGATAAAGTTATAGAACTTATTTTCTTTAAATATATGAAAGCTAAGATTTCATATGATGGACTTCAAAGAGTTGAAGAATACTTTGTAAGTGAAGCAAGTATGAGAGAAGCTATATTAAATGCTATTGTTCATAAACAATATGAATCTGGTGTACCAATACAAATAAGTGTTTATAAAGATAAGCTCTATATTACAAATGTTGGAAAGCTTCCAGATCATTGGACAGAAGAAACTCTTTATCAAAAACATGGCTCTAAGCCCTATAATCCTAATATTGCGCATGTTTTCTATTTAGCAGGACATATTGAGTCATGGGGAAGAGGTATAGAAAAAATATTTGATTCATGTATAGAAAATGATTTATCAATGCCAAAATATTATATTAATCCTACGGATATTATGATTGAATTTGATGCACCTCAAAGATTGGTGATTGATAACTTTTCAAAGGTGACTAATAGGGTGAACGATACAATGAATAAGATACTAGAATCCCTATATGATGATCCTGGATATACAATTACCGAACTTGCAAATATTATGAAAATGAGTAGAAAGAGTATTTCAAATAATATTAAAAAGTTAAAGGATTTAGGAATTATTGAAAGAGTTGGAAATAACAAAAAAGGATATTGGAAAATAAAGAGATAGGAGAAGGTATGTTAAAAGTAAGTAATATTGCAGTTTCTTTAGATGAAAAAGATTACGCTAAAGTTATTGCGAATACATTAAATATAAGAAAATCACAAGTAAAGAATGTAAAGATTGCTAAAAAGGCAGTCGATGCAAGAAGAAAGAATAAAGTACATTTTAATATGGGCTTTACTTTTGAATATGTCGATGAAGATCAATTATTAAAAACACATAGTAAACAAGTAAGTAAAGTTAAAGAATATCATTATGACAAGTTAACACCAAATAATCAAACAATTATGGTTGTTGGAAGTGGGCCAGCAGGATTATTTTGTGCCTATAATTTAGCGCGTAGTGGGCAAAAGGTAATTTTGATTGAACAAGGTAAATGTGTTGATGAAAGAAAAAAAGATATCGATACTTATTTAGAAACAGGTAAGTTAAATACTCAAAGTAATGTTCAATTTGGAGAAGGAGGAGCAGGAACGTTCTCTGATGGAAAGTTGACGACAGGTATTAAGGATTATCGTAAACAATTTGTATTGAATACTTTTTATGAACATGGTGCAAGTGAAGATATTCTTTACTTAAATAAACCACATTTAGGAACAGATGTTTTAATTAATGTGGTTAAAAATATTAGAAAAGATATTGAAAAATGTGGAGATGTTCGTTTTGAAACAAAATTGGTAGATATTATTATTGAAGATAATCAATTAAAAGAAGTTGTTTTAGAAAATAATGAAGGAACATATAAAGAAAAAGTAGATCAACTGGTATTGGCTATTGGTCATAGTGCGAGAAAAACCTATGAAATGCTTTATCAAAAACAATTAGAAATCTCTCAAAAAGCTTTTGCAGTGGGAATGCGTATTGAACATAGTCAAGAATTTATTAATAAAAACCAATATGGAAAATTCTATGATCATCCTGCATTAAAAGCGGCTGATTATAAATTGGCGGTGCATACAAGTCAAAAAAGAGGAGTCTATACTTTCTGTATGTGTCCTGGTGGTTATGTCATGAATGCAGCCAGTGAAGAAAAAAGACTGGTTGTTAACGGGATGTCTAATTATAAACGTGATAATAAATACGCTAATAGTGCTATCTTAGTCAATGTGACACCTAATGATTTTGGTAGTTCACATCCGCTTGCTGGGATGTATTTTCAAAGAAAATTAGAAGAAAAAGCTTTTGAACTAGGAGGAAGTGATTATTCAATTCCAGTTCAAAGAGTGGAAGATTATTTAGAAAATAAAGAAAGTAAAGAAAAAATAGAAACAAGTTTAAAAAGAGTTAAAAATGCTAATCTCAATGCATTACTTCCTGAAATCCTGAATATAAATTTAAAAGAAGGACTTCTTTTAATGAATAACAAGATTAATGGGTTTACAAGTGATGCCACATTACTCGGGGTAGAATCAAGAAGTTCAGCACCAATTCGTTTTTATCGTGATGACAATATGGAAAGTAATATTAAAGGGATTTATCCAATTGGTGAAGGTGCAGGATATGCAGGTGGTATTATGTCAAGTGCAATTGATGGTTTGAAATGTAGTGAGGTATTACTCAAAGGAGAGAGATAATGTGTCATTATTTGAACTTGTTGTTATTTCAATTTCATTAGCGATGGATGCTTTTACTGTTTCGATGATGTATGGTATTTCTATGCCAAAAGGAAACATCAAGAAACAAAGCTTCATTGCTTTTTATTTTGGCTTTTTTCAGGCATTGATGCCTTTTTTAGGATATCATTTAGGATGTGTATTTTCAAAAAAGATACAAGCCTATGATCATTATATCGCTTTTATATTTTTAATGATTGTTGGTATCAATATGTTAAAAGATGCTTTTAGTGAAGAAGAAACAAATTATAATTTTAAATTATTAGATTTAACAATTCTTGCTTTTGCAACAAGTATTGATGCTTTTGCTATTGGTATGACTTTTGCTTTTTTAGAAGTAGCTATTTATCAAGCTTTATTGATTATAGGAATTATTACTTTTCTATTATGTTTGTTTGCTTTACAAATTGGACGTTATTTAAACAATAAGTTTCAAAATAAGGCACTTATTTTTGGGGGCGTTGTTTTGATTTTAATTGCTTTTAAAACATTGTTGGAGCATCTTTTTTGAAAAAAGTATATAATGAAATAGGTGACAAGTATGAAAGAAGAAGAAAAAATTATAAAAAATACTATAAAGAGAACAAAAGAATATGATCGAACACTTTCTCCATATGCTTGTAAAACAAGTGAATGCCAAAAATTAAGAAAAGAAGAAAGTGAACATGAAGAGTTTGATATTCGTTGGCCTTTTGAAGAAGATATTGATCGTATTTTATATTGTAAATCTTATCAACGTTACACAGATAAAACACAGGCTCTTTCATTTTTTCAAAGTGCTCATATTTCTAAACGTTCAATCCATGTTCAATGGGTTTCGCGTATTGCCAGACAAATAGGAAAAGGTTTGAATTTAAATTTAGATTTAATTGAAGCAGCTGCTTTAGGACATGATTTAGGACATGCTCCTTATGGTCATGTAGGAGAAAGAGCGTTGAATGAAAAACTACAAGAAAAGGGTTTTGGATATTTTTGTCATAATGCTAATAGTGTACGAAATATTCTTTATTTAGAAAGAAATGGGAAAGGCTATAATGTTTCTTTACAAGTCTTAGATGCTATTTTGTGTCATAATGGTGAAATGCTTTCTAAAAAATATGAACCAGATCGTAAAAAAACAAAAGAACAATTCTTACAAGAGTATCATGATTGTTGGCATAAAGAAAATGCCAGTCTTGAGTTAAAACCAATGACTTTAGAAGGATGTGTGGTTCGTATTTCAGATGTTATTTCTTATATTGGAAAAGATATTGAAGATGCTATGAGTGTAGGTATCTTACAAAAGAAAGATCTTCCTGAAAATGTAGTAAAAGTATTAGGAGATAATAATAAATCAATTATGAATAAATTAATTGGTGATTTGATGATTCATAGTTATCAAAAACCATATTTACGTTTTTCTCATGAAGTCTTTGAAGCATTATCATCCCTACTCTTCTTTTTAGGAGAAAAAGTCCATCATCATCCAGTTTTAGAAAAAGAAAATGCTAAACTTTCAAGAATGGTCAAAGAACTCTTTGATGTTTATTTAGAAGAATTAGAAAATAATGATCAAGATTCAAATATTGTTAAGTTTAAAAATAAGATGGTAGAAAATTATCAAAAGACGCCCAATCCACTGATTGTCTCTGATTATTTATCAATGATGACAGATACTTATGTTTTAAATGATTATGAAAGAAAATTTTTACCAATTCTTCATGGCGAAAAACTTTAATAATTATTTTATTTGGTGTAAAATATAAATATACAGGAGGGATGGCTTATGAAATTAATTATTGCTATCGTAAATTCTGATGATAGTTCATCAGTACAAGCCGCACTTACAGAAGAAGGATACTTCGTTACAAAATTATCAACAACAGGTGGATTCTTAAAGAAAGGAAATACAACATTCTTTATTGGAACAAATGATGATAAAGTTGAACATGCTGTAGGTATTATTAAAGAAAATTCTAAAAAACGTGTAGAAAAAGAACCTACTGTTCCACCTACTGAAATGGGAGAATTTTTTACTCCAATCATGGTAGATGTACTTGTTGGTGGAGCAACAGTTTTTGTATTAGATATTGAACAATTTGAAAAATTTTAGAAAAAGGACATTGTCCTTTTTTTTTAATCCTTTATAATGTTTGTGGGTGAAATTATGTCTATCAAATTATTAAATGAAAAAAGAATGGATGAATTAATACAATTTATCCATCAAGAAGAAATAACAAAAGAATATTTAAAACAAAATCAAAAGATTATTTATGTCAATGAAAATCAAAATATCAATGGGGTTATTATTTTTGATGTTATCAAAAATGAAATAGAACTTTGTTTAGGAACTGATGAAATTAAACAACAATTAATAGCAGTCATTAAAAAAATAGCTCTAAAAGATATCATTTATCAAAATAAAATCATACAAATAAAAACAAAAAAACAATTTAAACACTATGAAGAAGTCTATGACTTTATTCATCAACAAAAAGATCGTGTCTATAGTTTAGATAACTTTAAAAAATATATGCAAGAATTTTATAATATCCAACATGCTTTAAAATGTATCCATGTTTGTGGAACAAATGGGAAAGGTTCGACTGTTAATTACATGAAAGAAGTTTTAATAAAACAGGGGTATACTGTAGGAACTTTTACTTCACCAGCACTTATTTCTAGGTTAGATGTCGTACGTATCAATGATGAATGGATCAAGGAACAATTTATTGTTGATGTTGCTAATAGATATGTGGATAATTGGTTAAAGTATGAGATTTCTTTATTTGAAATAGAAGTCTTTATTTCAATTCTTTACTTTATTTATCAAGGTGTTGACTATGCCATTTATGAGGTTGGATTAGGTGGAGAGTTAGATGCAACGAATATTATTTTACCAATGGTTTGTGTTAATACGAATATTGGTTTAGATCATATGGATTATTTAGGTGATAGCTATGAAAGTATTGCTAGAGCGAAAGCGGGAATTATTAAAGAGCATGTTGATTTTATTACAGGAGAACATAAACAAGAATGTGTTGATATTTTTAGAGATACTTGTGAAAAGCATCATAGTCATTTGATACGTTTAGATCGTATACATGATTTACAAGATGGTGAAAATGTAAAATATACATATAAGGATTATAATATTGTTTTAAATACGCCAGCTCTTTATCAAATTGAAAATAGTGCTTTAGCACTAGCAACCTTATTATATTTAAAAGAACATCATTTTATTGAATTAGATGAATCTTCAATTGTTGAAGGTTTATTTGAAGCTAAGTGGGCAGGACGTTTTGAAATCATAAGTGAAAAACCACTGATTATTTTAGATGGGGCCCATAATCGAGAAGGTGTTGATGAACTCTATCGTTCTGCACGTAAATTACATAATTTAAAAATCATCTTTTCAGCATTAAGAGATAAAGATACGGACTATATGATTGAAAGATTATTAGATTTGACGTATGATATAACCGTCTGTGAATTTAAACATCCACGTAGTCAAAGTGCAAAATTATTAGCAGGGGACTATCCGGTAAAAATTGAACCGGACTTTAGAAAAGCTTTAGACGATATTTATTTACAAGAAGGAACATTTTTGATTACGGGATCATTGTATTTTATTTCTGAAGTAAGGAAATACTTATTACAAAAGATTCATAGCAAATAATAAAGAAGGAGGAGTCTACTTTTAGTAGCAATTGTGTACGGTTTTATATCGGAATTAACGCCCGTGGACTAGCAAGAGGACGAAGCGGGAAAGCATATGTACGGTTTTATATCGGAATTAACGCCCATGGACTAGAAAGAGGACGAAGTGGGAAAAAACATATGTACGGTTTCTTACCGGAATTAACGCCTGTGGACTTATAAGAGGACGAAGCAGGAACAATTGGTTTTTTTAAGTAGCAATCAAACGATGATTCAAATTATTTTAGGGGTTATTATTGTTTCGATTGGGATATTTGTTTTTTATAAATATCCAATGAAAAGCGATGTGCGACAAATGACATTGGGGGCTTTATTTGTCATTCTAGCTATTATTTTAAAAAGGTTAGCTGTGATGGTACCTTTTCTTGGCTTTCCAAGTTTAAAAATTACATTAGAGGTATTACCTTTAATCGTTGCTGGTTTAACATTACAACCAGGGTATTGTTTTATAGTTTCTATCGCCACAGATTTTCTAGGTCTTGTTCTAGCAAATGCTGGAGGATTTCCTTTCTTAGGATTTACTTTAAATGCGGTTTTACAAACTGAAATACCATGTCTATTAAAGATTTATTTAAATGAAAAAAATGAAAGATTATTAGAAAGAATTGTAAAAATAGTAATGGTCATTATTTCGTTACTAGGATGTCTTTATGTTTTTAAAATCAATGAAGTTAATATTTCAGGATCTTCATATCAAGTAACATTACCAATTAAATTTACAATCTTTGTCATCATTGCAGCAATGCTTACTATTCTCTTTGTTTTTATAAGATATTATAAAAATAAACTCAAAGAAAAAGATTTATGCTTATTTCATTTAAGTATTCTATCAGTTGTGGCTATTGAACTAACAGTAACGATGTTTTTAACACCATATTGGTTACAAACAATGTATGGAATACCATTCTTTGCATCACAATTTGTAAGAATTTTAAAATCATGTGTGATGATACCTGTAGGTATTATCATTGTATATACAATGAATCGAATGATTCAAAAAGTTATTAGATAAAGTTTTGGATATTGTCCAAAGCTTTTTATTTTGTACCAAAAATAAAAGATCAAATTAATAAAGAAAATTTGATAATTTTTGACAAATTTATAGCAAAAATCACAAAACGGGCAATTTGTTGTACTTAAAATTAAAAAACAGGACAATTGGTGTATTGTATAGATGGAGGTGTTGCTTTATGCATAGAAAAAGTTCGATTTCTATTAGAGAATGGCTTGAAAATTCTAATAAAGCACTTTTAGTAACGGGTATAAGACGTTGTGGGAAATCTATTTTGCTTAAGCAGATTATGGATGAAATGAAAGAGGATCAAGGTGTTACCGATGATCATATTATATATATGAACCTGGAAGATATGAAATACGCATTTATAAAGAATGCGATGGATTTGTATGGGTATGTGGAGAAACTTATCGTTGATGAAGAAAAGTATTACATTTTCTTAGATGAGATTCAGATGGTTGAAGAATTTGAACGGGCTATAAATTCTTTTCACGCAACAAAAAATGTAAGTATTTTTATCACGGGTTCCAATAGCTGGCTGTTGTCGGGAGAATTAGCAACATTGTTATCCGGAAGATACGTGAGTTTTCGGGTGATGCCGTTTCGTTTTCAGGAAATGTGTGAGATGTTGGGAGTAAAGAAAGAAGAAGCGTCTGAAAAAGAATTTATGGGCTATATTACATGGGGCGTAATGCCACAGCGCTTTTATTTTAAAACCGAAGAAGAAACTAAAGTGTTTATGACAGATTTGTATGATTCTATTGTGTTGAAGGATATTTTCTGGCGAGGTCAGGTGAGGGATGTAGATGCACTGAACAGACTGTTGGAATACATTGTATTGAACTCTTCGCAGACATTTTCTCCAACATCGATTGCCAAGTATTTTGAAAGTGTAAATCGAAAAGTAGCACCGGATACTATAATAATTATATGGAAAAGATAGTTGCAGCGATGGTCATGAATAAAGCAATGCGCTATGCTATCCGAGGAAAAAGGGTATTGACCAGGTTTGATAAATATTATCTGACAGATGTAGGGTTTGGAAAAATCAAAAATACAGATTCAAGACAGAAATAGGTGGTCTTATAGAAAATGTTGTATATAATGAGTTTTTAGTTCGGGGATATGAAGTATATGTGGGAAAAACGACAAAGGGTGAGATTGATTTTGTAGCAGTGAAAGACGGAAAGAGTATTACCAGGTCGCATATTTGCTAGCAACGGAAGATGTCATAGAAAGAGAATTTGGGGCATATAAGGATATTCAAGATCATTATCCGAAATATGTACTTTCCATGGACAGATTTGATTTTTCAAGAGAAGGAATCATACATCAGAATATAATAGATTATTTGATGGAAAGGTAAAAAACCCGTTGACAGATTCGAAAGAATCGACTATATTAACTTTAATAAAAGGGAGTAACTGGCGCCTGTAAGTCTTGCAAAGTAGAAAATCAGGCGTTTGCGATGTCGTCAGTACGATGAGTGATCATCCGTATCGTAATGAAATGGTGAGACTTTTATTGCATATTTTTGGTGTGCAATAAAGGTCTCTATTTTTGTACACCAGATGAGCCATAATAGGAAAAAGGAGGTACAAATTATGTTGACAAATGAGCAGGCGAAGGAAAATCTAAAGAAATACGGACCGAATGAACTGGAAGAGGGAAAGAAAAAAAGCGTCTTTCAAATATTTTTAGAACAGTTCAAGGATTTTCTTGTAATTATTCTGATCATCTCCGCGGTGATCTCAGGATTTCTTGGAGATGTGGAGAGTGCGATTGTAATTTTTGTAGTTATTACGATGAATGCGATTCTTGGAACGGTGCAGACGGTGAAGGCAGAGCAGTCGCTGAATAGTTTGAAGCAGCTGTCGGCACCGGATGCGAAAGTTGTGCGTGACGGGCAGTTGATGCAGGTGCCAGCGAAAGAAGTGACCGTCGGTGATGAAGTGATTGTGGAGGCAGGAGATTTAATTCCGGCAGATGGAAAGTTACTTACAGTTGCAAGCCTTAAAGTGGACGAAAGTGCACTGACAGGTGAGAGTCTTCCAGTGGAGAAGTCTTTAGATGAAGTGCCGGAGGGCGCAGCACTCGGAGATCAGACAAATCGTGTATTTTCCGGAAGCTTCGTGACTTTTGGGCGAGCATCTTTTGAAGTAACGGAAGTCGGAATGAGTACGGAGGTCGGTAAGATTGCCGGACTTCTGAAAAATGCATCAGAGAAGCAGACACCGCTTCAAAAGAATCTGGATGATTTTGGTAAGAAGTTGTCTATTACAATCCTTGTATTTTGCGGAATTTTATTTGCCATCAGCGTGATTCGCGGAGAATCGATTGTAAATGCATTTCTATTTGCGGTAGCGCTGGCGGTGGCAGCTATCCCAGAGGCGCTTAGTTCTATCGTGACCATCGTGCTTTCCTTTGGTACACAGAAGATGGCGAAGGAGCATGCAATCATCCGTAAGCTTCAGGCGGTTGAAGGACTTGGCAGTGTGTCAATCATCTGCTCTGATAAGACGGGAACTTTGACGCAGAATAAAATGACTGTGGAAAATTATTATGTAAATGGAGAGAGTGTCTGTTCCGAAGAGATTGATCTGAAGGATCCGGCACAGCGAGAGTTACTGATGTTCAGTATGCTTTGCAACGATTCTACAAATCACGATGGTCAGGAGATTGGGGATCCGACGGAGACAGCTCTTATTAATCTTGGCAGCCTTTTGGGAGAAGATTATGCACAAGTACGTGATGAACACCCAAGGCTTTCCGAGGTACCGTTCGACAGTGACAGAAAACTTATGTCCACGGAACATTTTATAGACGGACGGTACGTTATGGTCGTAAAAGGTGCGGTCGATGTGCTGCTTGATCGCATGAGTCACATTCAGGATGGAGATATTCTAAGAAAGATTACAGAAGAAGACCGCGTCAGAATTGAAGTGCAGAATAAACATTTTTCAGAAAACGGACTGCGAGTTCTTGCATTTGCATTTAAGACGCTGGAACAGGAGCAAGGGCTTACATTAAATGATGAAAATGACCTGACATTCCTGGGACTGATTTCCATGATGGATCCGCCGAGAGTGGAGTCTAAAGATGCAGTCGCAGAATGCATCAAGGCTGGAATCAAACCGATCATGATTACAGGAGACCATAAAGTAACAGCAGCGGCTATTGCCAAACGAATCGGAATTCTGGAAAATATGTCGGAAGCCTGTGAAGGTGCGGTTATTGAGGATATGACTGATGAAGAACTTCAGGATTTCGTACCACAGATATCCGTCTATGCGAGGGTTTCACCGGAGCACAAGATCCGTATTGTGCGGGCATGGCAGGAGCGTGGAAATATCGTGGCAATGACGGGAGACGGAGTGAATGACGCTCCGGCACTGAAGCAGTCAGATATCGGAGTTGCCATGGGAATTACGGGAAGTGAAGTGGCGAAAGATGCGGCAGCTATGGTGCTGACGGATGATAACTTTGCAACGATTGTCAAGGCAGTGGAAAATGGACGAAACATTTTTCAAAATATTAAAAATGCGATTCAGTTCTTGCTTTCTGGAAATTTTGCAGCGATTCTTGCAGTTTTGTACGCATCACTTGCAAGTCTGCCGGTTCCATTTGCACCGGTACATCTGCTGTTCATCAACCTTCTGACAGACAGCCTGCCGGCGATCGCACTTGGACTGGAGCCGCACAATCCGGAAGTGATGAAAGAAAAACCGCGTGCCATGGGAGAGTCCATTTTGACAAAACCATTTCTTACAAGCATCGGAGTGGAAGGTCTGTGTATCGGAATCATGACCATGACAGCATTTATGATCGGATATCGCGATGGAAATGCAGTGCTGGCAAGTACGATGGCATTTGGAACACTTTGCAGTAGCCGTCTGGTTCACGGATTTAACTGTAAGGCAAACAAACCGATCATTTTTACGAAACGATTCTGGAATAACACTTATCTGATCGGAGCATTTGTACTTGGCTGGCTTTTGATTACAGGAGTACTGATGATCCCAGCACTTCAGGAAATGTTCAAAGTGCAGACACTGACGGTGGCACAGTTGATGACTGTATATGGACTGGCACTTTTGAATCTGCCGGTTATTCAGCTGCTGAAATGGATTAGAACACGAAAGAAATAGAGGATTTGACAGGATATTGAATAAAGGAAGGAACTGAATGGAACTGAATAAGGAAAATATGCGGAAAATCCGGAAGCTGATTTTGTTCACAGCACTGCTGATCGTGGTGCTGTGGAAATATGAAGAGGTGTTGGAGGTACTGGGATATGTGGGACATCTGATCTTTCCGTTTCTGCTTGGAGGAGCCATTGCGTTTGTATTGAATGTACCGATGAACTTTATCGAGCGGCACTTGTTTATGGAAAAAGTAAGAAAAAATAAAGTGTCAGATAAGCTTGCAAGACCGGTGAGTCTGTTGAGTGTACTTTGTATCGTAGTTGGCGTGTTGACGGTAGTAATCTTTGGTGTTGTACCTCAGCTTGTAAATACATTTGGAAATCTGGGGCAGAGTATTACCCAGTTCATCCCACATGCACAGGCGTGGGGGGAAAAGAGGTCTTTCATGGAAACAAGGAGGTTGTCGAACTGATCAACAGTGTACAGTTTGACTGGGACAAGATTGTGGAGACACTGATTGATTTCCTGAATAATGGTGCTGGAAATATGCTGAGTTCGACACTCACCGCTGCAAAAAGCATTATCAGCGGAGTTTCAACATTTGTCATAGCTTTTTTATTTGCAATTTATATTTTGCTGCAGAAGAAAAAGCTTGGGATACAGGCGAAAAAGGTACTGTTTGCATTCATACGAAGAGGTCGTGCGGAGGCTGTGGTGGAAGTCTCTTCCCTTACTTACAGCACATTTTCAAGCTTCCTGACCGGACAGTGCCTGGAGGCTGTGATTCTCGGAAGCATGTTCGTATTGGCCATGACAATCTTCCGGCTGCCGTATGCACTGCTAGTGGGAATCTTTATCGCATTTACCGCACTGATACCGATCTTTGGAGCATTTCTTGGCTGTGCGTAGGGAGCATTTTTAATCTTCATGGTCGATCCGATGAAGGCACTTATGTTCATCGTGTTGTTTCTTGTGCTTCAGCAGATAGAAGGGAACCTGATTTATCCGCATGTGGTAGGTAATTCTGTAGGGTTACCGTCCATCTGGGTGCTGGCAGCGGTCAGCATCGGAGGCAGCCTTATGGGAGTAGTTGGAATGCTGATATTTATACCGATTGTGTCGGTGGCATATGCATTGTTCCGGGAAATTGTGTATTTGAAGCTGAAAAAACAGGGTGTAGATCCGGCAGAGCTGGAGGTTTAATAAAGACAATTAAGTCAGACCATTGAAGTGCTTATGTGTAGAATAATGTAAAAAATTAAGAAAAGTTCGTGTAGTTTAGTGTAAAAAAACGATAAAAATACATTGATTTTTACACGAATAATTCATATACTACCTGACTTTAGAAGTTCAAGACAAAAAAATGGTGCTAACTCGTTAACCTAGCGAGTATGCATCATTTTTATTTGTCTATCTGCAAGATAGTAATTTGTAAGTGGCTGATTGAGTTTTTTGCCAAGTTCTGTTATGAATTCAGAAGCTCGAGTTATATTGATGTATTTTTTATCATTTACTTTGACTAGCCTAAAATTTCTATAGAATTCACATATCTTTGATGTGCTGTATTTATTATCCAGAACTTTGAACTGTAATATTCTTGTAAGTAAAATCGTAACATAACATATTAAGAAATGTCCCTTGATACTGTTTTCTTTTTGAAGATATACAGGACGTGCATCAAGTTCACTTTTCATTACTCTAAATGACTCTTCGATTCTCCACAAGTTATGATAGGCATCATATATTTCAACATCCTTCATTTTTATTTCAGAAGTAACAAGCATATTATATCCTGCAAGGTCTCTGTCTTTTTTTATTGCTTCTTCATTTAATGTTACTATAGGATGATCACCATCGTTTGATGTAATAGTTATATATTTTCCAGATTCTCCATATTCACTTTTTTTAGCGGAATATGTTTTTAAATTTCTTGCTTTTTCAACCATCTTATCGATTTCCATAAGTTTTTTTCTTGCAAGTTTTGGATTGTAGGTACAGACTCTTTTTTCTCTTATTGTTTTTTTGACAATCTTACCATCATCATCTTTATAAGAATAGTCAAAATCTTCAATACATGACTTGTATCTGTATACTGTATTTCCATATTCATCCTTTACATCTTTATAATCATTATTAAGAAGTACCCATACCTTTTCTTTTTCAGAAAGCTGTTTTACAGATTTTGAAAATATATATCCATCACTGTTATTGACTGCCTGTATTATATTTCTTGCGCAGTTCAGCCCTTTATCGGCTATCTGAATAGTTCTTCCAGAGATATTGTTTTGATTTTTCATATCCTGAATGATGTTTCTCAATATTGGTTTTTCAGATTCGTTTCCAGGATACATCTTCTTGCCGATAGGAATCATATTGGCATCAAGGAGGAGCCCCATACCAACAATAGAATCATTTTTATTCTCTTTGGATGGACCGCGTCTTTGAAAGTCATTTTCCTTATCGATTTCAAAGAAGAAGTTGGTACAGTCAAAAAAAGAATGAGAAGTATCCGTACCATAGTTTTCTTTGGTGGCTACAGTAAATATTTCAACCAGCTTTTCATATTCGCTGCCAACGAATTCTACAGCGTCAAGAAGCTGATCATAGGAATAGTTCATTTCCTTAAATAAAGAAGGAAGAACATCATGAAAAGTCTTGTATTTAGAACAGGGCGCAACAGCTCTGGCAAATACAAGTGATGAAAAAATGTCAAAGACATTGAACTGAAAATTCCTGTTGGACTGTAAGAAGCCAAAGTGCTGTTCAACATCCAGGTTATTAAGGATATTGGCCAGAGGGAAATAGCCAAGATATTTTTCAGGAGAAATATCGGAAATAAGTTTTTCAGTTTTCTTTTGGACTTCTTTTTCCATTTTCTTTTCAGCATTTGGATTGTCTAATACAATTATTTCCATTTTATCTTTTAATTATGGAATGAAAGATAGAAAAAGAATAGATGAATGTATTAAGTTTGGTATTGTTGATACAATCATTGTTTCTTTAATGATTACTTTATTATTTGAACTTCTTGCCCATCCATTATCACAATTATTTGGATTATCAGGAAGTACACAAGAAATGATTGATATTTGTAGTACAGCTTTACATATAGCAAGTCTGGGATTTGTTTTTATGGGTATTTCTGTCGCGATTCAAGGTGTTTTACAATCTATTGGTTATGCCATTAGACCTTTAATTATTGCTTTACTTCGCTTGGTTATTTTTGTATTTCCAATAGCCTACTTCTTTACTTTAACAGAAAATGTAACAACACTTGTTTGGTGGACATTTCCAATTTCTGAATTGTTGACAGTTATTGTTTCATTTATTATCTTGAAAAAATCATATAATGAAAGAATAAGCCCTATTAAAAATGAAAGTATAACAAATAATTTAGTAATTGCTATTTCAAGAGAACATGGCACAAATGGAAAAGAAATTGCGAGACAAGTCGCTAAAGAATTAAACATTGAATTTTATGATAAAGAAAGAATCAAAGAATTTGCTCTTAAACATGGATTTGTAAGTAATAAAGAAAGTGAAGATTATATTTATAGTCAATTCTTATCATTAGACATCAATAAAAATTCAATTATTCTTTTATCAAATGTTATTAAAGAAATTGCGAAGAAAGGAAATTGTGTTATTGTTGGAAGAGCTGTAGATTATATTTTAAAAGAAGATGAAAAATTAGTAAGAATCTTCTTATATGCTCCTTTAGAATATCGTCTAAATAAAGTAATGGAAATTTATCATGATAGTCATGAGGATGCTCTTCGATATATTCATAAATCGGATCATTCTAGAAAAAGTTATTATGAAGTTATTTCTAATAAAACATGGGGTGATAAATCAAACTATGATTTATGTTTAGATTGTAAATTAGGAAATGAAACAATCAAAGATATTATTTGTAACTATGTTAAATCTTTAAATAAATAAAGAAGTCTTTCAAAAAATGAAAAGACTTCTTTTCTTTTAAAGATATTCTATATAATGTCTTTTACGAGGGAGGGCTTATATGAGTAAATTAAGAGATCATTATTTATTTCATGCAGGTATTTCATGTTTTTTTTATTTAGGGTATGGTGCCTTTACAGTTGTTTTGTCAATGTATTGTCAAGATATAGGAATGTCAGCCTCACAAATTGCTTACATTGTATCCTTTGCACCACTTTTATCTATTGCAACACAACCATTTTTTGGATACTTGGCAGATAAGTGGCAATCACCAAGAAAAGTATCTATTTTATTATCATTTGCGAATATACTTTGTATGTTTATTTTTGCAATTAGTCGTAATTTTTGGATTTTACTTTTATCATCAGGTCTAGCAGTATCTTTTATGAATGCGGTTACTCCTTTAACAGATCGTATTGGTGTTTCTTCACCTTATCAATTTGGTAAGATTCGTTTATGGGGTTCTGTAGGTTATGCCATTATGGCACAAGTCAGTGGACTTTTATATCAATATATTTCACCATTTGCTAACTTCATGGCTGGTATTTTAGGAACATTAATTACCATTATTTGTATTTATATGGTTTCTGATCCAAAGCTTTCAGAAGTTCCTGAAAAAGAAGAAAATAAATTATCGACAGTTGTTGTTATGAAAGAGCTTGTTCATAATATACCATTTATGCTCTTTCTAGTGATTTCATTTTTCTTTTGGGGAGCATGCTCCACAAACTTTAACTATTTATCATTATTTATTAAATCTCAAGGTGGAACAGCTTCACAAGTAGGAACCTACCAACTTTTTGCGACATTATTTGAAATTCCGATGATTCTAGCAACAGACTATATCGTTAAAAAGATATCTTATCGTTATATCATGATGTTTGCGATTATCATGTCAATGATCAATTTTGCATGGTATGCAACTTTACCTTCTGTTAATATGATTATTTATGTTTTTGTATTTAAAGGTTTTTCTACTGTACTCTTTACGATGATTACTGTAAGATTAGTAATGGTTTTAGTAAAAGAAGAATATGTCTCTACAGCCTATGGAATTCAAGCTATGCTTGGTAAAGGCGTAGGTGCAATGCTTTTCCAATTAATTGGAGGTAGAATTATTGATTCCATAGGAATGAATGGTTTCTATTTATTCTTATTTGCAGGAATTACGATTGCTTTTGTAGTGACACTTTTCTTTAGAATGCCTAGGAAAGTGAGAGTGTAGTATGTTAGAATTAAATGCTGTTATTTTTGATATGGATGGTTTGATGATTGATACAGAACCTGTAGGAAAGATGTTGGTGAAAACATCTCATGAAAAATTTGGTTATGAAATTACTGAAGAAATGTTTTATCATTTGATTGGTACAAATGAAAAGACATCAAAAGCTTATTATCATAGTGTTTTTGGTGAAGATTATCCTTATCAAAAGATTAAAGATTATCGAGATCAATTAAGAAAAGAATATTTTAATAGTCATCCTTTAGAAGTAAAAAAAGGTTTATATGATTTATTAGAAGATTTAAAAAAGAAAAATATTAAAATGGCAGTGGCTTCTTCAACACGTTATGAACGTGTTTTATCTAATTTAAAGAGTATTAAAGTTGATCATTATTTTAATGCCATTATTGGTGGTGACCAAATACAACATGGGAAGCCAGCCCCAGATATCTTTTTAAAAGCAGTTGAGTTGCTAGGGGTAAGTAAAGAAGATGCCCTTGTTTTAGAAGATAGTAAAAATGGAATTTTAGCAGCACATGCAGGAAATATTCCTGTTATTTGTATTCCTGATTTGATTCATCATTCTAAAGATATTCTTGATTTAACTGTAGGATGTTATGATTCTCTTGATCAATTAATAGATGTTATTGTTAAAAAAGATGACAAAGCATAATATAGAACCCGTTTATAATCAAGATTCTAGGATTCTTATTCTAGGATCTTTTCCATCTGTAAAATCAAGAGAAGCCAAGTTTTTTTATCATCATCCTCAAAATCGTTTTTGGAAAGTTTTAGCTGCTTTATTTCAAGAAGAAGTTCCACAAACAATTGAAGAGAAGAAAACTTTTTTACTTAGAAATCATCTTGCTTTATGGGATGTTATTGAAAGTTGTGACATTAAAGGATCAAGTGATTCAAGTATTACCAATGTTAAAGTCAATGATTTAGATTTAATTGTTAAAAATTGTCCTGTTGAAAAAATCATTACTAATGGCAAAGCTGCCAATCGTTATTATCATCAATATTTTGATTATAATTTACCCGTTATTCAATTACCTTCTACTTCACCAGCGAATGCCATGTATTCACTTGAAAAATTAATTGAGAAATGGAAGGTGATTTTATGGAAAGAGATTTAACACAAGGAAAGATGGGAAAATCTATTTTATTATTTTCTATTCCGATGATTTTAGGGAATTTATTACAACAATTTTATAGTTGATACTTATATTGTAGGAAAATATATTGGTAGTAATGCATTAGCTGCTGTTGGATCAAGTTATACATTAATGACATTTCTAACTTTTATTATTATTGGTTTATGTATGGGAAGTGGTATTTTATTTTCAATGTATTTTGGAGCTAAAAAATATGAAAAGATAAAAATGTCATTGATTCTAACAATTGTTTCACTTGGAACAAGAGTTCTTCTAGCCTACTTATTAGCGCCTTCATTTGGTGTAGAAATGATTTGGTGGGCAATTGTTATTGGATGGATTTTAGCGGATACAATTGGTATTGTATATGGTATAAAAATAGAAAAATGGTTCAAGTAAAAAATACTGCTTTTGCAGTATTTTTTATTAGCTATTTTGACTATACAAGTGTATAATAATCTTTACCGTATGTGTCTACTTAGTATTATTTGGCATGATACGTAAGCGCTTACTAAAGGAGTTCGCTATGAAATATTTACAAAGATTAGGTAAATCACTCATGTTACCTGTTTCAATCATGCCTATAGCAGCACTACTTAAAGGAATTGGGTATTGGATTGATCCTACTGGATGGGGTATACATAACCCAATTGCTGCTTTACTCATTGCTGCTGGTGGAGCAATTATAGATAACCTTCCCATTTTATTTGCGATAGCTGTTGCTATGGAAATGTCTAAAAAAAGAGATACAGCAATAGTGTTAAGTGCTCTTGCTTGTTATATGATGATGACAACAATTCTATCATCTAAATGCATCGCATTAATATTGCAAATTCCAGAATATGCTGTGGATTTAGCTTTTCATAATACGCAAAGTGCTTTTATTGGTATTTTGGTAGGTTTGATTGTGGCTATTTCTTTTCAAAAGTTTGATCAAAAAAGATTACCTCAGTTTTTAGCTTTTTTTGATGGAAAGAGATTTGCTTCCATTATTTCTATAGGAATTACACTTTTGATATCTTTAATATTTATTGATATTTGGCCAATGTGTTATCACTTTTTTATTTGGTTTGGAAAAGAAATCGCTAATTTTGGACCTCTAAGTGCAGGAATCTATGGTGTTTTAAATCGTTTATTGATTCCAACAGGCTTACATCATGCTCTCAATTCTGTATTTTGGTTTGATGTTGCAGGTATTAATGATATTGGCAAATTTTGGGGAACAATTTCAGGTGGTGTTAAAGGTGTTACAGGAATGTATCAAGCAGGATTTTTCCCAGTAATGATGTTTGGGCTTCCTGGAGCTGCTCTAGCTATGTATCGTTGTGCTAGAAAAGAGAATAAGAAAAAAGTAGGTGCTATCTTATTTTCGGCTGCTTTAGCATCGTTTTTTACAGGTGTGACTGAACCACTTGAGTTTGCTTTTATGTTTGTAGCACCAACACTTTATTTAATTCATGCTTTACTTACAGGGATGATGCTTTTTATTGCAGCAACTTTTAAATGGATGGCAGGGTTTGGTTTTTCTGCAGGACTTATAGATTATGTTTTAAGTTTTAAATCACCATTTGCTAATAATATTTTATTTTTAATTCCTTTAGGAATTATATGCGGATTGATTTATTACATTGTTTTTAGAGTATTGATTACACGTTATAATATTATGACACCTGGAAGAGAAGAAAATGAGGTAAAGAAAGTAGAGAAAGTCGAAAATAATTTTGATGAAATTGCTATTCAATTATTTGAAGCATTAGGTGGTAAAAAGAATATTATAAGTGTTGATCATTGTATTACGCGTTTACGTGTAGAAGTTAAAGATATCTCAATAATAGATAAACAGACTCTATCAAAGATGAATTTTTCTCATATTGTTGAAGCAAGTGAGCATGAAATACAAATCATTATAGGAACTGAAGTTCAATTTATTGCTGAAATATTAAATGAAATACTAATGTAGGAGAAATGAAATTGAAGATTATAAAAATATTTAATAATAATAGTATTGCTGCTTTATCTGATGAATTAGGGGATATTATTTTAACAGGATCAGGAATCGGCTTTCAAAAAAAGATAGGTGATTTAGTTGATGAATCACGGATTGAAAAAACATATATCTTTAAAGAAAAAGGTGAAAAACGTATCCGTAGAGGAATCAATGATATTGAACCTATTTATTATGAAATTACTAGTTTATTAGTAAGCAAAGCAACAGAACAATTGAATACCCAATTTTATGGGGAAATCTTTCTAGCAATTAGTGATCATATTGCTTTTGCTATTAAACGAAAAAAAGAAAATATTGATTTGCCAAATGTAGTTTTATCTGAAACAAAAGCTCTCTATAAAAAAGAATATCAGTTGGGTTTATGGATTATAAAAATGATTAAAGAAAAAACAGATATTCAATTAGAAGAGGCAGAAGCAGGGTATATTGCATTACATTTAGTTAATTTTTCTACTAAAAACAACGCACAAAATACTTCTAAAATTGTTAATTTTGTAAAAGATGTTTTTGATATTATTGAAAAAACAATGTGCATTAAATTAGAATTAGATTCTATCGATTATGCAAGATTATCTACACATCTTAAGTTTTTAGCTGAAAGAGTTTTCCGTAATGATATTGAAAATAATATTGATACGACAGAAAATATTAGAGATATGCTAAAAGAAAATATACGCTTATCCTTATGCATTAATCGAATAAAAAAACGAATAGAAAATAAATATCATTATCTATTAACTCCAGATGAACAAACATATTTATGTATACATATCAAAAAGAATTGTCACATTTAATGTAAGCGCTTGACAAAAAGTAATGCTATTTGTTATTGTATAGACAAGGATTGTTACTTTAAGTAGGCAAGACCAAATATATTGACGGCATTTTAGAAATGTTGTTTTTATGTTTGGTCTTTTCTTTTTAAAGAGAAGGGAGAAAAATATGAAATTGAAAAAGAAAAGTGTTGTAGCTGTATTAACATTATCGATGTCAATGGGTTCAGTATTATCGATGGTACCAGTTTTTGCAGAAACATCTCAACAAAATTTAGCGTTAAACAAAACAGCTTATGTTTCAGCTGAATATGGCACAATGCCTAGAAAAAATTTAACTGATGGTAATGAAAAAACACGTTGGTCAACAGAAAGTGGACCTACTCAATGGGCATATATTGATTTAGGACAAGAATATGAAATGAATAAGTTTCAAATGTTTTGGGAAAATGAATCGACTTATGCCTCAGCTTATAATATTTATGTTTCTAATGATCTTAATTCTTGGGGTGAACCAGTACTTTCAAGAACAGATAATAAAAATGTTGTCAGTGAAGAATTATTAGGTAGTAAAGTAAGTGGTCGATATGTTAAGTTAGAAGTTACAGAAATGAAAGGGTATCCTAATGTTTCATGTTATGAATTTAAAATTTTTAATACAGATGAAAAAGTACAAGATCCAAATACAAATGTTGCATTAAAGAAAACAGCAATCGCAAGTTCTCAGGAAGCAGAAAGTGTTAAAGTAGCAAATGCAGTAGATGGAAATACATCATCAGGTAGTTCTCGTTGGGGAAGTAATATTGGAAACGGACCAGATTGGATCTATGTTGATTTAGGTGAAAGAATGAATGTCAATACGGTTAAGGTATTCTGGGAAACACGTAAAGCAACAGCTTATAAGATTCAAATTGCTGATACTGAATCTACGCCTCAAGAAAGTGATTGGCAAACAGTTAAAGAATTTAAAGATCGTCCAAAATCTTTAACAGAAAAAATTGTTTTAGATCAAATCTATAAAGCAAGATATGTGCGTTTATATGTTGATTCACATACTTCAGAAGATCCAGATGGTGGTATCGCTTGGAATACGATTTCTATTTATGAATTAGAAGTTTATGGTGGAAATCCTGATGAAAAAATGTCAATGAGTGATGTTTTAAATGGAATTCAAGTAGAAACACCAAAAACTGGAGATAAAAAGTTAAAAGTCACTTTACCAGAAGTTGAAGGTTATACTGTTGAATATAATGGTACTGATTTTGAACAAGTCATTGATGAAGATTTAACAATTTATCAACCTATTAGTGATAAAAATGTTAAAGTATCATTCAAGATTACAGATAATGATACAAATGATTATAAATTCAAAGAAATTGCTGTTACAGTTCCAGGTAGTCAAAAAAATGATGAAACAGCGAATAAAGCACCAAATGTTTTACCAGAATTAGCTGAATGGAATGGTGGACATGGAAACTATACAGTTTCTAAAGGGGCAAGAATTGTTTATAAAGATAGTTCACTTCAAAAAACTGCAGAAGCACTTGCTAATGATTATGAAGATATTACTGGAAAAAGTATTGCTGTTGTAAAAGGTGAAAGCAAAACAGGAGATATTACTTTAGCTCTTACAAAAGATAAATCATTAGGGTTACAAGATGAAGGATATTTAATGGATATTGATGATTCAATCAATATTAAAGCTGAAACAACAACAGGGGCTTATTGGGCAACCAGAACGATTTTACAAAGTATTAAACAATCAGGAAATGTTCCTTGTGGGACAACAAGAGATTATCCACTTTATAAAGTAAGAAGTTTTATTTTAGATGTTGGACGTAAAACATTTACAATGGATTATTTAAAACAAATCGTTAAACAAATGTCATGGTATAAAATGAACGATTTCCAAGTTCACTTAAATGATAATTTAATTTCAATTGAAAGTTTAGCTGATCCAATGACAGGTTATTCAGCATTTAGATTAGAATCAGATGTTAAAAAAGGTGGAAACAATGGTTTAAATCAACAAGATTTAACAAGTACAGATTTATTCTATACAAAAAAAGAATTTAAAGATTTTATTAAGGATTCAAGAGATTATGGTGTAAGTATTGTTCCTGAAATTGATACACCAGCACATTCATTAGCACTTACTAAAGTAAGACCTGATTTAAGACATGGAACAAATGGACGAGAAAATGATCATCTAGCTTTAAGAGATAAATATGATGAATCATTAGGATTTGTACAAAGTATATTTGATGAATATATGAAAACAAGCGATCCTGTTTTCGATGAACAAACTACAGTCCATGTTGGTGCAGATGAATATAATGCAGATAAAGAAGCTTATCGTCGATTCTCAGATGATATGTTGAAATATGTACAAGATTCAGGAAGAACAGCACGTATTTGGGGAAGTTTAACTCAATGTTCAGGAAAAACTCCGGTTAGAAGTAAAGATGTTCAAATGAATTTATGGAACTTTGGTTATGCGAATATGGATCAAATGTATGAACAAGGTTATGATTTAATTAACTGTAATGATGGTCATTATTATATTGTTCCTAATGCTGGATATTACTATGATTATTTAAATAACAATATTTTATATAATCAAGCAATCAACTCGATTAGTGGTGTCACAATTCCTGCAGGTGATGAACAAATGCTAGGTGGCGCTATTGCTGTATGGAACGATATGACAGACTATTTAGAAAATGGTATTAGTGAATATGATGTTTATGATCGTTTACAAAATGCAATTCCATTATTTGGTGCTAAATTATGGGGTAAAGGAGATAAAACATTAGATCAAGCTAATAGTTTAAGAACAACATTAGGAGATGCTCCAGGTACAAATTTTGGTTATGAAGCAGCTAAAGATGAAAATGGTATGATTGCTCATTATGATTTAGATAATCTTGATCAATTAAAAGACCATGAAAATATCGAACTTGCTTCATTAGACAGTCATGATGCATTACGTTTGTTAGGAAATAAAAGTTATGCTACTACATCATTTAGTACTGTTGGTTTGAATAATGATTTACGTGTAAAAGTTAAACGTGAATCTTCAAGTGAAGAGGAACAAATTTTATTTGAAAGTAGCTATGGATCAATTAAAGCTGTTCAAAAAGAAACAGGAAAAGTTGGATTAAGTAGAGAAAATCATGATTATTCATTTAATTATGAATTACCAGTTAACCAATGGGTTGAATTAGAATTCAAAAATAGAAAAGAAGTTATTGATTTATATGTAAATGGTCAATTAGTAGATACTCTTGGTGATGATGAACAAGTAAGTGGTAGACCATTAAAAGCAACAATGATGATACCGTTTGAAAGAATTGGAAGTAAGAAACATGCTTTTAAAGGATATGTTGATGATATTCGTTTAGGTACACAAAAAACATATGCTTCAACAATGGAATTGGATTATTTAGTAACAAGTGCAAGTTATATAGCAGATGAATCACAAAATAAACAATTACAAGAAAAAATAAAAGAAGCAAAAGTAATTTTAAAAGAATATGATCCAAATGAACAAACAATTTCAACTCTTACAGATGAAATTAAAGAGTTAGTAAATGGAATTGATTACAAAAAAGCAAATTATACAAGAGTAGATCACTATTTAAATTCAATTCCAAAAGATTTATCTATTTATACAGAAGATTCTGTTAAAAACTTACAATTTGTTATTGATATGATTCAAAGAGAATTACCTAAATCAATGCAAGATACAGTCGATCAATATGAAGTAGAACTTACAAAAGCACTTACTAAACTACAATTAAAATCACAAGTTAATGTAAATTACATTGATAACAGCAAACTTACAGCAACTGCTTCATCTTATCAACATGATGGATCAGATCCTAAAAATGTATTAGATGATAATCCATCAACAATGTGGCATACAGATTGGAATTTATCAACACCTCATTGGATTGCTTTTGAAAATAAAGAAGAAATGAGTGTCAATGGTTTAACATATGTTCCTCGTCAAACTGGTAAAAATGGAAATGTTACAAAATATCGTATTGAAACAAGTGATGATGGTATTAATTGGAAAACAGTTAAAGAAGGTAATTTATCAAGTGATTCATCTACAAAAGTCATTGAATTTGATACAGTAAAAACAAAACATCTTCGTTTATACTACGTAGAAGCTGTTAATAATAACGGAAGTGCTGCAGAAATTAAATTACATCGTGCAGATATACCGGCAGATGTTGATGGTTTAAAAGATGTTATCAATAAAGCTAAAGCTATGGAAGATATTGGATATTTATCTACTTCATGGAATCATTTACAGGATACAATTAAAGCTGCTGAAGGTTTAGTCAATGCAGAAAATCCTGACGCTAATGAAATTGAAATTATGAAACGTCAATTAACAGATGCAATGGTAAAACTTGTATTATCTGTTGATAATGAACAATTAAAATCATTCATTGATGATTTATCAAATCTTGAACAAAAAGATTATACAAAGGATTCATGGAAACAATTCCAAACTGTTCTTAAGGAAGCACAGGATGTTATAAGTAATCATGATGCAACAAAAGATGAAATCAATGATATGTATCAAAAATTATTAGATGCTTATAATGGACTTGTTACACTTAATGATAAATCTGGATTAACTGATTTGATTAGTAAAGCTGATCAACTTCAAGAAAAAGATTATACAAAAGATTCATGGAAACAACTGGTAGAAGCATTAACTCAAGCAAAAGAAGTATCTGCTAAAGAAGATGCTACAAAAGAAGAAATCAACGAAGCTATTTTTAATCTAGAAAAAACTATGAATGCTCTTAAAAAAGTAGATTCATCTACTAAAGATGATAATACTTCAAAAGGAAATACTTCATCTAAAGATAATCAAGTAATTACTTCTACTACTAAAAGTGATAAAAAACGATCTTCAACTGCTAAAACAGGTGATGAAACAAATATTATTTTATTTGTATTAATGGCTTTCATGTCATGGTTAGGTATTAAAAAAGTAAAAAAAGAAGAATTATAAAAATAGATGCCACTATTAAGTAGTGGTATTTATTTTGTCTAGACAAATTTATTGTAAGCCCTTGCATAGACAAAGAGTGTATGTTACAATACAGGATGTAAATACGGATTGTTACTTTAAGTAGGCAAGACCAAATAACTTACATTTTTTTAGTGTATCTTATTTGGTCTTTATTTTTTGGTTTGTATTTGCAAATTAAGATTACATTATTCATTTAAGGGAGCAGTAATGTAAATAAGAAAGGAAGAAGAATATGAAAGAAAAGGTAAAGAGAATTGTTTCTCTAGCACTTGCATTTTTAATGTCAATTGGATGTATTCACTCTTATCCAATCGTCAGTGCTTTGGAAAATGATTATGAAGTCTATCCAAATCCTCATATGATGGATTATCAAGATGGTTCATTTGATATGACATCTACTGTCAATGTTGTCTATGAAGATGGTATTGATGAATATACAAAGGATAGAATGAATGAAGTATTAGCTATTAAAAATATAAAAGCAAGTACTTCTGAAGAAGTAAAAGAAGGCCAAACAAACATTTTAGTAGGTATTAAAGATTCAAATCAATATGTTGATCAATATGTTGGTGAACATTATTCAGTAAAAACAACCCAATTATTTGATCAATTAGATTCATACTTATTAAAGGTTGATAATGGAACAATTACAGTATTAGGTAAAGATACAGATGCGGCTTTTTATGGTCTTACAAGTTTGTATCATATCTTTAAACAATTAGACGGAACAAATATCCGTAATTTTACAATAGAAGATTATGCTAATGTTGCTAGTCGTGGATTTATTGAAGGTTATTATGGAAATCCATGGTCAACTGAGGATCGTAAGAAATTAATGGAATGGGGAGGATACTACAAGTTGAATTCTTATTTCTATGCTCCTAAAGATGATCCTAAACATAACTCTAAATGGCGTGAACTTTATACAGATGAAGAAATTGAAACAAAAATCAAACCTCTTGCTGAAGCAGGAAATAAATCAAAATGTCGTTTTGTATTTGCATTACATCCATATATGTATAATGCCATCAGGTATAATAGTGAAGAAAACTATCAAGCAGACTTAAAAGTATTACAAGCTAAATTTGAACAAGTTATTAAAGCAGGTGTTCGTCAAATTGCTATTTTAGCAGATGATGCTGGAAATGTTGGTGGTGCTAACTATACAAAAACATTAACTGATATGACAGCATGGTTAAAAGAAATGCAAAAAACATATCCTGATTTAAAATTAACATTACCATTCTGTACACAAGAATATATGTCTAATGGACAAAGTTATTATCGTAATTTCCCAGCAAATATTCAAATCGTTATGACTGGTGGTAGAGTATGGGGAGAAGTTACAAATAACTTCACAACAACTTTTACAAATAATGTTGGGCGTGGCCCTTATATGTGGATCAACTGGCCATGTACAGATAACTCTAAAAAACACTTAATTATGGGTGGCTATACAACATTTTTACACCCTGGTGTAGATCCAAATAAGATTCAAGGAATCGTTTTAAATCCAATGCAACAATCTGAGCCAAGTAAAGTTGCAATTTTTGGTAATGCATGTTATTCATGGAATATTTGGCAAAGTGAAGAAGAAGCTCAAAAATGCTGGACTGCTTCATTTAAATATGTCGATCATAATAGTGCTATTGAAACTCAAGCATCAGCTGCTTTAAGAGAACTTTCAAAACATATGATCAATCAAAATATGGATGGTCGTGTAACAGCATTACAAGAATCAGTAGATTTAAAAGATCGTTTAACAAGCTTCAAAGAAGCTCTTACAAATGGAACAACAATCAGTGATGAACAATTTAAAGATTTGATCAATGAATTTACAATCTTAAAAAATGCGAGTGCTACATATAGAGCACAAGCAGGTGATACAAGAATAAAAGATCAAATTGTATATTGGTTAAACTGTTGGGATGATACAGCAGATGCAGCAATAAATTATCTTAAAGCTGTTAAAGCTGTACAAGATGAAGAAGCTAATGATAAGATTTGGGATCTATATGCTACTGGACAAGCTGCTTTTGAAAAATCAAAAACATATGGATTCAATTATGTTGATCATTTAGAATATGCAGAAGTAGGAGTACAACATATCGTACCATTTATTAAAGCAATGGATTCTTATTTAGGAGATATTGCTTCTACAATTGTAAATCCAAATAAACAAGTTACTAAATTTATTACAAATCGTAATGATAGTCCAACAGGTAATATTGATAATGTATTCGATAATAAAGCCAATACTGAAATTGTTTATAAAACACCAAATACAATTAGTAAAGGAACTTATGTAGGCGTTAGTTATTCAAAAGCAATTGATATTGATAGAGTGACTTTTAGATTAGGAACAAATTCAAATTCAAAAGATACTTTTTCTAAAGCTAAAGTGCAATATACAACAGATGGTAAAAAATGGATTGATTTAGATAATCAAGAATATACTTTACCAAATGATGTAGCTTTAACTGACTTAAATTTAAAAGGGGTTAAAGGTATTCGCATGGTTGCTACTGAAGATAAAGCGAATACTTGGTTAGGTATTAGAGATATTGCTGTTAATGCAGATGAAGTAGTAACTGAAGAAGATCCAGGTACATTATCTGTTGATAAATTGACACTTAAAGGTGGTTCTTTAAATAATTTATTAGATGACAGTAATGCTACTTATGCTCATTTTGCTGAAAGTCCTTATAAAGGTGGAGAAATTAAAGATTATTTACCAGTTGATGCAAGTATTACATTAACTTTCAAAAAAGCAAAAACATTAGGTACAATTTATTTTGGACAAGATGCAGGAACAGATAAATCAACAAAATATGTCATTGAATATACAACGGATGGCCAAACATGGAAAGTATTAAAAGAATATAATGGTGATGCTTCTGTTGAATTAGATGTATCAAGTCAAAATATTAAAGCAAAAGCAGTTCGTATTAGAAACTTAAAATTAAATTTAAAAAGTAATACAGCAGGATATTGGTGGAAAGTCAATACATTTAAAATGGCTGATCCAGGACAAATCAATGCAACATTTATGCATACAGATACATGGAGAATTTATCAAGGAACAGTAGATAATTTAACAGATGGTGATAGTTCAACAGCATTAGATTTTAGAACCTCAGGTGATAGAACAAGAAAAGGTGATTATATAGGCTGGGATTTAGGTAAAGAAACAGCTATTGGTAAAATTCATGCAGTTATCGGTGGAGACCGCAGTGCAGGAGATAAATGGGAAAAATATAGTTTACAATACTCTAATGACAACCAAGACTGGACTACTTATAAAACATATCAAGGTTTAGCTAGTGGAAAAGATACAATTGATGAAAATTTCTATGGTTTAAAAGCACGTTATGTTCGTTTAGTGAATGAAGAAGAAAGAGCTGTATGGGTTATTTTCTCTGAATTTACAGTAAATGCATATAATCCAGATGAGGATTTCAATAATGCTAATGTTTATACAAATACAGATTATAGATTAGCTTCACAAAGTGAGGAAGCACTTACAGAATTGATCTATAATCAAGAAATTACTTTAGAAAAAGGTCAATACGTTGGTGTTGATTTATCAAGAATCAAAGATTTAAGTACATTCAATATTGATTATGAAAATGGTCAAGGAGCAACTTTACAAGTTTCAAAAAATGGTGTTGAATGGACAACTGTAACAGGTCAAGAAAAAGAACTTCCAGATGGAAGATATGTAAGATTAATTAATAAAACAGACAAAGCTATTAAATTGACAATTAATCATTTTGAAGTACATTCAAATGAAATTACAGCACCATATTTATATAAAGCAACTATGAATATTAATCCTTCATGGGGTGTTGGTGAAGATACTAGAAATAATGGTGCTGCTTTTGATGGTAATATCGATTCAACAACAGAATTTGGTGATTTACCACAAAAAGGACAATATATTATTTATGATTTAGGACAAGAAAGAACAATTTCTAAAATTCAAATGTATTGCCAAGATAGTGCAGTTAACTATATTAGAGATGCTGATATTTTAGTATCAGATGATTTAGAAAACTGGACAAAAGTTGTAACTATTGGAGATGGTAATGAAAATACAAATGATGCTGGGGTTAAATGTATTGATTCAGATGCAGGTTATAAAGCATCAAGCACATATCCAAATAAAGTCTATGTAGAAGGAACTGCTAATAATATTAAAGCACGTTACTTAAAGATCTTAATGACAGCAACAAATAATAATAGAGCTGTTGTTTTCAATGAAATTGTTATCAATGATGGAGAATATGTACCAGTTTCAAATGATCCAACATATACTTCTTCAACTGTAGAAGCAAATGGATTTATTCCTCAATATATGTTTGATGGAGATTTATCTACAGCTTATAGACCAGGTTCTAAAGAAGCTGGAAGCATTACTTATACATTATCAAGTGATTTAGATGTTAAGAAAATGCATATTATTCAAAAAGGTGAAATTTCAAATGCAAGAGTATCTGTTCTTGTAGATGGTGAAAATGGAAAGAAATGGGTTCAAGTTGGAACTCTTAAAAAATCATTAAATGAATTCTATATGCCTGAAGGAAACGTTTATGAATTAAAGATTGAATGGGATGAAAATAAAATTCCAACAATTTCAGAAGTTATTATGTTAAATGATGATGAATATGCTTCAACAGCAGCTAATGATTTACAAAAATATATTAATTCTTTAGATGTTAAAGAAAATAAATATACAGCAGATTCTTATAAAGAATTTGAAAAGGCATTAAAACAAGCTCAAAAAGTTTTAGATAAACAAGCTGGTGAATTAGATGCTATTACAAATGCAAAAGCTGAATTAGAAGATGCTTATGCAAATCTTGTTAAACGTGGAGATATTCAAAGTGTTAAAGATGAACTTGATACAATTAACAAGTTAAAAGAAAAAGATTATACAAGTGAAACATGGGCTATTTTACAAGATCAAGTGAAACTTGCTCAAGAATTCATTAAAAAGGATGAAGCAACAATTACTGAAAAAGAAGTTATTGATATGGTAGATGCTTTACAAAAAGCAAAAGCTCAATTAGTAACAAAAGTATCAGTAAGTAAAAAAGAGTTAAAAGATTATATTGCATCAAATGAATTAGATAAGTTAGATACAAATAAATATTTAACATCTACTGCTGATTCATTTAAAGAAGCATTAAAGAATGCACAAACATTAATCGAAAAAGAAGATGCAACAAAAGAACAATTAGATGAAGCTTTAAAACAATTACAAGATGCAAGAACACAATTAGTTTTAAAAGCAACAGATGATGAAGTAAATGCATTAAAAGCATTAATGGATCAATATCAAGAAAAAGATTATACAGCATCATCATGGAAGAAATTTGAAAAAGTTTACAATGATGTTAAAGCTGCTTTAGAAAATGAAAACACAAGTGCTGATGTTCAAGCATTAACTAATACTTTAAAAGAAGCTGCTCAAAAACTTGTTAAACGTGGTAATTTAAATGGTATCCATGGTTTATTAGATCAAATTAAACAATTAGATAGTAAAAAATATACAGAAGCATCTTATTCTAAACTAATAGATGTTGTTACTGAAATTTCTAAGAAGTTAGAAAATTCATCAGAAATGACACAAGAAGAAGTCGATGCCCTTGTAAGTGAATTACAAAACGCTATTAATGCATTAGAAAAAGCACCAACAGTCACTACAGATACAAATGAACCTGCTCATAAACCTCAAGTTGTAACAAATAACAAAGTGAAAACAGGTGATTCAACATCTGTATGGACATTTGCAACATTTGCATTAATGGCAGCAATCGTTTATGTATCTTTAAGAAAAAGAACAAAAGAAGACTAAAATAAAAGGTTTCTATTTTCAAGATTAAGAAAATAGAACCTTTTCATTTTAAAATCAAAAAAGATAGCGTTTTCATAAGCGGAGACGCTTTTTTTATGGTATATTTAAAGAAGAGGTGAAAATCATGAAATTAAAAGCACTTGATCAAAGACAAGCTGGTATTTTGTTACCGTTATTTAGTTTACCAGGAAAACATGGAATAGGGGATTTAGGAAAAGAAGCTTATGAATTTGTTGACTTATCTGCTCAAGCAGGTTTTTCTATTTGGCAAATTTTACCATTAAATCCATCAAGCTCTGGGAATTCACCCTATACTCCTTATTCATCTTTTGCTGGTGATGAAATATATATTTCTTTAGAACTTTTAAAAGATTGGCATTTGTTAGATGAAGTTCCTAACTATTTACAAGATTTAAAAAGAGTTGATTATAAACGCGTACGTTTATTTAAAGATCGTTATTTAAGAAAAGCTTATCAAGTTTTCTTAAAAGATAAAGAATTAGAGAAAGAATATCGTACTTTTGTTAAAGGAACATTTTGGCTAAAAAAATATGCGCGTTTTATGGCTTTAAATAAAGCAAACGAAGGTTTACCTTGGGTAGATTGGAATGATGAAGATCAAAATATTAAAGGAAGTAATGAAGGATTAGAAGCAGAAATTGATTATATTCAATTTCTTCAATATATTTTTGTTAAACAATTTAATTTATTAAAAATACATGCACATCAAAAAGGAATATCTATCATGGGAGATTTACCTTTATATGTAGGTGATGATTCTGCGGATGTTTATGAGTATCGTAAATGTTTTCAATTAGATGATAAATTTTATCCTAAATTCGTATCTGGAGCATCACCTGATTATTTTTCAAAAGATGGCCAACTATGGGGACATCCTCTATATGATTGGGATTATTTAAAGAAAACAAGATATAATTTTTGGATTAAAAGATTAAAATGGAATAATGAAATTTTTGATATTTTAAGAGTTGATCATTTTAGGGCTTTTGATACATATTGGTCAGTTCCTTATGGAAGTGCTACAGCAAGAGAAGGAAAATGGATAGAAGGACCAAGTTATCATTTTTTAGATTCAGTTTATAAACAATTGCCTAAACTTAATATGATTGTTGAAGACTTAGGAGAATTACGTCCACAAATACATGAACTGAGAGATCATTATGATTTATTGGGAATGAAAGTTATGCAATTCTCTTTTGGAGAAGATGAAAGAAAAGTTAAATATAAAATTTCTCAACATTGTGTTGTTTATACAGGAACACATGATAATGCTACTCTTAAACAATGGTATGAAGAATTAGATGATAAAGAAAGAATGAAAGAAATTATGAAGGGTCTAGGATATACAGGAGAAAATCTTGTGGAAGATATGCTTGCATATACACTTGAATGTGATGCGGTGATTTCTATTGTTCCTTTACAAGATCTACTTGGCTATGGCAAAGAAGCTCGTATTAATTTACCAGGGACAGTAGGTCCACATAACTGGTCTTATAAACTTACTTCATTTGATGATTATCAAAATCAAATACAAATAATTCAAAAAATGTTAAAGAAAGCTAAAAGATAAATACCATACTTATTATTTATATATCCTAAAAAACCGTGATAAAAGCGGTTTTTTTTTAATGTTAGGAGATGTAATCGCTTTTATTTATTAAATTATGACAATAAAATTGATTTTTAAAAAGAAAAAAATATAATAAGTTTCGTAGACAAGTCATGAACAGGTTTTTCTTCCTTAAATATTTTTTGACAACAACATTCTAAATTTGTACATAGACTTGAAGTTAAGACCGAATGGTCTTTTTTTATTTCTATATGAAATAATTGTAGAAATAAATACCATACTTATTATTTATATATCCTAAAAAATAGCGATAAAAGCTACTTTTTTTAATTTTTCAACAATGTAATCGCTTTTATTCGATGAATTTAATTTAATAAATTGATTTTTGTTTATAAAAAAATATAATTGTTTTCGTAAACAAGTCATGGACAGGTTTTTCTTCCTTAAATATTTTTTTGACAACAACATTCTAAATTTGTACATCGACTTGAAGTGTAAGACCAATCGGTCTTTTTCTTTTTATATAAATGTATAAAAAATAAAACATTACCTATTCGTGTTGACTTTATTTTTAAAACCGATTTATAATACACACAACAAGTGAAACCGATGAAGTGGAGATAAAAATAGAACGTGCACTTATAGAGAGTTTGGATGGTGGAAGCAAACAGAACGCAGTCTATTAAATGGACCACTGAGGGCAAAAGGAAAGGCATTAGCTGAGTATTCTTTGACGTAAGGCTTACGTAAGTAGCCATAGATGTGATAGCATCTAGTAAAGTGCATGAGTGTATCATGAATCAAGGTGGCACCGCGGATATAACCGTCCTTGAAAGTTTAACTTTCAAGACGGTTTTTTTAATTATTAGGAGGAATTATATGTATTATCCAAGTTTAGAAATGTTAGAAAAATTAGATCTAAAATCTTATGATTTAGTTCCAATAAAAAAAGAAATCTATAGTGATATGATTACACCTATAGAATTAATGAGAAAATTAAAACAATATTCTAAACATGTTTATATGTTAGAAAGTCATGAAGATAAGACAAAATGGGGAAGATATACTTTTATAGGTTTTGATCCTAAAAGCGAAATTACTTGTTATAACAAGATGATGAAAGTGGATGATAAGATTTTTAAAGTGACACATCCCAAAGAATATATTAGAAAAGTTTTAAATGAACATCGTAGTTTAAAATTAGAGGGTTTTCCTACTTTTACAGGAGGCTTAGTTGGTTATTTTAGTTTTGATTATTTTAAATATAGCGAACCTTCAATTATTAAAAACCAAAAAGATAATGGTTTCAATGATGTTGATTTAATGTTATTTGATAAAGTTATTTGTTTTGATCATTTTAAGCAAAAGTTGATTTTAATTGTTAATATTGGAACAAATGATTTACAAAAGAATTATAAAGAAGGAATCAAAGAATTAGATGAGTTAGATTATATTATTAGAAAACATGTTAAAACACTTGTTCAACCATTAAAATTATTAGAAGATTTTAAACCCGTTCTCTCTAAAAAAGAATATTGTCAAATGGTTGAAAAAGGTATTGATTATATTAAAGAAGGTGATATCTTCCAAGTTGTTTTATCAAATAGACTTTATGCAAAAGCAACAGGTTCATTATTTGATAGCTATCGTGTTTTAAGAACAACGAATCCATCACCTTATATGTTCTATTTTGCAAGTGATAATATTGAAGTAGCTGGAGCTTCTCCAGAAACTTTAATTAAATTGGAGGGAACAAAGTTAACAACTTTTCCAATTGCTGGAACGAGAAAAAGAGGAAAAGATGAGCAAGAAGATCAACAATTAATAGATGATTTATTAAAAGATGAAAAAGAATTAGCTGAACATAATATGCTCGTTGATTTAGGAAGAAATGATTTAGGAAGAATTTCTAAATTCAATAGTGTACATGTGGCATCTTATATGGATATCTTAAAGTTTTCAAAAGTCATCCATATAGCAAGTATTGTTAGCAGTGAAATTAAAGAAAAATATGATGCTTTAGATGCAGTTGATGCTTTACTTCCTGCAGGTACTTTATCAGGAGCACCAAAGATCAGGGCATGTCAAATTATTAATCAATTAGAACAAAATAAAAGAGGTATTTATGGAGGAGCGATTGGTTATTTAGATTTTACAGGAAATATGGATCTATGTATTGGTATTCGTTTAGCTTATAAAAGAAATAATGAAATTTCTATTTGTAATGGTGCAGGAATTGTTTATGACAGTGTTCCTGAAAATGAATATCAAGAATGTTTAAATAAAGCAGGTGCGGTTGTTGAAGCAATCAAGATGGCAGATGGAGGTATTGATTATGATTCTACTCATTGATAATTATGATAGTTTTGCTTATAACCTTTATCAATTGATAGGTTCAATCGATGAAGATATCAAGGTTATAAGAAATGATGAAATGACAGTTGAAGAAATAGAAGAACTTCAGCCATCATGTATTATTATTTCACCAGGTCCAGGGAAACCAAGTGAAGCGGGTATTATTGAAGAAGTTGTTCAAAAATGTTATACGAAATATCCTATTTTGGGAGTTTGTTTAGGGCATCAAGCAATTGTTGAAGCTTTTGGAGGAACAGTAAGTTATGCTCAAAGCGTCATGCATGGAAAGTCTTCGATAATTAAAGTAGATACTACAAATCCAATTTTTAAGGGAATCGAGAAAAAGACAGCAGTGGCTAGATATCATAGCTTAGCTGCTAAAAAAGAAAATTTACCAGAATGTTTGAAGATTATAGGAGAAAGCGATGATGGTGAAATCATGGCAATCAGTCATAAAAACTATCCTGTTTATGGGTTACAGTTTCATCCAGAGTCGATTTTAACAAAAGAAGGTAAAAAAATAGTTGAAAATTTTTTAAAGGAGATACAAAATGATTAGGGGAGCAATTATTAAATTATCAAAAAAAGAAGATTTAACATATCAAGAAGCTTATGAATGTATGAATGAGATCATGGATGATCAAGCTTCTGATATTCAAAAGGCTGCTTATTTAACAGCACTTTCATTAAAAGGTGAAACAATTGATGAAATAACTGCAAGTGCTAAAGGAATGAGAGAACATTGTGTGAAGTTATTGAATGATCAAGATGTTCTTGAAATTGTAGGAACTGGAGGAGATGGATCAAATTCTTTCAATATCTCTACAACTTCATCTATTGTGATTGCTAGTGGTGGTGTTAAAGTTGCTAAGCATGGAAATCGTGCAGCAAGTTCAAAAAGTGGCGCAGCAGATTGTTTAGAAGCTCTTGGAGTGGATATTACAATCAATGAAAAAAGAAGTAAAGAATTATTAAACGATATTAATATTTGTTTCTTATTTGCTCAAAACTATCATTTAGCGATGAAATATGTTGCACCAGTAAGAAAAGAACTAGGTATTCGTACAGTCTTTAATATTTTAGGACCACTTACGAATCCAGCAGGAGCGACTTATCAAGTCATGGGTGTTTATGATGAATCATTAGTTGAACTACTTGCTCAAGTTTTAAGTAATTTAGGGGTTAAAAGAGCTATGGTGGTTTATGGAAGAGATGGTTTAGATGAAATCTCAGCATCTAATGAAACTTTTGTTTGTGAAATTAATGAGAATCAATTTAAAACATATACAATTTCACCTGAACAATTTGGTTTACAAAGATGTTTAAAAGATGAACTTGTTGGAGGAACTCCAAAAGAAAACGCTCAAATTACACGAGATGTTTTAAATGGTAAACAAGGTGGATCTAGAACAGCTGTCTTAATGAATGCGGGGGCAGGTTTATATATTGGTGGTAAAGTTGATTCTTTACAAGCAGGAATTGATTTAGCAGCAGAGTTGATTGATAGTGGAAAGGCAAATGAAAAACTAGAAGAGTTTATAAAAGAATCAAACAAATAGGAGCGTATATTATGATTTTAGAAGATATTGTTGAAAGTACAAAAGAACGTGTTGAAACAAATAAAAAACGTCATTCAATTTATGAATTAAAAGAAAGGGCCTTTGCAATGCCTATTGACCAAAGTTTTCCTTTTAAAAAAGCTTTAGAAAAAGATGGAATGTCTTATATTTTAGAAGTTAAAAGACATTCACCATCAAAAGGACAAATTGTTTCCACTTTTGATTTTAAAGCAATTGCGAAAGAATATGAAATGATTGGAGCAGATGCTATTTCAGTAGTAACTGAACCTGATTATTTTAAAGGGGATGATGATTTTTTAAGAGAAATCAAACGTATTGTGAAAATTCCTGTTTTAAGAAAAGATTTTGTTGTAGATGAATATATGGTTTATGAATCTAAAATCTTAGGAGCAGATGCAATTTTATTAATTGCAGGTGTTTTAGATGAAATTACATTAATGCGTTGTGTTAATTTAGCGCATAATTTAGGTATGTCAGCAATTGTTGAAACACACAGTTCAATGCAAGTAAAAAAAGCATTGCGTGTAGGCGCTAAAATTATTGGTGTAAATAACAGAGATTTAAGAGATTTCAGTGTTGATTTAAATACAACATTAAAATTAAGAGATATGGTCGATGATGATGTTATCTTTGTCTCTGAAAGTGGTATTAAAACAAGAGAAGATATTGAATTATTAGAAAAATATCATGTAAATGCTGTCTTAATTGGTGAAGCTATGATGAAAAGCCATGATAAAAGACATACATTAGAAGTTTTAAAAGGTATTGATGAAGAAGATTAAAATTTGTGGTTTAAAAAGAAGCGAAGATGTTGATTATGTTAATACATATCAACCTGATTATGTTGGCTTTGTTTTTGCGGGGAAAAAAAGAAAGATTACTTATGATCAGGCAAAAGAATTAAAAAAAGGACTTTTATCTTCGATTCAAGTTGTAGGTGTTTTTGTAAATGAGGATATTTCTTTTGTTGAAAAATTAGTTAAAAATGATGTTATTGATCTTGTACAATTGCATGGTCAAGAAACAAATGAATATATAAAGATTTTAAAACAAAAAATAGATGTTCCAATTATTAAAGCAATTCAAATTAAAAATGATGATTCTTTCAATGTAGACTATGACGTTGATTATTATCTTTTCGATCATGGTTCTGGAGGAACTGGGGAAAGTTTTGATTGGTCTATGTTGAAAGAAGTCAATAAACCTGTATTTTTGGCAGGGGGAATCAATCTTTCTAATATTGATGAAGCATTAAAAATGAATGTTTATGGATTAGATGTTTCAAGTGGTGTTGAAACAGATGGTTTTAAAGATAGGGAAAAAATTAAGGAAATCGTAAGGAGAGCTAGAAATGAAAGGTAGATATGGAATACATGGGGGACAGTACATACCTGAAACTTTAATGAGTGAAATTCATAAAATTGAAGAGGCTTATGAATTTTATAAAAATGATCAAGCATTTAATGATGAACTTAATACATTATTAAAAGAATATGCTGGTAGACCATCTTTATTATATTATGCGAAAAAGATGACAGAAGATTTAGGTGGCGCTAAAATCTATTTAAAAAGAGAAGATTTAAACCATACAGGTTCTCATAAAATCAACAATGTATTAGGACAAGCTTTAATGGCTAAAAAAATGGGAAAAACAAGAATTATTGCTGAAACTGGTGCTGGGCAACATGGTGTAGCTACAGCCACAGCAGCAGCCTTGCTTGGACTTGAATGTGAAATTTTTATGGGAAAAGAAGATACAGATCGTCAAGCTTTAAATGTTTATCGTATGGAACTTTTAGGAGCTAAAGTACATCCTGTAACTACAGGGACAATGACTTTAAAAGATGCGGTCAATGAAGCAATGAGAGAATGGACAAAACGTGTGGATGATACGATGTATGTTTTAGGTTCTGTGATGGGACCTCATCCATTTCCAATGATGGTGAGAGATTTCCAAAGTGTGATTTCTAAAGAAGCAAGAGAACAAATTCTTGAATATGAAGGTAAACTTCCTACAGCTGTGATGGCTTGTGTTGGTGGTGGAAGTAATGCGATGGGAATGTTCTATAATTTTATCAATGATAAAGATGTAAAACTTATTGGTTGTGAAGCCGCTGGTAAAGGTGTTAATACAGCTTTAACAGCAGCAACAATTGCGACAGGATCATTAGGTGTCTTCCATGGAATGAAATCTTACTTCTGTCAAGATAAATACGGTCAAATTGCACCTGTTTATTCTATTTCAGCCGGTTTAGATTACCCAGGTATTGGACCTGAACATGCTTATTTACATGATACAAAACGTGCACAATATGTACCAGTTACAGATGATGAAGCAGTGGATGCTTTTGAATACATTGCAAAAACTGAAGGAATTATTTGTGCTATTGAAAGTGCACATGCGATTGCACATGCAATCAAAATAGCACCAACTATGAAAAAAGATGATATTTTAATTGTCTGTCTTTCAGGTAGAGGAGATAAGGATGTTGCAGAGATTGCAAGATATAGGGGGAAAGAAATCTATGAATAGAATATATAAAGCTTTTGAAAATAAAAAAGCCTTCATTGGTTTTTTAACAGCAGGAGATCCTGTAATAGATAAAACAGTAGACTATATTTTAGATATGGAACAAGCAGGGGCTAGTTTGATTGAAATTGGTATTCCCTTTTCTGATCCTATTGCTGAAGGTCCTACCATTCAAGAAGCTAATGTACGTGCTTTAAAAAATAAAGTAACAACAGATGATGTTTTTGAAATGGTTAAAAAAGTAAGAGAAAAAAGTGATATTCCTTTATGTTTTATGACTTATTTAAATGTTGTTTTCCATTACGGTTATGATGAATTCTTTAAAAAATGTCAAGAAGTTGGCATTGATGGTATTATTCTTCCAGATTTACCTTATGAAGAAAGCCAAGAAGTCAAAGATGTTTGTTATAATTATGATGTTACTTTAATTTCAATGATTGCCCCAACAAGTAAAGATCGTGTTGAAATGATTGCAAAAGAAGCAAAAGGGTTTATCTATCTTGTATCGTCAATGGGTGTTACAGGAACAAGAGATAATACTTCATTTGCTAATAATCTTGAAGAAATTATTGGACATATTCGTCAAGTAACAAATACACCAGTAGCTATTGGTTTTGGTATTAATAAACCAGAACAAGTAAAAGAGTTTAAACAATATGCTGATGGTGTCATTGTTGGTAGCGCAATTGTTAATATTATTAAAGAACATGGAAATCATGCAGATGAACCTTTAAAAGAATATATCCAATCACTTACAAAAGAACTTTAAGGAGATAGTTGAAAAACTATCTTTTTTTATATTTTTTAATGTAACTATTGACGTTACATTAAAAGGATGCTACATTATTAATGTAATAAAGACGATTACATCGAGGAGGAGAAAGAAATGAATAAAGTAATTGAATTTTTAAATGCCAACCCAGTGCAATATCTTGCAACAGTAGGAAGAGATGGTAAAGCTAAATGTCGTCCATTTATGTTTGCTGGAGAAATGGATGGTAAATTATGGTTTTGTACAAACAACCAAAAAGATGTTTACAAAGATATGTTAGAAAATCCTGAAATTGAAATTAGTGTTTCATCACCAGAATATGCTTGGATTAGATTACATGGTAAAGCTATTTTTGAAAATAACATGCCTGTAAAAGAAATGTGTATTGCTAATCCTATCGTTAAAGGACAATATCAAACAGCTGATAATCCAATTTTTGAAGTGTTCTATTTAGAAGATGCACATGGTTTAATTGCTGATTTCAGTGGTAATGCACCTTACAAATTTTAATTATATTTTCTTTGGGATTTTGACCCAAAAGTTTCAATTTTAAGACTCAAAGATTTCTTTGAGTCTTTTACTTAAAGGAGAAAGACAATGGAAATAATGACAAAAAAAGTACTAACAACTAAAAATTTAACGATGATAGCAATGTTTTCTGCTATTTCTGCTGTATTGATGGTTTTTGAGATTCAGCTCCCTTTTTCACCTTCATTCGTTAAATTTGATTTTTCTGATTTACCGGTAATGCTTGGTGGTTTTTTAATAGGACCATTTGCTGGAGGGATCATTGTTTTTATGAAAATTTTATTACATTTTTTATTGAATGGAACAACATCCTTTTTTGTAGGTGATCTTTCAAATTTATTACTTACACTTTCGTTTGTATTACCTGCTTCGTTTATTTATCAACAAAAAAAGACTAAGAAAACAACAATTCAAGGATTATTAGTAAGTATAATATGTACAAGCCTATTGGCGATTATTTTTAATTTATTTTTAATCTTTCCACTTTATTTAAAAGTGTTAAATTTAAAAATGGTGGATCTTATTAATATGATTCACGTAGTTAATCCTCTGGTAAAGGATGTATTTACGATGATTGTTTTTTCACTTTTACCGTTTAATTTATTTAAATATAGTATTGTATCAATGATTACAATGTTAAGTTATAAGAAATTAAGTATATTATTTAAGGAGTAAGAAAATGAATACACATGAAATCTTAAAAGTTTTACAAGAAGATATACATACAGTTATTATTGCAACAACAGATCAAAAAGGTTATCCCTATACGTGTGCAATTGATATGATGTTATTAGAAGATGAATCGCTTTATTTTTTAACAGCGAGAGGAAAAGCGTTTTATAATCGTTTGATGAAACAAAGTCATATTGCTTTAACAGGTTTAAAAGGAGAGGATACAATGTCTTCGGTTGCTATTTCATTGCAAGGAACGGTTAAAAATATTGGTCATGAAAGACTTGATGAAATATTTGAAAAAATCCTTATATGAAAGAAATCTATCCAGATGAGATTTCAAGAGAAGTTTTAGAAGTTTTTCAAATTGATAAATGCCAAGGTGAATATTTTGATTTGAGTCAAAAACCGATTTATCGTCAAAGTTTTGTTGTTAATGAATCTTTAAAAAAATCAGGATATTATGTAGGTGAAGGATGTATTGGTTGTAAGATGTGTTATCGTGTTTGCCCACAAAAATGTATTGATATATCAAGTAAACCAGTTGTTATTTTACAAGATCATTGTTTGCATTGTGGAAAATGTCAAGAAGTGTGTCCTAAACAAGTGATTTCTAGATACTAGGAGGTAAAGTTATGTTTTTAAAAAAGAATAATGAAGGATCAATAATACAATTGTCAAAGTGTATAGAAGAGTGTGATGCTATTATTATTGGTGCAGGTTCTGGGTTATCGACTGCGGCAGGTTTGACTTATGCAGGAGAAAGATTTGAAAAATATTTTTCTGATTTTATAAAGAAATATCATTTAAGAGATATGTATTCAGCTGGTTTTTATTCTTATGAATCCTTAGAAGAACATTGGGCTTATTGGTCAAGACATATTTATTATAATCGTTATATCAATTCTCCTAAAGATACGTATCAAAAATTACTTGAACTTGTTAAAGATAAAGATTATTTTGTTTTAACAACCAATGTTGATCATCAATTTCAAAGAGCAGGCTTTGATTCAAAAAGACTTTTTTATACACAAGGAGATTATGGTTTATGGCAATGTAGTGTACCTTGTCATCAAGAAACTTATGATAATGAAGAAATTGTAAGAGAAATGATTGAAAAACAAAAAGACATGAAAGTTCCTACGGAGCTTGTTCCTCGTTGTCCTCATTGTCATGCTCCACTTACAATGAATTTACGTTGTGATAATACCTTTGTTCAAGATGAAGGATGGTATCAAGCTTACAATCGATATGAAGATTTTTTAAGAAGACATGAAAATTGTAAAGTGCTTTATTTAGAACTAGGCGTTGGTGGCAATACCCCAGCCATTATTAAATATCCATTTTGGAAATATACAAGTCAAAATAAAAATGCAATCTATGCTTGTATTAATTATGAGGATATATCTTGTCCTATTGAAATCAATAAAAGATCACTTCTTATTAAAGGAGATATTGATCAAGTCATTAATAATTTATTGAAAGAAGGAAAATAAGATGAATCAAAATGAAAGATTAAACTATCTCATTAATTATTTATTAGAAGATCTTCATTTAGATAAAGATTTATTTTTTGGTGAAGATCTCTTTACAACTTATCGAAAACTTGTCAACATTCGTGAAGCAAAACCTGTTTCTAAAAAATTCTTAGAAATTCAAGATGAAATGTTACAAGAAGAAAATCGAAAAAAAGGGATTGTTTCTTTTGAAAATGATAATAATAAAATTATTTTATGGAAAGGGGATATTACCCGTTTAAAAGTAGATGCGATTGTTAATGCAGCAAATAATCAAATGGAAGGATGTTTTGTTCCTGGACATCATTGTATTGATAATGCCATTCATACCTATGCAGGTATTCAGCTAAGAGAAAAATGTCATAAAATAATGAAACAACAAGGAATATTAGAACCGACAGGGAAAGCTAAAATTACACTAGCTTATAATTTACCTAGTTGTTATGTTATTCATACTGTAGGTCCTATTGTAAGAGAATTTGTGACAAAAAAAGAAGAAACATTACTGGCTTCTTGTTATGAAAGTTGTTTGAATTTAGCGGAAAAATATGGTTTGAAAACAATTGCTTTTTGTTGTATTTCTACCGGTGTTTTTCATTTTCCTAATGATTTAGCGTCTAAGATTGCTATTGAAACAGTAAAAAAACACTTAGAACATTCAACAATAGAAAAAGTGATTTTTAATGTATTCAAAGATGAAGATGAAAGATTCTATAAACAAGTACTTCAAAAGAATCTGTAAGGATTCTTTTTTTGTTTATATTCATTATTTTTGTCTATCCTTAAAATATGGAGGTAAAATAATGAATATTAAAAGATATAATGAAATTGCAGATAAGAATAAACCTCAAAAACAAGTATTAAAGCATACATTAAGTGCTTTTTTAGTTGGAGGAATAATTGGAATGATCGGAGAATTTTTTTTAAACCTTTATCAAAAATTATTCTCTTTTAGTGAAAAAGAAGCAACCCCTATTATGCTTATTACCCTTATATTCATTGCAGCTATTTTAACAGGATTAGGTCTTTATGATCGTTTAGGAAACTTTGCTGGTGCTGGGTCTTTTATTCCTATTACAGGGTTTTCTAATGCAATGACTTCTAGTGCTTTAGAAGCAAGAACTGAAGGTTTAGTAACAGGTATAGGTGCTAATATTTTTAAATTAGGTGGTGCAGTAATTACTTTTGGAATAGTTGCATCATTTATTGTAGGAGGACTTAGATATGTCATCACGTATTTCTGGTAATAGCTTTATTTTTGAAAATGTCTATATTCAAAGTGTTGGTACAACTGCAGGAATTGTTGAACATCAAGGACCTTTAGGACATTATTTTGATAAGCATTATCCTGATCATTATCATCATCAAAAAAGTTATGAACAGGCAGAGATAGAGATGTTGAAAGATGCTATTTTGCTTTGTTTAAAAAAAGGAAAAGTCAAAAAAGAAGACATTGATTTGTATTTTGGTGGAGATTTAAATAATCAAATTACAGCCTGTTATTATTATGCAAGTCATTTATATAAACCATTTATAGGCTTATATAGTGCTTGTAGTACGATTGGACTAGCCATCGCTAATGCAAGTATAATGATAGAAAATCATAATATTCAAAATGCGATTGCTTGCACTGTTTCTCATAATGCAACTGCGGAAAGACAGTTTAGATATCCTATTGAATATGGTATTCAAAGAAAAGAAACCATGACTTTTACTGCTACAGGAAGTTGTGCGGTTTATTTATCTTGTAAGGTTAGTAAAGTAAAAATAGAATCTATTACTTTAGGAAAAGTGATTGATTATGATCAATATGATGCCAATGACATGGGACGAGCAATGGCTCCAGCAGCCTTAGATACGTATTTACAACATATGAAAGATTTAAAAAGAGATGGTACTTATTATGATTTGATTTTAACAGGAGATCTTTCCAATTATGGAAAAAAGATTATGAAAGATTTATTAAAAGAAGAAAATCAAAAATATAATGAATATGATGATTGTGGATGTCTTTTATATGATGTTACCCAAAATGTTTATCAAGGTGGAAGTGGACCAGTATGTAATGCTTTAGTAAGCTTTGGATATATTTATCAAATGATTTTAAAAGGTAAATATAAAAGAGTATTAGTTCTAGCAACAGGAGCATTGTTAAATCCAGTAATGACAAATCAAAAATTATCTATTCCTTGTGTTTGTCATGGTTATGTATTGGAGGGTGTTTCATGAATTATTTATTATCATTTTTATTTTGTGGTTTTGTTTGTGTTATAGCACAATTAATCTACGAATATACAAAATTAACACCGGGGCATATTACTTGTAGTTTTGTTGTCCTTGGAGCACTATTAGATTTATTTCATATTTATGATCGTTTAATTAAAATATTTCATGCAGGAGCAATGCTTCCTATTACAAGCTTTGGACATTCACTAATGCATGGCGCTATGGCAATGACAAAAGAATATGGTGTTTTTGGACTGGCTATGGGAATGTTTGATTTAACGGCAGCCGGAATTGCTTCAGCTATTTTATTTGCTTTTTTAGTCGCAATCTTTTTTAAACCAAAATCATGAATAATAATTCATTTGATATCAATGTTAGAACACTTGATTTTCATAATCGAAAAATAGAAATACATTATGTATCTAGTTTATGTTCAGATGAACTGATTGCTTATTTAGTTGAAGGGATTACTAATGCGAAAGGAAAAACTTTAAAAGATTGCTTAAATAATGGAGATGTCAAAGAAGAAACAGAGATAAGTCAATATGAATATGCGATGCTTACAGGATGTGCTATTGTAAAAGATTTAGAAAAACAAAAAGTCTATGTTTTAGATACTCGTCATTTTCCTTCTCGTTCTATTGATGAACCTGATACAGAAAAAACAGTAAGAGGAAGTAAAGATGGTTTTAATGAAAATTTATTAAATTGTGCTGGATTAATTAGAAGACGTATTCGTACATTAGATTTAGTAATGGAAAAAGTAACGGTAGGAAAAACAAATAAATTGGATATTTGTTTATGTTATCTGCAAAGTAAAATAGACAAAACAATGTTAAAAAGTATTAAAGAAAGATTACAAGAAATTAAAAATGAAGATTTAATTATGACAGATCGAGCTTTAGAAGAACTGATCTTTGATCAAGGTTATAATCCTTTTCCACTTGTAAGATATAGCGAACGGCCAGATGTTGTGTCAACACATATTTATCATGGCTATCTTGCCATCATTTGTGATACTTCAAGTTCGGTTATGATGTTGCCCACAACTCTATTTGAAATTTTAGAACACGTAGAAGAACATCGCCAAACACCTATTATTGGAACTTTTATTCGTTTAATTCGTTTTAGTGCCGTTTTTCTTTCTATTTATTTAGTTCCTTTATGGATGCTGATTAAAAATCAAGGAAGTATCAGTTTTAAAACACTCTTTTCTATTATTTTGGTAGAACTGGCTGTAGAACTTTTAAGAATTGCGACTATTCATACGCCTGATTCTATTTCAAATACGATGGGGATGATTGCTGCAGTTTTATTAGGTGAATTTGCGATTGAACTGGGTTTCTTTTCAGGTGAGATATTGTTATTTGTATCTATAGGAAATGTTTGTGGTTTTGCAACTCCTAATTATGAATTATCTTTAACCAATAAATATGTAAAAATCTTTATGATTCTATTTTCAGGATTATTTGGTTGGCTAGGATTTATTGCTTATCAAGTTATTTTATATATTTATTTAATATCATTAAAACCTTTTGGTTTTTCTTATCTTTATCCGTTGATTCCTTTTAATGGAAAAGATTTACTTCAATTCATTATTAGAAAACCTAAGAAGTAGTGTATAAATTGTACATAAATCTTTTAAAATATATGTACGATTTATACATTTTTTATAAAACAAAAAAAACAGAAGTTATCTCCCGTTTTAAAATAAAGTAAAAATAATTAAACTACATGTAGCAATAGCAACAGCTGGTGGATCGATATGTGTTCCACAATCTGTGTTAAGCACCATGCCAAAAATCAATCCAATAAAATGAGCAATGACTCCAAAAACAACAGCAATGATAATATTACCTGTTTGTGCCATGGCATAACCTACAACAAGAGTTGTATGGTGTGTAGCAGGGAAAGCAGGATCACTTAAAGCAAAGATAAGTGTTAAAGCACTAATTGAAAAACCAATTGTATAAAGACCTGTTTCTTTTGCAAAATAAGCCATGACAGTTGAAACTGCAATTCCTATAAGTAATTGGAATAACCAAAAAGAATTAGGTGCTGTTTCTAAAAAATCTAAATTCTTTTGATTATATGTATTTTCTCTATTAAATAAACTTCTACCTAAAACTCCTACAAGAATAACCGAAACAGCTCCGGTATCTACCGGAAATGAAAAATAATTTTCAAAGGCAAAAATCAAATAACCTAAAACCCCACCGATAGCGCCTACGAGTAAAACCTTTGGATCATTGGTAAAAGCAAGTGATCTAGAAGTTTCAACACCTCTTATGTTATGTTTTGTTCCTGCATAGGCAGTTGCAAGTCCTGCAGCGTTAAAGATAATACATGGTAAAAATAAATTATTTGATAAAGCTTCATTTAAAAATGTGGTATCAACACCAACATGTTCTAATAAAAATATAAGGAGACCGACAAAACCTGTACAAATAAAGGTTTGTGTTCCACCAATTAGTGCTCCTAAAATTCCTGCAAAAAAAGCTAAAATAATAGATAATAATGAAAACATTTTATAACCCCTTTCAGGCGTATTATATAGGAAATAATCAACATAATAAATACAAAATATAAATTTATGTTATAATACCTAAGAGGTGAAACAATGGAATATCAAGTTATATTAGATGATTTTCAAGGCCCTTTAGATTTATTGTTACATTTAATTAAAGAAAAAGAGATGGATCTACAAACACTTGAACTATCAGTTATTACAGATCAATATTTACAATATATACATATGATGGAATCATCACAACTTGAAGTGATGTCTGAATATTTAGTCATGGCTGCACAGCTTATTGAAATGAAAAGTAAAATGCTTTTACCTAAAGAAAAAGTACAAATTGAAGATGAGTATCAAGAAGATCCAAGAGAAGCACTCATTAGAAGACTTATTGAATATAAAAGATATAAAGATGTTTTAGACGAGATTCAAGAAAAATATGAAAAAAGACAATCTATGTTGATTAAACCCTCTCATAATATGGAAGAATATGTCATTGATACTTCAACAATGATTCCAGAGGGGTTAGAAGTATATGATTTAATGAAGGCTATGCAAAAAATGTATCAAAGAAAAATGTTATCACGACCATTAGATACACATATTTCTAAAAAAGATATTTCCATTGAACAAAGAAGTGATCAAATTAGAAATTATTTTAAAGTAAGAGTTAATAAAAGGGTAAAATTAGATGAATTATTTGATAGAGGGGATCGCTATTATTTTATCGTGACATTTTTATCGATTTTAGTTTTAGCTAATGATAAAGAAGTTGAAATTATCCAAGAAGGATTGTTTGATGATATTTATGTAGAGGGGAAAGAGTAATGGAAGATTATAATAATATTATAGAAGGTATCCTTTATCTAAAAGGTGATGAAGGTATTGATATAAAAGAATTATCACTGATTTTAGAAATTTCTAAAAAAGAAGCTGTGGAAGCTATGGATCATTTTATAGAAGCTTATTCAAAAAGAGGCTTTGATGGCCTACAAGTTGTTGATTTTGGTGGTAAATATAAACTTGCAACGAATCCTCAATATTTTCCTTATTATCAAAAAATGGTAGAACAATCAAAAACAACACTTTCTCAAGCAGCTTTAGAAACACTCGCTATTATTGCTTATAATCAACCAATTACTCGTGCTAAAGTTGAAGATATTAGAGGAGTTGGTTGTGATGGCATGATTAGAAAACTCATTGCTAAAGCACTTATTAAAGAAGTAGGCAGAGAAGAAAGTCCAGGACTTCCTATTTTATATGGGGTAACGAATGAATTCATGGATGCTTTTTCACTGGCTTCTTTAGATGAACTTCCTGAATTAGGGGATATTGTAGAAACTGAAAGTGATGAAGATATATTTGCGACAAGATATCAAGAAGGTGATTTAAGTGAAACTGATTAATCATTTGAAAACAATTAATAAACATAAATACTATGTGACAATGCTTTGTTTTAAATGTGGTTTATATAAACAAGGATTACTACATGATTTATCAAAATATTCGCCAACTGAACTAAAAACAGGCGCTAAATATTGGGTAGGGACGCGTTCACCTAATTCAATTGAAAGAGAAACGATTGGTTATTCTACTGCCTGGTTACACCATAAAGGAAGAAATAAACATCATTGGGAATATTGGGTTGATTTTTCAAGAGAAGGGGTTGTTCCTGCCAAAATGCCTACAAGGTATGTTGTGGAAATGTTTTGTGATCGAGTAGCAGCAACAATGGTTTACCGTGGAGAAAATTTTGATGTATCGGCTCCTTTAGATTATTATAATAAGACACATGGTTATTATGTCATTCATCAAGAAACAGATGCAATGATTAAAGATATGTTAGTTCATTTATCTAAAAGTAATTTAGAAGAAACAATTGATTATATTAAAGAAACTTATTTATAAATTCTATGTTTTGCATAGAATTTTTTTATAGAAATGATATAATAGTTATATTATATTTAAGGAGCTTGAAGATGAATTTTTTACATTTAAAATATTTAATAGAAGTTGAAAAATATGAATCTATTTCTAAAGCAGCACAGCATCTCTATATTAATCAACCACGTTTATCTAAAATTATTAAAGAAATAGAAGAAGAAGCTAATATAAAAATCTTTGAAAGACATAATAAAGGGGTTGTTCCAACAACTAAAGGAAGAGAATTTTTATCACAGGCTAAAAAAATTGTTCAAGAAGTAGATTATTTAAAAAATATGTATCAGGATGATCCTCATAAATTGAATTTAGATATTTGTGTCCCTCGTTCAAGTTACATCTCAGAAGCTTTTATTGAATATTTAAAAATGGATAATAATATGAAAAAGAAATTGAATCTAAATTATCGAGAAACGAATTCATTTGATACGATTCAAAATGTTTATGATGGAGAAAATAATTTAGGAATTGTACGTTTTCCTTTAAGAGATCAAGATTATTATTTCAATATTTTAAATTTAAAAGAATTGACTTATGAAAAACTATTTACTTTTGATTATCAAATACTTATTTCAAAAGATAATCCTCTTAAAGACAAAGATATCTATATGAAAGATTTAAAGAAACAAATTGAATTAAAACATGGAGATATTCATATTCAAGAAGATCATCATAATCATAAGCATATGAACATTTATGAAAGAGGAATACAATTTGAACTTTTAAATGAGATTCCAGAAACTTATATGTGGGTTGCCCCAATGCCTAAAAAGCTTTTAAAACAAAATGATTTTGTTTTAAAAGCATGTAAAGATAAGAAAATACCATATGTTGATTATTTAATTTATCGAAAAGGATATGTTTTATCAAAAGAAGATCAAAATTTTATAGAATGTTTGAAAAATGTAATCGAACAAGTGAAGTGAAAAAATGCACATGTAATGTGAAAAAAATAACTTGATATATAAAAAAAGGCATATCACTATGCCTTTTTAGTATCTAACCAAAAATAAATGTAAGTGCTATCATTAGAGATAGGAAAAGAGGAGAATAAGTTATGCAAAGATTTACATTACCTAGAGATTTATATCATGGAAAAGGTGCTTTAGAAGCCCTTAAAACATTAGAAGGAAAAAAAGCTATTGTATGTGTTGGTGGAGGATCAATGAAACGTAATGGTTTTTTAGATCGTGCTGTTAACTATTTACAAGAAGCTGGAATGGAAGTTAAATTATTTGAAGGTATTGAACCAGATCCATCAGTTGAAACTGTTATGAAAGGTGCAGCTGTTATGGAAGAATTTAATCCAGATTGGATTGTTGCCATGGGTGGAGGTTCACCAATTGATGCAGCAAAAGCTATGTGGATTAAATATGAATATCCAGATATCACATTTGAAGATATGTGCAAAGTATTTGGTATTCCAAAATTACGTAAAAAAGCTCATTTCTGTGCTATCCCATCTACTAGTGGTACAGCAACAGAAGTTACTGCTTTCTCAATTATTACAGACTATAATAAAGGAATTAAATATCCTATCGCTGACTTTGAAATTACACCAGATGTTGCTATCGTTGATCCTGATTTAGCTGAAACAATGCCAGTTAAATTAGTTGCTCATACTGGTATGGATGCAATGACTCATGCTATTGAAGCATATGTTTCTACAGCAAACTGTAATTATACAGATCCACTTGCTATTCATGCAATTGAATTAATTCAAGCTAACTTAGTAAAATCATATAATGGAGATATGGCAGCAAGAGATACAATGCATGATGCTCAATGTTTAGCTGGTCAATCATTCTCTAACGCTTTATTAGGTATCGTTCACTCAATGGCACATAAAACAGGTGCTGCTTTCGTTGATCAAGGTGGACATATTATTCATGGTGCAGCTAATGCAATGTATTTACCAAAAGTTATTGCTTTCAACGCAAAAGATCCAACAGCTAAAAAACGTTATGGTGTCATCGCTGATTACATGCATTTAGGTGGAGCAGATGATGATGAAAAAGTTGCTTTATTAATTAAATATTTAAGAGGTATGAATGATGAATTAAATATTCCTCATGGAATCAATAAATATGGTGCAGATGGTATGCCAGCTGAAACTGGATTTGTTCCAGAAGATATCTTCTTAGCACGTGTTGATGAAATTGCTGATAATGCAATTGCTGATGCATGTACAGGATCAAACCCACGTATTCCAAACCATGATGAAATGGTTGCTTTATTAAAAGCTTGCTACTATGATACAGAAGTAGATTTCTAATAGAATAAATGAGGTTCTATATAAAGGACCTCTTTTTTTATGTGCATATACTATAAATACGTTTTTTAGGTGTTTAATACATACTTATGAAAACAATATTTTTTTTATTTATCTATAATAAAGATAGATAAAGGGGGTAGCTATTATGAAGTATGCAATATTAGATGGAAAATTAACTCATATTTCTAAAGTGAAAAAAGGAACAATTGCCAGAGTTTTTGGATACAGTGATGATTTAGTAATAGCTGTAGGTGGTAGGGAAAGAAAATATTGGAAATATTTAGATGTGAAACGTACAAGAATGTATCAAGGATTATAGGAATAACATTGTTTATTCCTTTTTTTGTATGTATAATAAAATTATTGGAGGTTATAGGATGAAATATGGAAATGAGATAAAAAATATATGTCATCTTGCATGGCCTGCTATTATTCAAGAAGCAATGAATACGGTAGTAACTTATGTAGATACAGGGATGGTTGGTTCTATGGGAGCAACAGCTTCTGCAGCAGTTGGTTTAACATCTACTGTTACTTGGCTGTTAGGAAGTATTTCGGTTGCCTTTGGAGTAGGTGTCTTAGCCGTATGTGCTCAGTCAGATGGCGCTAAAGATTATAAAAAAGTACAGATTGCGGGTCAACAAGCCTTATTTATTTCTTTTATTATAGGATTGATAACAACTATTATTAGTATCATAATTGCTCCATTTTTACCTGGTTGGCTCAATGGTGCCAAAGAAATAAGGCATGATGCTTTTTTATATTTTTTAATTGTATCAGCACCATTTATATTTAGAACATTTATTATTATTCTCTCTTCAACTTTAAGAGCTGTTAAAGATATGAAAACACCAATGATGATCAATGTTTATATGAATATAATCAATATCGTTTTAAATTTCTTTTTAATTTATCCGACAAGAAAGATATTTGGGATAACTGTTTATGGAGCTGGTTTATCCGTAGCCGGAGCAGCAATAGCTTCAGCTATTTCTTATATTGTTGGAGGAATTTTGATTTTTAGACATTATTATCAAAATAAAATCTTTGATTTTAAACATACAGGATTTCATTTTCATAAACCAGTATGTTTAGAATGTTTAAAAATTTCTATTCCTGTTGTTATGGAAAGAAGTGTTATTTGTTTAGGACATGTTACTTTTGCTTCGTTGATTGCTAAATTAGGAGTTGTTTCTTTGGCAACACATTCGATAGCAATTCAAGCAGAACAAGCGTTTTATGCACCGGGGTATGGTTTCCAATCAGCAGCAAGTACACTTGTAGGAAATGCTGTTGGTGAAAAAGATGAATCTAAAGTTAAAAGAATGACGTATCTTACATGTACAATTACTTTAAGTATCATGGTTATTGCTGGTGTTTTATTATTCATAAATGCTCAAAATATTATGTCGATTTTTACCCCTGATCAAAAAGTTATCGCTTTAGGAACTAGGGTATTAAGGATTGTTTCTATTAGTGAACCAATCTATGGTATCTTGATTATTTTAGAAGGAACTTTTAATGGAATGGGGGATACCAAAGCACCATTTGTATTTTCTTTGATTACGATGTGGGGAATAAGGATTTTTGGTTCAATGCTCATGATCAATGTCTTTTCATTTGGACTTGAAAGTGTTTGGATTATGATGGTTTTAGATAATGTTTCTAGATGTTTATTATTATCAACACGTTTTTTGAAAGGAGAATGGAAATATCGGGTTTATCAATAGGAGGAAAGAAAATGAAATATAAAAAATTTGAAAATACAATTATCGCAAGAATTGATAAGGGTGAAGATATTGTTGAACAAGTTAAAAACATTGCTTTAAAAGAAAATATCAAACTTGCAAGTATTCAAGCTTTAGGTGCAATTAATGATTTTACAGTTGGTGTTTTTAAAACAAAGGAAAAGAAATATTATGCTAATGAATTTAAAGGTGATTATGAAATTGTATCTCTTACGGGAACTATTAATACAATGAATGGTGAATATTATAGTCATATGCATCTATCTGCTGGAAATGATCAAGGAGAAGTTTTTGGTGGTCATTTAAATAAAGCAATTGTTTCAGCAACATGTGAAATGGTTATTCAAGTCATCAATGGACAAGTAGATCGTTACTTTGATGAAGAAATTGGTTTAAATTTATTAAAATTATAAAGGAGCTAACTATGGAATATTTAACATTACAACAAACGGATTTAAAGGTATCAAAGATTGCTTTAGGATGTATGAGAATTGCTGATAAAAGCATTGAAGAAGTGGAAGAACTTGTCAAAACTGCTCTAGAATCAGGAATTAATTTTTTTGATCATGCAGATATTTATGGTGGAGGAAAATCAGAAGAATTATTTGGTGAAGTATTAAAAAGACATCCTGAATATAGAAAACAGATGATTATTCAAACAAAGTGTGGTATTGTTCCTGGAAAAAGATATGATTTTTCTAAGGAACATATCTTAAAATGTGTCAATGAATCATTAGAAAGATTACATACAGATTATGTAGATATTCTTTTGCTTCATAGACCAGATGCTTTATGTGATCCTCAAGAAGTTGCTGAAACTTTTAATGAGTTATATGAAGCTGGAAAAGTTCATTATTTTGGTGTTTCTAACCACACACCTTTACAAATAGAATTATTAAAGAAATATTTAAAATATCCAATTATTATTAATCAATTACAATTATCAATCGTTCATTCAGTAATGATTGATTCAGGATTAAATATGAATATGAAAGAAGCATTTGCACAAGATAAGGATGGTGGTGTTTTAGATTATTGTCGTTTAAATGATATTACGATCCAACCATGGAGTTCAATCCAAGCTTCTTGGGCGGAAGGAACTTTTATTGATCATCCAAATTATCAAAAATTAAATGATGTTATGCAACAATTAGCTCATAAATATCAAGTAACTAAACCAGCAATAGCGATTGCTTGGTTACTTCGTCATCCTGCACATATGCAACCAATCGTAGGAACAACATCCTCTCAACATTTAAAAGAAACAATTAAAGCATGTGATTTTACGCTTACAAGACAAGAATGGTATGATCTCTATCTTGCAAGTGAAAAACCACTACCATAGAAAGTTGCTTAGGCAACTTTTTATATACTTTATAATAAAAATAATATTTATTGAATAAATATAATATATTGATATAATAAAGATGGGTGATGTTTATGAAATATAAAAGAATATCTACAAAAGATTATTTAGTAAATGAAAATCAATTTATTGAATTATTAGAAAATAAAGCTTTAGAAGGATGGTATTTAAAAAATATAAGTCTAAATTTTTTAACATTTGAAAAAAGAACACCACAAAGAAAGCATTATAAAATATATTATAAACAAATAAATAAAGATATAAAGGAAGCAGGATGCCGTATTATTGTTAATTATTTTGGGTTACAAGTAGTAGAAGTTGAAGATCTTTTTGCTCAACCTTTAAAACAAGATGTAGGTGATAAAAAAGAAATCTTATCAACGATTTATAATTTTACAACTCATTATTTTTTAATGATCATGGCCATTGTTTTATTAATTGCTTATCAACCTTTTAAAATACATGGGTTGCCAAGTTTACCTTATTTGACTTTTTATTTTGGTACTTATTTATTTTATACTGCTGTAAGTCTTATAAGCCTCTCTTTGTTCTTTTTTGGCTTATGTAATCTATCACATTTAAAAAAAGTAATGAAAAATAAGCCCTTTTATTTAGAAAATATTTTTAATACTTTATCTAAAATAAATTTTTATGTTGGGATTATTTTGATTTTATTAGATTTATTAAAACAAAATGGTTTCAAATCATTTCTGATTTTACTTGTTTCTTGGTTAATTGGTTATCTTGGACATCTTTATAAAGAAAAACATCAAAAATCTAATGCGATTGTTTATCTTTGTGTTATTGCTACAATTGCTTTAAGTTTGTATGACCATCCAGCAGATGACGATCCTTATAGCGCTATTGAACCTGTCCAAAGCTTACAACAACCTTATAGCTATGAAGATGGTGGAATGTTATATCAAGGATATTCTATTGAAGGGGATCATGGAATAATGGAAGGCTATTATAAAGGATTTACGGCAGCTATTTCAAAAGATATTTTTGAATATCAAGTAGAAAATATTTTTAAAAATAAAATGGCTTATAAAAAAATTATTCAGCAATATCCTCTGATAACTCAAAAAGATAGTGATTTATGTTTTAAATATAAACAAAAATATGTTGTATTAAAGGGTCAAGAAGTTTTTTACATCAATAACAAAGAAGGATTACCGCTTTCTAAATATATTAAATATTATCAACGATTAAAGGTCTAAGAATTTCTTAGATCTTTTTTTGTATTAAAATAATAAAAATAATATTGATATACAAATAATATAATAATATAATAAAAGTAAGGAAAAGATAAATTACATCTCTAGGCAAATAAAGTATTTATTAGAATATATGTAGAAAGGAATGTGAGATTTATATGAAGATAATAGATAAAGTATGGGTCTTTGATTATTTAATGGAAATTTTTATGATCATGACCATGGTTTGTGGTCAAAGCTTACTTACAAATTCTTTAAATCCTTTAGGATATATTAGTATTCATATTAGTTTTATTATTTATTGTTTATTTTATTTTTTACCTATTTTATATTTTATTGCCTTATGGAATAGTGATGTCATAGATTATCGAAAAAATATAATTCTACTTATTATCTTATTTATCTTTAATAAATTATTTCATGGAAATCAAGTTCAACTTTCTTTTCCATTACCTGCTATAGATTTTTATGTAGTTATTTGTTTAATTATAACGATAGTATTTTATATAAGGAGAAAAAATGGTGAAAGTAAAACTTATTTTAAGTCTTGATCAATTAGAAAAAGCATATAAGGAATATAAAAAAGCCTTTTGTTTTTCTGGGTTATCCTTTGGTATTCATTAAGAAATAATGGAAGATAAAGATTTTGAAAAATATTTATATTTTTCAAGTGATAAAGTTGAATGTTGTGATATAGAAAAACATAAGCTTTTTGAAATAGACAATGAAGATTTTTATGAAGTTGATCTATCTTTAAAACAAAAGGTAGTTTGTATGTTAGTAACAACAAGAAATCAACAATATTTTTTTGAATGTAAACAAGATGCACGTTTTTTACAAATAATTGATCTTTTTGAACAAAAGAAAATAAGATATATAGATAGAAATCATTTTATTTCAATCAAGCGATAATCATTGAAAGAAGGGAAATTTACCCTTCTTTTTCATTTAATGAATAAATCTTAATAGAATGAAAACAGGAGGGATAAAATGATTTATTCGCTTATTGTACTAACAGCAGGCTTTTTTGTTTTAGTGAAAGGAGCAGATTGGTTTGTAGACGGAGCATCTTCACTAGCAAGTATTTTTCATGTTTCTCAATTAGTTATTGGATTGACGATTTGTGCGATGGGAACCAGTTTGCCAGAGGCAGCTGTTTCATTAGTAGCAGGGTTAAAAGGAAATTCAGGAATTACCATTGGGAATGTTGTTGGAAGTAATATTTTAAATATTTTGATTGTTTTAGGAATGAGCGCTTTGATTACAAAAATAAAGATTGAAAAATCAACATTGTTCATTGAAATTCCTTATATGTTGCTTTCAAGTCTTGTTTTACTTGTTATGGGAAAAAGTCAACAAGTTGTATCGTTTCAAGAAGGACTTATTTTAATAGGTATGTTTATCATTTATTTACTTTATTTGTTTTGGTTGTCACAAAAAGAAAGTGAGGAGGAAGTCTCTTCACAATACTCTTTTATAGGATGTGTGTTGTTGATTGGTTTAGGCATCTTTTTTGTCATGATTGGTAGTCAACTGGTTGTTAAAGCAGCCACTCAAATAGCTTATTGGTTACATTTTTCTCAAAGATTCATCGGTTTAACGATTGTTGCTTTTGGAACATCATTGCCTGAATTAGTAACCTCTTTACAGGCAGCTAGAAAAGATCATGCGGGTATTGCGATTGGAAATATTGTCGGAAGTAATATTTTTAATATTTTATTTATTGCTGGAGGTGTTTCTTTAATTTGTCCAGTACCTTTTGAAAGTAAATTTATTGTAGATATGTTTGTAGCTATAGGAAGTGGTTGTTTATTATGGCTTTTAACGGTTTATCGACATGAATTAAATAGAATAGGTGGTCTTTTGATGTTACTTTCCTATGTAGTGTATTTAATCTATTTGTGTTAAATGGAAAGAAGAAACATAGAATGATATAGGTGATATAATGAAATTGTTGATTAGTTTTTTGATGATTTTTCAAATGATTTGTACCAATGTCGAGTTTTATGGAAAGAGTTATATTGTATATGATAGTTTAAATCAATATGTTGTAGAAGGCAGAAATATAGATTATTTACAAAGTGTTGCTTCAATTTCTAAAATTATGACTGCCATCGTTGTTATTGAAAATAGTCGCTTAGATAAAAAGATTACGGTTGATGAAACGATTAATAAAGCTTATGGGAGTTGTGTCTATATACATATAAAAGATCGAATTACGATTCAAGATCTTTTATATGGTTTAATGCTTCGAAGTGGGAATGACTGTGCTTTAATGCTGGCTAAAAGTGTTGGTGGAAGTGTTGAACGTTTTGTGGAAATGATGAATGAAAAAGCTAGAGATATAGGAATGAAACAGACACATTTTTCTAATCCTTCAGGTTTAGATGAAGAAGATGAAGGAAATTTATCAACAGTTAAAGAAATGGCGATACTTTATCGTTATTGTTGCCAAAATCCTCTTTTTAATCAAATTGTTAAAACAAAAGAGTATAAAAGACTAGATGGAAAAGGTTATTGGCATAATAAAAATCGTCTTTTAAAAGAATATCCTTATTGTGTTGGTGGTAAAACAGGTTATACCAAAAAAGCCAAAAGAACATTGATTACACGAGCTATAAAAAAACAAGTTGATTTAATTATTGTTACTTTTAATTGTGGAAATGATTTTGAGTTTCATCAAAAAAAGTATGAGGAATGTTTTAAAAATTATGAAAAACTTGTGTTGTTTGATAAAGGGGTTAGAAATATTAAAGGAAACTGGTACTTGTTTGAAAATGATTTGTTGATGTCAAAAGAAAAGGATGAAAGTGTAAGTTATTTGATTCATAATGAAGAAATGTTTATTTATAGAAATCAAACGTATATTAAAAAAATTAAATTAAAGAGATATCGGTTTAGAGATTTTTATTTAATGATCTTAAAGGATCTAGTTTATGAATAAGATTTTTCATTATGGGATTATTCTTTTTATTATTGTTGGTTTGATTTTTAATAAACAAGAAGCCATGTTAAAAGCTCTTTTACAAACACCTTTTGATGTCTTTGAACTTTGTAAAACACTTATTTTAAGTATTTGTTTATGGAATGGTTTATTAAAAATAATTCAGGCTTCAAATATGATGAATCATTTAAATTTTCTATTTAAACCACTATTACGTTGGATCTATGGACGATGTATTCAAGATGAACAAATCTATCAAGCACTATCTTCAAATTTGATTGCTAATCTATTAGGACTTGGAACACTTGCTACAATGAGTGGTTTACAAGCAATTTCTAAATTAAAAGAAAAGAATTATCCTCTTCAAATAAAAATACTAGTAGTAATCAATACGGCAGGTTTTTCTATTTTACCAACTACCATGATGACAATTAGACAAAATTATCATAGTCAAAATATTTTAGCTTTTTATCCTTATAGTTTATTTATTGGTTTTTCAATTACAATTATAGGAATTGTTATTATTAAGGTGATTGAACATGTCTAATTTAATTCTACTTATTATTTTATGGAGTTTTTTAGAATGTGCTTATAAAAAAATACCTATTTATGAAGAATTTATTACAGGAGTCAAAGAAGGAATGCGTTATTTAATGATTCTTTTTCCTTCTATAATGCTTCTTACTTTATGGGTCAATCTTTTTTTAAGTAGTGGTTTTATCTCTTTAATAGGTACTTTCTTTATTCGATTTTTTTCAATTCCCCTTGATTTATTATTAATGGCTTTTACAAGACCAATAAGTAGTCAAACTTCTCTTATTATTTTAAAAAGAATTTATGATCATTATGGAATAGATCATCTTTATAGTTTAATGGGATCTATTTTACAAACAGGAAGTGATACAACTTTATATGTTGTTTCTTTATATTATGGAAGTATTCATTTAAAGAAGTATAGCTATACATTATGGTTAGGCTTTTTCTTAGATTTTCTTTCATTTGTTTTTATGCTTTGTTTTTATTATTTAGGAATGATTTCGTAAGTTTTTAATATATTGGAATAAAAGGAGTTATGATAATGGAAACGAAACAAATTCTTAAAGATATTGGTAAAAGATGTCAAGGTGATATTTATTTAGGAATCGTTGGACCTGTAAGAAGTGGGAAATCGACTTTTATTAAAAGATTTATGGAAATGGCGGTTATTCCTTATATTGAAGATCCTGATGTAAAGATAAGAACGATCGATGAACTTCCACAATCAGGAAAAGGCAAAATGATTATGACTGTAGAACCTAAGTTTATACCGAATCAAGCCGTTAAGATAGATTTACAAGATGATTTTAAAATCAATGTACGTTTAGTTGATTGTGTAGGATATGTGATTGAAGGGGCAAGTGGTTATCAAGATGACAGTGGGATACGTCTTGTTAAAACACCATGGTATAATGAAAGTATACCTTTTGATCAAGCAGCTAAAATTGGAACAAAAAAGGTTATTCAAGATCATTCAACGATTGGAATCGTTGTTACTAGTGATGGTAGTTTTCTAGATATTGATGAACAAAGTTATCACAGTGCAACAAAAGAAATCATTCAAGAGTTGCAAGATATAGGGAAACCATTTATTGTGATTGTCAATAGTAAAGATCCTTCAAGTTCAAAGTGTCAAAATGTTGTTGAAAGTTATCAAAAAGAATACGATGTACCAATCATTGCTATTGATACAACCAACATGTTAGAAACTCAAATCGTGCATCTTTTACAAGAAGCACTTAATGAATTTGGAATTCATGAAGTGAAAATTGAAGTTCCACGTTATATTGCAATGTTAAATCAAAAACATTGGTTAAAACAAACATTAGATGAAGCACTAAAAAATTCATTAGTAGAAATCAAAAAAATAAAAGATGTCAAACATCTTACAGAAGGTATTGAATCATATGACTTTGTTAAAAGAGCTTATTTAAAAAGTGTCGATACATCTCATTCTTCAGCGACGATTCGCATTGAAGAAAGAAATGGTTTATATGATGAATTACTAACAAATATTGTTGGTTATGAAGTAGATCGTTCTTCTATTCTTGCCTTGTTACAAGAATTGATGACTATCAAGGATGAATATGATGGTATTTCGAATGCCCTTAGTATGGTAAGACAAACAGGTTATGGTTATGCGATTCCTCGTTTAGAAGAAATAGAATTATCAAAACCAGAAATTATTAAACAAGGTTCTAGATATGGAATGAAGTTAAAAAGTAAAGCAGCAACCACTTATATGATTAAAATTGATATTGAAAGTACATTTGAACCAATTATTGGTTCAAAGCAACAAGCGGAAAGCTTTATTGATTATTTAAATCATAATGGAAATGATAAGGAAGCTATTTTTTCATGTGATGTTTTTGGTAGAAAATTAGGTGATTTAATAGAAGAGGGGATGTATTATAAATTGAATATGATCCCAGAAAACGCAAGTTTAAAAATACATGATATATTGTCAAAAATTGTAAATAAAGGTAAATCAAATGTGATCGCAATTGTTTTATAATTTTTTAAAAAAGTTCTTTAAAAATCTCTTGAAACAACGTTTTTTAGATGCTATACTAACCTAGTATTTTTATTATTGCGGGGTGTGAAAATGAATAAGAAAGAATTAGTTGAATCAGTTTCAATAGAACGTAATTTAACAAAAAAAGAAGCAGAACTACTTGTAGATACTGTGTTTAATACGATTACTAGAAGCGTTGTTGAAGGAGATAAGGTACTTATTTCTGGATTTGGTACTTTTAAAGTCAATGATCGCAAAGCTAGAAAAGGAATTTCTCCTAAAACTCAAGAAGAAATGATTATTCCTGCTAGTAAAACAGTGACATTTAAACCTAGTAACAGATTAAAAGATGCTATGAATTAAGCATCTTTTTCATTTTCTGTTCATAATAGAAGTGTAAACTATAAATTGAGGTGAATAAAATGTTTAATTATTACTATTATACAAATTCTTATTATATGTTAGGGAATATACTTGTTCTAGTTGGTGTTGCTTTGATGGCACTTGCACAAATGAAAGTTTCAAGTGCTTATAATAAATATTCAAAGGTTCAAAATAGCAGACATTTAACGGGCTATGATGTAGCGCGAGAAATTCTTGATCAACATGGTTTGTCTTCTGTTCAAATCTTTGAAGTTCAAGGACGTTTAAGTGATCACTATAATCCAAGTAATCAAACATTACATCTATCTCGTGATATTTATCATGGGACAAGTATTGCTTCACTTGCGGTAGCTGCTCACGAATGTGGACATGCACTTCAACATCAAGAAGGTTATAGACCATTGACATTTAGAAATGCTATCGTTCCTGTATGTAACTTTTCTTATAATTTAGGATGGGTTGCCATTATGATTGGTCTTTTTATGGGAAGAACATCTATTGCTTGGATTGGTGTTTTACTTACAAGCTTAATGTTATTATTTCAAATTGTTACCCTTCCAGTTGAATTTGATGCATCTTCTAGAGCTTTGAGTATTTTAAATGATCGTTATTTAGTTCAAGATGAATATTTTGGAGCTAAAAAAATGTTAACAGCTGCAGCGCTAACCTATGTTGCAGGAATGTTATCGACCCTTCTTTCATTACTTAGAATTGTCTTAGTTGTTTTAGGAAATGATCGAGGAAGAGACTAAGCCAAAAGGCTTTTTCTTTTTGTTTAAAAAGGTTATAATAAGGTGGCATGGAGGAATAATGTATGAAAGCTTTTTTTAGAAAACATCGTTTTAAAATCGTGTTAACATTTTTAGTTATTGTTTTTGTATATATATGTTTTTACATGCTTTGGGTACATGTTCCTTACACAAAGCATAAAAATGATTTAGTAAGTATACAAGAAGAAATATGTAGTCAATATCATTATGACTATGATGACTATTTTAATGCTTATCAAAATAAGAAAATAAATTATATTGTTAAAGTAAAAAATAAAAAGAAAACAATGTATGTTGTATGTAATAAAAAATTAAAAAAGGTGGATACTTTTGAAGGTGAAACTATTTCTAAAAAAGAAGTGAAGAATGCTTTTGTTCAAAAATATCAAGTAAATCCAACAAAAGTAGAGATAGGATATGAAAATGATCAATTTGTTTATTGTTTAACTTATAAAGGAAAGGATACTTTATTATATGCGTTTTATTCTTTAGATAATGGAGAATTTTTGAAAGCATATAAATTATAAAAAGATATGATTAAATATTTAAAAGATTTAGAATGTATAAATTTAGAAAGATTATTACTTTTAAGAGGGAAAGAACTCTCTTTGACAGATGAAGAATGTCATATATTACTATTGATTGATACTTTTGTTACGTTGCATAAAAAAATGATTACACCTTCATTATTATTAAAATATTCATCACTTACTCCTCATGAAATGGATCATATTTTAGATTCTCTTTTAAAGAAAAAATGGATTTTTAATAAAAATGGAGCGATATGTTTAAATCATTTTGAAGAAAAACTTTTAGAAAATAAAGAAGCTCCAGTAGAAGAAAAAATGAATATGATTGATGTTTTTGAAGAACAATTTGGTAGACCATTAACACCGATGGAATTTGATAGTATTAAAGAGTGGGTTCAAAGCGGTTATAGTGAAGAAATGATTTTAAAAGCTTTAAAAGAAGCTGTTAAAAGTCAAGTTTTAACTTTAAGATATATTGAAGGTATTTTAATTAATTGGGCTCAAAATGGAGTTAAAGAAAGATATATTGATGAAAAACCACAAGAAAGAAAAGTAAAAGAAAGTCATTATCATTGGTGGGAAGATGAATAAAGAAAAAACAAACAAAGTATTAGATTACTTTGAAGAACTCTTTCCTGATGCTCATTGTGAACTCAATCATCAAAATGTCTTTGAACTTTTAGTAGCTGTCATGCTTTCAGCACAAACAACTGATAAAAAAGTCAATCAAGTGACGGCTTCACTTTTTAAAAAGTATCCTACTGTTGAATCTTTTGCTTTAGCATCTCTAGAAGATTTACAAGATGATATTAAAATAATTGGACTTTATAGAAATAAAGCTAAAAATTTAAAGAAAATGGCACAGGTTTTGCTTGAAGAATACAATGGTGAAGTGCCAAAAACAAGAAAAGAATTAGAAAGTTTACCAGGAGTAGGTAGAAAAACAACGAATGTTGTTTTATCTGTTGGTTTTGATGAACCTGCATTTGCTGTAGATACACATGTTGAACGGATTTCTAAAAGATTAGGCTTTGCTAAAAAAGATGATACAGTAAATGATGTTGAAAGAAAGGTTTGTCGTTCTATTCCTAGAGATAGATGGAATAAAGCACATCATCAGTTCATATTCTTTGGTAGATATTTTTGTAAAGCACAAAATCCAAATTGTAAAGAATGTCATTTATATGATATGTGTAAAGATAAAATAAAAGAATCGAAAAGATAACTATGGATCAAAATATTCAAAAAATATTAGAAATAAAAAATAAAAAAATGCAAAAAGCATTTAATCAAAATCATATTGAATTACTTTTTTTAGATAACAAACAAGAATTATTAAATTATTTAGATTCTTTACTTAAAGATGATCAAACAGTAGGTGTTGGTGGTTCAATGACTTTATTTGAAACAGAAGTTATTAATTATTTAAGAAATAAACCTGTTCGTTTTTTAGATCGTTATCAAGAAGGTCTTTCTAGAGATGAAATTGAAGATGTTTTTCATCAATCATTACTCGCTGATGTTTATTTAACAAGTTCAAATGCAATCGATAGAAATGGAAATCTTTATAATATTGATGGAAATGGGAATCGAGTAGCAGCAATGATTTATGGTCCTAAAAAAGTGATTGTGATTGTTGGCATGATTAAGATTTTTGATGATGAAGATTCAGCTATTCAACATATTAAAAACATATCATGTCCAGCCAATGCATTACGTTTACATAAGAACACACCATGTGTTCAAGTTGGAAAATGCGTAGATTGTCAAAGTGACGATCGTATATGTAGTGCTTATGTGAAGATTGCAAGGCAACCGTTAAGTAGAATGACGGTGCTTGTTATAAATGAAGAATTAGGATATTAGGGGGTAATACTATGTTTGAAAAAGTAAATATTCAAGATTTAAAGTTTAATCCTTTTGATGAAATTAGTAATCATTGGGTACTTATTTCAGCTAAAAAAGATGGAGTTGTTAATACAATGACAGCAAGTTGGGGACAACTTGGACATTTATGGGGTAAAAATGTAATGACTGTTTATATTCGACCTCAAAGATATACGAAAGAATTTGTAGATGCCGGAGATTATTTTACTGTTACTCTATTTGATGGTTATAAAAAGGAATTAGGTGTTTTAGGTTCTAAATCTGGTAGAGATGGCGATAAAATTGCTGAAGTTTCTTTTGATATAGAAGAAGTAGAAAATCAACCAACTTTTAAACAAGGTAAAATGGTTTTTGTATGTAAGAAAATTTATAGTGATATGATTGATCCTAAACAATTTATTGATTCATCTTTAGATGAAAGATGGTATCCACAAAAAGATTATCATCAAAGATATATTGGTGAAATTATTGCTGTTTATGAAAATAAATAAAAGTTAAAAGAGGTTCGAATGAACCTCTTTTATGCGTCTGAACGTTCAAATTTATTTTTCATTGAAAGACTTAATTCGTTTAAAACAAGTGAAATTGTTTTATTTGTTTCTTCTTTTAACATATCAGCTATTTCTTGATTGGCTTGATGTTTAAGTTGAAGTTGTTTGTTTAAATCGTTTTCTTTTTGTAAAAGTTCATCATAGATGTTTATTAAGTGATGCCCTTTAGCCATAACATTTTTTTGATAACGTTCGATATGAATAGATGATTTCTTATAGGAAGCATCTGCCATAGCAGCAATTAAACGACTTGACCAATAGAAATTATCTGTAGAGACAGTTTCTGTTGTATTAGATAAATAATCTGGTGTTTGTGTAATATTTCCATAGAAAGGAACTATAGTATTAAATACGTTAGATGCATAAGCAATCCATTCTATTGCTTGATAGGCTGGTGATACATGATTTCTAAGTTGGATAATAGATAAGAAATCATTTCTATTGATACCAATAGGACGATACATTCCTTTTTTTGATAAATCTCCATATGTTTTATAAGGGTCAAAATCAGTTCCTTGGAAATGTAAAGATAAAACATATTTAACATCTTCTACTGTAATTTTCTTTTCTGGTACTTGTGACCATGGAATATCATCATCAAATGGTTGATGATTAAATGTATGTGGATTAAAATATCTTTCAATATCATAAGTACGTGGTGTATTGTAAATATGATCAGAATCATCATGACTTCCAAATGTGTCACGAGCATTAAATTTAGAATTTAAAGAAAGATCTAGATGATATTTTTCTATGAATTCTTTCATATCTGAAGAACACATATGATTTTTCTTGGAAGTAAGTGCATCTTCTAAATCAAAATTATCAATACCAAATTGATTAGGCATAGCTACATAGTGATCATCTGGAACTTTTTTAGCTATCCAATGATGTCCACCAATTGTTTCTAACCACCATATTTCATTTTGATCTTGAAAAGCAATTCCATTCATTTCATAGGTACCATATTTCTCTAATAGTTGACCTAATCTTTCAACACCTTCACGGGCACTATGAATATAAGGTAAAACAATATAAACAATATCTTCTTCTCCAATTCCACCAGGAATATTGTTTTCTTGATCATATTCTACTAATGGATCAGCCCCTAATACTCTTGGATTTGAGGTAATTGTTTCTGTTGCTGTCATCGCAATATTTTCTTCATTAATACCGCTGGCAGCCCAAATTCCTTTTCCTTTAACCGCATTAGGCATTGCTGTATAAGACATAGGATGATCTGGTAAATCAATTTCTAAATGTGAAATAACTGTTTTATATTTTCTTTTTTGTTCTTTTGAAGAAATGACAATAAATTTTTTAGGTGTAAAACCATTAGCTCCAGAATCATCATTTCTAGCAATCATTGTAGAACCATCATAGGATGCATTTTTTCCTACTAATAATGTTGTACAAGACATAAAATTCCCCCTTTATGTTTTTATATTATAATACAAAAAAAGGGAAATGCATCCCTTATGATTGATATTTAATGGTAAATTGACTTCTACCATTTCTTTTAGAATGATAAAGAGCCTCATCAGCTTCTTTAAAAGCTTCATCAAAAGTTAATGATGTATTAAATGCATAAATACCCATACTCATAGAAAAACGAAGACGATTATGAGATAAAGTAATTTCATCTAAATGATTCATTAATTCTTTACATAAATAATTTAAATCATTTTGAATATTTTTCACAAAGATAACAAATTCATCTCCACCCATTCTAATTACAATATCATCTTGATTTGTATAAAACAATAAATACTTAGCTAGTGAAATTAATAATTCATTTCCTGATAAATGACCATAAGTATCATTAACTTCTTTAAAATGATCAATATCTAAAACAATTAAAGCATTTTTTTGACCAGGATGATGCTTAATATATTCATTAACAATATATTTTCCAGCTTCTAAATTATATAAATGAGTAAGAGAATCTCTTTGAGCTCTTTGTTTTAAAGTATTTTGTTCATGCCAACGATGAGTAATATCTGAAGCTGTTGCTAGTATGATTTCAGGTTCATCATTTGAATTATAAATAGTAGTAGCATCTAATGATTTAACATAATAATCTTTTGAATTTCTTTGATGTTCTCTAAAAATAATTGGTCCTTTACTTTTTTGAGTAAATAAATCAACTATTTTTTGTTTATCTTCTTCAAAGACAGTAGACTTTGAAGAAGTAACATAATCTAAATAATGATCATAAACTCTTTTTTTAGATTGATCTAAAATATCAATAATCATACGATCTTCATGAATATGATATTCTAATATAGAAATAGAATTATCTTTTAATGCCATTTGATATTTTTCTTTTTCAATTAATGAATTTAATTCTCTATTTTTAATAGGCGTAATATCACTTATGCAACTTTGAACAAGCACATCTTTTTGTAAATTAAAAATAAATTGTCCTTGATCATAGACCCATAAATAACTATGATCTTTTCTTCTAATACGATACTCTAATTGATGTCTTTCAAGAGAAGAGACGTCTTTTGAAAGTGTTTCAATGACATGATAAACATCATTTTTATGAATACAATTAATCCACTGATTTTGTACATCGTTTAAAAATTCTTCTTTACTATGATATAAAAGTAGATTTAATAAATGGTCATTTACATCGATAATTGTTAGATTTTTATCTAATTTAAAAGAACATATAGGTAATGAAAAAGATTCTTCTTTTTCATGAGATATGTTATTTCCTATAGAAGTATGAAGAAGTTCTATTTGATTATTTTTAAGTACAATACTATAAAAATATTGAGTTGTTGCTTGATATTCTTCCATATGAAGAATAAAACTACCTTCAATTACACATACTGAATCATTTTGATAAATAATATTTGTATTAAATTCATCAATAAAGAATGTAAATTGATTAGATTTGTATTGCTTTAAATGATTAATAATATCATCATATGTTAATACACCTTCTGTATTTAAACCCATGGCTTTGATATTTTTAGATAAATAGGGTAGTAATTGTTCAATATCTTGATTATTAAAAATCATTTCTAGAATATTTTTTGTATATGTTTCATAATTTTCAATAGCCATTTTCTTTTTCCTCGCTATCTTATTATAACATTATCTAAAATAAAAACCATTCATTTGTTTAAATGAATGGTTTTTCGTTAAGATACTGTAAAATGAATGGTTTTTTCAACAGATGCTGAACCATTAGATTCTAAGAATTTAATAGAATATGAACGTCCATGACTTAAATTAGAAAATGTAGCGCTATGATGGTTAACAGATGAAAGTACATTTCCATTTTGATCATATAAAGCAATTGTCACACTATGACCTTGACCTTGAACTGAAATGGTTGCTTGAATAGAGGTTGATGAAATGGTTGCCCCATCATTTATTTGACCACTATCACAAGAAAGTGATGCATTTACTGTTGATAAATTAATAGATAAATCTTTTTCTATTTGATTAGATGTACGTTCTGGTGCTCTTTCATAACTATAGAAACCAATTACTTTTACATTTTGATTGACTGTATAGTTCAGTGTTCCACTTGAAGTAGAGAAGTTTTCTCGATGAAGTTCTTGACCATTTTGATCTTGAACGACAACTGTATAAACAACTTTACCAAATGTTTTCGTTGAATCATTAGCATTTTCATCAGTAACGGCGTTTTCAGGATTATATGGAGCAAAGTTAAAGGTAATACTTTGACCACTTAAACTTACATCAAATGAAGAAAGTCCAGCTAAATTAAAGACATCACTATCAACGCTTTGAGTAGGGGCAGTTCCTTTTTTAAACCAAGCTTGAATAATCATATCTTCGCTCATTCCTTCACTTGGTGAAACATATGGATAAATACCTTTGACCATCGCTGCTTGTTCAACATCATCTGGTTGATCAGGATAAGATTTTTGACTTCCTTTACTTTGTAAATGATTTAAAAGTGTTTGAACAACTTTACCAGGATAAGCTTTATATTGACTCGTTGTTTTACCTTTATCAATACCTTCTTTACCAAATCCCATCCATACAGAACAGATATAGTCAGATGTATAAGCTGACATCCATAAATCACGGCTTTTACCTGCCATTCCATTTTTAGCCGTACTAGACCAGTTAGAAGTACCTGTTTTAGCACCTACATTTTCAATACCACTGACATACGCATAATTACCACTACCATTTTTTGTATAATCAAGCATGACTTGTCTTACCATAAAAGCACTTGCTTTTGAATAAGCACTTTGTTTTGCATTATTTTGGATTTCTTCATCGATATTAAAGGTTTCTCCAGTTTGTACAACCTCTACATAATTGATTGTATGACTTTCTGTGTAAAGACCATTATTAGAAATAGTAGCGTAAGCTCCTGCCATTTCAAGTGGGGAAATACCATAAGACCAACCACCAATGGCACTTGCTAGACCAATATTTTCTTTATTCATTGAAATACCAATAGATTCCATCGCTTCTTGGATTTTATCACTACCAATTTTTTGTTGAACTTCATCAAATGTTTTAATAGCTGGTATATTCCATGAATTTTCAAGAGCGTTTTCAACTGTTACTAAGCCATGGAACTGACGATCCCAGTTTTTAAATTTACCATTATAGTAATCATCATCATTAATTGAATGTCCTGTAGACCAATCAAGATTTTCAAAAGCAAGTCCATAATCCAAGAACGGTTTAACAGATGAACCAGGTTGTTGTTTTTGTGTAGCATAATTATAATTACCAAAGTTATAATTACGTCCACCAATGACAGCGACAATACGACCATCTTGGCTTGATTGAACAGCACCACCCATACGCATATCTTCATCACTATAATCATATTTTTCACCATTACCAATAGCAGCAGCAAGTGCTTGGGTTTCACTATTACAATATGTATAGATATTCATTTGTGTTTTTAAAGGATCTAATCCTGTTCTTTTCTTTACTTCATCTGTTACGATATCTACATAAGCTGCATTAACGGAACTGTTTGTAATTTTAGATGAGCATAACATGTTTTCAACCTTCACATTTTTGGCGTCATCACATTCTTTTTGAGTGATATAACCATGCTTCACCATAAGATTTAAAATTGTATTACGTCTTTCCGTAGCGTTATTTAAACAATAATAAGGATCATAGTTGTATGGTGAATTTAAACTTCCTGCAAGCATAGCTGCTTCTGGTAGAGTCAATTCACTAACATCTTTATCAAAATAATAACGAGAAGCAGAAGAAATACCAATTGAACGTGTACTTCTACCAAAATAGATCTTATTTAAATAAAGTGTTAAAATTTCCTCTTTGCTTAAAGCTTTATCCGCTTGGATAGCAAGAATAATTTCACTAAACTTTCTCGTATATGTTTTTTCAGCATTAGGGAAGTAAGTTTTTTTAATCAATTGTTGGGTGATTGTAGAACCTCCACCTCTAATACCTCCGGCTACTAAATTAGACATAGCTGCTTTAGCAATACGTGGTAAGTCAAAACCATTATGTTCAAAGAAACGAGAATCTTCAGCAGCAACAACAGCATCAACAAGAACTTGTGGAAGATCTTCATAGGTGATATTTTCTCTTGTTCCATTTTCTTCACTACCATAAGTATAAAGAACTTGTCCTTGATCATCGTACATCACACTTGCACCGGATGATAAAAGTTTCTTTGCATCAAAGGTTTCTGTATCTTTATAGACACCATAGGCTAGAACACTCACACCACCAATTAAAGCAACTAAGATACATATAGTAAGAGCGATAAATACTTTCTTTTTATTTATTTTCTTTTGAGTTTTATTTTTTTTCGAAGACATAAGATACCTCCATATTTTTCTTATACAAGTATACCTTATTTTGTATATTAAAAGCAAATTTTAGCCAAAAATAAAAGCCAACATTGTTGACTTTTATTGATTCGTATTTGGATTTGGTTGACTACTTTCACCACTTGAGCTACTACTATTACCACCAGAAGAACCACCGCTTGTATTACCTCCAGTAGTACCACTAGAAGTACCACTATTATCTGTTGAGGTTCCATTATTAGAAGAACCATTATTTTCAGTATTTGTATTTGAATTGTTGTTTTGATTATTTGAATTGTTATTAGTTTCAGAAGATTGATTTTCATTTGTATTGGTTTGATTTTCTTCTGTTTGTGTTTCTTCAGTTGTTTCTTCGCTTATTGCAGCATGTCCTTCATGCTTAGTTCCTTTTTTATAATAATCATCTCCATCTTTTACAACAGTAGAAGGTTGTGAAGGATATGATTTATCTCCTTTTTTACTTTGTAGATGCTTTAACAAAGTTTGTACTACTTTACCAGGATATGCTTTATAACGACTGGTTGTTTTTCCTTTTTCAATACCTTCTTGACCAAATCCCATCCATACTGAACAAATATAATTAGAAGTATAAGCAGTCATCCATAAATCACGACTTTTTCCAGCCATACCTTTTTTAGCACTGCTTCCCCAGTTGGATGTTCCTGTTTTAGCTCCTACATTAGAAAGGCCGGATAGGTATGCGTAATTACCACTACCATTTTTAGTATAATCTAACATCACTTGTCTTACCATATAAGCACTCGCTTTTGAATAATCACTTTGTTTTGCATTGTTTTGAATTTCTTTATCAATCTCATATCTTTCACCAGTTTGAACAACTTCAATATAATTGATTGTATGACTTTCAGTATATAAGCCATTATTAGAAATCGTTGCATAGGCACTTGCCATTTCAACTGGAGAAATTCCTTTATTCCATCCACCAATAGCATAAGATAAATTGGTTACATTACTTTCACTGGACATATCAATACCAATTGATTCCATTGCGGAAGTAACGCCTGATTTACCGATTTCTTTAGTCACTTCTTCATAAGTTTTAATGGCTGGGATATTCCAAGAATTTTCTAGAGCACTTGTAAGTGTAACAGTTCCATGGAATTTTCTATCCCAGTTTTTAGGAGTAAATTTACCTTTAGAATAAGGTGTATCCTCTAATGTTTTACCAGTACACCAATCTAAGTTTTCAAAAGCTAAACCATAATCTAAAAACGGTTTTACAGAAGAACCGGGTTGTTGCTTACTTGTTGCATAGCTATAATTTCCAAAATTATAATTACGACCACCAATAACAGCGACGATACGACCATCTTGACTTGATTGAACAGATCCACCCATACGCATATCTTCATCACTATAACTATATTTTTCACCATTACCTAAAGCACTCGCAAGTGTTTGAGTATCAACATCACAATAAGTATAGATATTCATTTGGGTTTTTAAAGGATCAAGTTTTGTTCTTTTTTTTACTTCAGCTGTTACCATATCAACATAAGCAGCAAGTGTGTTATTATTGGTTGTAGGTGAAGCACAAAGTGTATTTTCAATCTTTGTATTAACTGCTTCGTCATATTCACTTTGAGTAATATAACCATGTTTAACCATGAGTTTTAAAATAGTATTACGTCTTTTTGTAGCGTTATTTAAACAATAATAAGGATCATAGTTATAAGGTGAATTTAAGCTACCTGCAAGCATGGCTGCTTCTGGAAGTGTTAATTCACTTACATCCTTATTAAAATAATATTTTGTAGCAGCAGCAATCCCAATTGAGCTTGTACTTCTACCAAAATAAATCTTATTTAAATAAAGAGTTAAGATTTCTTCTTTACTTAAAGCTTTATCTGCTTGAATAGCAAGAATAATTTCACTAAATTTACGTGAGTAAGTTCTTTGAGCATCAGGGAAATATGTTTTCTTGATTAACTGTTGAGTAATGGTAGAACCACCACCTGTAATATCTCCCGCTTTTAAGTTAGATAATGCCGCTTTAACAATACGTGGTAAATCAAAACCATTATGTTCAAAGAAACGAGAATCTTCAGCAGCTACAATGGCATCTACTAAAACTTGTGGTAAGTCATCATAGGTCACATTTTTTCGTGTACCGTTTTCTTGACTACCATAAGTGTACATAATATCACCATTACTGTCATACATGACACTTGCTCCAGAGGATAACAGTTTTTTAGAATCAAAAGTAGCTGTATCCTTATATACACTATAACCAAATATACATGCAAAAACTAAGATTAAACAAAGAATAAGCATTGTTACTACTTGAATGATTTTTTTTGAATTTAATTTTTTTGTTTGTCTTTTCATTTAAATACCTCACAATAATATTGATCAATAATTTCTAAATAATGAAGACGAGGAAGAAATCCTTGCCTTATCAAATGACCTTTTTCTTTTATTGTTTCATAACGAAGGGATTTACGATCGTTTTTTCTATATGCTTCTACCATAAAAGAAGCATCTAAGAGATAAACTTCATTCACTTTTGTAAAGGCGATAATTAAAAAAGCAATTCCTCCATGATGAATGACTTTATCGAGATGATTAATTTGATGTAAAGAAATGTTCGTAAAGGGAAAAGATAATGTTTTTGTTTCTTTTGCTTCAAAATCAATATATTTTCCTTTATAAATACCATTATAATCTGTTGTTGAAGGGGTTCTAAAATAAGCTTCTACTATTTTTGCTGAACTTCTTTCTGGATAAGAAACCTTGACAATTTGAATAGGGGTAGGTTTTTTATGAATAACTGCAATATCATGTGATAAATAATATTCATTTGTTAAGTTAATATCTTCTTCTAAGTTCATTCCACGGTGAGCAGTATTATGTTTACCTTCAATCATAGATGTATAATGATTATTTTTTTTCTTATTTGGATAATTAACCATAGAAACTCCTTTTTATTTGCATATATATGGGTATTATAACACATATTTTTTTTGTGATAACAACTCTTTGATAAGAAATCATATTTTATCTTGAAAAAAGGAAATAAATTGGTACAATGAGGTAAAGGAGTTGAAAAGCATGGAATATAAAGTCGTATTAAGTCCAAAAAAAATTGTCAGTAAAGAATTTAAAGTTGATTTTAAAGGGTACAATGCAGATGAGGTTGATCACTTCTTGGATCAAGTTGTAAAAGATTATGAAGCTTTTGCTGGACTATTGAATAATTCTTATGATAGAATAGAACAGCTTGAAAGACGTCTTGCTGATCAAAAAGCTATGATAGCTCGATTAGAAAGAGAAAAAGCTTTACAAGATGATAACTTAAGAGCATTAGAAGATAATGTTTCTTCCAATGTAGATATCTTAAAAAGATTATCATTATTAGAAAAAGCAGTATTTCAAAATAAATAACAAATGACAGATAATCGCTGCTTCATTGAAGTAGAGGAAAGTCCAGGCTGCCACAATCTGCGATGATTGTAGTGTTTGTGCCTCACGAATCAATAAGTGAGGGTAGTGTAAACTAACGACAGAAGGAAAACCTAAGGGCAACTATGGTAGAACTTCATAAATGGCTCCACAGAGACAATTCCATAGGAAACTATGGCTGAAAAGAGGAAAGCTCCGCAAGGCAGAAACCCAAATTTGGTAGGGGAACCTTTAAAACGGAATTGAACGGGATAGAGGACGTGTAAACGTAGATAAATGATTATCTAATACAGAACTTGGCTTATTATCATTTGTTTTAAATTGGCATGGAAACATGTCTTTTTTTAATAGAACTGAGGGGAAAATATGCAAAGAAAAACACTTCATAAACAATATAAAAAACTAGGTATATCAGCAGTTAGAAGAATTGGCTTTAGCTTTTTTGCGGTTATTTTAATAGGATCGATTTTATTAAGTTTACCAATGAGTCATACCATTCATTCAACAAGTAGTTATTTAGATCATCTATTTGTTGCAACTTCAGCAACCTGTGTAACAGGCTTAGTGACTCATGTAACAGCTAGTGAATATACGCTTTTTGGACAAATAGTCATTATTTTATTGATTCAAATAGGTGGGTTAGGATTTTTAACACTGATGTCGATGTTCTTTGTTCTTTTAAAAAGAAAACTAACCTACGCTAATAAGATTGTCATGCAGGAAGCTTTAAATAGAAATTCATTAAATGAAACAGGTATTTATATTAAAAGAGTTATTAAATATACAGTTTGTTTTGAACTTATTGGAGCAATTTGTCTTGCTTTTGTTTTTATTCCACAATTTGGAATCCTTAAAGGAATTTATTATAGTTTATTTCATGCAATTTCAGCATTTTGTAATGCTGGATTTGATATTTTAGGAAATAATTCAATGGTTCCTTATGTAGGCAATGTTTGGATCAATTTAGTTATTTGTGGTTTGATTATTGCTGGTGGTTTAGGTTTTGTTGTGTGGATCGATTTACGTTTATCTTTGATTCATTATAGAGAACATTTTAAGTATTTTAAAATGAAAAGGTATTTAGAATCTTTATCTTTACATACAAAGATTGCATTGATTTCTACATTTGTTTTAATTTTTGGAGGAATGACCGTTATTTTCATATTAGAATTTCAAAATCCGCTAACATTAAAATCTTTACCATTTTCACAAAAGATACTCGCAAGTTTTTTTCAATCAGTAACACTTAGAACAGCTGGATTTGCGACAGTAGATATGGCTTCTTTACATCAAGCAACGAAGTTTTTTATGTCTATTATTATGTTTATCGGTGGTTCTCCTGCAGGAACTGCTGGTGGTGTTAAAACGGTAACTTTTGTTATTGGATTGTTATACGTCCGTGCATTAATGCGTGGTGATGAAAATATTCATGTTTTTAAAAGAACAATTGATGATCAAATTGTTAAAAGAGCATTAACAATTATGTTGATTAGTTTTGCGATTGCTTTAACAGGTTTATTTATTTTATCAATAAGTGAGCAGGCAGATTTTATTGATCTACTTTTTGAAGTTTTTTCTGCTTTTGCGACAGTAGGATTAACAGCGGGTCTTACACCAACACTGACATTTGTTGGAAAAATTGTTATAATTATTTTGATGTATATAGGACGTATTGGTCCTATTACGATGGTTTTGATTTTTGTAAGAAAATATAACGCTAAGAAAGGAAAAGATGTGAACTATATAAAAGAACATATCTTAATAGGATAATGAGATGGAAAAACAATTTGTTGTATTAGGGCTTGGAATTTTTGGCTCTACACTTGTAAAGACACTTTCTCAATATGGTAGAGAAGTCATTGCAATTGATAAAAATCCTGAAAATGTACAAAGAGTGGCAGATTTTGCGACAAAAGCAGTTATTGGTGATGTCACAGATTTTCAATTTTTATCAGATTTAGGATTAGATGATATGGATGTAGGAATTGTTGCTATTGGAGATCGATTAGAAGATAGTATTTTAGCTACAATGAATCTAAAAGAACTGGGAGTACCTTATGTTATTGTTAAAGCTAAAAACAAACGTTTTAAAGTTGTTTTAGAAAAAATAGGTGCTGATTATGTTGTCCGTCCTGAAAAAGAAATGGGAGAAAAAGTAGCAAGAACATTACTTCGAAAAAATATTAAAGATTTAATTGAATTAGATGAAGAAAATTGTATTGTTGAAATGAAAGTACCTCAAGCATGGGTAGGAAAAACATTATCACAACTAGATTTAAGAAAACTTTATAGTATCAATGTTTTAGGTAAACGAAATCCTCATACACATAAGTTAGAAGTTCCTGTAGATCCTAATTTAGAAATAGAATTAAATGATACTTTCCTTGTTTTAGCACAAACTGATGAAATAGAAAAATATGATTATTTATTATAGAGGTCTATTATGAAAAACGAAGAAACTTTATTTTTGTTTGCTAAAGCAATCAAAAGCTTAATAAAAAAACAGCCTTTAGATAAAATTACTGTAACAGATATTGTTTCAACAGCAGGAAAAACCAGACAAACATTTTATCGTCATTTTCAAGATAAATATGATTTAGTAAATTGGTATTTTGAAAAATTAGTTTTAAAATCATTTGAAGAAATGAATCAAGGTGGTACTTTACAAGAAGCCTTAAATTTAAAGTTTGCTTTTATTGAACAAGAACATCCATTCTTCAAAGAAGCTTTTAAATCAAATGATTATAATAATCTTATTCATTATGATTTTTGTTGTATTTATGATTTTTATAAAGAATATATACATAAAAATACAGGAAAAACATTATCTTCTGATATAGATTTTTTACTTAAAATGTATTGTAGAGGTTCTGTAGATATGACTGTAGAATGGGTTTTAAATGATATGCCTATTTCTAAAGAAGATATTGTTACTTATCTAATAGAAGCTATACCTGATAAACTAAAAGAATGTATGATGTAAATAGACAAGATAAAATTGTTTAAGAGAAGAGATGAACTGGATGAAGTTAAAACGAAGTAAAAATAAAATGATTGAAAGATTTTTACAAGGTTTTTTAATTATAATTTTAGTAATTTTGACTATTTTTATGATGAATGATGTTAATAAGATACAAGGAAATGCAAGAGTTATTAACTATGCAGGCATTATTCGAGGAGCGACACAAAGAGAAATTAAGTTAGAAATATCAGGTAATAAGAATAATAGTTTAATAAGGTATTTAGATAATATTTTTGATGGTTTGATGGATGGCGGAGGAAAATATCAACTCACAAAGTTAAATGATCAAAAATATCAAAAGAAATTAGTTGAATTGAATAAATCATGGATTTCTTTAAAAGAAGAAATTCAAAAAGTAAGAGAAGACGGTTATGAAAATACAAATATTATTGAAATGAGTGAGAATTATTTTTATCTTGCTGATGAAACAGTAGATGCTGCTGAAGAGTATTCTCAATATTGTGCTTCTCAACTTGATATGATTGAAAAAGGACTTATTGTTACTTGTACATTAATAATTTGTATTATTATCAGAGAGTCTATTTCTGCGGTTGTTCTCATGAAAAAGAATAAAGAACTTAATAAGTTAGCTTATATTGATTTACATACAGGACTTCCAAACAGAAGTCGTGTGGAAGAACTTTTAATAGAATATCATCAATTTGAAAAGCCAATAGCAATGATTATTTTTGATTTAAATGATTTAAAAGAAGTAAATGATACATTAGGTCATATTGCTGGAGATACACTTATTATGAATTTTGCTCATATTATAAGAACATCTATTCCAGAAAAGTATTTTGTAGGAAGATATGGTGGAGATGAGTTTATTGCTTTATTAAATGATGTAAGTGAAGATGAAGTGAAATCTATTATTAAAAAGGTTCAAGATGAAGCAAATCGTTATAATGAATTTAGTAAACAAATATATATTGAATTTGCTTATGGATATGCACTTTCTATCAATTATCAAGAAACTAATTTAAAAGTATTATTGAATCAAGCAGATAAAAATATGTATGAATGTAAAACACGTATGAAACAAGCTAAACAAAACTTGAAAAAGTAGGTTCAAAATGAACCTATTTTTTTGTAAATAACTTTTGAGACAAAAAGATAGCTGAAGTATGTTATAAATCAAGCGTAGTAAAAATAAGCAAAAAAGGAAGAAAGAATAGTATGATTCATAGTGGGATGACAAGTGATACAGCAGCTAGAACACTGCTTAGAGATAATGAAGTATTTGCTTCTAGTGTTCTTTGATGGAGAAGAAGTCATAGCTTATAAAACGTTAGTCTCTTATGAAAATGATCAATCGGTATTAATAGATCATCAAGATATTAAAAGAAGAAGAGATATTGTAAAAAAAGCAAGATGGGATGAGTTAGCTCGCTATGATGATATGAAAAAAGAATTAGATGCTCAACTTGCTGAAGCAAAGATGGAAGCAGCAGAAGCTGAAATAAAAGCTAAAGCTGAATTTGTATTAAAGCTTTTCAAAAGCAAATATTTAAATGAAGAAACAAAATGGCTTGAAGATCTTACCGAATATCAATATGATCAAATATTTAAGAAGTTAATAGAAGATGCTAGTCTAGAAGAAATAAAGAAAATAATAGGTGATTAAAGTACGAGAAATCGTATTTTTTTTATATATTTAATAAAAGGGATTGTTTTTTATGAAAAATCATGTATAATATTGGCAATTTGGGGATTTTTAGGAGGACAATTATGAAACAAAATAGTGGAAAGCAATTAGCAAAAAAAATGCTGATTGCATTAGTGTGTGGTTTAATTGCTGGATTTGGATGCATTATATTTAGAGAGCATTTAAATTCAAGTGGTCAAGGAGAATTATGGAAAACAATTAATAATATCTTATTTCAAGATATTACAGCAGAAGGTGCAACAAGTGCGATTGGTATTTTCTATATAATCGGTCAGTTATTTGTAAATGCATTACAATTAATTATTGTACCAATGGTATTTGTTTCTATTACACTTGCGATTTGTACAATTACCGATACAAAGAAATTAGGAAGAATATCTTCTAAGACAATTTTAACTTTCTTTACAACAACAGTTTGCGCTTTAATTTTTGCAGGGGTTGTAAGTACTGTTGTTTATCATTTAGGTTTATTTAATGCTGTTGATGCAGGAAAGATTACTGTTCAACAAGGAACAGCAGGTTCTAATCCATTAAATATTATTGTATCAATTATACCTAATAATTTTATTAGTGCTTTTACAACAAATGGTAATGTACTTGCTATTGTCTTTTTAGCAGTTGTAACAGGTTTATCAATGAATGCTTTAGAAGAACAAACTAAAACATTGAAAAAAGTATTTGAAGAAGTATCTAAAATTATTAGTTTATTTTTAACATTTGTTATTAATAAGTTTGCTCCATTTGCAATCTTTTGTTTACTGACAAGAACTTTTGCTATTTATGGAATTGATTCATTAAAACCAGCATTAGCTTATGTTGTTACCGTTATTATTGCTTTATTTGTTTATTTATTTGTTGCTTATCCAATTTATTTAATGACAATGGCTAGAGTAAATCCTAAACCATTTATGAAAAAAGCTGCAAAAGTTGCCTTATTTGGATTTTCAACATCATCATCTGCAGCTTCACTTCCATTAAATAGAAAAACAACAGTAGAAGAATTAGGAGTTCATGATCAAATAGCATCCTTTGTTTTACCATTAGGTATGACAGTAAATATGGATGGTACAGCCATTATGCAAGTTATTGCTGCAATGTTTGTAGCAGTAAGTTCAGGATATAAAGTAACATTTATGTCTATGGCGATTATCGCTATTTTAGCTTTAATTGCTTCTATTGGAACACCAGCTGCACCAGGAGCAGGTGCTATTATTCTCTTTACAATTCTAACAGGAATGGGTTATACAAATGATGCAGCATTACTTGCTTATTCATTAATTCTAGCAATCAATAGACCAATTGAAATGTTAGTCACTTCGCTCAATGTTACAGGAGATGCTGCTACTTCAGTGATTGTTGCTAAAAAAGAAAATATGTTAGATGAAGAAATTTATCATAGCTAATAAAGAATGATTACGAAACACTGTTTCGTAATTTTTTTTTACTTTTTTAAAGAAAAAAGGTAAAAAAATAACGATATATAATAGGAGACAAAATCATGGATGCTCTAATAAAAGATACACTTAGTCAGCATAAAATTATGTTGGATCAAAATTGTAAATTGATGATCAGTCATGAAGAAATGTTATCAAAAATCATCAAAGAGTTTGTTGAAGAAACAAAACATTTAAGTATTGAAGAGATTATCGAAATTGTACAAGATGAGCATCGTTTTCAAAGATTAAATAATGAAAATACGATACCAGGATATGGAACAGGCAGGTTTGATTTCTTTGGATGTATTGATTTACCACAATTAGATCATACTATCAAAAGAATTTATTTAAAGTAGAAATACAAAATGGTGCCTATCCAAAATATTCTCTCATAACAAGAGGAGATGCATATTTATCAAGAATACAGACAACACATTGGGGAAAGGAACATGATGATCAAAACTATGATGGAATGGAAAAGGTCTATTTAATATGGATACTACCATAAGCAGCAAAAAAAAGAGATGGATAAGTGAGTATTTGTAAAATAGATGAAAAAAAGCATCTAGAAAAAGAATATTTAAATAAAGGAATTTGAATTGGCGTTGAAAAAGGAACACAAAATGAAAGAATTAAAAATATAAGAAAACTAATGATAAAGCTAAAAATGACATTTAAAGAAGCAATTCAGTTTTTAGATATACTTAAAGATGAAGTAAAAGAGATAGAAAAATATTTTAAATCATAATGTTTATAAGGATAATGGTTCAACATCGTCCTTTTTATATCGATAAATTCTTAACAAATGTTCTTTAAATGTGTATAATGACACGGGGTAAAAAAGGGGGATTTTATGTTTAAAGATTATATAAGAGACTTGAAAAATGAGTTTAAAGGTTATAACATGCAAACTCTTTTACAAGATATCTTAGCAGGTTTAACAGTAGCTGCTGTTGCTTTACCACTTGCCTTAGCGTTTGGTGTAAGTAGTGGTGCTGATGCAGGTGCTGGGTTAATTACAGCAATTATTGCTGGTCTAGTGATTGGTGTTTTATCGGGGGCAAGTTACCAAATCTCTGGACCAACAGGTGCAATGTCAGCTATTTTAATTGGGCTTTCAACAACATATGGTTTACAAGGTGTCTTCATCGCAAGCTTTTTATCTGGATGTATGTTGATTATTGCTTCATTATTTAAATTTGGAAAAATTGTTTCTTTTATTCCAACAAGTGTTATTACAGGATTTACAAGTGGGATTGCGATTATTATCGCATTAGGACAAATCGATAATTTCTTTGGAACAACTTCTGTTGGTTCAAGTGCTTTAGAAAAACTATTTTCATATTTAAAATTAGGTTTTCCTGTATCACTTCCAACTGTTTTCTTTGGAATTTTAGTGGTTGTGATCATGCTTGTTTGGCCTAAAAAATGGGGAGAATATTGTCCTTCCTCACTAGCTGGAATTATCATTGCTTTAATTTGTCAATTATGTATGAATTTACCAGTTCATGAAGTTGGTACAATTCCAAGTACTTTATTTCCAGAAGCAAGATTATCTTTTTCTTCACTTCAACTTGGAACAATTACACAATTAATGTTACCTGCTTTAAGTATTGCTGCACTTGGAATGATTGAATCACTTTTATGTGGAGCAAGTGCTGGTAAAATGAAAAATGAAAAATTAAATGCTGATCGTGAATTAATGGCACAGGGTATTGGAAATATGTTGATTCCATTATTTGGTGGCGTTCCTGCAACAGCTGCGATTGCTAGAACATCTGTAGCTATTAAAGCAGGTGGAAAAACAAGATTGGTCAGTGTCTTCCATTCAATTGTTATTTTGATTTCGATGTTTTTACTTGGTTCACTTATGTCACGTATACCTTTATCTGCACTTGCTGGTGTTTTAATGGTTACTGCTTGGCGTATGAACGATTGGCAAGAAATTAAAACATTATTTCATAATAGAGTTAAAACAAATATTTCACAATATTTAATTACAATGTGTGCGACTGTTGTTTTTGATTTAACTGTTGCGATTGTTATTGGAGTCATGGTTTCAATTATTTTATTTGTTTTAAATAATTCTCATTTACATATAGAAGTACGTGATATTGATAAAGATCGTGTAGGAAAAGATTTAAAACATCATCATCAAAAAACAAGAATTATGTATTTAAGTGGTCCTATTTTCTTTGGAACACAAGAACAAATGATACATGTTTTAGATGAATTAGATGATTCATTAGAAGCTATTGTTTTTTCAATGAGAGGTGTTCCTTCTATTGATGATTCAGGGATTCATGAATTCTTTGATATCGTTGATCGTTTAAAAGTACAAAACTGTATCATTAAATTCAGTGGTGTTCAAGAAGAAGTGATGATTCAATTTAAACGTAATCATTTTGATGAATATGTTGGTAAAGAAAGTTTCTGTCGGGATGCTATTATGGCTTTAGAAGCTTTGGATCAAGAATTAATTTCTGCTTAAAACAATTGACAAAGATAAAGATATTTATTAATATAGACATGCAAATTGAATATTGCTTAGGTAAGCTATAGATTTCTCTATTTCTGATCATAAATAGACATCTATAGCTTTTTTTATGGAAAGGAGACTTATATGGAAAATAGAAACCCAATGGAATACAAGCCTGTATTTCCTTTATTAATGTCAATGGCGATTCCGCCAATGATTTCAATGTTGATTCAATCATTATACAATATTATAGATAGTATCTTTGTTTCTCAACTTGGAGAAGAAGCTTTAACAGCAGTATCATTGATTTTCCCTTTACAAAATTTATCATTAGCTATTTCTTGTGGAATAGGGATTGCGATGAATGCCTTTATTGCAAGACATTTAGGAGCTAAAGATGATAATAAGGCATCTTATTATGCAACTCAAGGAATTGTGATGTCACTTGCACATTCTTTATTATTTTTAATTATTGGTTTATTTTTTATTCGACCATTTTTAAATATGTTTACAACAAATCAAAATGTAATTAACTATGGAATGCAATATGGAATGATTGTTGTCTCATTAGTTATTGGCCAATTTATTCATCTAGCTATTGAAAAGATGTTTCAAGCAACTGGAAACATGATGATGCCCATGATCATGCAAATCTTTGGAGCTGTTATTAATATTATTTTAGATCCAATCTTGATTTTTGGTTATTTTGGATTACCTGCTTTTGGTGTTGCTGGAGCAGCTATTGCGACAGTAATTGGTCAATTTTCAGCAGCTTCTTTAGCATTTGTCTTATTTAAAAAATACAATACACATCTTCATATTTCATTTAAGAAATTCAGAGTAGATTTTCATGTTATTTCTCAACTTTATAGTATAGCTATTCCTTCAAGTGTGATGATGTGCTTACCATCTGTTCTTGTTTCTTTATTAAATGGTATACTTTCATCTATTTCACAAAGTGCAGTTGCTTTCTTCGGGGTTTATTATAAGTTACAAACATTTATTTATATGCCAACATCAGGAATTGTACAAGGAATGAGACCTTTAATGAGTTATAATTATGGAGCTAAGTTAAAAGAAAGAATGCATCAAATTTTAAAAGTATCTGGTTTGGTCATTGCTGCTATTTTAGGAGCAGGAACATTATTATTCTTTATAGTTCCAAATGTTTTACTTTCTTTATTTAATGCAAGTAGTGGCATGTTAGAAATAGGAGAAACAGGGCTTAGAATTTTATCTTTAAGCTTTATTGTTTCATCTTTTGGAGTTTTAATGTCAGGTGTTTTTGAAGCTCTAGGTTTAGGAAAATATTCTTTAATAGTTTCTTTACTTAGACAATTATTGATTACAGTACCATTAGCATACATTTTATTAAATGTCATGGGGATTGAAGGTATTTGGTTATCATTTGTTATTGCTGAAGCAATTGCAAGTATTGTAGCTTATATTTTATATCGTAAAAAATTTAAAACCATATAAAAAAGAGGCTGTATGAAATTAAATAATTAATTTCAAACAGCCTTTTCTTTTGTAAAATAAAAATATATTAAAATTATTTTACTATAAGAAGCAATTGTTTCTAATTACAATAATTCCTCAAACGTTATCGTTGAGAAATTAATTAGTAGGAAATAAATATCATTGGTAAGATATCAATATCCTATTTTTAGTTAGAAATTATAACAAAAAAATTATTTTTTATACTATTTCTTTTCTATTGATTTTATTGATTTACCACCTTTAACGCAATTTAATTTTCCATTATAAATAGTAACCATATAATTATCTCTCGCAAAATTTATAGCTTCTACCTTACCTTGTTGGTTATAGAATATATTAATAGCAAATCCATTGAATTTACTAGGCTTATAATCGTTAAGGGATTGACCGTTGAGGCAGTCAGTTTGTACTTTGTATTTATAAATAGCTGAATTTTTATTTTCACTTTGTAAAAAATGTAATACATTTTTTACAATTTCTTTATCGATATATGATGCGCCAGAATAGCTATCACTAAGATACTTGTCAGGCTCTTTTTGTCCATAACTCATTAAAGAATCAGACACTCTTCCAACTGGATTTGTTGTTGTTTTTTTATAAGGAAAATCTGCAGGTAATGTGTAGTTATATTTAAAAATTGATTGTTTTTTAAATTCATCTTCATCTGTTGCATAGCATTTTGTAGCAGCAATTTGCGCTGCTTCATAAATACCATGTGCTTCTTGTATAATACCTGCTTTTTTTGCTTCATCTACATATCCTAAAACGGATGGAATAGCCACAGCAGCTAAAATTGCAAGAATGACAAGAACAACTATTATTTCAACAAGTGTAAAACCATGTTTGTTTTTAATTTTTTTAGTATCTATCATTTTTTCTCCCAATTTTCTATTTAAATGAGGTAATATCTCTATTAATATTTTAATACGTTAATCCTTATTTAGCAATGATTAAAGTAGATTGCCATAATACTTTTTGTATATGATTCTATTTTTATATTATTATCCAATAAAACCTTGAAATAGGTTTCTATTTAAAAAAATAGAAAAGAAAAAATATAAATTTATGATATACTTGTACTCCAAGGAGGAACTATGATGAAAAAACTCTATTTATTATTACTTTCATTATTGATGACATTTACTTTAACAGGATGTAATCAACAAGTAGAAAAAGCATCTTCTAAGCAAAGTGTAACACTTTCTTTAGAACAAACAAGTAGTCAGGATGTAGATGTTTATGTTGATCAAGATCAAATCGATACTTTAAAAAGTCAAGGTGCAGGAACTTATGAGTTAAAGTTAACTAAAGGAAATCATGAGTTAAAAGTTGTACAAGATGGTGAAGAAACTCAAAAATCGTTTTATGTAGACTCTAAAGAAACCTTACATTATCAAATTACAAATATAGAAAACCAATTACAAATAGAAACAGATCAGGTTTCTTTTGATGAAAATAATGTTCAAGATATTTTAAATAAAATAGAAGAATATAGTGGACAACCATATATTGAAATCAATCACAATACTCCTACTTTTAAAGAAAATGAATATACTACAAAAACATATATTCAATTAAATGATTTAGATGAATATGGACGTACTCAAAAAGATCAAGCTTGTTTAGGTCCTGAAACACTTCCAACAAATAAAAGGGAATCTATTGGAATGGTTAAACCGTCCGGATGGAAAATACAAAGATATGATGATTTGATTTCTACAAAATATTTATATAATCGTTGTCATCAAATTGGTTTTGCTTTAAGTGGTTTAAATGCTGAAGAAAGAAATTTAATGACGGGAACACGTTATTTTAATGTTACAGGTATGTTGCCTTTTGAAGAAGAGGTTAGAGATTATATTAAAAATACGAATCATCATGTTTTATATGAAGCTATTCCTGTATATAAAAAAGATGAATTAGTAGCAAGAGGTTTGATCTTACAAGCAGCTTCTATTGAAGATGAAACGATTCGTTTCTGTGTTTATATTTATAATGTACAACCGGGTGTTACTATTGATTATCAAAATGGAACTTCAAGAAAAGCCAAAGAAGGAGAACCAACTTATGGCATCAAAGAAGCAAAAGATCCATTTGGTTATCATAATAAGTCAAGTAATAAAAGTAAAAAGTATGTTATTAATATAAAAAATAAAAAATATCATGATCCAAATTGTTCAAGTGTTTCAAAAATGAGCGAACAAAATAAAGAAGTAGTTACTTCAACTTCAAAAAAATTACAACAACAAGGATATACTCCTTGTGGTATCTGTCAAAAATAAAAAAGTGAGATGTTTCCATCTCACAAATTAAATATGATCAATAATTTCATCTAAATCAATACCTAATTGAAATCCTAAAGAGAAATAGTCATCAATTGTATTTTGGTAATCTTGACTAGAATAAGTTGATGAAACATTCATCATTGATTGATAAATTTTTAAAAATAAGTCTTCTAAAGATAAACGATTAGGAATTTCAGTATGATTTTTAATAGTATCAATTCTTAATTCATAACCAATAGACATTAACATTTTTAAACCATCTAAATAATGTTCTAATAGTTCATCGTGATGAATAGCTTCTTCTTTTTCCCAAAAGATAAAACATCTTGAATCCTGACAAACTTCTCCTAAATCATGTAAGAAAGATAATGTTTTTTGCTTAAGTCGAGCGACATTTAAAATTTCATTTTTGTTTACTTGTAATTCTTTATTTACGTAAACTTGATACATTTTAGATAAATCATTCATAAAAATCACCTCAATACTATTATATCACGAAATATGAACTAGGTTTGAATTTGACATCAAATAATCCTCTAGATATAATATTCAAGATTTAAAGGAGGATGAAATTATGCGAAAAATTTGGATATGCGGTGCTAAAGGACAAATTGGACAAGCAATCAATGAAATTATTGATAAACTTGAATTCAAAGTTCTTGATACTGACATAGACGATTTGGATATTACAGACACAGATGAGGTCTTACGTTTTGGGGAAATGAATAGACCAGATATTATTATTAACTGTGCAGGACTTACAAATATAGAGGAATGTGAAAATGATATTTCTAAAGCTTATAAAGTTAATGCTTTAGGTGCTAGAAATTTATCTATTATTGCTAGAAAATTAGAAGCTAAATTGGTTCATATTTCTACAGATGATGTTTTTGATGGGAAAAGTGATCAACCTTATAATGAGTTTGATCAAACAAGACCACAAACAGCTTATGGTAAATCTAAATTAGCTGGAGAACAATATGTTAAAGAATTTACTTATAAGCATTTTATTATTAGAAGTACATGGGTCTATGGTTTGGGAAATAATTTTATTAATGATTTATTAGAAAAAGTAAATAAAGGTGAAACTCTAGCAATTGCCTCTGATCAATTTGGATCACCTACAAGTGCTAAAGAACTTGCACGTTTTATTTTACATTTAATTGATACAAATGAATATGGAACATATCATGCGACAAATACAGGGGTATGTAGTCGATATGAATTCGCTCATGAGATTTTAAAACTTACAGGAAAAGAAGCTCAAATGAAGGCAGTACCTACTCATTTATCTGATTTTTCTAAAGTTAGACCAGCTTATTGTGTCTTAGATAATTTTATTATGTCAATGACTCCAGTTTATACTTTTCCTTCATGGAAAGAATCTTTAAAAGAATATTTTAAAGAAAGGGGTTTATATAATGAAAAATAAAAAGAAGTTAGGTTTAACAACTTTGATTTTTATAGCACTTATTGCAGGTGCAATTACCGGAATTATTATTAATTATTGTATTCCTAGTAATAAAATCGTTGATGATTTTATTGTTAGTGGTTTATTTTATGTTGTAGGACAAGGATTTATACGTTTAATGCGTATGTTAGTTGTACCACTTGTCTTTTGTTCAATTGTTTGTGGAAGTATGGCAGTAGGAGATACTAAAAAATTAGGAGCTGTAGGACTTAAAACAATGCTTTTTTATCTATGTACGACAGCACTTGCCGTTGTTGTTGCTTTATGTATCGCTAATGTTATTAATCCAGGTATTGGTTTAGATATGTCAGCAATTAAAATCACCTCAAAAGTAACAGAGTCAACACAAGCAACAAGTGTGACAGAAACATTGTTAAATATTATTCCAACAAATATTTTTGAATCACTTGCAAATGGAACAATGTTACAAATTATCTTGTTTGCGCTTATTTTAGGTGTTATTCTTGCAAATATGTCAGATCGTGTAGATATTGTTAAAAACTTCTTTAGTCAATTTAATGATATTATGATGGAAATGACAATGGTTGTTATGAAGTTAGCACCAATAGGTGTTTTCTGTTTGATTTCTAAAACATTTGCAGAAATAGGCTTTGATGTTTTCATCCCATTATTAAAATATATGTTCTGTGTATTGCTTGCATTAGGAGTTCAATGTTTTGGGGTTTATATGTCAATGTTAAAGATTTTTTCAGGATTAAATCCTATTATCTTTATTAAAAACTTTTTCCCAGTAATGGCTTTTGCTTTTTCAACATCAACATCCAATGCAACAATTCCAATGAATATTGATACTTTAGCTGAAAAAATGGGTGTCTCTAAAAAGATCTCATCCTTTACAATTCCATTAGGAGCAACAATCAATATGGATGGAACATCCATTATGCAAGGTGTTGCGGTTGTCTTTACAGCTCAAGCCTTTGGAATTCATCTATCTATGATGGATTATGCAACAGTTATTGGAACAGCAACGCTTGCTTCAATAGGAACAGCAGGGGTACCAAGTGTTGGATTAATTACACTTACCATGGTCTTTAATTCCGTTGGCTTACCAGTAGAAGGAATTGCTTTAATTATGGGAATTGACCGTATCTTAGATATGACAAGAACAGCTGTTAATATTACTGGAGATGCAGTATGTACAACAGTTGTTGCTTCAATGAATAAAGCAGTTGATCGAGATATTTATTATGGTAGAAAATAAGGAATGATCGAAAGGTCATTCTTTTTTTATACTTTTTGTGCTATAATAACTTTCGACAAAAGTTGATGAAAGTCAGGTGATAGAGTGTCAAAAGTAAATGATTTAAAACAAGAAAACGAAATAAAAATAAGAGAATGCCTTTATGATGGACAAACTTGGACAAAAAATGACTTAGCATATAAAACAAGTCTTTCATTGGCGACAACTACTAATATTTTACAAGAAATGTTGAAAAATCATGAAATTGAATATGTAAGTGATTCTAAGTCAACGGGTGGTAGAAAGTCTAAAGAATATCAGTTATATAAAGATTATAAGCATCTGTTAAAGATAGTTTTAAAGAAGAATAAGAAGAGTTATGAATTTATTTTTGAAATCATAGATTTATATGATCAAATTGTTTATCAAAAAAATTATTCTTCTTTAAAAGGAACAGTTGAAGAGTTTTTAAAGATGTTAAAAGAGGTATTAAAGAAAGATCAAGAAATCGTTGTCATTTGTTTATCACTGCCAGGGGTTTGTGATCAGGGAATGATTGATTTGTGTGATTTTGAAGATTTTCAAAATAAAAATATATTAGAAATTTTAAAAAAAGAAATTAAACAAAGAATAATCATTGAAAATGATGTCAATTGTGCCAGCATTGGTTTTTATCATCAATATCCACACTATCAAAATAGTGCGTTTATTTATCAACCTGCGATTGATTATGTAGGCTGTGGTATGATCATTCAAGGGAAACTCTACAATGGTTTTAGTCATTTTGCGGGAGAACTTCGATGTTTACCTTTTTATGATCATTTACAACAAGAGCGTTTATTAAAAGATGATCCCCAAGAATTATTAGAAAAACAGATTGCTACTTTATGTTGTGTCTTAAATCCAGCAGCTATTGGTATTTGTAGTGATGTTTTAAAAGACATACAAATATCTTTACCAACGATTCCTTTAAAACATCAACCTCAAATAATTAAAATTAATCAACTATATAAATTAATTAAAGAAGGACTTTTTCAAATAGGAAAGAATCAAATGATAGGAGGGATGAATAATGAATAAAAGTTATATTGATTTACATATGCATAGTTTATACAGCGATGATGGAGAATTTACACCTGGTCAACTCGTAGAAATGTGTCATGAAGCAGGGGTGAAAATTATGGCAATTGCTGATCATAATTGGGTCAAAGCCATTGATGAAGCTAAAAAGAAAGCAGAAGAATTAAAGATAAAATATATTCCTGCTATTGAAATTGATTGTACTTATAAAGAAATCAATTTACATGTTTTAGGCTATGGGATCGATTATACAAACCCAGCATTTAATCAATTGGGAGAAGATATTTTAAAACAAGAACTCAACTGTAGTTTAAAAAAATTAGAACTTACCAATCAATTAGGTTTTGATTTAAAAAAAGAACAATTAGATGCCTTAAGTAGTAATGGGGTTTATACTGGAGAAATGTTTGGTGAAGCTTTGTTAAAGGATGAAAGATATGTAGATCATGAACTTTTAAAACCTTATCGAAGTGGCGGAAGTCGTAGTGATAATCCCTATGTTAATTTCTATTGGGATTATTATGTTCAAGGAAAACCTTGTTATACAGAAGTTATTTTTCCTTCATTAGAAAAAATAATTAAATTAATTAATGATCATGGGGGAGTGGCTGTATTAGCACATCCGGGAAATAATTTAAAAGGAAAGTTTGACATTTTCGATGAAATGGTAGAAAAAGGACTTCAAGGAGTTGAATGCTTTTCAAGCTATCATAACCTTGAAACCAATGATTATTTTTATCAAAAAGCTAAAGAGCTAGATTTATTATTTACTTGTGGAAGTGATTTTCATGGTAAAACGAAACCAGCAATTCATCTAGGTGAAAATGGATGTGTTTCACCAGATGAAATTAAAGAACTTTTAATTAAATATCAATTAATAAGAGGCTAATTTAGCCTCTTAAGTATTTTTTTAAGTTTTCTAATTGGTTATTACAATCACATACACCTAAGTCATACATTTGTTGAATGACTTCTTTGTCTTTTTCAAGTCGTCCAATAGGGATGAGTTGACTAGGTCTTAAAACAAAAATCTTCTTTTCTTTTTCTAATTTTGTAATCAAATCTAAAGACGCATTATAATTTAAATAACGATTATTTAAAGTTTCTACAAAATGAGGATATTGATGATAAAAGAGTTTATTAAGATGTTTATTGGATGGCTTTTTACGATAATCTAAGGGTCTTGTTAAAACGACAATGATTTTATCAACACACATCTCTAACATTTTTTTAATAGGAATACTATCACTACAGCCACCATCTAAATATTCATGACCATTGACTTGAATGATATGAGATACAAAAGGCATTGAACCTGATGCTCTTAAATATTCAACTTGATCATAATTATCTAAAGTATCCAACAACTTATATTCTGCTTTTCCTGTTTGTAAATTTGTCACAACGGCATAAAAATCAACAGGAGATTCTTGATAACTTTGATAATCAATTGGATCTAAATCATCAATCAATTTTTCGAAACAAAATTCTTCATTCATGACATTTCCTGTTTTTAAAAAAGAATAAACACCCATATAATCTTTATTTCCAGCGTAAGCTTTATTATATCTCAAAACACGTCCTATTTGTTTTGATTTATAATTCATTCCAAATAAAGCTCCTGCTGAAACACCAATAATTGTATCAACATCAATCTTTTCTTTTAAAAATGTATCGATGACACCCGCTGTGTATAAACCACGCATAGCGCCACCTTCTAATACTAAACCAACTTTCATTTATATCACCGAGGGTATTATATCATAAAATTTGAACATCAAAGCAAAAAAGAAGATGTTTGAATAAAATATATATTTTGCGTATAATACGATTAGGTGATTAAAAATGGAAAAAGGCAAAATACGTATGCTCGCCAATTTAATAGAGCTAAATAAAATAGAAGTAAGACTTTCAAAAAAATATTATGGGGAAATTTCTCCAAAATTTTATTTGAGAGATTTAAATAAAGAAACACTTGCAGAAATTCCTGTTGCTGAAACATGTGAAGATGATATTTGTGTTAAATATTATTTTAAAAATGTTCATATTGATTTAATGCATCATTATGAGATGGTAGATAATTATGGTTTAAGTGCTATTTTACAATATGTAAGACTTTCTGAATTGGATGATTTTGATGAATTATTTTATTATGATGGGAAATTAGGACCTCTTTATCAAAAAGAAAAGACAACTTTCAAAGTATGGGCGCCTACGGCTTTAGAAGTCATGGTTAAAGTAGGAAATGAAGCTTATCAAATGGAAAGAAAAGAAAAAGGGGTTTTTGAAGTAACGATTCAAGGAGATTTGGATAATCAAGAATATAATTATTTGATTCGTCATCATAAAAGTTTTCATGAAACATTAGATCTTTATGCTTATGCTTCTAATGCTAATAGTAATAGTAATATTGTCATTGATGTTGATAAAATCAATGAACCACTTTATTTAGAAAACTTACCACATATGAAAAGAAAAACAGAAGCGATCATTTATGAATTAAGTGTTCGTGATTTTACTATGTCTAAAACAATTAACGCAACACATCCAGGAACTTTTATGTCTTTAGTAGAAAGTGGTTTAGTTACACCACAAGGTAATAAAGCAGGGTTTGATTATCTTGTAGATTTAGGTGTCACTCATGTTCAAATCATGCCAATGTATGATTTTGCGACAGTAGATGAACTTCATCCTACAGTGATGTATAACTGGGGTTATGATCCAATTCAATACAATGTTCCTGAAGGAAGTTATGCTTTAGATCCTCAAGATGGTTATTCGCGAGTTAAAGAATGTCGTCATATGGTTTCAACATTTCATCAAAAAGGTTTAAGAGTGGTGATGGATGTTGTTTATAATCATATGTATGATTATTATACAAGTGCATTTGAAAGAACAGTACCGGGGTATTATTTTAGAAAGAATCAATATGGAGAAATGTCTAATGGTTCTTGGTGTGGAAATGATTTGGAATCAAGACATCAAATGGTAAGACGATATATTAAAGATATGTGTTTGCGTTGGCAAAAACTTTATGGAGTAGATGGTTTTAGATTTGATTTAATGGGTATTATTGATATTGAAACCTTAAATCAAGTTTATGATCAAGCTTCAAAAATAGATGATAGTTTTATTATGTATGGCGAAGGATGGAATATGCCTACAGCTATGGATGATCATGAAAAAGGAATGCAAGATAATCATCGTAAGATGTTAAATATTGGCTTCTTTAATGATTATTATCGTGAAACTTTAAAGGGTGGTAGTGGAGATTCTGCTTTAAAGGATAAAGGTTATTTTGCGGGGAATATGTATAATTGTGAAATTGGTGGTGAATGTATGAAAAATACAAATCGCTACAGCTATGTTGATCAAAGTATTAATTATGTTGAATGCCATGATAATGCGACAACATTTGATAAATTTGCAATTAGTAATGGAGATGAACCACTTGAAACCCGTAAGAAAAGACAATTGATGTTGAATGTTGCGCTTATTTTATCACAAGGAATTCCTTTTATTCATTGTGGTCAAGAGTTCTATCGTAGTAAAGATGGACTTGGAAATACGTATAATACATTAGATCATATTAATGCAGTCAATTGGTCTTTAGTTGATGAAAATCAAGAGGATATTGAAACTCTTAAACAAATGATTCAACTTAGAAAAGAAAATGGTGGATTTAAGTATGAAACAATTCAAGAAGTAAATGAATATGTAAGTACAAATCATTTTGATTATCGTATTTTAAGATATTGTGTGAAACAAAATAAAGGAAAATATCAAGAGATTGTTGCATATTTTAATCCTTCGTATTATGATTTTGAAATAAATGATATGGATGAATATGAAGTGATTTATAATGATCATGAATCACGCACATATTTAGCTCCTATTTCGATGAAAATATTTGGATTAAAGAGGTAAAAAATGAAATTAATTATTGGTTTAGGTAATCCTGGGAAAGAATATGAAAATACAAGACATAATACAGGATTTATGGTATTAGATCGTTTAAGTGAAAAATTAAATATTGAAATGACACAAAACAAATTTAAAGGACTTTATGGAAAAAGTAAATATAAAGGTGAAGATGTGATTTTATTAAAACCACAAACTTATATGAATTTATCTGGAGAATCTGTTAGACAAGTCATGGATTTCTTTAAAATCAATCAAGAAGATATCTTAGTTATTTATGATGATTTAGATATGCCAGTAGGGAAGCTTCGTTTAAGACAAAGTGGTAGTGCTGGTGGTCATAATGGTATTAAAAATATTATCTTGCATACTGGAAGTCAAAATTTTAATCGTATTCGTGTAGGTATTGATCGTAGTAAATATATAAAAGTTGTTGATTATGTTTTATCACGTTTTACAAAAGATGAACAAGATGCTATCAATCAAGGGATTGAAAATGCCAGTGATGCAGTCATTGATTATTTGGATCATGGATTTAACCATGCAATGAATCGTTTTAATTAGAGGCACATATGAAAAAGATACTACATTTATTAAAAGATAATAAAGCATTTAATGCTTTATTGAATAAACAAAATATCGTTGTCAATTCTTCCAACAGCGAAGCGCTACTGATTGCTAGCGCATTTTTGACTTCAAAAAAAGATATGCTGATTGTTAAATCAAATCAATATGAAGCTAATCTTCTTTATAAACAAGTTTCACAAATGATTGATGAAGCTCTTTATTTTCCTGTAGATGAATCTTATCGTATTGAAAGTTTAGCTGCTTCAGGAGAATTATTAGGACAAAGATTAGGAACGATGTATCAACTTACACGACCTGGTCCACATCTTTTGATTAGTCATGGTCATAGTGTGATGCGATATGTTCCAACTGTTGATGTTTTTAAGAAAAACTGTATGACTTTAAAAGTAGGAGATCATATTGATGTTTATGATTTACAAAGATTTTTAGCGCAAGCAGGTTATATGCATACAACACGTGTTGATCAACCTTTCTATTTTTCTAAACGTGGGGGAGTCGTTGATATTTTTTCAATGCAATATGACCATCCTATTCGTATCGATTTCTTTGATGATGAAATTGATTATATTAAATTTTTTGATGAAAAAACACAAAGAACGATTGAAAAAGTGGGTGAAATTGAAATTATTCCAGCTACCGATCTTCTTTATTTAGATCAAGAAGTAGGTTCAGTTGTTACACAAATCAAAGATTCTTTTGAAGAACAATATCAAAAGATGGATGATTTATTTAAAGATGATTTTGAAGAAAAAATCATGATCGATATTGAAAACTTAAAAGCACATGCTACAGATAGTAGTCAATATGCGTATTATCATCTCTTTAAAAATGTGACGAGTATTAAAGATTATTTAGATGATCCAATTACTATTTTATGTCAAGAAGAAGATATTCATTTTCAAATCAAAAACTATATTTCAGAAAACTTCTATTATTATCAAGAATTAAGCCAAAGTGGACGCTTTTTAAAAGATAATCAACTTTATCAAGACTTTGATAGCATTATTAAAGATAACTATCAAGCCATTAATACCTTTACAACAAATAAAGATGATGTTGTCTTTTTAAGTCACGATGTGATGTTTAATCGAGATGATGAAAAACGTGTCATCCAACAAATCAATGATTATTTAAAGAATAGTCAAATTTTAATTTCTCTAGAAAATAAACATCAACTTCAATTGATGGTGGAACTTTTTGATCGTCATGAAATGAAATATACACTTGTAGGAATTGATGAAGTAATTTATCCAGGTATTAATCTTTATGTAGGAAAACTTGCATTAGGATTAGAACTTATTGAAGAAAAAGTAGTTATTTTAACAGCCAATGAATTATTTGGAAAAGTCAATGTTTCTAAAACAAAATATTTTAGATTTAAAGATGCTAAAACATTACGTAACTTCCAAGAATTAAATGTTGGTGATTATGTTGTTCATGATAGCTATGGAATAGGGCAATATTTAGGAATTAAAACACTTGATGTTAAAGGATATCATAAAGATTATTTATATGTGGCTTATGCTGGAGATGATACGCTTTATATTCCAGTTGAACAATTTAAAATGATTCGTAAGTATGCAAGTGCTGATGGTAAAGTACCAATGATCCATGCTCTTGGAAGTAGCAAATGGACAAAAGCTAAACAAAAGGCTAAAAATAAAATTGATGATATTGCTGATCGATTAATAGAATTATATGCTAAAAGAATGTCTTCACCAGGGTTTGCTTTTTCTAAGGATAATGAATTACAAATTGATTTTGAAAATCAATTTGGTTATGCTTTAACTGCTGATCAACAAAGAAGTGTTGATGAGATTAAATTGGATATGGAAAAACCTCAACCAATGGATCGTCTTTTATGTGGAGATGTTGGTTTTGGTAAAACTGAAGTGGCCTTACGAGGTGCTTTTAAAGCAATTTTAGATCATAAACAAGTAGCTTTTCTTTGTCCAACAACTATTTTATCAATGCAACATTTTAAAACAGCCACCGAACGTTTTAAAAATTTTCCTGTAGAAATTGCTTTACTCAATCGTTTCACTTCTTCTAAAGAAAAGAAACGTATTTTAAAAGAAGTTAAAGAAGGTAAAATTGATTTATTAATAGGAACACATCGTATTTTATCAAAAGATGTCGCGTTTAATGATTTAGGGTTACTTGTTATCGATGAAGAACAACGTTTTGGTGTTAAACAAAAAGAAAAAATCAAAGAATACCGTGAAACCATTGATGTTCTTTCTCTTTCAGCTACACCAATTCCTCGTACATTACAAATGTCTTTAATGGGAATTAGAGGATTATCGAAAATCGATACACCACCTAAAAATAGATTACCTGTACAAACTTATGTTGTTGAAAAAAATAATACATTAATTAAACAAGTTATTGAAAGAGAACTCGCTAGGGATGGACAAGTTTTCTATCTTTATAATCGAACAGATCAAATCGCTAATGTAGCTTATAAAATTTCTTCTACTGTTCCTAATGCAAAAGTAGCTATAGGACATGGTCAAATGGATAAAAATGAACTAGAAGATGTTATGCTTCGTTTTATGAATAAAGAATTTAATGTTCTTATTTGTACAACAATTATTGAAACAGGAATTGATATTCCTAATGCCAATACGATGATTGTTGAAGATGCTGATAAATTTGGTTTAGCCCAACTTTATCAAATTAGAGGACGTGTAGGTCGTAGTGAAAGAGGCGCTTATGCTTATCTTCTTTATAAAAAGGATAAGTCTATTCAAGATGATGCATTAAAACGTTTAAAAGCGATTAAAGAATTTACTGAACTTGGTAGTGGTTATAAAATTGCCATGCGTGATTTATCAATTCGTGGTTCAGGAGATATTCTTGGGGGTAAACAAGCTGGGTTTATTGATGATATTGGTTTTGAAATGTATATGAAAATCTTACAAGATGCCATCAATGTAAGAATGCATAAAGATGAAAAGCCTGAAGAAGAGGTTAAAAACTTAAATGTGAGTGTAGATGGTTATATTCCTGATGACTATGTAGAAAGTGATTATGAAAAACTTGAATTGTATCAAAGATTAGATAAAGCAAAAACAATGAGTGAACTTAATAGTTTAAAAGCGGAATTTGATGATTATTATGGAAATTTACCAGAAGCTATTTTAACATTGATTGAAAAGAGAAAACTTGAAATTCTTTCACATTATTCTATTATTGAAGATATTAAAGATTCTGGTAAACAACTAGAAATTATCTTTTCACCAAACGCTTTTGAAACAATTTCAGGTGATAAATTATTCTTGCTTGCTAATCAACTTTTTACAAAGCCAGCCTTTAAATCTTTAGATAATAAAATAACAATTAAAATCAATAAACATGATCAATGGCTTAATCGTTTAAATGAGTTTATTGAAACGTTATCAAAAAAATAAACGAAAGAAAAGTACAATTTTGTCGTACTTTTCTTTTTTATAAAAAAAGCAAGCTAAATAAAATGCCTTGGGGTTTCTTGTTTGTATATTAACTTATTAATTAATGATTTTTAAAACGTCATCTTCGTTTGTGATATCAAAAATTGAAAGTGTTAATGTATTGAGTTTTTCTATTGAGCTATTTTGTATCGCTTGTTCGAGTTGATTTGATACGTTTCCTAATTTTACCTTCAATAATGATAATAGTGTTGTTTTCTTTTCTCTTTTTTCACCTTCCATAAGTCCTTCGCTTCTTCCAATAATACGTCCTTCATTTCTAAATCCTTCTGCCATTCTTTCCATTCCTTCACACATATCGATTT
>OGCM01000080.1_pt1 | contig 158958 bp, 130 predicted proteins | sample 1570151 | NCBI WGS metagenome assembly OGCM01 (sample SAMEA4370582, study PRJEB24528) | human gut metagenome
GCGGGTCGGTGAAAAATCCCTGACCTATGGAGGAAAAAATTTGCAGGAAGTGAAAATGGATTTTAAAAGAGTAATCGAAGAAGCTATAAGTTAGCGGTAGGAAAGAAAAGCTAAAAAAGGGGTTCCCTTGTCCGGTGACGGATAAGGGAATTTTTTGTCGATGATTTTCCAAACCTTATTGATAAAAAATGCGAATACTAGTGAAAAAACGAATCTTTCTAACCTGGAAAATTTATGAGACAAGAAATGGAGAAAACGGTTTTGAAAGGAAGACACGGAGGTTGGTCGATATGGCTATCTGTAGCTTTCGGAATGGTATGGCTTTTATTGCTTCCCGGACAGTCGGTGGCTAGGGTTCCGGGCAGTAGGGACAAACAACAGAATGCGGAAACGTTGCGGGTTGTTCACGGTAAGGTAACGGATGAGAACGGAGCTCCGATTGTGGGGGCGAATGTTTGGATAAAGGGGACTATGGTAGGAGTGGCTACCGATGTCAACGGAGATTATACCTTGCGGATAAACCCTGAGGCGAAGACGTTGAGTGCTTCATTTATCGGTTATTCAGAGGCGGAGAAGACGATTATGCCGGGAATCGGGGTTTATAATTTTACTTTAAAGCCGGAAGCCAGGAAGCTGGACGAGGTCGTGGTGGTTGGGTACGGTACTACCCGGCTCAGGGATTTAACCGGTTCGGTATCTTCTGTCGGGGCTGCTGATCTGGAAAAGGAACCGGTGATGAATGTCGCTTCTGCCTTGCAGGGGAAAGCGCCGGGGGTTCAGGTGTCTATGGCTTCGGCGAAACCCGGTGAACCGGTGAAGATCCGGGTGAGGGGATCCACTTCGTTGGAAGGTACCAATGAACCTTTGTATGTGATCGACGGTATTCCGGCCGAACAAGCCGATATGATCGCCATAAACCCGGATGATATTCAGTCGATCGATATATTGAAGGATGCTTCGGCAGCGGCTATTTATGGGTCGAGGGCCGCTAATGGCGTGGTATTGATTACAACCAAACGGGGGATACAGAATGAAAAGCCTCAGCTGAATCTGAAGTATTTTACCAATTTCGATACCCAGATAGAGAATTTCAGCATATTGAATGCGAATGAATTCCGGAATGTCATGATGGATGCTGCAATCAATACGTTAAAAGTGGATCCGACCAATGAAACGGCTTTGAGCATTAAAGAAGGGACTATCCTGAAGGATGCCGATACAGATTGGTATAAACTATTGTCACAGAAAGCTTCAACGAACAGTGTGGAGCTTTCGGTGAGGGGAGGAAGTTCAAGACTGAAATATTTTACTTCCTTCGGGATGAGTTTCCAAAATGGAGTATTGAAAGGGGATGACCTGAAACGGTATACCGGGCGGATCAACCTGGATTGGGATGTGACTTCGGTATTGAAATTCGGTACCAATGTAAGTTTGGCGTATACCGATCAATCCCAGGAAGGACAAGGGTTGTGGCAGATCAAACAGTTTCGTCCGGATGTCCCGGTTTATGCAGAGGACGGTAGTTATTATAAGATCGGTACGACAGATAATCCGGTGGCCAAAACGAAGATTACCAACCGGAACGATGTTTATCGGTTTAATGGGACGGTATTCGGAGAGGCCCAGATTATTCCGGGACTTCGTTTTCGTTCAACTTTCTCTGTAGCTAAGAACTTTAATTTCACCCACCAATATTATCCCAGTTTTTTACAGGAAGGTAATTATTATAACAATTATACCGGTAAAGCTGTACGGGGAAGTAGCGAATCGGTACGTACCCTTTGGGATAATACATTGAAATATGAGGGGACATTTAAGGAGATACATGCTTTGGATGCTTTGTTCGGAGTCTCGTTCGAGCGTTACAAGGCTGGTGATTTCAGTGCTACCGGTGTCGATTTTCCGATGGACAAAATCTTGAATAACCTGAGTAGCGCTACAACTCCTTACGATGTAAGCGGGAATTCGTCCGGAAACGGACTGATTTCGGTCTTCGGACGGTTTAACTACCAATTGATGGAAAAATATCTTTTCACTTTTACGGCTCGTTTCGACGGTTCGTCGAAATTCGGTTCGCACAATAAATACGGTTTTTTCCCCTCGGGGGCTTTTGCCTGGAAAATCGATCAGGAACCTTTCATGAAGGATATTGAAGAAGTGAACGAATTGAAATTAAGGCTTTCGGCCGGAGTGACGGGAACACAGAATATCGGTAATTATAACAATAAGGATCTTTATGGCCCGAACGATTTTCTGGGAAAACCGGGAATTATCCCGACAACCTTGGGAAATAACGATTTACGCTGGGAACGGACCAAGCAGTTCGATATCGCTGTCGATTATGCTTTGCTGGATTACCGGTTGAGCGGATCTATCGGCTGGTATTATAAGAACACCAACGACCTGTTGTGGTATATCGATTTTCCGACTTCACTGCAACCCTTCAGCGGGATGTATAAAAATGTCGGACGGGTACAGAATAAGGGATTCGAGTGGATCGTCGATGCAAAGATTTTCAGGGAGACGGAGGTGAAATGGGACGTTACTTTTAATCTGGCCGTTAACCGCAATAAGGTGAAATCTTTGGTATCCGAAGGGGCACAGGATTGGGCCGGTAAAGGTGTGGTACAGGGAAGCGGTACCGAAGTACTGGCCGAAGGACATCCGGTGGGAGCTGTTCTGGGGTACCAGACCGACGGTATATTCCAGTCCTGGACACAGATCGAGGAATATAATAAAAAGGCACAGGAGCTGAGTAACGGGACTGCCACTTATTATTATAGCAGCGAAACCAAACCGGGACAGATTATTTACCGGGATGTGAATGGAGACGGGCATATCAGCGTGAAAGACCGGGTCATCATTGCTAATCCGGAACCGAAATTTCAGGGGGGATTTTCTTCCAATGTGTCCTGGAAAGATTTATCCCTGTATCTGATGTTCAATTATTCGGTAGGTGCAGAACGCTTGTATAACAATACTTTGCAAAATATTTCCGGTTCGTTGAACAACCTGATCGATTATAACCTTTACAACCGTTGGTCCGAACAGAATACGTCTTCCCGTTTACCGGCTTTGTATGTCGACGATCCGGTTCCGGCGACGAATAATCTGGAAGTACACAAAGCTTCTTATTTGAAGCTGTCGCATTTGCGGATCCAGTACAATTTGCCGGTATTGTGGGATGCCAGGTATTACAAAGGGGGACAGGTATATTTCGCTATCGCCAATCTTTTCACTATCACCCGTTATCCGGGAATCGATCCGGCGACGGTAGGTAGTGCTACGGCTAACTACGGAGGAAATTACGATAGTGATATTTATCCGGGTGTCCGTTCTTATACAATCGGGTTACGACTTAATTTTTAATTATTAGCACGAATGCTTATGAAAAAGATATTTATCCTTTTGATGGTCGGTAGTCTGCTGTTTTCCTGCCAGATTACGGACGTCCTGAACCAGGAGCCTCCGCATAATCTGACTCCTGATAATGCGATTACGGATGAAAAGTCGGCAGAAACCGCTTTGACCGGTATTTATGGTGAACAGATCGGGTATGAGTCTTATATGTCGATCGGAAATCATGCAATGACTGCCGGTATTTTGCAAAGAAACGACAATCCCGGCGTGGTTGTGAGTATCTATTATATCGAAAACCGTTTGCCGGAACTGAATCTGGTGGGGGCAGCATATACTCCTTTTTGGGATGCTTTTAATACGATTATCAATTCGTCGACGAAATTACTGGCTGTTTTGGAAGGAATGAGCGATAATCTGTTTACCGATGGACGGAAAACCACCATGATGGGAGAGATCCGGTTTCTGCGGGGGTGGTATATGTTCGATTTGTTGAGGATGTTCGGGGAATATGATAAATTGGACAGTAAATATGGGATGATCATCCGGGAGACTCCCCCTACTTCCGATGATGTCTATAAAGCCCGTTCGACGGTTCAGCAGACGTATGATTTTATCCTGAAGGATATCGAGTATGCTATATCGAACGCCCCGGATTTTACTTCTTCGGATTTTGCGTCGAAAATGGCTGCCAAGGCTCTTAAAGTGAAAGTACTTTTCTATATGGGGAAATACAGTGAGGCTTTAGAGGCTGCCAATACGTTTATCGGTGACGGAGAACGGGCATTGGTGGCCCCCTATTCGGCTGTTTTTACCGATTTTTCTAATCAGGAGCTGATCTATACCCGGGGATTTGCAGGGACAGATGAAGTGAAATATCAGGCCACGCGGGTACAGGCGTATTATAATGAGGGGAAATGGGGACCTACGGAGTCTTTTATGGAACTGGTCGGGGACGATCCCCGGAAAACGGTTATCCTGAAAAATGGAGTCGGGGATGTTTTCGGACCTCAGCAGACGATTCGGAAAGCTTCGAATGCAGAAGGAACAATGCCCACTTACCTGATGCGTTATTCAGAGATTTATATGATGAAAGCCGAATGTGAAGCCCGTACCGGGAAAGGAGATCCTTTGGCTACCCTGAATGCTTTACGTTCCGGTCATGGATTACCGGCTATTACGGGAGTGACCGATATATTACAGACGATCTATCAGGAATGGATACTGGAACTGGGGTTCGAGAATGGGCATGAATGGTACGCCACCTGGCGGATGGGAGTGGATCAGCTTCTGGAAACCAATCGGGCTGTGGCTGAAAAAATGGCTACTGCCGCCGATCCCGAATTGTATAAAGCCAATTTGCCTTATAAACGGATTTATCCGATCCCTTCGAGCGAAATCAATGCCAATAAGTTGATGGAACAAAATCCGGGAAATAATTGATGGCCTGATTCAGGACTGAGTTTTGGTGGTTGAAGAGAGAATCGTGATAAAGTGGCTTTTATTGCGATTCTCTTTTTTTGTCGGAAAATAGCCCGGAAACTCCGTCTCCGTGGTTTATTGTTAAATATTATACAGTTGTTGGAAGGGAAGTTTACTCAAACGTTTTCCTTTAAAATTTTCACGTTTCTTTAACAAACCGGCCGGTTTTCGTATATTAATTCTTAATATTGTACCTGAAAATATGAAAGACAGAAACCTATGATGACTGTGATGATGAAGTTGACGGACGATAATTTTAAACGTAAAGTTACGTTGCGGGCTTCTGTTGGCATAGGGGAAAATATAATAGAATAAAGAAGCTCGCTGAAAGGCGGGCTTTTTTTTGCGATAAAAGTGAAGAGGTTCGAACTGACCGGTTTTGTCATGAAAAAAAGAGTAGAAATTAAAACCATACAATGAAAATCAAAGGAGAACCGAGGGCATTTCTGAGTAATGAGGCCCGACAATTACTGAATCTTTACGAATCGTTAGGGGAACGGGCAGAGATTTTTTTGCCGCGTCATATTTATGACAATCTGACCAGTTTTGTGAAGCTTTGTTTTGAAGAACCCGATGACCCGGCTGTCCAGCAGTCGGAGATCAACCGTTATTTGTTGAAGTTCCGGGAAGATATTCCGGGATATACGGATGTTGCTTTGATGCTTTGTCCGCATCATCCTTCCAAAGCTTTCGAATTGAGTGGAAGGCGGGGAGAGTTTGTGAAGAAGATCGATGAGTTCCTGGATACCGAAGCAGTAAGTCCTGATTCCAGAGTTCTCTTGAAAAATATTAAAGACACTCATGATTTTTCGGTAGGAACTCCTCCTGTGCGCAGTAGCCATATCGAGTTTATCTCCCAGGTACAATTGGGCGGGCAGGTACGCGATTTGCGGAAATACCGGGATGTGATCGGGGTAACCGGTGACCTGAACGAAGCGCATTGGAATTATTTGATGGATACTTTGGAGCAGATGATCGGCCAGAGTACCCATTATACAACCGGGGCTGAGAAGGCCGACTTTCTCAACCGGATGCGTTGGGCGGTGAATTTCAAGGGACTGAACGGTATGATTACGACGGTGGTTTCGGGAAATGCCGATAAAGCGGTCAGTCTGCTCCGGGGAGAAGTGTTCGGTAAGAATAGTGTACAAGTGTTGGAGAATCCTTCTACCGAAGAATTGTTCGAACAGATGAGGGTGGATACAACCTCGGTCTTTGTGGTGAAAGCCCGGCATATGCGGGTGAATCCTTTCTCCGGTGAAAAATGGTTTCCTCTGCTGACCCGTCTGGTGATTGTCGACGATTCGCGGGAATCGAGGAGTTCCAATACCTCTCTGGTGTTCTGTTTTCATAACGGGATTATCCATACACTGAATAAGGTACATACCAAGAAATTGGGTTCTCCGGCCAATACGCAATTGAACTTGCGGTTGATTCTGGAAAATGTGAATCCCTCTTTCCTGTCAGAATTCCGGGAAAAAATCGAGCTGCAAATCAAAGCCTACGAGAAAGAGATCAATCAGATTCTGACCGAACAGATCGGGACTGCCGGGGATGCGGTGAAACGGTTGAATGTGTTTAAACTGGATATGTTCTCCAGGAAGATCGTTCAGGATAAATATTCCCTGGAAAAATTACGGGATTTTATTTATTTTCTGGAGAATTGCCATAAAGAAGAAAAACGACAGGCACAAACCCGTGAATTGATCGATGAGTTCGAAAGCCGGATCCGGCAATACTTTTATTCGGATTGCCCCCAGATTCAGGTGTTGAGTGTATTGGAAGGCGGCGGACGCAACCAGATCCGTACTTATGGACGTTATCTGCTGCAAAAGCCTTTGCACCGATTGGAAGATAAGGTGTATAAAGCGTGCCGGTTGATCCTGAATATTATTCCCAGCAATTATGAGCGTACCCTGAAGAATCACTTTCATAAGAATTTCGGGATCAACCTGTTTTTAGAGAAATATCAGGCTTATATCACGAAGGTAGATAATGATGCTAACAATAAAGGCCGTTACGATAATTTCCTCAATGATCTGGGGATCCGGGAAAAATACCGGGCCTTGCCTGTGGAGGATCAGCAAATCGTGAAAGAATTCTTATCGGCTTTAGGCAATCTGGAACAGACTTCGGTTTCCGATTCGGTACAGATGATTATCCGGGATCTGTTGTTTCATCCCAATGGAAAGCCGAAACCTTATATTATTTACAATGCGATGCAGGCTTGGGAATATAAGGATTTGCTGCCTGACGATACTTTCGATATCAATCCTTTCGATATCGAAATCGAGAATTTGCCTGACGGACGTTTAGCCTATGAACGGCTGACGGATAAATTACTCCGTATCAAATCGACGCTGGCTTTATTCGACGATAGTGGCAGCCTTTGGGATTTGTTTTGTGAGAATACGACGATTCTGATCAACGATCCGAATAATCCGACCGGTTATACGGATTTCAATACCGAAGCTTTGAATTCGTTCCTGAAACTGATGAATACTTGTAAGATTACTCTTTTTCTCGACGAAGCTTATGCCGACAGTGTGAAGGTTACGGATAAACATATGCCGAAATGGCGTACGATCTCGCGGTATATCATCAATAATATCAATGCCCAGGCCAATATCCGGGCGGTATCATCGTTATCGACCACCAAGAATTTGTCGGCTACGGGCGATCGGTTAGGGGCTTTGGCGGTGACCCCTCAGGCTGCTGCGGTCGCTGCTTTTGTGCGTCAGCTGAATTCCTGTTCGCACGGCAATAACAACTCTTTACTGATGTTGAATAATTTGCTGGAGACGGCACAGGTAGCTAAAAAAATAAAAGATACGCTGGAAAGCGAGTTACCGAAAAATGCTTCCCGCTTTAAGATCAAAGAGACACTGATCCGGTTTATCAATGAACAGATCGGACGGATTGAAAAATCGAACGCCAATAGTGTTGCAAACCGTCAGTTGCATAAGACCGCCGGATTTGAAGGTAGCCCGTTGTACCTGTTCCTGCTGGATGAGCTGGTAGCTTTGGATAAACTGGATATATTGGCCCTGCCGGACGATTTTAAATACCATAACGAACCTTTCTTCGTTTATTACCAGAAACGGTTGGTGGAAAATCTGAACCGTTTCCGGGTGAATAAGAATTTCCGTTCAGAATCGATGTTACGGATGAGTTGGGCAAAAGAGGTGGCTCAACGGGTTGTAGCTGAATTCGAAGGGACGGAAGTCAGTTGGTTGCCTTCGGATGGTTCTTATTTGTTTAACTTCCGGGTGGGGGAAGGGTTTTCTTATGCCGATCTGCTTTGTTTCTGCCAATATCTGGCGTTACACCGGGGGATTGCTGCTGTGCCCTATCCTACCGGTTTGGTCCGCTTTGCTATCGGAGGTTTTCTTGCCGATACCGAGGAGAGTAAGCAAGTGTTTAAATATGAACTGGAAGACGGTTTTACCATTTTTATGAAATATTGGACACTGTTTGCGGCTAAGCGGTTGGATGCGGCTTATAAGGAGGTGGAAAGCCATACGATTTTGGATGAGATTTTCGCTTATACTAAAATTCAGGAATTGATTGATACGATTATCGGCGATTATCCTTTATCCGCTAAATACCGGAAAGACAAAGCGCCTTCTTTGCAGATCCGTGATATCCGGACCTTGTACCATGCCTCTCCCGAGCGTAGCGGAGTGAGCATTACGACGATCGACCGGTCGGTAAATTCGGTCATCGAATTACATGGCGACAAGATCGGTTCTTGCCGGGATGTATTCGAGTTTATCCGGAGTGCTGCTTTTACGAAGGTATATGAAAATTTACTGGCACAGATTTATAAGCAAGTGCCGGCCATTGCCGACCTGGATTTCAATACGGTAAGTTCGAAATACAGTAAGGCGGTGATCCTGAAATATATCACGAATAAGAAGACGTTCCAGCCCAACTATAATGTACTGGACGATCCGATGGAGAAAAATGTGATGCGGGAAATTCTGATTGAAATGGAGCATCTTCTGTTCTCGGATAGTAAAGTGAAGATTTTAGCTATCGATGCAACCGGAAATCCGGAGTTGGATAAATCGAAATTGGAAGGAATCAATGTGATTATCAAGAAATATATCCGGGAAATTTTATTGCATTTCAATCTGCCGTTTGAAAAAGACAGCCTCGAACCCAGCCGCAAGGAGATTGTCCGGGTAGCCGGAGAAACATTCGAGGAAATCACCGGTATTCGGTTGAGTGACCTGAACCTGCAAATCTGGGTAGATGAATTTATCAACCGTCTCCGCGCTCTGCCCGAATTTAAAGAGACGTTGCTGGCTCAGAAGTGTATGGGGTATATGATGGATTCGATCGCTTCGGGGATGAACAAAGAAAATTTGCCGGTAACCGATAAGATCCTGTTTCTGTATTTATTACATAACGATCATTCTTTCTATCGGCTGGTATCGGCCAAATTGAAGTATTTCAGCGATAAGATCGGAGCTTGTGCGGACAGGGAGGTGAAGATGTTTACAGAGGAGTTTATCACCGAGATATTACCCACCCAATTGAAGGAAATCAACGATTATATCATGCGGCGCCGGGATATTAAGGTGGCTGAGAAAGAGATCCACCGGGTGAGCCGGAAAGTGGTGTTGTTCTATATCAGCATGATCAAGCGGACAAAAGGAACCGATTATTACAAGCGCTATACCCATACGATGGTCCGGCTGGTGGAGACGGCTTTTATGAAACAAAATTCCAGTGTCAACGAGATGGTACAGCACGGTATTTCTATTTATAAAGATTTTGAAATGGAGAATAAGGTGCTGGAGACTTTCGAAGATGGACGGATCGCCTGGATCAACGAACTGATGCAGAAATGCGGTGTCATTTCTTCCGAGCAGCCGGTGCAGGAGCATACCCGTATCGTTACGGATGCTAAGAAACGGGAATATCCGTTCCACAAAGTGGATCGTCCGGGGACTATTTCGAAAAAGCGGCTTGGGGAGGCAGGACCGAACGATTATTTGAAGCTATTGGATTTGCGGCCCGATTCGTCTTTTTTTATCGGTCGTTTGGCCCGGTTTATCGCCAATATGGATTCGGACGATTATCGCTGTAAGGTGGTGAAACATGGCATGGTGAAGGAGCTGGTGATTTTCCAGAAGGGATATATGAAATACCTGACCGATAACTACCGGCTGAATTATACCGAAGACATTCCGATCGAAGATATCACCCGGTTCGTCCCGGATGTGATCAGTTTCCTGGGGGCTCCCGAAAAGCTGATTTCTTTCCCGCAGATCGGGTATTTCGATATACCGGGGCCGAACGGGAACATCAAGACGATCGTTACGCCGTTGAAACAGAAGGTAGATTATTTCGGGGATGTCAAGAAACCACGTCTGACGGTGATCAATGAGAAAATTAAAGAGATCGGCGGTAATCCGCGTCACGGTTCTTTGTTTGCCGTGGAAGAAAACGACGGTAGTATCTTTGTTATCGAGATCAATGGGGATAGTGGGGTAGGGAAGTCGGAAATGATCGCCGCTTTTATCCTGAAATGGTTGCGGAATAACCTCGAGGGGGTCCGTTCGGTAAAACTGATTGCGGGCGATATGTTCCATGAGTTTCAGGATGCCGAAGGTAATCTGTATGGGATCGGTACAGAGGTCGGTGATTTCTCGCGGACGACGGATTTCGACCCGGATTATATCAAGTATTATAAGTATCTGTTTGAAAGTAGTGCCGACAGTAATGTCGAAGATCTCAATTCCCGGAGCACGGTGAGCGGTATGTGTGATATCACGATGCCTTATAAGATCGATATCATGCTGAGTGCCGGAAACTATTCGAAGGAGGAAGCAGGTATAACCCGGGTGGACAATCCTGAAAATTTCCTGTTGTATATGGATGCCCATGGGGAGAGGAAAGAGAAAGCGACCAGTCAGGATGGTCCTAATTTCCAGCGTACCTTGAAGCGTTATACGGCAGATAAGAATATTGTAGATGTGATTGCCCGTCATGGTAATTATCTGGATGATATTTTAGATTGGGATTATGTAGAAAATGAAAAGCAATATTATCTGGCTTCTTCGTTCAAATTATTGGATAAGATCGATATTACGGAAGTAGTCGGTCAGATTTTCGGCGGTAAGCAGTTTAAACGGGACGGGGTTGGCTATACCATCCAAACGGTCTCTTTCGATATGATACAGAACCGGTTTATTGCTACCGTATCGTATGGGGAAAGAGAAAGCCGGGAAATGATGATCGACCGGAAGATGTTCAGTGCGATTTTCGATTCTCTGGCCAGTACTCCGGGAGGGCAACCGTTTATTGCTGAGGAAGGACAGTTGGAATCGGTGATGAACCTGGTGAAAATCATGCGCGGAGGGAGCGACGGTAAGGGGAAAGCCCGGAATATTCAATGTGGTATGCTTTCAACGGAGATCGGCAAGAAAGGCCGGGAGATTACCGGACCTCAGAAAGCCGCTATGGAGCTGAAACGGATGATTCAAGAGGTACGGATTACCCGCCCGGAAATCAATGAAGGGAAAATTTGCGTGAAACGCCTGCTGAACGAGAAATATCGTCCTATTTTCAAAGGAGAAATGAATAGTTCGGAATTGTGGCGATATAATTTCTTTATCTATCAGCTGGAGAACATGAAGAAAGCCGACTATCGCCGGATGGACGATATCGACCGTAAGGTAGATATGAGTAATCTGGTGGATTTTGTACCTGTAGACCCGAAGAAAGAATTCAGTCCTTTGTTGGTGAATCCCAATCTGAATATCGAACTGAGTAGTTTCAGCGAGACGTTCGAGGAATTGATGAGTTTGCCGAATTATCCGGAATTTGCGTGTGAATTCGCCGAACATATGGAACAGTTGTATGTCGCAGAGGGATATAGTGAAGAAACGAATATCAATAATATGATCGTACAGTTATTGCTTCTGGAGGGATATTGTACGACCGAGGACGTGGCTCGTGGTAGTGTCATTGAAAAAGTGAACCGGGAGACGATTGCCGCTGCCAAGTATGCGGTGGTTCGGTATTTGGAAGGCGAACGGGTGAAACGCGCTTCATCCGGTAAACCTGTCGAAAAGATCGCGGCTACCGGTACAGGTAAAAAGGTTGCTACGAAGGGGATACGTAAAAAGTAAAGTATCGGGATTTTGATTTGGGAAGCCGCTTCTTTCCGGGGAGCGGCTTTTTTTTGTTGTTATTTGTTGAAACCTGAAAACATTTTTTATCTTTGTATTATGATGAAGAATGTTTTGTTTTGTATATTAATGATTTATGTGGTTTGTGGCTGTCGGTCACAGCAACCGCAAGAGATTGTTCGGCTTGCTGTGAAAAGCTTGGATGAACTACAGTCTGTGTCGGCTGTCCTGGTCAGTAATGCTGCTTTTGACGGTGCGGAGTTGTCGGATGAGCTGGCCAGTCGGATACCTTTTCTCTTTAAACAGGTAGTACGGGATTCGGGTACTTATTTTTTTACCTTCGAACAAATCGATAACCGGGTTTTCTACCGGAACGATCAGCCTTATATGGCTTGTGTATATCTGGATATGTTACTTGGTACGCGTATTCCTGTTGAACCCGGTGCGAAAAGGTATGATTATTTTGCCCGGATCCAGGAGGAGCTCGATTTGATGCAGCAAATCCTGGATGGTAAGAAACTGCGTGAAGTTGCTTCCGATTCTTCCCGGATCGTCGATGTATGGGTGGAGCGGGCGCCGGATACGCTTTTTAACGGGCAGGATTGTTATGTACTCAAACGGCATAATGATGTCACGCTTATTCCCTCGAAAAGTGATAATGAGTCATGGAAAGCCAATGTAAGATATAAAGTGATGCATAGTTATAATACGTATGCTTTATTTATAGAAAAACATACAGGTTTGCCTGTTTACTGGTCTTATACCAATTCGGGAGATCAGGACGGCAGGAAAATTCCGGGAAACCGGAATACGGAATTTTTGGAAAATATGGAGCTGAAGGATATTCCGGACAGTTGTTTTTATCCTGCTCAGGCAGATAAAATTCGCTATGTCGCTTCTTTCGACGAGTTCGTGCAGGAGGTGAAGGTGGGTGATGAGGCTCCTGCTTATGAATTGACGGATGTCATGACCGGGAAAGTGTATTCCAACGCATCGCTGCAAGGCAAGATCGTGGTGATGCAATTTACTTCTACCGGGTGTGTCGGATGTGTATTGGCCCAGCCGTGGATGAATAAATTATATGATCGCTGGAAAGAGCAGCCGGAGCTGGTTTTTCTGTGTGCCGGTCTGCTCAGTGAAAAGGATGCTAAGATTCAGGTTGAAAAATATGAGTTCGCTTATCCGATGACCACTTGTAATCAGGCTTTTTTCTGGTCGTTCGGAGTGCAGGCCATACCTTCTTATTATGTGATCGGAAAAGATAATCAGGTGCTTGCCAGACCACAATCACACATCGATTTGAAGAATTTTTTAGACAGTTATTTTAATAAATAATTGCGGGGAGCCGGGTTTGTTATCAGGAAGAATGGTAGGCCACAGGAAATAGAACGGAAATTTTTGGTCAAGGGAGATTTCAAGTCACAGGCTTTTCAATCGGTACGGCTTATGATTTTGAAATGGAGAATAGGGTACTGAAGATTTTTAAAGATGGACAGGTCGCCTGGATTAACGAGCTGATGCAGAAATGCGGTGTCATTTCCTCCGAACAGCCGGTGCAGGAACATACCTGTATCGTTACGGATGCTAAGAAACGGGAATATCCGGATCGTCCGGGAACTATTCCGGAAAAGCTGCTTGAAGAGACTGTTTCTGGAGGGATATGGCACAACCGAGGATGTGGCCTGTGGTAGTGTCATTGAAAAAGTGAATATCGTCATTATTTCGTCATATTTTTTTTAATGTCGGCGTAACATTGGGTTCATAACTTTGTCACAGTTAAAGACAAGGCTATGAATTTTTCTTTTATCCGGGATCGTAGATCATTTTCAGATTTTATTTTTATTCTGTGGGCAGGAGGAGCGGCCCTGCTTTCTTATTCGTTAGTATATGCATTGCGTAAACCTTTTACGGCTGCTACATTTGATGGGCTGAGTATTTGGGGAATGGATTATAAGGTTGTAGTGACTATTACTCAGATTTTAGGTTATTTGTTGGCCAAGTTTATCGGCATTAAATTGATTTCTGAGTTAAAGGGACAACATCGTTTAAAATTTATTTTGGGGGCGATTGTTTTAGCTGAGTTGGCTTTAGTCGGTTTTGCTATCCTGCCGTCTCCGGGTAATATCTTTGCTATGTTTTTTAATGGGCTGGCTTTGGGATGTATGTGGGGAGTGATTTTCAGTTTTATAGAAGGGCGGCGGGTAACGGATATGCTAGCCAGTTTATTGGGGATTAGCATGGTGATTAGTTCAGGTGCAGCGAAATCCCTGGGATTGTTTGTGATGGACCATTGGCAGGTCAGTGAGTTTTGGATGCCTGCCCTGATCGGTGGTTGTGCTTTGCCATGCCTGGCTTTATTGGGATATGTGTTGCAATCTCTGCCAAAACCTTCCGAAGAAGACAGGGCTTTGAAAGCAGAGCGGATGACTTTGGATGGAAGGCAACGCTGGGCTTTATTCAAAAATTATATGCCTTTTCTCTCTATTATTTTAGTCGCTAATTTTTTGTTGGTGGCTTTACGGGATATAAAGGAAGATTTTCTGGTGAAAATATTTGATGTTGCGGGGAGTGGTTATTCTTCATGGATATTCGCTCAATTGGACAGTATCGTTACTTTGATTATCTTGATTATCTTCGGATTAATGGTTTTTGTCCGTAATAATATGCGGGTTTTATTGATTTTATTGAGTTTGGTGATTTTGGGCATGCTGACCATGTCTTTTATTTCGTTGAGATATGAGGCATTGCAACTAAGTCCGGTAGTTTGGTTATTTATTCAAAGTCTCTGTTTGTATCTTGCTTATTTGTGTTTTCAGACTATTTTCTTTGATCGTTTTATAGCTTGTTTCCGTATCCGGGGGAATGTCGGTTTTTTTATTGTATTGATTGATTTCATCGGTTATTTAGGAACGGTGATTGTCTTAGCCATAAAGGAATTTTTAAATCCGGATATCAATTGGTTATCGTTTTATAACCAATTGGCGGGTTATGTGGGTTTGGGATGCAGTGTATTATTTGTCGGTGCTTGGGTTTATCTGTACCGGCGGGCAAAACGAAGAGCGTCTGAAAAGGTGATGCCTCTGGAAACTGCTCATGCTTATTGATTGGTTTTATTCTAATTACAGTAATATTTGATTTAAGGACATGAAAAAAGTTAGTTGTGTCATTATGGATTGGGCCGGAACGGCTGTCGATTTTGGGTGTTTTGCTCCATTGAATGCTTTTTTGAAGGTGTTTCAGGAGCAGGGAGTGACGATCACTTACCGGCAAGCCCGTGAACCGATGGGATTATTAAAGATTGAACATATAAAGGCTATTTTGAAAATGCCTGAAGTGAGTGAAAGGTTTCGTACAGCACATGGACGGGAATGGAATCAGAATGATGTCGCAATCATGTATCAGAGTTTTGAGAAACATTTGTTTGCTTCACTTCAGGATTTTACGACTCCTGTTCCGGGAGTTATAGAGACAATGGAACAATTACGTCGTGAAGGGATCCGTATTGGTTCAACGACAGGGTATACCGACGCTATGATGAAAATTGTACAACCCGGAGCTGCTGCTCAGGGATATACTGTAGATTGTCTGGTAACTCCGGATCATTTGCCTGCCGGACGCCCGGCTCCTTATATGATTTACCGGAACATGACAGAGCTGGCGATTCCTTCTGTTGACGAGGTGGTTAAAGTTGGAGATACTATCGCCGATATCCGGGAAGGATTGAATGCAAAAGTATGTTCTGTCGGAGTAATTACAGGTAGTAATGAGTTGGGGTTGACCGAGGAGGAATACAAAACTATGCCTGAACCGGAGTTATATACTTTGAAACAAGAGGTCAGAGAGCGGATGATGGCAGCCGGTGCACATTATGTGCTGGATAATATCCGTGAATTGCCGGACCTGATACATAATTTAATGAATAAAAAATAATAGGTGTATGAGAAATTATTTACTGTTGACCCCTGGACCGTTGAGTACTTCTGAGACGGTGAAAGAAGCCATGTTACAGGATTGGTGTACCTGGGATAAAGATTCAATGAAGGAATAGTTACTGTGATCCGGAAAGAATTGCTGGAGGTGGCAGGACTGGATGAGAAGGAATATACAACTGTGTTGCTACAAGGAAGTGGGACTTATGGCGTAGAGGCAACTTTGGGAGCTGTCGTGAAACCTACCGACAGGTTACTGATTATAGCGAATGGTGCTTATGGCAAACGGATGGCGGCCATTGCTGATTATTATAAACTGGATTATGTCATGGTGGCTTTGAAAGAAACGGAGCTGATTACCCCCGCAATCGTGGAGGAGGCTTTGAAAAATCATCCTGGAATCAGCCATTTGTCTTTGGTCCATAGTGAAACAACGACGGGTTTATTGAATCCGATTGAGGAAATTGCAGAGGTGTTGCGTGGACGCGGGATCACCTGGATCGTTGATGCCATGAGTAGTTTTGGAGGGATTCCTATCGATATGAAAAAACTGGGTATTGATTTTCTGGTTAGTAGTGCCAATAAGTGTATACAGGGAGTTCCGGGCTTTACCTTTGTTCTCGCTTCACGGGAAAAATTGCTGAAATGCAAAGGAGTTGCCCGTTCTTTGTCCCTGGATATTTATGCCCAATGGGAAGAAATGGAAAAAGGGCATGGAAAATGGCGGTTTACCTCACCGACTCACGTTGTACGGGCATTTTTTCAAGCTTTGAAAGAGTTGAAAGCAGAGGGAGGTATAGAAGCCCGTTACCGCCGTTATTGCCGGAATCATGAGGTATTAGTGGAAGGAATGCGGGCTATTGGTTTTTCCACCTTGCTGGAACCGGAAAAGCAGTCTCCGATTATTACTTCTTTTCTTTATCCGGAGCCGGGTTTTTCGTTTACAGAGTTTTATGGGTTGCTGAAACAACAGGGTTTTGTCATTTATCCCGGAAAGGTTTCGGATGCTGATACATTCCGGATTGGTACTATTGGAGATGTATTCCCGGAGGATTTTGAAAGATTGACACAAGCTGTTGCGGCTATCAGACAGGTAAATTAAACAGGGCTGCCCGGACAAGTTTGACTTTTTTTAGTTTTTTGGCTGTTTAAGTGTTTCTTTTGCTTTAATTTTGTTGTAAAAGAAATCAATATGCCACAAGAGATAGAAAGAAAGTTTTTGGTCCGGGGAGACTTTAAAGCATATGCTTACCAATCCTTTCGGATTGTACAGGGCTATTTGTCCTCCGTACCGGAAAGGACGGTCAGGATACGGGTGAAAGGTGAACAGGGCTATCTTACTGTAAAAGGTAAAAGTGATGTTCATGGAGTTACCCGCTATGAATGGGAAAAAGAGATTGCCAGGGAAGATGCAGAAGAACTCCTGAAATTGTGCGAGCCTGGGGTGGTTGACAAAATTCGTTATTTAGTGAAAGTAGGGGGGCATATTTTCGAGGTAGACGAGTTTCTGGGGGAGAATAAAGGGTTATTGCTGGCTGAAGTTGAATTAAAGCAGGAGGATGAGCTTTTTGAAAAGCCGGAATGGTTGGGAGAAGAAGTGACCGGAGATCTGCGTTATTATAATGTAAGGCTGGCACACCGGCCCTATCGGAGTTGGAAATAATTCTGAATTTATGCATGCTTAACAGTTTGAGAAGTTCGGTTGTTCCATTGTCTGAAACTCTGATTGAGACAATAGAGTAACCGAACGATTTGAATCTGTATTTATTTCATTTTTTCTTCTGATTCGGTACTGAGGGGCAGGTGGTCCTGGAAGTGGACCGTAACATGGGTTCCGTCGCAATAGGGTTTATTAGCGGATGCTCCGCAACGGCATAGGGTGACCCGGTTGCGTTGTTCGTATTCGGTGCCGTCAGGTCCATTCACAGGAATACCTCCTTTGACCCAGAGCGGGCCACTACATTCTTCCTGTGGGTCTTCGATCAGGCCTAAAGCCGGTTTTAAGGGAGGCTCATAAAATTTTTCCTCTTCTTTGTCCCAGAGTTTTAACCGGCCGGAGGGGCAGTACATGCTTTCGTGTACGGCCAGATCATGGGCTTCGGGGTTACCGGAATCTTCCGTCAACTGCCAAACCGTTCCTCTGGCCATACAAAAACGGGCATGTACACAATATTCGGTGTTGTCGGCCAACTGGACTCCGGGACCGTCATATAGATCGGCATTCTCTAAAAGGGGGATATTACCGGCGGTTAGTGTCGGATCCCAATCGGCATGGTGATGGGAACCGTCGCAATACGGATGATTTTTGGATTGACCACAACGGCATAAAGCGGTGGGTTCGTTGTCGGTTGGGTATTTATGCCCTTGGGTATATTCCCAGGGGATTTGTTCTTTATTCAAAACGAAAATCTCTTGTTGAAGAGGGGGATTTCCGTATACCAGATAGGGGCCGTCTGCTGTAATTTCAAGGTGATATTTCGGGTCAGGAGTAGGTGTACCCGGTTCGATTTTACGAGTTTTTTTTTCCATAATTAAATGTTTTGATGATACTTGTTATACTTAAATTTGGATGGAAAGTTCCGGGTTGGCTGAGAGAATTTTCATCGGTATAAGTTTTGGAATAGAATTTGTTATAAGTGTATTGTTTGGTTTATTAAAATATTTTACTTAATTTTACATAAAATATGAAATTCCTTTTGAAGGAATAAGTTGTGAGAGTTATGAAAATATTTAAATCGTTGTTATACAGTGTTTTAATTTTTGTTTTAATAGGTTCTTTGGGAGCTTGTTCGGAGGAGTGTGGCTACGATTCTCATGCAGGTTATCAGTTAGGTAAACAAAATTTCGATTATTTGGAAGGTAATATGGCTTCTATTTTGTCGTTTTGGGATCTTGCTTTGAGAATGAACACCTATTTGACGGCTTTGGATGAGGAAGGAGAAGACCGGGCAGAAGAACTTTTCCCGGAATATCGTCTTCAGCAAGTGAATGAACACGAATGGGTCGGATGGAAGGGACAGGATTCGGTTTTTAAGATTGTAACAGACGATCTGGCATTAACCACTGAAACAGCTCACTGGGAAATTGTGGGCTGCCGGGCTCCGTATGAGGGACAGATTACCGTTTTGTGTTCCGGTTTAAGAACCTGGGTGTTTCAGGTTTCCGCTTTGCAAAACCGGAAATGGATATCCGATGCCAGTCTGAAAATTAATTATAACGGAGAACAAACACCCCGGAATTTTAACGATGGAGATTGGATTGTTTCCGGTGTGGGGAAGAGTATGACCGATGAGGAAGAAATACTGAATTTTGAAATTGCAGAATCGCTGATCCGTTATGCAGAGAGTCATTATCTTTTTGATAAAGGACTATTGTATCTGCGGTTGAAAAATAGGTTCTCTCCGAAAGAAGAGATTGTTAAGGCCGAGATGAAACCACTTCCGGGAAGTGACCGCTCTCTGAAAATCACCTATAAAGGAGAGGTTTATTCTTATTGATGGTTACGGAGGTTACCCCCGGCAACATCGGTGGCCGGGGGAATAGGTAAAGTCAGTATAGTTCCTGTAATACAGCATCCAGGGCGGCTCCCCGCATTTCGGTTTTAAAGATACGGCCTTCTTTATCGAGAAGGATACAGGTGGGGACTCCTGTGATATTGTATTTTTGGGCGACAGGTCCGTTAAAACCGTTGGGATCACACAGTTGCTTCCAAACCATTTTTTCTTCTTTCATCGCCTTGTCCCAGTCGGTTTTCTTTTCGTCGATAGAAATACTGATGATTTCAAAGCCTTTGTCTTTATACTCCTGATATACATGACGAAGGTGTGGAATCTCGCCCCGGCAGGGACCACACCAGGATGCCCAGAATTCCAGCATCACATATTTTCCTTCGGGTACACAGGAAGAAAGCTTGACCATTTTCCCTTCCGGATTCATCAGTTCGATATCCTGATATTTTTCGCCGATAGCCATCGTTTTGGCTTTGTCAGCTATGGTTTTGAAGTTTTCGGCCATTGGGGGAATATTCGCCCAGGCTTTGGTGATGAGTGCAGTCAATTGTTCGAGCTGAGGGACGGTTAAATTGACGTACATGCCTTGTAGGAATTGAAGGGCTAAATCATATCCTACTATGCTTTCGGGATGTTCTTCGATAAATTTCCATTGGGCGATGTTTAATTTCTTGTTGATCTCGTTTTCTTGTTTGATTAACGCGATTCCCTCTTCTGTATTGAATATGCCGTCCATTGCCGGCCGATGATATACTTCCAGATACTTTTCATTTATGGTTCCGGATTGTTTTCTGAGATCGGCGATACTTTTCAAATACCGGTCGTACAGATCCTGGGAGGCGGAGCCCTTTACTACCGGATCTTTCCGGAAGGTTTCATCGCTCCAATAATAAGTACGCAGGCTGTCGACGTGACCGGAATAACTGATAACCGAATTTTCCAGGTAAAACCGGCTGGCTAACATTTGGGACGGGTCATCCTGGCCGGTTTTGTCGATGATTAATTGATACATACCGGGACGGTCGACTTTACCTTTCAATTGGAACCTGCCGTTTTTAATAACCGTGCTGTCGATGGTGACCGGAGGATAGACGGCTTCGTTTACTAACTGTACTTTCATGCCTTCACTGTTTCCCCCGATGTTACCGTTGAGGATATAACCGTCATATTTAGTTTGGCAAGCGACTAAACTACTGCTGCATAAAAAAGCTAAAAATATTTTTTTCATCGTATTAAGGAATTAATTGTTCTAATGCGGCGTCCAGGTATGCGCCCCGCATATTGGTTTTGAATATTTTACCTTCTTTGTCCAACAGAATACAATGGGGTACTCCGGTCACATTATATACTTGTATTGCCGGTCCGTTTTCTCCTTGCGGATCATTTAATTGTATCCAGGGCATCTTTTCTTCTTTCATGGCTTTTTGCCAATCTTTATTCTTTTGATCGATCGAGACACTGATGATCTCGAATCCTTTGTCTTTGTAATTCTGGTAGACGTGTTTCAGATGAGGAATTTCACCCCGGCAGGGGCCGCACCAGGATGCCCAGAATTCGAGCATCACATATTTTCCGGTTGGAAGGCATTCGGATAATTTTACTTTTTTCCCTTCCGGATCGGTGAGTTCGATGTCTTGAAACGGGGCTCCTATAGCGATTTTTTTGGCCATCTCTGCTTTTTCCTTGAATTCGGTCATACGGGGACAATTTCCCCAAACCCCGGAAAGTGTATTTTGCAGATCTTCGATCTGACCGGAGGTTAAGTCGATCTCTCCGAGCAGGAAATAACCGGCTTGATCGAGAGCCACTACAGAAGCCGGATTTTGTTTGATAAATCGGATCGTGGCCTGAATGATCTGCCGATCCAGTTCGGAGATCCGGCGGGCCAGGCGAATGCCCTCCTCGGTATTGAAGATGTTGTCTAATGCCGGACGGTGATATTGCTCGAGGTATTCGCCGTCTGCCTGATTTCTGGCTTTACTCAGTTCTTGGATAGAAGTTTTGAATGACTGATACAGATCTTCTGTCTCCGAACCCTGGATTATCATCTTACCTTTACGTTCCGGATTCCAGTAATAAGTGGGTAAAGTATGGATATCTCCCTGGAAAGTGATATCCGAATTTTCCAAATAGAAATTGCCGGCCAACCAGTTGGCTTCCGAGGATTTTTTCCCTACGGGAGTCGTATCGATGATCCAACGATAAAAGCCGGGTGCCGGAATTTCCCCGGTCAATTCGAAACAATGATCTTTAATGACCGTTGTTGCAATTGTTTGAGGAGGATAGCTATTATCCAACAGTTTGAAAACCATCCCTTCACATGGGCCTTGGATAGAGCCGGTGATGTGAAAAGATTTATTTTGTGCCTGGCAATACTGAATTGCCAGAACAAGGAATAGCACAGTTAACAGATTTTTCATTTTTGGGGATTTTAAGGGTTTTCGATGAGTAAGTTGTTACCTGCTTTGGCCGATTGCGGGATGGGTAGGATCAATTGTTTATCCGACTTTATATTCGGGCGTATGGTGGTGATGTCTAAATCGCCGTGTTTATAATACCTGATCATATCGTACCACTCTTCCTGGTTTTCAAAAAGCAGGTCGATCCATTTGTGCTGGCGGATCATTTCTAAAAGCTGGTTGTCAGGAATAGTACTCACGTCATATACTCCCGGGACATGGGCATCCAAAACGGTTTGCAGACTGGTACGGGCTGCCGCAAGATGATTGCCTCCCTGCCGGGCTTCCGCTTCTGCATGGATATAATATACTTCTCCCAAACGCAGGAAGTAGTAGGTATTGCTCTTGCCGTCATCATTGGTACTGTGAGGATATTTCCCGTTTTTGAAAGAAGTTGTGATGACGTCCGGTGTAAGAAACGGGGCGGCAAAACGGGGATCGTAACCTTCTCCTGTTTCTTTGTTCCCTGGAGTGGGATCCATCGCATCGGCTATTTTTTGAGAATAAGAACTATAAGTTGTCCGGTCTAAAATGAAACTACATTGTTCTTCATAGTTGGAGACATAAGGAGCGAACAGCACTTCAGGAGAATCGAACATATCGCTGAAGATACTCATAAAGTCAACCAGCCCGTATCCGTAGTTGCCGGCTGTTTGAATCACTTCATCGGCCAGTAGGGCTGCATTTACGTAATCTCCTTTACTTAGTAATACTTTTGCTTTCAGGGCTTGTGCGGTTGTTTTTCCGGCCTGCGCATGAGTGGGCGTATAATTACTCATAGGCATGTCCGGAGCATATAATATAGCTGAATCGAGATCCGATTCGATAAATTTATAGCTTTCAGCTACAGTCGAGCGGGCCTTTGCTAACGGTTCCCGGTAAGGTTTGTCGGACAGGACGATACCATATGGAGAATCGGTATCGTAAAATTGCCCGAAATAGCGTAACAACATAAAGTGAGCCATGGCCCGGTTGAAATAGCCTTCGCCTAATATTTCCATACGTCTCGCAGGGTCCAGGTCTTTTACCGTATTGTTTTCCAAAAATTCGATCATAAAGTTGGCCGCGTTGATTACATCATATAAATTATTATAGACATTTCCGATGATACTATTGTCTTCCAGTACATTGTTGTCGGTGAAACCGGTTTCTCCTGCCAATCCACCACTACCCGAGAGTGCTAATGAACCGGCGAGCAGGCCGATATGGCTTCGGAAGTTACAAAGACTCATGGCCCTCCATTGGGTATATACCCCGCGTAACACCTGTTCTGCACTCTGGGCATTCCGTATTGCGGTTTGGTCTTCCAGTTTATAATAAGGTTTTACTTTATCTACGTCTCCCATCAGGTCACATGCCCAAATCAATACAGAGAGAAATAAGGTAGAAATAATATATGTTGTTTTCATAGTATGAGATTTTATCGTTAAAATTCAACTTTAACACCTAAGGTAAATGTTTTACTCAATGGATAGGGATCTTCATTCAGGGTCATCTGTGAAGTAGTGAAACTACTGATCAGTTCCGGATCGATACCCGGCCATTGGGTCACGGTCCAGATATTAGAGCCGCTGACAAATAACATGGCCGATTGTACATTGATTTTCTTCAGGAAATTCTGTGGTAAATTATAAGAGAAAGTAATATTCTTTAAGCGTAAATACGATGTTTCGTAAATGTAACGATCGGAGAAACGAGAGTTTTTGGAAGGATCGGTATAAACCAGACGTGCATAACGAGCATCGGGATTTTCGGGACTCCAGGTTTTCCCATAGAGTTCGGGATAGATGTTATTTCCAATATACCCATACATATCGCTCATCATATTATAAACAGCAGCTTTAGCTCCTTGGGAGAATTGGAAAACGAACGACAAATTGAAATTTTTGTAATTGACCGAATTGAAAAATCCTCCGAAGAATTTAGGCTGAGGAGTAGCAATAACTTCCCGGTCTTTACTGTCGATATAACCGTTCCCATCCAGGTCCTTGTATTTGAAGTCACCCATACCGGTCGACTTTTCCTGGTAATAATTCGCTCCACGAGCTACGGCTGTTTTATTTAGAGTAACTACTTCATCGTCGTTTTGGAATATTTTTTCGACGATATATCCTTTTAAAACGCCGGCAGGCTGACCTTCTATATAGGTATCGACATCGTTACTGGAAAGCTCGGCTCCATTGAGTTTTTCGATTTTGTTCCGGTTCAGGGCTATATTGAATTTCGAGGTCCAGGTCCAGTCGGCTGTACGGATAATATCCCCGCCGATTTCAATCTCAACGCCTTTGTTGGAGAGGTCGATTAAGTTGGACGTATAGGAAGTGGAACCTGATTCGAGCGGATAGGGGGAAGGAGCCAATGCACCTTTGGTGTAACGATAGTATCCGTCGATGCTACCGAACAGGCGGTGGTTGAAGAAAGCGTAATCTAATCCACCGTTGAATTCGGATGTCCTTTCCCATTTGATATCCGGATTAGGTAATAAACCGGGAGTCAGAGTCGATTGTCCTATATAAGGATTGCCTTTTTCATAAAATTGTCTGTAGACGAAATCGTTGATGTTGGTAGAACCGGTTTGTCCCCAACTGAAACGTAATTTCAGATCGTCGACTTTTTCTGCATCGGCCATGAAATTTTCGCTGCTCATCCGCCATCCCAGGGATATAGAAGGGAAATAACCTCTTTGATTACCGGGGCCGAATTTGGAAGAGGCATCAGAACGGAAATTGATTTCTGCCAGATATTTGTCGAGATAATTATAGCTGGCACGGGCATAAATGGAATTGAGGGCACTTTTGGACTTTGCGTCTCCGATGCAGTGTGTTTCTGTTGCAGACCCCGCATTATTCAGGACTTCATCATCCGGGAAGCCCATGTAGTAATGCGAAGTATATTCACTAAAAGAACGGTCCCAACCATAGCCGACCATAAAACTGAAATAATGGTCTTCTATCTGGAAATTATAGTCGGCCCTGAAGTTGATCGAAGTATTGGCGGCTTTGCTGCGGTCGTCCTGAAGGGTGGACATGCCTCCGCCTCCCCAATCGTCTTGGGCGACCAGCGGGTTGTAATTACTATACTGATCCTGAAACATAGAGATATTGATATCTCCTCTGATTTTCAAACCGTTGAAGATTTTGTATTCCAGATAACTGTTTCCCAGGAATTGATAAGATTCTTTTTTGTTTTTATTTTGCCGGTTTGCGACTGGATTGGCTAAACCTACGGGGAAACCCCAGGTCAGAGTTCCGTCGATGCGGTATAATTCTCCCGTTTCATCGTATACGGGTACATCGGGTCTGACATTCCATTCTCGGGTAATACCCATTTCTTCGCCTGCAGCTCCGCTATGGCGTTTGGTCATTGTATAACCCAGGGCTGCTCCTACTTTGAAGCGTTTCGAGACATCCGAGTCAAAGGACAGACGACTGTTGTAACGTTGCATATCGTCGTTGATAAACAAACCTTCCTGGTCGATTGCATTGAAAGAAAAGGAGTAATTGGATAATTTTCCACCTCCGCGGATAGCCAGATTATACATGTGAGTCAGTGCATTCTTATTATTGGTCTCATCTACCCAATTGGTATTTTCTTCACCGAAAGCCTCGTCTTTTAATCCGTCGAATATCATATTTCCGTAATTATCATAGGAAGTATTGGCCATATAATCGATTGCAGGATAGATTTGGCCGTATATGATATTATCGTCTGTGATTTGTGCTTTGTTGATGGCTCCGAGTGTATTTTTAATGATTAATTCCTGGAGATTTTTAAATTTAGTTGTGTTTAATGGTTTGAATTTTTTAATTTGGTTACCGACACTCAAGGTATATCCCAGACTGATTTTCATTTGTTCGTTGCGGTGACCGTCCTTGGTTTTGATGATGACTACTCCGTTGGCTCCTCTGGAACCATAAATAGCTGTTGCGGCAGCGTCTTTCAATACGTCGATACTTTCGATGTCGTTGGGGGAAAGAGTTGAAAGCGGATTCAGCATATTCAGGCTGCGCTCGACAAAGAAAGGTACACCGTCGACGACATACAAGGGTTCATTATTGTTTTGCGATTTTAACGGGGAAGTGATTCCCCGGATGTTTAAAGTTGCTTTGGCACCTGGTTCTCCTGAGTTTTGATTGACCAATACCCCCTTCACTGCTCCACCTAGCATGTTGTCGAAAGTCGTGGCTCCGTTGGCATATTTTTCCAGGTCTTTCGCTTTGACCGACGATACGGAACTGGTCAGGTTTCTTGCCGACTTGCTTCCGTAACCGATAACTACAACGTCTTGCAATTCAACCTGATCTTCTTCCATGACGACATTATGACGGACATCTTCCGTTGCCGGAAAGTTATAGGTGACTTTTTTCATTCCGATAAAAGAATAGACGATTTCCACCGCATTACCTTTGAGGATGGCAAGCTGATAGTTACCATTGATATCGGAAGAAGTACCAATGTCCGAGTTACCGATGAAGACCGTTACTCCCGGTAAAACATTTCCGTTTTTGTCCTTGATATTACCGGAAAGTTTCACTCTTTCCTGTTTGACTTGAGGAAGATCGCCTACCGGACGAGGGGTGATATAAATAACGTCGCTTTCATAAGCACACTGATAAGGCGTGTTTTTGAAGATATGGTCTAAAATTTCGTCTACTTGCTTCTGTTGGGCGTTAACGTCAAAGCGTTTTAGTTGGGCGACATCCTGTTCGTTATAAACGAACCGCAACCCGGTTTGTTTCCAGATTTCCTGTAATAGCGTATTGACGTCACATTGCTTTAAATTCAAAGTGACGACTTGCTTTTGAGAGTATCCGGAAGCAAAACCTCCCAAGGTGAATACCAGCATAAAAATTGAGAATAACTTCATAATCCTGACAATTTTTAATCTTTTTAAGTCCGAAAGGACAAAGATTCGTTTACATTCCATAAATTTGTATTTTAAGGTAAAACAATCCGACAGCCTACAGTTAGCTTTGTCCGCTGTCTTTTTATCTGATTGCAGCTGGGAATGGTGGTACATTCCCGGCTGTTTATTTTGAATAAACGAACATTTATTTTACCGTCACGGTCCGGCCTTTGATGATGAAACGGGCGGTGGAAATTTTTTCAAAATAGTGGAAAAGTTCCGATACCTCTTTATATCTGGTCATCATACCTGACAGGTGAATATTTTTAGTTTGCTCGTTGAGGTAGAATACGTCCAGATCGTACCATCTGGCTAATTTATTCATGATCGATTCCAAGGACTCGTTTTGGAACATGAAATTTCCGTCTTTCCAGGTGATATAAGGTAAAACATCCACTTCTTCAATCGTTAGTTTCCCGGAGGAGGTATAGGCTGCCTTTTGGGAAGGGTTTAGGTGAGTCTCCTGGTCGTGGTGGCGGATACTGACGCTACCGCTGACCAGAACGGTTTCGATGTTGTCTTTATTTTGAGTACTGATATTGAATTGGGTACCATATACTTTGACTTCAATATCGCCGACTTCGACAATAAAAGGCTGTTTTTCATTTTTAGCAACTTTAAAATAGCCTTCTCCCTGAAGTTTTACTCTTCTTTCCAGGCTTGAGAAAACTGTTGGGTATCGGAGTTCTGTCTCTGCATTCAACCATACTTCGGTCCCGTCTGCCAGTTTGATTTTGAATTCTCCACCTCTGGGGATTTCGAGTCGGTTTATCAGGTTTGCAGTCGAAATGTTGGCTGATTCTGCGTAATTCAAGACTCCTTCATTGGAAATACGGATTAGTGTTCCATCTTTTTCCTTTAACTCCTGCGAAGTGGTGTTTACGGGAATCGCAGTTCCGGAAGAAAGATGCAGAATCGCCTTTGACGAACCCGGATGAATCGGAACTTCGGCTAAAGTCGGAATCAGTGAAGGGGTATGGATCAGGTAAAAGGAAAGTCCGCCTCCGAGCAGAATCAGGGCGATGGCTGCAACTCGGATAAAAAGACGGCGGATATGACGCCGTTTCAGACAGGATGCAAATTCAATATATTGACCTTGAATACGGCCGGATTGGATAGCAGCCTGAAGGTGAATGTGATGCCGACGGAATCTTTCGAAGTACCTTTGATGTTCAGGATCGTGTCCCAACCATTCTTTCAGAAGCTGTTCTTCCTCTACGGCGTTTTCCTGTAAGAGATGCTTTAAAAGTAATTGATCGATGTTGTCTTTATTTAGCATATCGGTTGCATTTATCCATAGTACGGGAAAATATTAATTTTCATTGAATGGAAAAGACAACTTTTTTTGAAATAGTTGAAAAAATAATTATAATGAATTGGAATTTAATCTTTTGTGTTTTTGGTTTTTTATCTTTTTTTTGTCGGATAAAAGCAAAAACAGGATGATATTTTGGGTTATATCGGGATAGGCCTGACGAATTTTTTTGAGGGCGTTGACTAAAAGCGTATTCACCGTAGCGATAGAAATGCCTAGTTTAGCTGCAGTTTCTTTATAATGTAATCCTTGTAAATAGATACATTGCATGATTTGACGGCTTCTTTCGGGAAGCTTATCGATTTCGTTTTTGACCCGGGCCAATACTTCTTCTTCCAGGGTATCGTATTCTTCCCAGGCTTTGTCGGAAGACTTCAGATCGGTAGCATGGCGCAGGGGATCTTTTTTTTCCATCCGGTCAAATGCCAGATTGCGTACAGAAGTGTAAAGAAAAGATTTGAAGGTGGTTGCTTGTAGGGAGGTTTGGGTCCTTTTTTCCCATAAACGGATAAAAAAGTCCTGTACCAGATCTTCCGACTGGGGAATGTTGTTCAGGAAAGAAGCCGCCCATAGTACCAAAGGCTTGTAATATCTGGTAAACAAATATTCCATGCCTTTCTCCTCGCCTTGATTGAGGAGTGAACATATGGTACTGTCCGGTATTTGCATTATCTGTATTTATCGTTTTACCAGCTTCCACTGGCCCCGCCACCGCCGAAACTCCCTCCGCCGAAACCTCCGAAGCTTCCGCTACCTCCGCTGAAAGAACCGAAATTGCTGCCGCCACCACCGAAACCTCCGAAAAATATGGGAGGGATTCCTCCACTTCCATGGCTACCTGTGGTATACCCTTTTTTTCTTCGGAAAAACAGAGGCAGGAGAAATAGGATCAAGATAGGAATGATGATCACTTCGGCACTGCCATTTCCGTTTTTGCGGGCATATTGTTCGGCTGTAAATTCCCCACCGGCAAGCTGCATGAGTACATCTGTCGCTTTGTTAATTCCCCGGTAATAATTGTTTTGTTGAAATTCAGGTATAATTTCGTTCCGGATGATTCTCGAAGCGATGGCATCCGGAATGACTCCTTCCAATCCATATCCGACGGCAATGGCTACTTGTCCTTTTTCTGTCCTGCTCTTGGGCTTGATCAGAAGTAAGACTCCGTTGTCTTTTCCTTTTTGGCCGACTCCCCATTTTTCAGCTAAACGCTGGGCATAATCGCTGGGGGCGTAGCCTTGTAGGGTGGGGACGGTTACTATTGCGATCTGGGTGGAAGAAGTGTCGTTAAAATTTCTCAATTTTTGTTCCAATGCTTGTTGTTGCTGTGGACTGAACAGCTGAGTGAAATCATTGACTATCCGTTTGGGGCGCATCGGTTCGGGTAGATCCTGAGCCTGTAAAAAGGAAGTAATGCATATAAAGAAAATAAGGACTGATCGTTTCATGTTTAATTTTTAAATGAGATATCGTCCGACAGTTCGTTGACATCGTCTGCCTGATAGGGAAAAAAAACTTTTAGCTGCTGTCCTGCAGTCAGGACAGCTTCGCAAACTCCCTCGCAAATCTGTCCTGATTTGAATTTTTCTATCATATTGTTTTTTATGTCATCCCAAAAATGGTCCGGCACTTTCGCATTGATCCCTGCATCTCCCAATATCGCCAATTGTTTATCTTCTAATGCGACGTAAATCAGTACACCGTTCCGCAAGGCTGTCTTATGCATTTTCAAGTCGGCAAAGACCTGGGCTGCACGGTCGAGTACATTCTTCCGGCAATGATTTTCGAAATGGATCCGGATTTCGCCGGAAGTATCTTTTTCTGCTTGCCGGATGGCGGCAACCATAGCGGTCTTCTGAGCCGGGGTGAAAAAATCGGATGGTTTCATTGCTCAAAATTCTACTTTAGGAGCATTTTCAGCTCCTGCATTGGCTTCAAAATAGGGTTTGGAGGTGAATCCGAACATTCCGGCTACCAGGTTTCTGGGGAATTGCAGGATGAAAGCATTGTAGCTGCGGGCGACATCGTTGAATTTCCGGCGTTCTACTGCTATCCGGTTTTCCGTTCCTTCGAGCTGGGCTTGCAAATCAAGAAAGTTTTGGTTAGCCTTCAGATCCGGATAATTTTCAGAAATAGCCATCAATCGGGATAAAGCGGAGGATAATTCCCCTTGTACGTTACTTAATTTTTTTAGGGTCGCTTCGTCGAGCTGGTCGATATTCAATTGCATCTGAGTGGCTTTTGCCCGGGCATTGACTACTTCGGTCAGTGTATTTTCTTCGTGTGAAGCATACCCTTTCACTGTATTGACCAGATTGGGGATCAGATCCAGGCGCCGTTGATATTGGTTTTCCACATTCGACCATTGGGCCGATACGGCTTCGCGCATATTGACCATACCGTTGTAAGCCCCTTTAAACCAAAAGAAAATACTCAATACAACTACAGCGATAACGATTAAAACAATGTATCCCTTTTTCATGTGTTTATAAATTTTGTCAATAAAATTTTATGTTTTTTTAAAACAATTATTTCTCACAGATACAAAGTTAATGATTTCTGTGATTTGCCTGTGAAGATAGGCCGAGAAATATTTCTATTGTTTTATAAAGAGGAGGATTTTAAATTTAAAACGACGATTACCGGATTAGCATCTTCGGTCAGGTTGCGGAGGGCTGGGATAGCTGAAAGTTGTTCCGGTTGGATAAAATGAAAGAAAACCGGGGCCGGTAAAACCATCAAACCTTGATTTTCTACTATCTCCCGGGGGATATAGGGTATTGTGTGGTCGATATCGTTGACAAGGGTATCGCATACCGTGGCGGTCCGACGGGTTAAGTCCAGTTGAATCATGTATTGTTTCTGATCGATAACGATGAGATCCAGAACGGTTTTACCTAAGGAAATGAAATTGTGAAAATAAGGGAAGGTGATCGGGTTCGAAAGCGATTTTTTGAATTGCTCCGGGCTTTGATTATGACCGTAATCCAGGGATATTTTACGGGTAATGCCGCTTTTACCCAAAAAATAGAGGGTGTCACTACCGGGACAACTGAATATAACCTCCTGGCTGGAGAAATCGGATAAATGATTGCTCGTACCGAAAGAGATAGAATCGAAAGGACTGATCCGAATTTCGTTTTCCAATTTCCCTTGTTTGTCATATAGGGAGACAGTTCGCCCGTCCGAAATGATAATACTATTCTCCAGTACGTTAAATTCCATATTGAAGGATCGGTTTTGTATCAATGTTTTCAGGTAGTTTCCGTTCCTGTCGTAAGCCATGACGATGTGGCCTTTGCCGTTATCACCCGATACATAGAGTACAGAATCACCGATGGAACTTTTTACCTGGAAGATACTGTTGTATTCGTTTGCTCCCCGTCCCTGATTGTTATGCTGGGAAAGGTATTGCCCGTGGCGGTTGAAAACATAAAGGGTGTTTTCGGCGATAAGATAATAACGGCCGTTATGATAAGTGATTGCTTGTACGTTGGCTATCAAAGCGGTATCTGGAGTTTCCAAAGGAATATAACGGATTCCGTCGAATAGTTCGGATAATTGTAATATCTTGTTGTTGCTGAGATCGGTGTGAATATCGGCCGGGCTCTGGGGACGAGGTGAGCAAGACAGATATGAAACGACTATAAATAAGAGATATACGATAGGGGTTTTCATAACGGTATAAAAAAACATGCCGGTCTTTTATGATACGATCAATAAAGTCAGATAGGTGATATACAGGGTTAAAAATAAAGCACCCTCCCAGCGGTTGATCTGTCTTCCCTTGCCGGTGAAAACAAAAATAAACAGCAGGACGGAAACTCCGATATTGACCCATAAATCGGTTACACTATCCGTTGTTACCTTCAGAGGGGATATGCCGGCCGAAGCTCCCAGGATCAGGAAGGTATTGAAGATATTCGAACCCACGACATTTCCGATGGCTATATCTGCGTTTTTCTTGCGGGCAGCGATCAAGGAAGTGGCTAATTCCGGCAGGGAGGTTCCGATAGAGATAATGGTCAATCCGATGATTCGTTCCGAAATACCTGCCATCTGAGCCAGACTGACTGCTCCGTCAACCAATAAGCGTCCTCCTCCGACGAGGCCGGCTAGACCTAACAAAATAAAAAGTGCAGATTTCTTCAGGCTGTAGGGTTTGATATTTACTTCTTCGGTTTCCTGACCACCCCGTTTGGCAATAAATAAGGTGTAGGCGATAAAAACGGCAAAAAAGCAAAGTAAACAAAATCCTTCTGCCCGGGTGATGATACCTGCCGGCTCACCGTTCGCCAATATCAGGATAAGAACTGCTGCCAGTACAGCCAGCGGAATTTCAATCCATGTTGTGGATCTTTTGATTCCGATAGGGACGAATAAGGCGGTTACTCCCAGGATTGCCATGATGTTGAATATGTTGCTTCCCAGAACATTACCTAATGCCAGCGCGGAACTTCCTTCGATCGATGAAATGATATTCACTACAAGTTCCGGAGTCGAGGTACCGAAGGCTACTACCGTCAGACCGATAACGATATTCGGTACTTTCAGCCGATGGGCCAGTGCTGCACCACCATCGACCAGCAAATTGGCTCCATACACTAAAATAATAAACCCTGCTAATAAGTAAATGATATTTAGTAACATAAATCAATAAAAAGTTAATCTTTGGTCCAAATACGCAGATTCAGGTTTAAATCATGAATAATTTGAAATAGATTGACCAAGGTCCCGAATTCCCGTTTCAGTTTATCCGTATTCAACTGGCATTCCCAAATGTTGGTTTCAAAATGATTCGTTTGATCGGGAATGGCGATAATGACAGAAGAATCCCTGAAACTTACCGTTATTTTCCCCGGAAACCTGGAATCGAGTTCGAGTAATCTTTCCATTAAATTAGGAGTGAGGATGTATCGGGCTTCTACCTGATCTGTAGAGAATACGTCGAACTGCTTTTCAAAGTTCGGATTTTCCAGTTTGACTCTCTGTTTGCCCAGGTTGAGTTTGAACCAGGAGTTACGGAAAACAACCGTTTGGCCCTGAAAGTTTTTGTTGAAGTCGGCTATAAAAAAGAAACCTCTGAAAATATCTATCCAGTGTTCCTGCCTGCGGCCTTTGGAATCGGTCGTGACCCGTTTTTCTTCGGCTATAATTTCCGAACAGATAAAACTGGTTTTATCGATTTTTCCGCAAATCAGATCTTCACTGCGATAACGGTCGGGAGAGGTGCTGAATAACCGGCTGTTCATAAAGACCGATTCTGCGATTCCGCTTTCCGGCCGGTAACTTGCTTCCTGGCAAAGATAGGAAATAATGGACGAGATGATATTTTCTTTATAATAAGCACATAATTCTCCCGACTTGGACTGAATACAAGAAAATAGTACGATCAAGCCGAGAATACAGGCGATAAGGATACCCGGCCATCCCCCTCCGATAATCAGGCTGACGACAACTCCTGCGACAAGGGTAATACCTCCCGCTATCAGCCCGTTTTTCGTTCCTTTCGCTTTTAATTGCAGTCTCTTATCTTCTGCTTGTCGGATTCGGGATTGCAATTGTTCATAAATATCCTGAAAGTTTTGTTCCATAACTGTGGATTAAGATCGGAACAATTTTTTTACATCCGGATTCACTTTTTCCTCCTCCGGAATAGCGAATACTTCTTTTTTGGTAAAACTGAACAGGTTGGCAATGATGTTGGATGGAAAGGTCATCACCGAATTGTTGTAATCCGTAACAGCTGCATTATAGGTCCGGCGGGAAGCCGAAAGTTGTTCTTCTGTCTCGTTCAGTGTTTTTTGAAGTTGCATGAAATTTTCCGAAGACCGTAAGGCCGGATAGTTTTCAGCTACCATAAAGAAATTATTTTTAGCAGCAGTGAATGTTTTGTCAAAATCTGCTTTTTCTTCAGCTGTGAGGGAGTCGTAACTCTTCGTCCGTAAATTTGTGATTTTAGTAAATGTCTCTTCTTCGTGTTTCGCGTATTGCTGTACAGTAGCGACTAAATTGGGAATAAGGTCGAATCTTTTTTTCAGCATGACATCGATCGAACCGAAAGCGTTGTCGACATTGTTTCTTTTTCGGGTCAGCGTATTGTAAGATATAATGGCATACAGAAAAATAATACCCAGGATAATCAGTGAAATCATGATCGATGGATTTTAATGGTTATTGATTAAATTATTCTCACAAAATTAATTTTTTTTGATTATTAGCATTAATTTTAGCTGAAAATAATTAGAATCTGATTTATAGTTATGAACCTTTGGGGATTTATTAGTGCGGCAGTGCTGCTGACTTTGATGCCGGGACCGGATATACTTTTTGTGATTACACAGAGTATCACCCGGGGACGAAAGGCCGGGATGGTCTTTGCCGCCGGATTGTGTACCGGCTTGATCGCTCATGTAACGGCTGTCAGTCTGGGTGTTTCGATTTTGCTGATGAGTTCTCCTGTAGCTTTTACGATGTTGAAGTTTGCCGGTGCTGCTTATTTGTTGTATCTTGGAGTAAAAGCTTTTCTGGCCCGTCGGGAGAATCATTTCGAGTTGTCGGGAGACGCTGCTGTCAGTGGAAAACTATACCGGAAAGGGATACTGATGAATATATTGAATCCTAAGGTAATCTTGTTTTTTCTGGCTTTTTTTCCGCAATTTATAGATAAAGGGATAGAAAATCCCATTCCTCAGATGTTATTGTTAGGGCTTGTTTTTATGGTTCAGGCTTTCCTGATTTTTTCAATGGTAGCTGCTGTGGCGGATCGGTTAGCTCGTCGCTTGATGCAAAACCCTAAGGTGGCTTTGGCGGTGAATGTGGCAGAATCTTTGATTTATTGTGTCATCGGAGTCAGCATATTGTTTGTAAGATAAAAGGTTTTATTTTACATCGTGTCCGAAAGGAGTGAGTGCCAGTCCGGCTAATTTGAAATGTTGCATTCCGAATGGGATACCGATAATCGTGATGCAAAACAGGACTCCCCAAAAAATGTGCGATAGGAAAATCCAGATTCCGCCTATAAAAAACCAGATGATGTTCATCAGGGTAGAGAGGCATCCGTGGGGCGATTGTTTATGTACGATCTCGCTTCCGAAGGGCCATAATGCCAATATACCGAGTTTGACTGTCTGGAGCCCGAAGGGAATACCGATGATTGTGATAAATAATCCGATACTGGCGATGAAATATTCGACGGCGACGAAGATTCCTCCGAATAGTAACCAAATGATATTTCCTAAAATTTTCATGTTCCAAAGATAAGCATTGTTTTTTTTAATTTCAATCGGAAAAAAGTATAGCGATTGATCAAAACTATGAAAAATTTGTATATTTGAAGTGGTTAAATTTTAAATATGCACTAAAATGATGATCGTATCTCAATTTCGTCAGTTAAATCTTTCTGTTGTGAATGTCCGGACCTATTTGTTTGCGGTCCTTTTTGTCGGAGGAAATATGCTGCTTCCCCAATTGTGCCATTTAATGCCGGATGGAGGTAAAATATTTTTACCGATCTATTTTTTTACTTTGATCGCTTCTTATAAATTCGGTTTGAAAGTGGGTATACTGACTGCTGTATTGTCACCTTTGTGTAATCACCTCTTATTCGGGATGCCGCCGGCAGGGATGTTACCTGTTTTGTTGGTAAAATCTACGTTACTGGCTTTGGTGGGAGCTATTGTAGCCGACAGAAGTCAACGGGTTTCTTTATTGCATGTCGCTGCGGTGGTGGTGGCCTATCAGGTGCTCGGTGGTATAGCCGAATGGTTGATCGCTTCGGATTTGTCTGCTGCATTGCAAGATTTTAAAATCGGATTCCCGGGAATGTTGTTGCAAGTGGTGCTTGGCTGGGTAATCCTGAAAGGGTTGGCTAAATATGAATGTTAAGACTTTTGAGGAAGTAAGACAGCGTTTTCTGGAGATTACTTTCGAAGAACGATTCGATTTGATTGTTGCTGTTGCGAATGGAGGTATTATTCCGGCAGCGATGCTGAATCAGCGTTTGAATCTGGATATGCAGTTGCTGAAATTGCATTTAAGGGATGCCGATCAAAAACAATTGTACGACCGGCCCCGGTTGTTAGAGGAAATCCGGTTCGAGGTAAAAGGGAAAAAAATATTATTGGTAGAGGACCGGGTAAAAACCGGAACAACCTTGAATTATGCCCGACAGTTGTTGCTCGGTGCGGGGGCTGCTGTAGTGAAGACTTTTGCTGTCAATGGGAATGCCGACTATTGCCTGTATAATGAAATGTGTTTTCGTTTTCCATGGCGGACGGATTAAGGAGTTGTTCGTGCGTATGATGGGCCTTATAACTTTACGAACTTTATAAACAGACTTTATGGATCGTCGAGAATTTTTAAAGACACTAGCCTTGACAGGGGCTGCTGTGACAATGAAGTGGGATGGGGTGATGGATATCATGGCACAAAATACTTCTCAGGCCGGGGGATGCGATTTGGTCGCCGTAATGGGTGGTGAACCGGCAGAAATGTTCCGGAAAGCAATCGCTGAATTCGGAGGTATGGGGAAATTTGTCAAAGCCGGACAAAAAGTGGTTGTCAAACCGAATATCGGTTGGGATAAAGTGCCCGAATTGGCAGGAAATACCAATCCTGAATTGGTATCTGAAATTATTAAGCAATGTTTCGATGCCGGTGCAAAGGAGGTGGTTGTGTTCGATCATACTTGCGATGACTGGCGGAAATGTTATAAAAACAGCGGAATCGAAGAGGCTGCCAAAGCGGCCGGTGCTAAGGTGATGCCGGCACATGAGGAATCTTATTACCGGGAAGTGGAACTACCTAAGGCCAAAAGCCTGAAAACAGCTAAAATACATTCGGCTATTTTGGATTGTGATGTGTGGATCAATGTTCCTATTTTGAAAAATCACGGTGGGGCTAAAATGACCATTTCGATGAAAAATCATATGGGGATTGTCTGGGATCGCGGATTTTTCCATCGCAATGATTTGCAGCAATGTATCGCTGATATTTGCACAATCAGTAAGCCGGCGGTATTGAATGTCGTGGATGCTTACCGTCTGATGAAAACCAATGGACCGCGCGGAAAATCAGAAGCCGACGTGGTGCTGGCCAAGGGGTTGTTTATGTCGCCGGATATTGTCGCTGTAGATACGGCAGCTACTAAGTTTTTCAATCAGGTGGAAAAGATGCCTCTGGAGGTGGTTGGACATTTGGCTAAAGGAGAGGAGCTTAAAATCGGTACGATGGACATCAATCGCTTGAAAGTGAAGAGGATTAAGATTTGAAAAAAAGGTAAAAAAGCTAAAAGCAAAAAGCTAAAGGCTAAAGGCAAAAGGCTAAAGGTGGGGGATGTTATGCTAAAAAAATTACGTGTTTTGTTTGCGGTAGTCATGGGGGTCGTGATTACCTTTTATTTCCTGGATTTTGCCGGTTTAACTACAGGATGGCCTAATCTGGCACGGATACAGTTTGTCCCGGCCTTATTGGCGGGGAGTTTCGGAATTGTATTGATCCTGCTGGTGGCGACACTATTATTCGGGCGTATTTATTGTTCGGTGATTTGCCCGATGGGTATTTTTCAGGATGTCGTAGCTTGGATAGCGAAGAGAATAAATCGTAAAAAGCATTATCATTATACCCGTGAAAAACGCGTTTTGCGTTATGGGGTGTTGGGAATAGTGGTGTTGGCTTTTTTACTCGGTGCTACTGTTTTGTTAAGCCTGCTCGATCCATATAGTGCATTTGGACGGATGGGGGTAAATGTTTTCCGGCCTGTTTATTTGGCTGTAAATAATTTGCTGGCCTGGGTATTCAATAGTTTCGGTAATTATACATTTTATCATACCGATATTTATGTATTGAGTATGGCCTCTCTTTTCATCGGGCTCCTGACTTTCTGCGGGATTGGCTGGTTGGCCTGGAAGTATGGCCGTACCTGGTGTAATACTGTCTGTCCGGTAGGAACATTATTGGGTTTCTTATCGCGTTATTCTTTTGGGCGGATACGGATAGAGGCCGATGCCTGTGTTTCATGTGGGCTTTGTGAGCGGCAATGTAAGGCGGGATGTATCGATAGCAAGGCCAAAAAGGTAGATCAGAGCCGTTGTGTGGACTGCTATAATTGTCTGTCGGTTTGCCATAAGCATAGTATAAAATACGGATTGGGGTGGAAGAAAGGGCGGAAGACGCCGGAAAAGCCGGTGGATACTTCTAAGCGGCAGTTTGTGGCTACCGTAGGGGCTTTGTCTTTACTTCTTCCCAACAAAGTGCTGGCTCAGGGAAAGGCTGTCGTTAAAGCCAATAAATCCTGGCAAAGAGAGCATCCGTTGAGCCCTCCCGGTTCTCAAAGTGCAGAGCATTTATTGAAACATTGTACGGCTTGTCATCTTTGTGTCACCAAATGTCCTTCGCGTGTGTTGAAACCTGCCTTTATGGATTATGGTTTAGGGGGGATGATGCAACCGAAAATGGATTTCGGTCATGGTTTTTGTAACTTCGATTGTACGGTATGTTCTGAAGTGTGTCCGAACGGGGCTTTATTGCCGCTTACCAAAGAGGAAAAGCATAAGCTGCAGATGGGACGGGTGGTTTTTGTCCGCGAAAATTGTATCGTCAATACCGACGAGACCAGTTGCGGGGCTTGCTCCGAACATTGTCCTACTCAGGCCGTGACTATGATTCCTTATAAAAATGGCTTGACGATCCCTTCCGTGAATCCCGATATTTGTGTCGGATGCGGGGGATGTGAATATGTCTGCCCGGTACGTCCGTTCCGCGCCATTTATATCGAAGGGAATCCGGTGCATCAGGAAGCTAAACCTTTTCAGGAAGCAGAGAAAAAAGAGGTAATACTCGATGATTTCGGATTCTGATGCAGACCGGGGTGTCTGAAAAGTCAGCGCTTTAACTTTTCAGACATACTTCCGCCCGTTTCAATGCTTCGTGAATGTTACTGCAAATATTTTCTTCGCCGATGGTTCGGGCAAAGGAAGATTTGACCAAAGTTGCACGAACCTGTTCGTTTACTCCGGAGAGGATGACCTGTATTTTTTCTTTCGTAGATAAACGGTAAAGGCTTTCCAGGTTGTGCAGCCCTGTCGTATCCATAAACGGTACTTTGCGCATCCGGATGATACGAATGCGGGGTTTGTCGCCGATGGTTTTCATACATTCGTCGAATTTATTGGCGACACCGAAAAAGAACGGGCCGTCGATTTCATATACTTCGACTCCTTGCGGTACGATCAGTTTTTCTTCTTCATGGTAGATTTCGCCCTCGTTCGACAGATCGAGCTGGTCTTTGGCAACCGTGATATGCGTTACTTCGCTCATTCGTTTCATAAAGAGTACCAGGGCCAGTAACAGACCGATTTCTATGGCGATGGTCAGATCGAAAATGACGGTCAATAAGAAAGTAGTCAATAATACAGCGACATCCGATCTGGAGTTTTTCATCAATGATTTGAATGTACGCCATTCGCTCATGTTGTAAGAAACGATAACCAAAACGCCGGCCAGGCAAGCCATCGGAATATGTTTGGTCAAGGGGCCGAGGAACAAGAGTATCAATAATAATACAACGGCATGGATCAAACCGGCTACAGGAGTTTTGCCGCCGTTATTGATATTGGTCATGGTCCGGGCAATTGCTCCGGTGGCTGGAATCCCTCCGAAGAAAGGAACTACGATATTGGCTGCTCCCTGGGCTATTAACTCTGTATTGGAATTGTGTTTATGTCCGGTGACTCCATCTGCTACGGTGGCCGATAATAAAGACTCGATGGCTCCCAGAATGGCGATGGTGAAAGCTGCCGGCAGAAGCTGATTGATGGTTTCGATATTAAACGCTAAGCCGTTGGGAGTCGGCAGGCTGGCATTGATCTCAAAACGGTCGCCGATGGTTTCCAGGCCGGTGATATTCAGGTGATGGCGTAACAGATAACTGATAACGGTCATGACAATGATGGCGATCAACGAACCCGGTATTTTTTTAGAAAACCGGGGAGTGACGATAATGAGCAGGATACTTCCGATTCCTACCCCTAGTGCAATCCAGTTCGTTGTGTCGAAACTGTGGAAATAAGCAATCCATTTGGAGATAAAATCGGCGGGCACTTTGTCCATGGTTAATCCGAACAGATCTTTGATCTGAGTCGTGAAAATGGTAAGTGCAATACCACTGGTAAATCCGACGACGATCGGATAAGGGATAAAGCGGATGATTGTGCCTAGTTTAAATACTCCCATCAAGACCAACATGATTCCGGCCATAACGGTAGCGATCGCCAGACCCTCGATACCGAATTGTTGAATAATACCATAAACGATAACGATAAAGGCCCCAGTCGGTCCTCCGATCTGTACGTTACTCCCTCCCAGGAAGGAAACGATAAATCCTGCGATTATGGCTGTGATCAGACCTTGTTCGGGACTTACCCCCGAAGCAATACCGAAAGCGATGGCTAATGGAAGAGCAACGATTCCGACAATAATTCCGGCCATCAGGTCGGTAAAGAATTTTTCTTTCGAATAATTTTTTAGGGTATCGAATAATACCGGTTGAAAATCAATCCGTTTCATGACTAGCACACTTTTTTTATAACAAGCTGCAAAATTATAAAATAAACTTTAAATAAAGAATGTCCGGCGCTAACAAAGTTGACTTTATGATGTAAAAGCCGTTTGATCGCCGGTCAAAGTGAATCATATCAGACGCTTCCCCGGTTGTTATGGCGAAATAAAGAAACCCTATCTTCTCTATATGAAGCGAATCGGCTTTCAGCGGGAAGATAGGGGAATGATTCCGATCGATGAAACGATAGAATCAGTTTGCGTCGATGTAGCTGATGGTGTGAATACGTTTACTGCTTACCTGGTGTTGGCCATCGTAAGTTGTAACGGTGATTTCCCGGATATAGCCTTCGTTGTCTGTCCGGTATTCGAAGACATGTTCGTCATTGTTGTACCCGTCTTTTTCTTTGCTCATCAGGTAAGCACTCCGTTTTCCGAAACAGCCGAAGGCTTTTATGCCTGATTCCTCGAATGCCAGGCAATCCAACCATGCCGTAGAATTATTCATAAATGATTTCACATTCCAGTTTTTCTTCTGCATCGGTCTTGCCCTGCGCGGACTCCCATTTGCTGTAGATTTGGACCACATATCCTTTAGAATCGGTTACATAGCGATAAGTAGTCGTGCCATTGTCTTTATTCCACCGGTCTCCCGAAGTAGTTACTTTTTTTATGAACCGGGCAGGAACATTACCGTTATAACCAAATAAAGTCAGATCTTCACCCGCCAGTTCTTCCGGGTAATATTGTAGTTTTATTACCGATGGTAATGGCCGGATTTCATCCAGATCGTAATATTCGAATTCCGAGGTGATGATATCGTTGGAAACATTGTCTTCCGGATAGTAATGCATGGTTTTCACCACTCCGTTTTGCCAGATATAAGTGGTGACAGTCGAATCGAGAACTTCGACGGTTGCTCCTGTATTTCCTTCCTGATCGACACTTCCCATCGTAATCGTATATCTTTCGATATATTTGGTCATATTGCCTTCTGAGTCGTAGTACCAGGTGTCACAATCGAAATTGTCGGTTTCCGCCCTTGCTTTGCCGATACGGCCTTCGGATAGCGAATAGGTTGTTGTTCCTGTCGTATAACTGTCATTGTAAGCTTGGGTTTTCTTGACGATCCGGTCTTCTGAGTAAGTCAGAGTCGTCACGTATTCTGTTTTTTTCTGACCGGAGATTTCTTTATACAGTGAGTATTCTTGTACACGTCCTTGTTCATCGTAGGTAAATACGATGTGATTCGGTTCGCCGTCGGTGGAAGTAATGATTTCAGAGATTTTACGTACTCCATCGGCCGGAGAATCTTCATCCGGCACCTCTCCGTTTTCAGTTTCTCCTTTTTGTTCGATGATGACCGTGATCGTCGTACCTCCGCAAATGATGTGGATCGTCGCTTTTCGGTCAGTACCGGTGTAATTGGTGGATAAGGCGAGTTTAATGGTGATTTCGCCTGCTTCGCCACTGGCTGGATCGAGACTTACCCATTTTTCTACGGTTTCCGTTGCTTTTGTTGCTGTGTAGTCGACTTCGGTATGCCAGGCTTCTGTCGCTTCGAACCGGATGGTTTTTTCTGTATCGTCGGCGTAAGCTGTCTGGTTTTGCTGATCTTTGTCGATGACAATAGAAGAGGGACCTCCGTTATCGTCATGGCAAGCTGCCATAAATAATGAGGCCAGCAGAAATAAATGGAATAAAATTTTTTTCATGATGTTTGAGCTACTATCTAACTCCGGGATAGTGATTCGTTAATATAAAGAAAGTGTGGAGTTATCGGTTTATTGTGCTGAAGGTTCTGGTAAACCTGTAAACAAATAAACAATACCCCACACTTGACAGTATTACGTGATTTGACGCAATAACGTGCAAGTGATGAGTGTTTTGTATTGCTTCTCCTTGTTTACTTTAAATTTACCAGATTTTCAGCACAGGATAAAAGCGAAACACTTTCATCGAAATATGTAAGTCCCCGAAGAGACCCTACAAAAATAATGAAAAGTTTGCTAAACAAACACTTCCGGGGTATTGTTTTTATCTGAATGCTCAAGTGCGCGCTTGGCTAAAGCCTGTTTTTCCCGGAATTGTGAGATAAGACAGGTATAACGGTTCGTATTGATGCGGCTACCTGCTTCAAAAATAAATAATTGACCGATGACCTCTTCCAATGAAGCAATCATTTGTTGTAAAACAAGACGGGAGGCTTTAGGGTGATCGAGCGCCTGATCGATTCTGAATGAAGCGTAGCGTCCTTGTTCGACGGTCGCTTCCAGTTTAGAGGTTGCATTTTCTATTCGTTTCCGGTACATTCGGCTAATGGCTGCCAGGGCTGTATTGTCGAGCCATACTTTTCCGCGACATACCGAAGCGGCTAATTCATAACGACTTTTTGAATTCATAACATTTTGGATTTTATAGTTAAACATTTTATTTTGAAAAACACAACATGTCAAAGAACTGTTCGGACATACTTTACCCTCTTTAGCGGATAATCCGAATTAAAATGTTGTTTTTCAAATGTTTAACATCCAAAGATGTTACGTTCGTCGTTTCATAACTCTTTTTTTGAATACACCCGATACAGGCAAAAAATCTCCCGGCACTCCTTCTGTGCTTAGTAGATCGGCTTTTTACGCATATAGATGTGATTTTCGTTGCAAATGTAAGTATTATTTTGGAATTTTGAAAACAGATCTTGCTTTTTATTTTCTTATCGGATAACTTGCTTTATAAGAACCTGCTCTTGCGGGGAGAATTTGAACGCTTTCTACTTTCTACTTTTTACTTTTTTTGTAATTTTGTAGCCTTAAATCAATGACTACAATTATATGAGCGGATTTTTTGGTTGCGTATCACGCAAAGAGTGCGTTGCCGATGTTTTCTACGGCACCGATTACCATTCACATCTGGGAACGAAGAAAGCCGGTATGGCTTTTTATAACGGAGAGGATTTTGTCCGGTCGATTCACAGTATAGAAAGTGCTTATTTCCGGAATAAGTTCGAGCCGGAATTGGGACGTTTCATTGGTTCTTACCTGGGGATCGGGGTGATCAGTGATATGGAGTCGCAGCCGATAACGGTAACTTCGCATTTGGGGCGTTTTGCCGTAGTGACGGTAGGGCGAATCGATAATCTGGAAGAGATATCCGCTCAGTTGTTGAAGGAAAAGATTCACTTTGCCGAAATGTCCGGGTCGGCCATCAACCCGACCGAAGTAGTCAGTATTCTGATCAACAAAGGAGAGACATTCAAGGAAGGTATAGAGAACGTTTACCGTATGGTCAAGGGGTCTTGTTCTTTTTTAATTCTGACAGACAGTTGTATTTATGCTGCCCGTGATAAGTTCGGCCGTACTCCCATCATTATCGGTAAGAATGAATTCGGTTATGTTGTGGCCAGTGAAAGCTCTTCGTTTACCAATTTAGGCTATAATATAGTCCGTGATCTGGGACCGCATGAAGCGATACGGGTTTCGAAAGACGGGATTACACCGATTATTGCTGCCGGTTGCAGAAAACAGATATGTTCTTTTTTGTGGGTTTATTATGGCTATCCTTCTGCTTATTACGAAGGGATCAACGTCGAAGATGCCCGTTACCGTTGTGGGGCTGCTATGGCGAAACGTGATGAATTGACTCCTGATTTTGCTGCCGGAATTCCGGACTCGGGTGTGGGACATGCTATCGGATATTCCAACGAGAAGGGGATTCCTTATAAAAGACCTTTTGTGAAATATACACCGACCTGGCCGCGGAGTTTTATGCCGCAAAATCAAAATATGCGTGATTTGGTCGCTAAGATGAAGTTGTTACCGAACGAGGCGTTTACGCGGGATGCCCGGATCGTTTTTTTGGACGATTCTATCGTACGGGGTACCCAGTTGAAAGACAATGTCGTGAAATTGCGTGAATGCGGAGTGAAAGAGGTACATATCCGGATCGCCTGTCCTCCTTTGATCTACCCCTGTTGTTTTCTTAATTTCTCCACTTCCCGTTCGACCTTTGACTTATTTGCCCGCCGTGTCATCCGCGACCTGGAAGGAACTTCCGAACTGACGGACGAAATACTGAAACCTTACTCGGATCCGGATTCAGAGAAATATAAGGAGATGGTGAGGGTGATGTGCCAGCATCTCCAGTTGGATTCTCTGCAATTCCAGCGCTTGGACGATCTCGTGAAAGCGATCGGTTTACCTAAAGAACAGCTCTGTACACATTGCTGGGATAATTCCAGTTATATGGAATAAACTCGTCGTGGAGACGAAAGTTTTTATTATTTGAATAGATATCTATTTTATTTAATCTGTCTACTGAACCCCGAAAGTTTTTCATTTAACTTTCGGGGAAGTTTTTTTTCCTAAATTTTTCGTGATTTTCAGGGTATATTTTTTTTGTTTTCTTATTTTCAATATTTTTGTTTAGGTTAATTTAAGGTAAGATGCTAGAAAAACAGGCTGAGGATTTTCGGAAAATGCGTTCCGGTGACATGAAGGCTTTCGAACGTTTGTTTGTGAGTCTGTATCCGGGATTGTGTAATATTGCCAACCATTACCTTAATAATGAAATGTTGAGTAAGGATGTTGCTCAGGATGCTTTTATCAAATGGTGGAATAAACGGGAAGATTTCAGAGATTTTGCAGCTGTGAAATCTTTTTTATATATTACTATCAGAAATCAGTGCCTGAACTATATCCGGGACCATCGGAAAGAGGTGGATCTGGCCGGGAGGTTTTCGGAAGAAACAGATGCCGATTTCGATTTGATGGTGATTGAAGAGGAAGCTATTGAAGCGCTTTATTCGGCTATCGATCGTCTTCCGGCACAATCTGCCCGGATTATGCGTTTGGTTGTAAAAGGAGATAAAAATCAAGAGATCGCCGATCAGTTAGGAATTTCGGTCAATTCTGTAAAAACCCTGAAATACAATGCTTTGAATATCCTTCGGAAAGAATTGACAGGATCGTTATTGTTATTACTTGCCTGGTTTGAGGTACAAGGATAAACCATTTTTTTTCAAAAAAAATTATTTTTCATTCATCTTTTTTATCAGCTGTGTGTTTTATATACAAATTTGATAAGCGATGAAAGATTTGTCTGCGTATTATGAGATAGCACGCTTGATTACGGCTGAATTGTCAGAAACAATTACGCCGGAGGAAAAGGAGAGACTTAATGTGTGGTTGGCGGAGGATGAACGCCACTATATGAGATATTGCCGGATACGTGAGCGTTTGAAAAGAGGTGAGGGAGAGAATGTATTCCGGAATCCGGAACGTGTCCGGGAGGATATGGAAAAACTGAAAAAGAAATTGTCCGGAAATAAACGGCGTTTCCTTTTGTCCGGAAATTATTTTTGGCGGTATGCCGCTGTTGCGGTTTTTACGATCGGGATCGCTATAGGACTGATCGAAAGGCCGTGGGAAGATCGGAGTAGTGAAATATCGCCGATGGCGCAACAGCCGGCTGTCCTGCCTGGATCGTATAAGGCCGTGTTGACATTGGCTAGTGGCGAACAGGTGAACCTGGAGGAATGGGGCAGGGATTCGCTTTGGAAAGATGGGACATTGATCCGAAAGAGAAAAGGGGAACTGACATATGAACAAAAGGCCGGGGATATGCAGCAGGAGGAAATGCTTTTCAATACGATTACTATTCCGCGGAGTGGAGAATATAAGCTGGTATTATCCGATGGTACGAAAGTGTGGTTGAATTCGGCTTCGAAATTGAAATATCCGGTAGCATTTACAGGCGGACAACGAAAGGTTTTTCTGGAGGGAGAAGCTTATTTTGAAGTAGCTGCCGATACAGTACATCCTTTTCTGGTGGAGACATCGGGAATGAGCGTGACCGTATTGGGAACCGGATTTAATGTGATGGCTTATCCGGAGGAGATGGAGGCGGCAGTAACTTTAGTGCATGGAAAGGTCGGGGTGCAGACGGACCATCGGCAACAGATCTTACAACCTGATGAACAATATGTTTATCAGACGACTACCCGGCGGGGAACAGTTAGAAAGGTAGATGTGTCGCAGTATGTCGACTGGAAAGATGGCATCCTGAATTTTGATTCGATGCCTTTGGAAGAACTCACTCGCAGGCTGGGCCGTTGGTACGATGTGGATTTCTTTTTTGTTGCTGAAGAACTGAAAACTTTGAAATATTCCGGTGCTTTTAAGAAATATAATGATATACGTTATGTTTTGAATATTATAGAAGAGATTACGAATGTTCAATTTGTTTTGAACGAGAGGACTATTGTAGTAAATAGAAAATAAAAAATCGGTGCGTGTTGGAAGCGCGCACCGACAAATCTTCCCCTTGGGGAAATAAATTTAATAATTAATTTACAAATTTATGAAAAAAAGTGCGAATTGGTGGCTTGCTCTGCCAAAAAACAAGCCGCGTAAATTATTTTGGGTGATGAAATTACCCTTTTTGATGTGTGTCTTTTTTGCGACTTCAGTCTCGGCAGAGGTTTGGTCACAGCAACGGTTGACTATGCGGTTGGGTGAAACCGGACTAAAAGAGGTATTTAAAGAAATCCAGCGTCAGACAAATAAGGCGGTCGTGTATAATGACGATCAGTTGACTTTGAGTAAGAAAGTAAAAGCAAATTTTACCGATGTAGAACTGGAAGAGATATTGAAACAAGTGTTGCAAGGCCAGGGGATGTCGTATAAATTCATGGACGATTATATTATACTGGTAAAACAGCCAGCAACACCGCAGCATGTCGAAGAAGTAACGGTAAAAGGCAAGGTGACTGATAAGGAAGGGATGCCTTTACCGGGAGTAACTATCGTATTGAAAGGCACGACGATAGGTACCGCCTCCGATGTCGATGGGAATTTTTCCTTAAATATTCCGAAAGCGGGAATGGTGTTACAATTTTCTTATGTCGGAATGAAAAATAAAGAATTAACTGTTCAGGGGAACGGGGAGTTCAATATAGTTATGGAATATGATCAAAGCGATCTGGATGAGGTGGTGGTGATCGGTTACGGTACGGCTACGAAAAAAGATTTGACCGGAGCAGTAGCCCGTTTTGACTCTAAAATTATCGAGGAGTCTACTGCAACGAATATTGCCCATATGATGCAGGGACAGGTGGCCGGTTTGAGTATCCTGAATGGCGACGGTTCGCCGGGTAGCGCTGCCCGGCTGGAAATTCGGGGTGTACCTTCCCTGACAGGAGCTTTGGCTCCGTTGATTGTCGTGGACAATGTGCCTATGCCTTCGGATTTCGATATTAATGAATTGAATCCCGATGATGTACAGAGTATCGATATTTTGAAGGGGGCTTCTTCAGCAGCGATATATGGGTCCCGGGGAGCTGCCGGAGTCATTATGATTACGATGAAAGCCGGACAAAGAAATCAGAAACCGATTATTAATTATAGTTATGATTACAGTGCTACCCGTCTGGTATCGGATGTAAATACGCTGAATGCTGACGAGTACAAGATGTTGTTTTTGGAGGCGATCACAAATTCCGCTAAAGCCGATGGGTTTGAGGATGTAAATCTGTATCCGATGTATCAGAAGGTCACGGCTCCCGGATATTTCGGTGAAGAAGATACTCCCTGGATGAAACATATCATGCGTAATGGCTCTACTCAGCAACATCGGCTCTCCATCCGGGGTGGAAGCCAGGATTTCGGATATTATGCTTCTTTTGGATATGCTAACGAAGAAGGAATGGTAAAAGCTACTGATTTTCAGAGATATACTTATACATTGGGTTTTGATGCCGATATCAATAAATGGATAAAAGCGAATGCAAAATTCTCCGGTACTACTTCTGACCGGCATGTGAACGGCGCTTCTTTGTCAACAGCAGCTGCAGCACGACCGGATATACCGGCTTATAATGAAGATGGGTCCTTGTATTTGCATCCTTATATTTCCGGAGGGAAGGTGTATTATGTTAAGAATCCGATTATTGAGATGACGGAAAATACGACGACTTATAGTCAGGATAATTTCAGATTGACGGGGAACCTTGAATTTCAGATTCTGCCGGAATTGAAACTTTTGACCCAGTATACGTATCAACGCCGGAAAGGAGAAGAGAGTTCTTATGCTTCCAGTAATACCCAAGAGGGTAGTGGTTATTGGGGAGATCAGAAAGGTGTTGGACGCTGGGCATATTCTGCCGGGCAAACCATGGAGTTCGAAGGCCGGTTGACTTACAACAAGACTTTTAATGAGAAACACAGCCTGAACGCTTTAGGGGCCATCGTATATAATAAGGACCGGCAGAATAATACCTATTTTAAGTTACGGGATTTCCCGGACGATGAGGTACAGAATGGAATCTGGCAAGGCAGTGATTTGGTGGATTATGGAGGGAAAGGTGGTTCAGCTGTCGGTTCGGTGATGTTTTCTTATATTGCCCGTGCCGAGTATAAGTTTATGAACCGTTACTTGTTGACAGGTACTTTCCGTGCCGATGGTTCTTCCCGGTTTGCCCCTAAATATCGTTGGGGTAAATTCCCGTCAGTGGCTGCGGCCTGGATTGTGTCGGAAGAAGATTTTCTGCGGGAATCGAATATTTTCACTTTCCTGAAACTGAGAGGAGGATGGGGTAAAACCGGAAATGCTTATGTCGGTGAGTATGGCTGGAGAACACTTTATGAAAATGCGGACTATGAGAATCAGCCTGCCACCCGGCCTTCACAAATCGGGAATGACCGTTTGAAATGGGAAGCTACCGAACAGGTCGATCTGGCACTTGATTTTGGATTCTTACCCAACCAGCGGATTTCCGGAACTTTAGGTTTTTATAAAAAGAAAACGGATGGTTTGTTGTATGCTTATACTATGGCGTTGAGTACAGGCCTGGAGACTACACAGATTAATTTTGCCAATATCGAGAATAAAGGTATCGAATTTGAAATAAAAGCTAATATTATTGATAATAAGGATTGGAATTGGTTCGTTGGCTTTAATATCGGGAAGAATAAAAATAAAATTACGGATATCGATGCCGAATATGTTTCTTATCCTGGGAGCAGTTATCTGGGAAATACAGTGATTCAGGAAGGCAAGAGCTTGGGTTTGATCTACGGGTATAAGACAGATGGTATTTTTCAGACACAGGAGGAAGTGAACCGTTATGAGGCTTTGAATCCGGATCAACCTTACCAGGAGGCTTACGGACGGAAAACGATGCCCGGCGATTTGAAATATGTAGATTTGTCTGGAGATGGGTATGTAAATAAAGTCTCCGGTTCCACTGAAGATAAAACGGTGATCGGTTGTTCCCGGCCCGATTTTGAGGGAGGATTTGCTACCCGTTTGTCCTGGAAAGGATTGAAATTAAGTGTTCAGGGAACATTTAGCCATGGTGCGCAGAAAATCTGGATGGGAGAAGCCAATATGTTCAATATGGCGGAGAATCAAAATACACAGAGCACAGCGTTGAAAAGGTGGACACCCGAGAATCCTTCGAATAAATATCCGAGCATCAGGTATAATTTTTATTATAATGACTTTGGAGATAATGCGGTATACGATGCTTCTTATGTGAAAATACAGAATATAAATCTTGAATACAGCCTGCCGCGGCACTGGGTGGATAAAACCAGGATTTTCGGTAATGTCAGCATATTTGCCTCTGCAAATAATGTGTATACCTTTACTTCTTATCCGGGTCCTTCTCCGGAGTCTTTCAGTACGGATGCGATCGAAGGCGCTTCTGTCGATAACGATATGTATCCGACAACGCGAACATTTAATTTCGGAGTAAAAGTAACTATTAAATAAGCATGATTATGAATAAGATATATAGCAGTTTGTCGTTGATACTTTTGCTGCTGACGTTAGGAAGTTGTGACAGTATGTTCGATAATGAAATTCCGCCTCATGATTTGGTGGGAGATAATGCGATTACCAATGAATCTTCGGCAAAGGTCGCTTTGAATGGGGTATACTCCTACCTGGAGGGATGGGGAACATGGAGTGCCTATTACATTTGTGATAATGAATTCCGTACAGGATTGTTAGATCCTACAGCTTTTTATCGTTCAAAAACGGAAGGGGAACAATTACCCCGTTTGCAGGTATTGGATGATAATTCTGATGCGGAAAATCCCTGGAAGAGTGGTTATAAGATTGTGAATTCGGCCAATAATTTCATCTATTATACCGATCGTTTACCGGAAAGTGCTTTCGGGCCGAACCGTAAGACGGAAATGTTGGCCGAAGCCCGTTTCCTGAGGGGCTTTGCGCATGCTTTTTTGTTACGGAAATACGGATATTTCTGGGATCTCGACAGCCGGTTAGGGACGATTATACGCCTGGAACCTTCTTCGCTTTCCAACAACAATCAGGCAAGAGCTACAGTCAAAGAATCTTATGAAAAGATTTTTGAAGATTTGGACTATGCCATAAAATATGCTCCGGCATTTTATTCCAGGTACCGTGTGTGTGCTACTTTCGCGAAAGCTTTTAAAGCCGACTTACTGATGAACCGGGGGGCTGATGGCGATTATAGCGAAGCCATCCGTTTGGCAAATGAAGTGATCGGTAGTGCGGAGTTTGGAATGGAGGATACTTATGCTGATATTTTTCAGCATGGATATGACTCGAAAGAGTTATTGTTTACCCGTTTCATGAAGAATCCTCCTGCGATGGATGATAATGTGGGGAGTTTGTTTAAAATGTTCGGTGGCGGGACTTATCAACCGTCGAGTGCGTATCTTGCGGTTTTTCCGGAAGAGGATCCCCGGTATGAAGTGACTTTCGATTCTCTGGAATTTACTAATCTGAACGGGGAAAAATATAAAAGACAAATCTGGAAGAAGCATTATGTATCCACCGGCGACTGTCCGATGTATTATATGCGTGTAGCTCAGATGTACCTGATCAAGGCGGAAGCGATGTTACGGACCGACAGTCCTGTGAAAGACGTGGTGGATGTCCTGAATATTGTCCGTAACCGGGCAGGAGCTACGCCGTTGAAAGCATCGGATTATCCGGACCGGGAAAGTCTGATGAATGAAATCTTCAATGAAAATCTCCGGGAAATCGGTATGGAGAATGGAGCCTTGTACTATCTTGCCGTGCGGATGAGAGTCGGAGGCAAACGGCTGTTGAAAACCTGGAACGATAATTATGAAAAAGACGATCAGCTTTGTTTCCCGATACCGCGTGCTGAGTTTGAGCATAATACCAGTGTAGAACAAAAACCACTTTAATCGATTAAAGTATAGAATTATGAAAAAGATATATTTATTATTGTTACCGGTTTTGTTTTTATGGGGAAGCTGTTCTATGGATGATGTATTGGAATCCAATGGGGAGCTGAACCTTACCGTCATAGAAACCAATAATCCTATTAAAGCCGAACCGGGAGAAACAGTTGTATTTCAGTTTGTCGCTTCAACCAGTAAAGGAGAATTGAGCCGGATCGAGATTACCTCGGAAGATGGAATCCGGCCTATCGTGGAAGACGTTACTTTTGCTATGGTGGATGAAGATAAAGCATTATCCTTGGATAGTGAAGGCTATTTTTCCCGGGAGATATCTACCGTATTGGTGAAATATCCGTTGATTATGCCGGATGACGAATCGCTGCGTGGTAAAAGTCTGGGCATAAAACTGAAAGTTACCCGGAATGACGGAACCACAAAAGTGTTGGATCAAAAATTTGAGATGATCAGGTACATCAATAACCGCCATGGCATAACAATGACTGGAAAGAACGTGGCATGGCTGTATAATCCGACAGAAGATGTGGTTTATGATATGGCCGATTATAAAGCTCATTTGAGTGAGATCGATGTCATATTGTATGTTGACAACGATTCTAAATATTATTGTTTGAATCCGGCAGCATCAGAGACAGAAGATATTATGCACGGGCTGGGATATACCGATTATAAAGCTTCTGAAATGAATACAACGAAGTTTATGGGAGGAATAACTTTGAACTTTATGTTGATAACGGAAAAAGAATTATCCGGGCTGGTGATATCGGACGGAGTAGATAAGTTGACTATGGCGAATAATGCTACGTGTGGATTTGTGACAGAAAGTGGCCGTAAAGGTTTTGCCAAACATTTGTATAAAAACCCGAGTCGTGTATTCCTAACGAAAATACAGATCGGCAATAATGAATGACAAGCATGTTATGAAACCCTCATGTACATTTGTACACCAGAGAAAATGACGCTGGAATGAGGGTTTCATACAACCACTTTCAGACTATTCGTATATTTTTCTTCCTTTTTTAATTCTTTTTCTACCTCGATAGGTGTAATATTGACTATTTTTGAGCAGAATAAATTGGCATTTAATATTATAATTTATGAAAAAACTGTTATTGTGTTTAGGCTTATGCCTTTCTGTGACAACGTTTGCTCAAAAGAAGGAATGGCTCGATCCGGAGTTGAATGCGATCAACCGTGCACCGGCAAGGGCGGATTATTTTGCTTATCCTTCCAGGGAAATGGCTGAGCAAGGAGTAAGAGAAGAATCATCCAATTTTCTATCGTTGAACGGGATGTGGAAGTTTAACTGGGTAAAGGATCAAACCGAACGGCCTGTAAACTTTTATCGGTTGGATTTCGAGGATCAATATTGGGTGGACTTTCCGGTGCCCGGAATCTGGGAAATGAATGGATACGGAGATCCCTTATACCGTAATTCGGGTTATGCCTGGTCGAATCAGTTTACACCTGATCCTCCGAAAATAGAAACGGTGAATAATCATGTGGGCTCTTATCGAAAAACCGTTGAAATTCCTGCTTCATGGAAAGGACAGCAGGTGTTTCTGCATGTAGGCTCTGCCACTTCGAACTTATATGTATGGGTGAATGGAAAATTTGTCGGTTATAGCGAAGATAGTAAGCTGGCAGCCGAATTCGATATAACCGGTTATGTACGGCCGGGAAAGAACCTGATCGCGATGCAGGTATATCGTTGGTGTGACGGGAGTTATCTTGAAGATCAGGACTTTTGGCGTTTATCCGGAATTGCCCGGGGAGCTTGGTTGTATGCCCGGAATCCGTTACATCTGAAGGATATTTTTATCACTCCCGATTTGGATGAGGCGTATCGTGACGGGTCTTTGAATGTCGTGGCCCAAGTGTCCCGGAACAGCGGGACAGTGGAACTCGAATTGAAAGATAAAGCAGGAAATATCGTAGAAAAAACGAGTGTCAAGCCCGATGGAAAAGGAATTGTGCGTACTGAAATGGCAGTGAAAAATCCGGCAAAATGGAGTGCTGAAGAGCCTAATCTGTATACTTTGTTGCTGACTTTAAAAAATAATGCCGGAAAAGTGCTGGAAGTTGTTCCGCAACGGGTCGGATTCCGGAAAATCGAACTGAAGAAAGAATTGGGGCAGGTATGGGTCAATGGGCAGCCGGTCTTGTTTAAAGGAGCCGACCGCCATGAATTGGATCCTTTGACCGGATATCAGGTATCCCGGGAGAGAATGATCGAGGATATACGGGTGATGAAGGAGAATAATCTGAATGCCGTGCGGACGTGTCATTATCCGGACGATCCCGAATGGTATAACCTTTGTGACGAATATGGGTTGTATGTCGTGTGTGAAGCCAATATCGAATCTCATGGAATGGGGTATGGCGAACGGACACTGGCCAAGGAACCGGCTTATGCCAAGGCTCACCTCGAAAGAAATCAGCGGATGGTGGAGACTTTTAAAAATCATCCTTCGATTATTTTCTGGTCGTTGGGAAATGAAGCCGGTGACGGACCGAACTTTGTGGCTTGTTACGACTGGATCAAACAGAGAGATGGCAGCCGTCCTGTACAATATGAACAGGCAGGACGCAGAGCCCATACGGATATTGTTTGCCCGATGTATGCCGACCTGAATTGGATGGAAAATTTCGCTAAGAGTGGGGATTCACGACCACTGATTCAGTGTGAATATGCGCATGCCATGGGAAATTCTTTGGGCGGTTTTAAAGAATATTGGGATTTGATCCGGAAATACCCGAATTTGCAGGGCGGTTTTATCTGGGATTTTGTAGATCAGGGACTTCGGAAGTATACGGCAGACGGCGCAATGATTTATGCTTACGGGGGAGATTACAACCGCTACGATGCTTCGGATAAGAATTTTAACTGCAACGGTTTGATCAGTCCGGACCGGGTGCCGAATCCCCATATGTATGAAGTGCGGAAGATGTATCAGTCGATATGGACTACGCCGGCAGCTCTTAGGAAAGGAATCGTAGACGTGTACAACGAGTATTTTTTTACCGATCTTTCGGATTATTACCTGGAGTGGCAATTGTTACAGAATGGAGAGCCGGTGAGACAGGGTGTTGTGATGGATTTGCAGATCGCCCCGCAACAAACACAACCGGTCGTATTGGGGTATAAAGAAACGGATCTTCCTGCTGAAGGTGAAATTCTGCTGAATGTGACCTATCGCCTGAAACAAGCCCGGCAATTACTTCCGGCAGGTTATGCGGTTGCGGAAGAACAATTGGAGATTACCCCTTATCCTTTGTTTCAGGTTGAATTGGCCGAAACCGGGCAAAAGGCTTCTCTGTATGAAGATTTGGTACATGCTGTCGTGAGTGCCGGAGAAGTACAGGTAACTTTTGGAAAATGGTCCGGCTGGATAGAGGGGATCAGTCTGAATGGGTATGAGATGATCGAATATGGATATGCTTTACGGCCCAATTTCTGGCGGGCTCCGACAGATAATGATTTCGGGGCGAATCTTCACCGCCGCTTTGTGGATTGGAAGAATCCCGGATTGAAATTGAAGAGCTTTGAGGCAGAGGAACAAGGCAATCGGGTTCAGGTGGTGACAACTTATGAATTACCCCGATTGGCAGCTGTATTGACCATGACTTATCTTATCGGTGGAAACGGGGAGATTCGGATCAGTGAACAGCTTGCTGTCGACAAGGAGAAGAAAGATATGCCCCACCTGTTCCGTTTCGGTATGCAACTGGTGATGCCGGGCAGATTCGACCGGATCGATTATTATGGCCGGGGACCTGTTGAGAATTATGACGACCGGAATGAGAGTCAGCGTCTGGGCCGTTACCGTCAGTTGGTGAAAGATCAGTATTATCCTTATATCCGTCCGCAGGAATCCGGTACGAAATCGGATATCCGTTGGTGGAAACTGACCGATATCGATGGGCGTGGTTTGGCTATTCGTTCGGATGTTCCTTTCTCAGCCTCTGCTTTGAATTATTTGCCGGAAGACCTGGATGACGGTTGGGACAAAGATCAGCGGCATTCCGGAGAATTGAAACCACGTGGATTGACCACCTTGTCTTTTGACCTGAAACAAATGGGATTGGGATGTATCAATAGCTGGGGTGCCTGGCCGTTACAACCTTATCTGTTGCCTTATCAGGACTATACTTTCCAGGTGGTGATTACGCCGATTCGGAAATACTGAACTCAAAAATAGGATTTTGTTGTTTAGGAACTTTCAGTTTGCCCGACTGTCGGGCAAACTGAAAGTTCTGTTAAAAGAATCCTTAAGCCTTGATTCGAATTTAGGCAGTGATATACATATTACAGGTATAAATCTGCGATTTTATTCCGGATACCTAAGGTTATTTTCCTTTTACTTCCGGTTTTCTTTGACGACGACGATGAAGACTGCTATAATAATGAGTAGCATGCCTAAAATACCGCTTATCGTGGAGGTTTCATGGAAAACAACTATACCGATAAAAACAGCGGTCAACGGTTCCATCGCTCCGAAGATCGAAGTTAATGTGGGACCGATATGCTTGATTGCTTTGACTAAGGCCATATTGGAAATAGCGGTTGCCGGTAAAGCCAGGCCTAGAATATAAAGCCATACCTTTCCTTGGGTTTCTAACCGGATGCCTTCTGTAAGGCACCCGCCGATAATGAAAAACAATGCCCCTAATCCCATGACATAACAAGTGAGTACGGTGGAGTTGATCGCTACAGCCCGTGTTTTCCGGACTCCGATGATATAACCTCCGTAAGAGAAAATAGAGATGCAGGCGCAAATAATACCTACCGTCACGTTGGCGTTATAACCTGCTATATTGCCTGAAGATAAGAGGATTGCTCCGAGAATGGATAGGAGTACTGCCGAAATGACCCAGCCGGATTTTTTCTCATGGTAGAAAAAAATCATGGCCAGCGCTACAGCTAAAGGATACATAAAATGAATTGTCGAAGCTACACCGCTGGCAATATTCTGATAGGCGATCACCAGGCTGAATGAGGTCGTTGCCCGAAACAGGCTTAACAAAAAGACGACCCCGAAATCCTTTTTACTTAACCGGAAATTACACCCGGCCAATAGACCGAATCCGATCAGGCAAAGGGAAGCGATCCCCCAACGGTAGGTCAATACTTCAAAAGATGAATAGCCGAAGCTTAGTAGGGTCAGCGTAAAAAAGGGGCCAGTCCGAAAGTCGAAGAGGAGACGATAGCATATAGGATACCTTTAATTCTGTTCATGAACGTATGAATTTTTCAGTTGCGCAAAGATAAGGCTTTGAGTGAAAATCAGAAAAGGGTGAGATCGGTTTTCAGACTTTTCATTTCCCGTTCTTTGATGGTATCATCGGTACTGAATTATCCGGTTAGTTAGGGGAACGAGGATCGTGGCACCGGATATGGTTTAAAAGTTTTTGCATTGCCTGTGCGGCATAATGCCGATCCCTCCCTGGGAGGGATCGGTGGATTAATATTTGTTTTCACTTTCTTCTAATTCCTGCTTGTCGATGGCTTTCCGGGTCATCGTCCGCCAGGCATACCAGATATAGGCGATTACTACAGGTATGATAATAGATACGTAGGACATCGCTTTCAGGGTATATAAGGACGAAGAAGCGTTGTAAATAGTCAGTGAGGAATCAGGATCGACATATGAGGGATAAAAGGCGGTTTGGTTGAAACCTGCCAGAATCAGCAGAGCGATAACGGTCAATACCGTTCCGGATCCTGCAAACCAGATTCCTTTCGTCCATCGGGGAAATATCCAGTTTCGGATAATGCCGTAGAGTACTCCCGCTACTCCGATCATGAATATCAAGGCATTCAGCGGCATTTCTATCAGGTTATAAAAATATTTATAGGGTACTAATGCAATGTTTCCTTCCGGGGTGATTGCATACCCTTCACCGGCAAAAATAAAACCGATAAACAACAGGAAAAAGAGAACGAACGGTACGGCATTGAATTTCACTTGCCGGTGGCTGCGTATGCGGATGTTCGGATCATCGATAGTAAGAATAAAATAAAGGGCTGCTAATGTCCGTGCCAGGAAGAAAACGGCTAGAGCCAGGAAATAGTTGGTGATGACGAACAAGGCATCCAGACCGCGCCAGGGTGTCATCCATTCGACATCATGCATTACACCCAGACGGAAAGGGGAACCTGTAAAGAAAGTAGCTACAGCGGCTCCCAACAAAAGAGGCGCAGCGAATCCGTTGATCATCAGGAATACTTCGTAAGTCCGACTGCCCAGAAAATTGTTTTTTTTATTCCGGTATTCATAAGATACCGCTTGCAAGACAAAACAAAAGAGGATCAGCATCCAGACGACATAGGCTCCTCCGAAACTGGTTGAGTAGAATAGGGGAAAACTGGCGAAGAAAGCTCCGCCGAATACCACTAATGTGGTAAACGTATATTCCCATTTATGTCCCAGGGTATTGACGATCAAATCCCGTTCATCTTTATTTTTTCCTATGGTATAAAGAAGACTTTGTCCTCCTTGTACAAACAATAAGAATACCAGTAAACCTCCTAATATACAGATCAAGATCCACCAGTAATGTTGTAATATATTTAAATCCATAATCCATTATTATTTATCGTTTGTGAGGACTATAACTTTTCAGGCCGTTATGGTTTCCTCATTTTTCATTTTTTACTCTTTTACCCCTTTCCTGATCTGGGTGAACATGATTCCGATCTCGGCAATCAATAATAAGGTGAACAGAATGGCGAACATCCAGAAGGTGGTGACAACCCAACCCGAAGCGATGCGGGTGATGGCCACATTCGTAGGCATCAGGTTTTGTACCACCCAAGGTTGACGTCCTACTTCAGCTACGATCCATCCGCATTGCGAAGCGATATATGCCAACGGAACACACGCGATAGCCAGATAGGGGATGAACTTGAATTTTTCGAATTTTCTTTTCTTGGCATACCACCAGGAGCAGATAAACAACAAAACGAATAGCATGCCCAGACCTACCATCAGCCGGAAACTATAGAATACCAGAGGAACAGGAGGGATCGTGTCGTAAGGCGAATTGAGATAGCCGTAACCGAAATCCTGGAAGTTGGCCCGTAGTGTCTGTAAAGATTGGCTAGCCAGCGCATCGTCTTTGTCTTTAACAGCTTGTTTGTACGTTTTCAGTGCATCTATCGCCAGACGGCCGTTGGCCATGCGTTGCTCTATAGAAGGATATACTTTTCCGTCTTCGGAGGTGTAGCCGTCCATGATATTTTGGATACCGGGCACATAGGCATCGAAGTCATGATACCCCAGGAAGGATAAAAGTTTAGGAATGGTAATACCGTATTTTACCGTTTTCATACGTTCGGACGGTAATTGAGGATCGGTGCAAGTCAAGCCGATCAAGGTAAACGGGGCTCCTTTCCCTCCTTCGTTGAGTCCCTCCATAGCAGCTAGTTTCATCGGTTGGGTACGGGTAACATCCTGGGCACTGATGTCGCCCGTGAAGATCGTAGCGATGATACTCAGGAAGCCGAAAACGGAGGCCAGCAGGATACTCTTCCGGGCAAATTCGAAATGTCTTTTTTTCAGAATAAACCAGGCGCTTACTCCAACGACAAAACAAGCCGAAAGCGTATAAGCCGAGGTGACGGTATGGAAGAATTTACTCATGGCTGTCGGTGAGAGTAGTACCGCCCAGAAATCCGACATTTCGTTGCGGGCTGTCATCGGGTTGAATTCCATGCCTACCGGGTTTTGCATCCACGCATTCGCTACCAGGATCCACAAAGCGGAAATGTTGGAACCGATGAATACCATCCAGGTGGAAACCAGATGAAAACGACGGCTTACCCTGTTCCAGCCGAAGAACATGACGGCGAAGAAAGTGGCTTCGAGAAAGAAAGCGAACAAACCTTCGATGGCCAGAGGAGCTCCGAAAATATCCCCGACAAACCAGGAATAATTCGACCAGTTGGAACCGAATTGGAATTCCAATATCAGTCCCGTAGCTATACCGATGGCGAAGTTGATTGCAAAAAGCTTCATCCAGAATTTGGTGGCATTCAACCACTCGGCCTTACCGGTCCTGACCCACATGGTTTCCATAATAGCCAGTAGAAAGGATAACCCCAGAGTGAGAGGTACGAACATGTAATGGTAAATGGCGGTCATCGCAAATTGCCAGCGTGACCATTCGACCAAAGTTGTAGTGGTTAATTCTGATATCATAAGCTAAGGTTTGGTAATTAATTCGTTGAGTACATGATTACTTTTTTCCTGTTCCGTCGTATAGGTCGTATTGAGATAATTCGGCATGAGCAGGAATTTAAATACCACAAACAGGACCAATAGTTTGGCCACAACTATTGCGATCAATATTTTTCCCCATTTGGGTAAATGGCTGAAACCATCATAATAGATATGCCAAAGGCGTATGAACATGTTTTTAAACGGTTTGTTTCGATCTAAAATTAACGTATTAAAGATATAAAGGTTTTTAAAAATAACCTGATCTTCTTCGCTCTTTTTCTGAATCTTTAAAAAAAATCGGTTTAGAGGGGGCAGAGGCTTATAAAGTTTATCGTGTTCAAGGAGTTTTTGGGTGTTTAAAGTTGGTGGATCCGTGGAGATATCTTTCTGGCGGAACTTCCGGTTCCTGTCAGTCACCTTGGAGGACTGCCGTTTATATGCGTTTACTTTTTACTTTTATTACCGTATATGGAATACAGACAGGATAAACCCCTTCATTTCCGGTTTTGATCGATCTTTTTAAAAATTGAGGTATTTAAGAAAATAATCAAAGGTTTTTATTTATTTTTGGAAAATTAAGAGAGGAGAAAAGCAATTGAAAAAAGGGAGCGGAATGAATTCAGTCACCAAATATGTGTTAGGAATTGTCGCATTAGCTGGGGCAATTTTCTTTTCCTGGTATTTTTTTTCTGTCATCGTTTATATTTTAGTGGCAGCTGTCATTTCTTTTATCGGCAGGCCGATTATCGATTTATTAGGCCGGGTGAAGATCCGGGGCTATCGTTTGCCTGATGGTTTGAAAGCCGGAATCACGGTGATTTGCCTTTGGGGATTATTTATTCTTTTTTTTAGTACCATTATCCCGCTCGCTATCCGTGAATTTCAGTCGTTGGGTAATGTAAGTGTGTCTAATATCGTTTCCGAATTGGAAAGCCCGATCGAGGATGCCGGACATTTTATGAAGCATTACGGTTTGATGGATGAGGATCAGGATGTGGATGCTTATGTGACGGATTTATTGAGTAAAGTGTTTAATGTCGGTCAGCTGAAAACCTGGTTCGGGACGGTAGCCGGAACGATGACGGATATTTTTGTCGCTCTCTTTTCCATTACGTTTATTTTATTTTTCTTTCTGAAGGATAGCCGCTTGTTTTCAGGGATGGTGATGGCGGTGCTTCCTTCCCGCTTCGAAGAACAGGCCCGGAATGCTTTGGATTCCATACAAAAATTACTGGTCCGTTATTTTGTCGGATTATTGCTCGAAGTTTTGGGGGTTATGGCTTTGAATACGATCGGACTGACGATTGTCGGTTTGGGCTTTAGTAATGCGGTTGTCATCGGTTTGGTGACCGGAGTTTTGAATGTGATACCGTATATCGGGCCTATGATCGGGGTATTTTTCGGATTGGCTGTGGGAGTCGTGTTGAATTTGGGGCTGGATTTTTACGATCAGATGCTGCCGCTGTTGATCTATATGACTATAGCGATGTTGTTGACTCAATTGATCGATAATGTTGTTTTTCAGCCTTTTATTTATGGGAGTAGTGTACACGCCCATCCTTTGGAAATATTTTTGGTGATTTTGATGGCCGGTAGTATGGCCGGTATTTTGGGAATGATTCTGGCGATTCCGTCCTATACGGTTCTGCGGGTTGTGTTGAAGGAATTTTTTAATAAGTATAAGCTGGTGAAGAAGTTGACGCAGAGCTTGAATGAATAGCTTGTGCAGGTAAATAAAACAGATCATGAAGAAAATACTGTTCTTCGGTTTATTTTTATGCTTGGGTATGACCCTCAAAGCACAATATGGAGGCGAAATGACGATCGGAGCCCGGTTGAATTACACCGGAGGCGGGAAATTAGTGACCTATGACGGGAAGATTGTCAATCTGGGATATACCATCAAAGGCATTGTTTCGCCAGGTTATTTTGTGACGAATAATATCGCTTTGGGAGCCGATCTGGCTTACGAATATATGATGGATGACGAGGGACACCAGTATACACTGGAGACAGGTGGATTTTTCCGGCTGTATGCTCCTCGTGGGGGAGTCCGGTTATACCTGCAGGGAACCAGTGGATATGGCTGGGGAAAAAGCTTTCTGAAAAAAGGACACGATGGAAAACACGAATTATGGGTGTCTACCTTGAAACCGGGCTTATGGGCGCGGCTCAAAGAGTATCTGGCTTTGGATATTAGCTTGATGAGCCTGGAATATAAAGAAGTGTATATGAGGGATAAAGTTTCCAACAAACGGGTGACCGATAGCCGGTGGCGCTATAATTGGTTGGATATCAGCTTCGGAGTGGTTTTTATTATCGGACTTTAATCACTGGAAAATTTTTATTTTCGGGCATTATTGATAAATTATTTAGAAATAGTTGTTTTTATTAATATAAATTAATATATTGCAATTATTAATCTAAACCCTTTGTATTATGAAAACAGCATTGAAAAAATCATTCGTTTTGATAGGAATAGCCTTGTTTTTTGTTTTGACGGCCTGGGCCGAACAAAAAATATGGGCTTGGGATAAAAATGTACCTGAAAAAGAGTATTGTGTCTCCGGATATTTTGAAAAAACCGGTGAAAATGCAACGACAGTATATGGTTATTGCGTTTGTTTCCAAGGTTTTTGGGGGCCTCAGTGTCAATTCATAGCAGAATAATCCTATGTTGTATCGTTTTTCGATTGTTTTTCTTATAGGGCTTTGTTTGGTGGCATGTTCTTCCGGGAGTATGCAGGAAGAGTCGGTACCGGTTATTCGTTTTAAGCCTGATGAAGCCCGGACATTGAAGATGTCCGAGCTTTTCAATGGATATGAAGTGCTGACTTTTAAAGGGATCGTATGTAATAGAATCGGAGACTTTGTAAAAATGGGGGATCGGATTGTTGCGACTTCCATAGTGACCGAGGGCATGACTGATGTGGTAACCTTGAGCGTATTCGATTCTGCCGGTGAGTTTCAGCACACTCTTGGCCGGTTTGGCCGTGGACCGGATGAATATCTTTATTTGCCGCATGAAATTGTATTGACCCCTGATTCGAATGTATTAGCCGGGGATGTATTGGGTTTTCATTGCTATGCTTTGGACGGAACGTTGCTTTGGCAGAAGAAATCCGAGTATCCCTCTTATGAATATGGAGTGGGGTATTTTACGTGGATGCTGAATGATAGTTGTGCAGTATATTTAAACACACCTATTTGTGGATCGACATATCGGTCTGAGGAATGTTTGGTGAATCTGGTAAACTGGAAGAGCGGACAGTTAAAAATTTCTTATTTCCCAGGTCAGAAAGTAGGGAAATATGCTGTAAGGAATAAGTCGTATGTAGTGAATGATACCTTTTGTTATTATTCTGATATCGACAATAGTATTTATCAGGTTTCGGAAGATACGGTTACCTTACGTTATTATTTAGATAAAGGTTCTTTTAAAAACTTTCGTCTATGCGGAAAGGCTGGGTATTCAGATAATTGTTTGACTGTAATTGAGATGTCGGAAAATAATAAATATGTTTTGATTGTAGTTTTAGTGAATCAAAAATATTATTTATTGGTTTATGATAAGTTGAAAAAAGTAACCTGTAATTATGATTTAGTGGACGATGATTTGTTGTCGGTGGGAAATTTCAGATATAAACCGAATGCAGTGTTGCGATTATACCATAACTGGAACCCGGGCATGCGTCAGTGCGACGATTATATGTATTTTTATTTTCCCTCTTCTGATTACTGTATGATGCTGGACCGCTTGAAAGCCTCCTTGAATGAGGAACAATGGGAGGCCTACCGACGGGCTCATCCCGATCTCATGAAAATCTACCGGGAGCAGGGGGAGGAAGGAAATACGGTAGTTGTAGGATATCGGTTCAAATAATGATATTAAAACCGGAGATCTTAATATCATTATTTGAATTTAAGTGTGTCTACATATTGCTTAAGAGTAGTCCGCCGATGGCTCCCCAAAACAGGATCACCAATACAAATCCGATCAGCATAAAGATAAGAGTAGCTTTTGCCCAATTGGCTTTACTGACAGGAGTACCGGCACTGAAAGCCCAGACTAATAACATAATAAAATTCACAAAAGGAATACACATCAGGATCATCGTAATGATCCAATCACCGATTGTAACGATCGATTGATTCCGGGTGGTTTGCAGTTCTTGATTTTCCATGAGTTTTTTTTAGGTAGTTATATATATTTATATGTTGTAAACATACTTTTAAATAGTTACAACGGTTCAGAAGTCAAGTCGGACTGCTATCGCCGTTGTAACTAAAAACCATAGGTCTCACAGGAGATTCCTTTATGCTTTTAGAAGCGCTGTTTCCAGCACTTCTTTGATATGATCCACATAGTGGAATTTCAGCCCTTTCAGGTATTCTTTTTTGATATCGTCGATATCTTTTTTGTTTTCACTGCAAAGGATGATCTCTTTTATTCCGGCTCGTTTGGCGGCCAGGATTTTTTCGCGGATTCCCCCTACCGGTAATACTTTGCCACGGAGGGTGATTTCTCCGGTCATGGCGATGGCTTTTTTCACTTTCCGGCTGGTGAGGGCGGATACTAGTGCAGTAACCATGGTGATCCCTGCCGAGGGTCCGTCTTTGGGAACAGCTCCAGCCGGAACATGGACGTGGATGTCGTTTTCTTCGAACATCTTTTCGTCGATCCCGATTTCTTTTGCATGCGATTTGATGTATTCGAGTGCTAAAGTAGCGGATTCTTTCATTACTTCTCCCAGGTTACCGGTCAGGCTAAGATGCCCTTTGCCTTTGCTGTAGCTCGATTCTATATAGAGAATTTCTCCTCCTACGGCTGTCCAGGCTAATCCGGTCACGACACCGGGTAGTTCGTTCCCTTGATATTCCTCCCGGGAGAAAATCGGGCTTCCCAGATATTCTTTCACCTTATTTTCGTCGAGCGTAATCGTGAATTTTTTATTCATAGCGACCTTCCGGGCCACATGGCGCATAATTTTAGCTATGGTCATGTCCAGACTACGAACGCCCGATTCGCGGGTATATTTCTCGATGATCAGGTCGATGATCTCGTCTGGGATCGTTACATGCCCGGCCGTAATTCCGTGGTTTTCCAATTGCTTCGGAATCAGGTGCCGCTTAGCGATTTCCCGTTTTTCCTCCATGAGGTAACCCGTCACTTCGATGATTTCCATCCGGTCGCGCAAAGGACCTGCAATCGTGCTGAGGTCATTGGCTGTGGCGATGAACATCACTTTCGACAGATCATAGTCGATGTCCAGAAAATTATCGTGAAAACTGCCGTTTTGTTCCGGGTCGAGCACTTCCAACAGGGCAGATTGAGGATCCCCCCGGAAATCGTTACCCACTTTATCGATCTCATCCAGAATGAAAACAGGATTAGAAGTTCCTGCTTTTTTGATACTCTGAAGGATTCGTCCCGGCATAGCTCCGATATAGGTCTTCCGGTGTCCCCGGATTTCCGATTCATCGTGCAATCCACCTAAAGACATCCGTACAAATTCGCGGTTCAAGGCCCGGGCTACAGATTTTCCCAGGGAGGTTTTACCTACTCCCGGAGGGCCGTAGAGGCACACAATCGGCGATTTCATATCGGCTTTTAACTTTAAAACCGCTAAGTATTCTAAAATTCTTTCTTTTACTTTCTCCAGTCCGAAATGATCGGCATCCAGTACCTGGCGTGCATGTTCCAGATCCAGGTTGTCCTCCGAGAGGTGATTCCAGGGCAGGTCCAGCATTTCCCTCAAATAATTGGATTGTACCGAGTAATCGGGGGAAGAAGGATTCAACCGTTTCAGCTTGTTCAGCTCTTTGTTGAAAATTTCCCGGACATTCCCGTTCCATTCTTTCGTCTCGGCCAGTTCCTCCAGTTCTTTGATTTCCTCGTCGGTCGGATTACCTCCCAGTTCGTCCTGTATGGTCTTCATCTGTTGATGCAGGAAATATTCGCGCTGTTGTTTGTCGATATCCATTTTTACTTTCTTCTGAATATCGTTTTTCAATTCCAGTAAACTCACCTGCTTACTCAGGATTTCCAGTAGTTTGATCGCCCGTTGTTTCAGGTTGTCGATTTCCAGCAACTCTTGTTTATTCTGATAGTCTACATCTGTATTCGAAGAGATGAAGTTGATCAGAAAAAGCATACTCTCGATATTTTTTAGCGCAAAACCTGCTTCATTAGGGATATGGCTGGAATATTTGACGATCTTGGAAGCCATATCTTTCAACGATTCTGCTATCGCATTGTATTCCGGATCGTTTTCAGGTACCCCTTCTTCTTTTTTCAAACTGATCTTCCCAACATGGTAAGGATCGTCGTAAAGGATATCTTCCAATAAAAACCTTCTCTTGCCTTGAATGATGGCTGTGGTGGTTCCGTCCGGCATTTCCAGTATTTTCAGGATAGAAGCTACTGTTCCGATCTGGTAAAGATCGTTTATATCCGGATTTTCAGTATTGGTATCTTTTTGTGCAACTACTCCGATCAGGGCACTCTGCCGGTAGGAATCTTTGATCAACTTTAAAGATTTATCCCGTCCGATGTTGATCGGAATGATTACGCCCGGAAATAATACCGTATTCCGTAGCGGTAAAATTGGCAGTGTGTCAGGAATCTGCATATTATCATTCAGCAGTTCTTTCTCGTCCCCCATGATGGGTAGGAAATCTGCCGAATCTTCTCCCATGTTCTGTAATAACACTGCTTTCAGATTTATTTTATCCATTTATTCGTCCTCTCTTGTTTTATGGTTATAAATTTTTATACGAGTAACAACTGACATTTTGTCAATGTTTTGTGTAAAAATAGAATTCATTACCTATAGCACAAATCCTGTGCCACAATTGAGTAGGGAGCATTTTGTTCCGAATGCTGATTTTGCTTAGGGAATAGAGGGAAGGAAATAAAAAAAGCGAAAAGTCTTCTTTTCGCTTTTTTTATTTCATTTAGAGAGAAACGATTATTTTTTTCTTTTTTCCATGTGATCCTTGTAACGGTTCATGAATTTATCTACACGACCGGCAGTATCCACCAATTTCACTTTACCGGTATAGAACGGGTGTGAAGTGTTGGAGATTTCCATTTTTACCAACGGATATTCTACACCATCGATCTCGATGGTTTCTTTTGTTGCTGCAGTTGATTTAGTAATGGTAGTCGTGCCATTAGACATATCTTTAAATACTACCAGTCTGTAATTTTCAGGATGTATGCCCTTTTTCATTGTATGTAAAATTTTATAATTATTCTTTCCATTATCGGACGGCAAAGATAGCTCATCTATTATTAATTACAAAGAAAAATGAAAACTTTTTTTCGATGCTGGTTTTGAATGAGTTACTTTTAAATTTCCCTATTGAAGAATTTAATCTGTTCATGCAGGATAAATGCTTCGAGGGTTTCCGGTGTCTCACTGATTTTCCCCCGTTTCAGGGCATTGAGTAATTCTGCCCGGTCGTCGGCAAACAGGATGAGCAGGGGATGCTCTTCTTTCAGTTCCAAAAAGTTGATGAGCAGGATACCGGTTTCCAGATTGCAATAACCGAATGGCTTGATATGCATAAAATCGTACATGAAGTTGGCCACAATTTTAATGTTCTCGCTTACACCGGCTTCGGTTAGTTGTACATCGGTAGTCCGGCACAGATTGTCGAGCAGGAGGGGGATTTTACGGAAATCAGCCAAAGGGTATACTTCGTCATAATCCTCGCCGAGGCGGAAATCTCCTAACGAAGTATCGTAACGTCCCACAGAAGTAGTCGTTTCGCCACCGGTATGCTTCATGATACGGGCAGAAACCGTTCTGACAAACGAAAGGTCTAAAGGCTGGCGAAGGGCTGCTTGTTTTTCACAATATTGCCAGGCTTGCCAAAGATCGTAGGCTTGACGGGTTGTCTCTGTCGATTGAGGTTTACCGGTACTGACGATGTTCTCGAATATTGTCGGTGGAAGGTTGTGTCCGCCCAACCGGAAAGTTTCGTATAAAAACAAATTCCGGACATAATTTTGATGTATCTGAGTCCGGGTGTCGGGTCGGGTGAGGTATGCTTGCCTTAATGTCAAATAGTCCTGTAACATATTTTTTTCTTAAACATACGTTGGAATCGGCTGAAAGTTTACTTTTATAACGGTTTGAAGCTTAAACTTTGGGGATTATCCGAACTTGGGCTAATTTTGTCGATCTAAAATGAATGGATATGGAGAAACTGCTTAGCGGGGATTTCCCTTTTTATCGGTTCCGGAATTTATCCGCTTATCCGGAATTGATGCATTTTGTCTCTTCGGGAGTTAAAAATATCGGATTTTCCGATCGGGAAAATCCTGAGATCATACAGTATAATCGCAGGAGCCTGGCGAAAGCTGCAGGATTTGAGGTAGAGCGGCTGATTACTGCCCGGCAGGTACATTCGGCGACAGTGCGGATCGTTACGGTTGAGGAAGCCGGGAGAGGGGCTTTGGATAGGGAAAGCCGCATTCCGGCAACCGATGCCTTGGTGACGAATCAGCCGGGGATATGTCTGATGGTGTTGTCTGCCGATTGTGTTCCCGTACTCCTGTTCGAACCGGAGAAAAGGGTGGTTGCCGCAGTGCATGCCGGATGGAGAGGAACAGCGGCTGAAATAGTCGGAGTAACCGTGCGGGTGATGCAGGAGCATTTCGGATGTGATCTCCAACGGGTAGTGGCGGCTATTGGCCCCTCGATCGGGAAATGTTGTTTCGAAGTCGGAGAGGAAGTGGCCCGGGTGTTTCAACAGTTATTTCCCGGTAATCAGGCGATCGTTGGTCTGGGAAAGCAACCGGGAAAATACCAGGTGGATTTGTGGGAAGCTAATCGTAAAGAATTGTTGGCATGTGGGGTGAAAAATGAAAATATAGAAGTGGCCGGTATGTGCTCGGTCTGTCATCCGGACCTTTTCTTCTCCTATCGGAGAGAAGGGGAGAGAGCGGGGAGGTTCGGGGCAGGGATCGGGATGAAAAGCTAGAGGCTAAAAAGCTGAAAGCAATAAGCTAGAGGCTGAAAGCTAAAAGCTAAAGGCTGGAGGCTGAAAGAAAGTGAGAACGAACGTTTTCGTAGATTGCTGGGGCAAAAATAATCGGATGGAGCATAACTTTGGGCTGAATATTATATTTTTGTATCGGTTTTCGAAGCTAATCCGCTCATTGCTTTTAGCCTTTAGCTTTTTAGCCTTTTACCTTTTACTTTAACTATGTTACCAGGTATTTTTATCGTACTTTTCTTTTTTGCGCTCGGTGAGTTGGTGGGGTGGCTGGTGAACGGTTTTATTCCCGGGAGTGTGATCGGGATGATGTTGTTGTTTACCGCTTTATGCTTGAAGTGGGTCAAGCCTGAGCGTATCAAGCCTGTTGCCCGGTTCCTTTGTGATAACATGGCTTTGTTTTTTGTTCCTGCCGGGGTCGGGATTGTGAATGCCTTAGATATATTATCTCAGTATTGGCAGGCGGTATTGGTGGCTTGTGCCGTCAGTACGGTGATGGTGATCGTCGTCGTGGCTTCGATACAACAATGGTTTGAGAAACACCGGAAAGGAGCGGAAGACCGTTGATTTAGAAATGTAAATGCTGTTTGGCTTATGACTGTTTTATTAAATTCCGAAATATTCATATTAACCTTGGTGATCGGGGTGTATCTTGCTGCTGTATGGTTGTTCAGAAAGACAAGACTGAGTATCCTGAATCCATTGTTGGTATCTATACCCGTTTTGGCATTGATCACTCACTTCCTGGGGATTTCTTACGAGTCGTTTGAAAAAGGAAGTCGGATGATCAGTTTTATGCTTGGACCGACAGTCGTCGTATTAGGGTATTTACTCTATGAACAGATGGCCCAATTGAAAGAAAATGCCGTTTCTATCATCACTTCGGTATTTGTCGGTTGTATAACCGGGGTGTTGAGTGTGATTTTTATCGCCCGGTATTTCGGTGCCGATCATGCTTTGGTCGCTTCTTTGGAGCCGAAATCTGTGACTACTCCGATTGCGATGAGTATCGCCGAGCGTTCGGGAGGGATACCGGCCATTGCGGCTGTGGTGGTGATTGTCGTCGGTATTTTCGGTGGCTTGGTCGGTCCGTTTATCCTGGAGCGTTTAGGGATCAAGAGCCGGATTGCCCGTGGTTTGGCTTTGGGTTCCGCCGCCCATGGCCTGGGAACTGCCAAGGCCATGGAGTTGGGAGCGGTAGAAGGAGCGATCAGCGGGTTAGCTATCGGTGTAATGGGAATCATGACGGCTATTTTGGTGCCCGTGATCGAACTGTTTATTGGCTGACCTACTTCAGTTTTTCCAGCATTTCTTGTAACGGTTTGCCGGCTGAAGGACGGGGAGCTTCGTATTGTATGAGTTTGCCTGCTTTGTTATAAATTAGAAAGTGAGGAATACTTGAGATGTTCAGCATATTGGCTAATTCGTTTCCGACAACAATATATTGCCGACCTTCCATATGAAGCTGCTGCATTCTTGCTTTCCAGTCTTTTTTATTCTCATCGATGGATATACTGATAAATTCCAGTTGCTTATTGGCTACCTGTCGTTCCAGTTTTTGCAGATGGGGTATTTCCTTACAGCAGGGAACACACCACGAAGCCCATAGGTCGATATAAAGAGGTTTGCCTTTGAAATCGGATAGTTTATATTGTTTCCCGTCCGGATCTTCTAATGTTACAGCCGGAAGGTCAGCCCCTTCGATACAATATCTTTTACTTTGGAACTGATGGATAAACTCTTCTCCCTTTTCGGGCAAAAAGGTACACATCTTCTTCAGTCGTGCCAGACCTTCCTCGAAATCCCGGGTATAAGGGTAAGAAACCAAATAATGCTGTATGATATTTTCAGTAATAAGGCGGACGATCTGAGGTTGGGTGAATTTTTGCCGGAGGAGTTCGAGTTGTCCTTCGGGGTCGATTACTTCTTTTTTCAAATAATCTATAATGATATTGGGAATATCGTTTTTAAAAAGAAGGGCTATCGGGTCGTCCAGCATTTGGTCGGGAGGTGCGACTGTTTCTTCCAGGCCTTGCAGGCGTTCCTGTTCGTTTTGTTGCCGATAGATATAGTTACAATGTCCGATGCCTTTTAAATATTCTAAATAGCCGAAAGTGGCCAGATAACGGGCTACCTCGGGAGCTGGACGTAATTTGTCGGTCAACTCCCGGGCTTTTTGGATAAATCCCATTAAAAATTCCTTTGCCTGGGAAGGAGAAGGCGTATTTATCCATAATTCTTTGCTATGAGTCAGGTAATAGTCCTGATAGGCTTTTAAGGCATTGTTGTTATTGTCTTTAGAGGCAAAGGTTACCTTCATTCCCCTTTCTCCTGTTTGTAGCTGCATGCTGATCTCTTTCCCCGGAGTCAGAAATAAAGGTTGGATAAAATACCATTTATTTTCATCGCTACCGAAAATACCTGTTAAAATGGCTATGTGTGCACTGTCACAAGCTATTTCCAACATGAATTTTCCTTCTATAGAATCGGGTTGAATGAGCATATCCTCTCCATGATCCTGAAGATACAGTTTGTAATCCTGAAAAGAAGAAAGGAGGATATTTCCTTTCAAACAGACCGAAGGTCTTGGGGTTTGGCATGCGCCTGCTATGAATAATAACAGGCTGCATGCAAAAAAGATTAATTTCATAGCTTTGTCCGATTATTTCACCTTATACATAATTTTCACCGGTTTGTATCCCACATGAAGATAAGGAGTATCTCCTACTGGTTTACCGGTGTCGCTATCCAGAATGTAAAGATGACCGTTTAAACCGCTTTCCTGCGGTTGGTAGACCCCTACGTACAATTGGGTTTCGTCGGGACTTAACCCTAAATAGGTGATTTCACAATTTTCCAGATTTATAGTCGTCCAGGGGGTAGTCGGAAAACTGTTGTCTGAATAGTACCAACGATAAATTTTATTTCCTTCTGCATAAAGAAGTTGATTATAAACAGAAGAAGCGACACTGGGGGAGGTCGGTTTTAAATTGGTGTTGCCTGTCAATATCTTTTCTTCTCTTAAATCGAACCAACGTTCCGTATAGTCGTCATTATAGGCGATAAAAGTAGAACCTATATTGGTTTTCTTAATTTTGCCATTCGTTTTATCGCGTGAAATAATCGTTATATAGTCGTTATAAATACCGTTGAAATATTGAATCAGTTCCTGGCCATCGAGTGCTTTTTCAGAAGTCGTGATGTTATATCCGTTATTATTCAATATCTGACAAGTTTCAGGATTCCAATAGTAACTATAGACCTGGTAGGGTGCACAGAAAAAAGTTTGTTCCGCATATTTTCCGGTTAAATAAGTATGAGGGACGATCACTCCTTCATGAGTGGAAAGACTGTAAACAACTCCATGCTGGCAAAGTACATCGGAAATTCGGGATGTATTATCCGGGATGTTCATCTTTAGTGGAATAAAATCCGGGTATTCCGGAGCTGAGATGGCATTTTCCAATTCGAAAGTCTTTGTATTGACAGCATATACAATGGGATGATTCTGGCAACAGATAAATAATTGCGTTCCTCTTTTAGCCATATCCGTCGGAGATTTTTCAAAAGAAACATCCGGATTATTCAATTGAAGACAATTCATAACGAATTTTTCTTTTATTCCCGCTTTTAATTCCTCATCCGAATATTTACGCATAAAAGAAAGTTCTGTCTGTCCTTGCGGACCTTCGCTCAGCATAGCGATCCCTTCTTCATAAGGTGAATTGACATTTAGTTGGAAAGTATAAAAAGTACTCCCATCCTGATTACTTACCTTTAATCTTACCTCGTAACTTCCTAAATCTTTACCTGTAAATCTGAAAGCGACGGAATCCGAATAGAATTTATAATCCACTTGCCATTCATATGATAAAGGCAGAGAAGAATCGGTTTGTGTAATCTCCGGGGTAATTATCCGGGTTTCGAATTTGTTGATATTATATACTTTTTCAAGTTTGGTTGTGTCTATCGATATCACAGAGATAGGCTGTGTGCCTGTGGTGGTGTCATCGTCGAAACAGGCAGCCAATAGAAAAGCAAAAATGATCGGTAATATATATTTTATTTTCATAACTTCGGTATTTAGTAGGGTATTAAACATTAGGATCAGGCATTTCGACATTGTATTCCGGATGTTCTTCGAAAAAGGCATACATCGGAATCAGAATGTATTTTTTGACAGACACATCAAACTCCCATAACCAGCCGTTTTGTACTTTTTCCAGATTGGGTCCATAGGCCGTGACGATGGCTTTATAGGTGGCCGGATGGCTTTCCTCCATCGCTCTGAAGTATTCCATAAATTTAACCCATACGATAGGATTCCAGGGGCCTAGTTTATTGCTGGGCCAGGTCGGTTTCCCTTGCCAATCTTTCCATGCCGGGGGTTCGACAATGTTATTGAAGATGGCTATAATTTGTTCTCCTGCCTCGCTGACAGGCGTGAACGTTTCTGTTTTTTTCAATTTGAAGGTGACTTGGTAACTGTCTGTATCTCCCAAATCATTCCGGAGCACTTCTAAAGGTAGAATGCCTTTTACAGAGTCGGCTTCGATGACGCATTCTGCCGGCATTTTATAATGCACATTCACCTCGGCGGTTGTTTTGTTCGCTATAACTTCTACTTGAAAGGTCCGTCTTTGCTTTGTCGGAGTTCCCATAATTTTTACCGGTAATTCCATGATGTAACTGCTTGTCGATAAAGGAGTGACTCCGAAAGAGTAACGTATGCTATCCTCTTCGAAATAGATTCCGGAGAAGGCGGTATCGTATTCCGGATAAGTTGTCTTTTCACAGGAAACGGACAGGAGTCCTAGCAACAGATAAAGCCCGCCTTGAAAAATGTATTTTATTGCTTTCATGATATTAATGTTTTCATTATTTTCTATAATCGAATTCTTGTTCCGGGATCTCGATGTTGTAGATTTTCGGGCTGGCTTTGATGAGCTGGCCGTCTGCGTCCTGAATATCCAGGTGCCGGCGCTTCATATGGAAGAAACTCTGGCCTTCTCCGATGAATTCTTTGTAACGTTCTTCGTCGATCCGGTCGATGGTCAATGTCTCGGCTGGAATACGATCGTCCAATGCGGTCAGGCCCCGGCTTTCCAAAACCTGGTTGAAATAATTCAGGGCGGTGGGATAATCACCTTTTAACAGGGCGGCTTCGGAAGCAATATAATACATCTCAGGAAGCCGGATTAGATTGATTCCTTGAATAACCTCCGCAGGACATGGTTTGTTATTGAGTTGATAAATATCGGTAATTTTTTTCAAGCGGGTAGCACTGGTTTGGCTGGCAGGAATGAACCATTCATCCCAACGATAATCGTTACCGGTGCGATTTTGTTGATAGATGTTTTCAATGTTATAACGCGGATCCAGGGAGTAAAAAGTGATGGACTGATATAAATCCTTCAAAACATTGTCGTAAAATCCTTTATAATAAAGTCCGAAAATTGTTTCTTTAGGAGATAAAATCCCCGCAAAGGCATCTTTTAATTCTGTTTTTTTCAATAAAGATTGTTTTTGGCTATTGATCACCTGTTCGGCATAGTAAAGCGCACTGTCGATGTTGTTTTCGGTCAAATATACGCGGGCCAATGTACCCTGAACGGCTTGTAGATTAAAATGGGTAGATTGATCTTTCAAGTAATTGTCTATAGCTGTCGCCGAACTATACAGTTCCGGATCGTTCAATAATTTTTCGGCTTCTTTCAAATCGTTTTTAATCCGCGTATAAACGTCTTTGGCTTTCAGAAATTCGGGTGCTGTCAATGAAAATTGCGTGGCATAAGGAATTCCTGCGGCCTCCGGATTTTGAGTGATCTGTTCACTGAAGATACGTAAAAGGTCGAAATGCATAAAAGCACGTAATCCCAAAGCTTCTCCTTTATAAATAGGATAGTATTTCAGGGAAGAAGCAGATATATTATCCAGGTTTTCAAGTATATTGTTTACGTTCGAGATATTATTGTACATTTTGCACCAGATATTATAAAACTCGGTTTCGACATCGGTTTGCTTGTAATTAAAAGCTCTTAACTCCGAAACATAGGTATTGCCGAAGGAGGTATAATATTGGGCCATGACGTCTAAGGTATAATAACTCAGATAACGGCCGTAAAGTGTCTGGTTGCGCATAGTGGCATAAACACCGTAGAGGGCGTTTTCAAATCCTTTCCGGTCTTTTAGTAATTCTTTGCCTGTAACTTCTCCTTTAGGATGTACATCCAGAAAATTCTCACAGGAGCTACCCAGAAAAAGTACCCCCAGTATAAAGATTATATTTTTTAAATTCATTTTCATCGTGTTTGATTTTAAAAAGTTGTACTGAGTGTAAATTCGAAACCGTTACTGTATAAGTAGTCGGTTCCCCGTTCGATTTTTACAGTAGAGATTCGGAATAAGTCTGTGAAATTGACTCCTAATCTTAGATTCCGGACATGTAAGCGGGAACAAATATTTTGGTTGAATTCATAACCCAGATTGAAGGTCGTTAGAGTAAAGACATTTTCTTTTTCGACAAAACGGTCCGTATGTTTCGGAGTCGTTCCGGTAATGGCAATGTTTTTATACAAAGCGATATCTCCTGGATTTTTCCAGCGTTCGTTGAATGCCCGTTCGTCGACATTATATTTGGCATCTGTGCCTTCGATTTTAGACGCACGGGTGGAATTGTACAAATAACCGCCGCATTTGAAGGTCCCCAGGATATATACACTAAAACCTTTATAATAGAAATTAGTGGATACATTACCCCTGAATTTGGGTTCGGTGTCCCCGACAATTACTTTATCGTCCGGATCATACTCAAAAGTACGTTCTCCATTAAGTTTATAAAATACTTCTTGCCCGGTTGCCGGATCGATCCCTGCTGAACGGACAACTTTCAGTGCTGTGATCGATTCACCTTCCTCATATTGCCCGAGAGGGGTAACACTGCCGGAAGAATTGTTCGCGGCATTCTGTTCCTTTAAAGCTGTACTGATTTTGTCTATTTTATTTTTATTCGTGTATCCGTTAAAACTTAACTGCCAGTATAAGTCGGGACGCTGGAGGAGGTATCCGTCGATCTGGATTTCTATCCCTTTGTTAGTCATTTCACCGATATTTTCTTTTCCTGTCGTAATACCTGTGGAAGGTGCTTTCGATTCATCCAGCAATAAATCGGTGGTTTTCTTCAGATAAGCATCGAAGGTCAGGTTTAAACGCCTGCCGAATAAACTGATGTCCGTTCCGACATTGTAGGATAGCTCTCTTTCCCATTTCAAGTCGTCATTACCGATTGTGATGGGAGTAGCACCGATACCGTTCCGGTATTCCAGGTCGCCGGAATATTTATAAATGGTCATCGCCTGGAAGGATTCGAAATTCACTTTTCCGGTGTAACCGGCACTGGCACGCAACTTCAATAAGTCAATCTTGTCCGATTGGAAAAGGCGTTCATTGTGAAGGTTCCAACCGACACCTCCCGACCAGAATTGCCCATAACGGTTATTGGCTCCGAATTTGGAAGATCCCGTAAGCCGGTATACAAAATCGGCATAGTAACGGTTGTTATACATATAGGTACCGTTGATAAAACCGCCGATTTCAGAGCTTAACGTTTGGGTACCCGAAGGTTGTTTTGTCGTTGGATAGCCGGCACCTTGTCCGATAAAATCGAGTTCATTATCGAAATAACCCAAGGTCTCGATAGATGAAGTCTCCGAATGTTCATGCCGGACTTCAAGGCCGGCATTGACACTGATCAGACTGTTTTTTTCTGTAGTTTTATTGAAAGCACCGACGAAGGTTCCGGAATAAGATGAACCGGATTGGCCGGATAAGGCTAGTGAACCTTTCTTCGAATTATCGGTCTCATTTTTAAAAACTTGTGAATTAGGGGATAAAAAGGTTTCTCCACTGCCGTCGGTCACAGTGATATTGAATGTAGCGTTTAGCCGGAACAGGTCATTGATTTCCCACCGGATATCGGTATTGTTGTAAAATGTCTTTTCCTTTGAGGTGGCCCGGTTACCCGATTTAGCTTCATATAAAGGATTGTTCTGATCCCAGGAGAGCGCAGTATTGGGATTGCCGTAGGTATCGTACATCCGGTCATAAGGGTTCATTAAAGTGTATTGTGAAAAACTGCCGTAAGGAGTGTTTTTAGTATTGACCTCTGTATAGGATGTCCGGTTGGACAAGGTCAGCTTGTCCTGAATATGGTATTGTAACTGAAAACCGAGGTTATAGCGACGCCGGTAATCTTCTTTCATGACTCCCTGTACGTTATTGAACCGGCCGTTCAATTCATACCGGATATTGGAGGCACCTCCGTATAACCGCAGAGAATGATCGTGTGAGAAAGCTACCCGTGCCGGTTGGGATAACCAGTCGGAATTAACGCCACGGTTGACATCCTGCAAACGGGTGTTATACAAACTGTCTAATCTCCATTGTTCTTTAGCCGGAAGGGGGTCTCCCCATTGGTCTGTTTGTTTATCGGCTGTATATAATCCTGCTAAACGTTCATATTCCAGCTTTTGTCTGGCATTCAATACGTTGTAATCTTTCAGATAAGGGAATTGTACATTACCGGTGAAATTATAAGAAACCCTCATATTTCCGACTGTCAGTTTTTTGCGTTCGATAACAATCACTCCATTGGCGGCACGGGATCCGTAAAGGGCGGTAGCTGAGGCATCTTTTAATACCGTGATCGACTCGATTTCATTCATATCCAGATCATAGAGGTCCTGCATCGAAATTTCTATTCCGTCCAATATGATAGTCGGTTGGTTGACCTGGACATTACTGTTGTTGAAAGATCCCATACCACGGAGTAATAGTTCAGGCACTTTATTGGGATTCGATCCGAATTCGCTACGTTCGACGATTTCCAGACCGGGAGTCAGAGCAGCTAGTGCGGTAACGATATTGGTCGAAGAAATCGTCTTCAATTCATCTCCGCTGACCGTTTTGGCGGCTCCTGTGTAGCTGGATTTTGCTTTGGTGAAATAGCCTGTAACCACGACTTCATCCATCGCTTTTACTTCTTCGAACATTCGGATGGTCATCTCTTTGTCCGTTTCGATTTTTGCTTTTATTGTTTTGTAGCCGACACAGGTGAAGGTAAGCTCTCCTATATTTGACGGGAGGGTAATTTCAAAATGCCCATCGGCATCTGTGGCGGTTCCTGTCAGAGGTTTGCCTTCGATTTCAGCTACTACGGTTACTCCGGGTAAAGGCATACCCGTTTTAGTTTCAATTACGGCCCCCCTGATCTTTTGGGTGGACGGAGACTGGGGTATGGCCGGCTGGGCTTTAATAAGGATAGTCCCGTTTTCGATTTCATAAGCCAGGGCATTCCCGCTCAGGCAGGTGTTCATCACTTCCCGGATGTCTTTACTCTGAATAGTGACATTCACTGGCTTGGCGTTTTTAATCAGCTCATTACTATATAAAATGTTGTATCCGCTTTGTTGTTGAATTTTTTTCAGTACCTCTGTCAATGGTGTGTTTTTCAAGTTCAGTTGAATCTCCGCCTGCTGAGCTTTCATGTCGATAGCCTGTGTGTTGAATACACATACCAAACTAAATAGAATGAATAACTTCATAGTTAGTCCTGGTTTTGGTAATTTTCTCCTTCGGAAAGAGAAATAATCCGATTCTTTTTTCATAAATTTGAATGTTAAATAATTGTTTGCACTATAGTTATTTAGCAATTATAAGCGGGATGTTGCGAGCATTCCGCTTTTTAGTCGTCCATTATTTTACTACGATCGTTCTACCGTTTATAGTAAACGAAACCGGATATGTCTTTTCGATCATATGGAGCAGGGTGGATATTTGGTCGAAACGGTCTACGTTTCCCGTGAAGCGATACTTCGCTACCCGGGGGTTTTGATAGAAAATTTCGGTATCGTACCACCGTCCAAGTTGTTTTAAAATTTCTTCCAGGGTTTCGTTTTCAAAAATAAAACGTCCCTGTACCCATCCTAAAAAAGTCTGAGGATCTATTTTACGGGTTTCCATCCGGTTGTTTCCCGGATAATAAATACATTGCTCATTAGGGCTTAATAGGGTCGAATAGGTCGATTGCTTATTGTTTGTCCGGACGGAACCGGAGACCAGGGTGGTATAAACGGCTTCGTCTTCGGCGTATGCTTTTACATTAAACTTAGTTCCTAATACCCGGATACTCATATCCTCGGTGGAAACAACAAAAGGTTTTTGAGTGTCGTGAGCTACTTCGAAATAAGCTTCTCCCTCTAAGAATACGGTTCTTTTATCTCCGCTAAAAGGGGAAGGAAAACGGAGCCGGCTGTCAGAATTGAGCCATACTTTACTTCCATCACTCAAAACAATTCGGTATTCGCCGCCTTTCGGTACGGATAAAGTAGAATAATTCTCTTTGAGGGGTGATATTGAATCGGAAATATTGATTCTCAGAATGTTATCCGTATTAAGAATCTGGATATTCGTATCTTGTTGTAAACAGAAATTTTGTCCGCTCGTTAATTCTATTTCTTCCCCTGATTCCAGTATTAAAATCGCTTTAGTACTTCCGGGAACCGGAATGTTTGCCGTGACTGTCGGAGTGAAGGGCTTATCGGTTGTAAAACGTTGGCTGTAATAGTATAGTCCGGTTGAAAGAATGAGCAGTAAGATCGCTACATATTTGAAAATAGTAAGATAATGATTATTACGCTTGAAATGAATTTGTCTTTCCAGTTGTTTCCAACTTTTTTCCGGGTGTAGTTGTTTGATTTGTTGCTTCCTCTCTGCCAGATCTTTTTGTTGGAGATCCTGGTAAAGAGCTTGATTCCTCGGATCTGTGTTTAACCAGGATACTAAATCCCGTTTTCCGTTTTCATCTAATTCCTGTTGAAAACTCCGGATGATAAGCTGTGATATATGAAAAGATTGATTTAGTTTTTTCATTTTTTTTATCTTTATGTCTATTACGATTCAGTAACAGGTTTGGGTGAAAAAAAATGAAAATTTATTTAAAATGAAAGATAAATAGAATAGATGAAATTTTACATCTTATGCAGCCACAGCAGGATACAGCCTATTTCAGTTATGTACGATTTCAGTTTTTTATAAGCTATTTTTTTCTGGGTTTTTACTGTATTGACGGAGATATTCAAAGTTTTGGCAATGGCTTCGTTGTCTTTTCCTTGCATGGCCAGGATAAAAATCTCTTTACATTTCCCGGGAAGACTTTCCTGGGTTTTGAGTAAGATTTGCTCTACCTCTTCTGCAATAACGAAATACTCGAAATTCTCTGTCACTTCAGCTTCCAGTACTTTTTGCTCATACTGGTTTTTAATCTTTTGATGCTTCAGATAATCCAGGGCCGAATTACGACTGATGAGGTATAGGAAAGATTTGATGTGTACCATCGATTCCATTTCTTCCCTGTGGTTCCAAAGGGATAAAAAATTTTCTTGCACAATATCTTCACTTGCAGGAAGATCTTTCAAGAAACGGTTCGTGAATAAGCATAAAGTTTGATATAAGTTATCGAAAACAAACTGAAATGCACTTCGATCACCGGACCTGAAACGATTAATATCCCAAGAAAATTCCTTCAAAACTTCAATTTTGCCCCAAAGATAAATAAATTACGTTATAGAGTTGCTGAGTTGTTGAGTTAAAAGAGTTGCTGAGTTAAAAGAGTTGCTGAGTTATAAGAGTTACTGAGTTGCTGAGTTCAATAAGCTACAGTTATCAGATTAGATCCAACTCCTTTAACTCAACAACTTTGTAACTTATTTAGCTCTACAACTCTACAAATCAGTAACTCAGCAACTCTTTCAACTCTCTAGTTCTGCAATAATCTCGCGGAATAGGGCTGTCATGCGGGGTTGGGCTGTATTGCCGATGTCCTGAACTTCAGTGTGGTTGGTTTTGATCAGTTCCGGTGAAGCCGTGCTATTGGTGATTACCGACATACCGAAACATTCCATACCCATATGGCGGGCTACAATGATTTCGGGTACGGTGGACATGCCTACAGCATCTCCTCCGATAACCCGGATCCAGTTGTATTCTGCCGGTGTCTCGAAAGAGGGGCCCTGCAGGCCGGCATATACTCCATGCTGTAACGGAATACCTAATTTTTTCCCGCATTCTTCTGCCAGCCGGATGATTCTGGGGCTATAGGCATCAGTCATTCCGGGGAAACGGGGACCGAGTTCGTCGATGTTTTTCCCTCGCAGCGGATGTTCCGGGAAGAGATTGATATGGTCGGTGATGATCATCAGGTCGCCCACCAGAAATTGAGTGTTGACACCACCGGCAGCATTGGAAACGAAGAGATACTTCACGCCTAATTCATGTAATACCCGGATAGGAAAAGTGACTTCTTGCATCGGATAACCTTCATAAAAATGAAAACGTCCTTGCATTGCGATTACGTTTTTCCCGCCGAATTTCCCGATTAATAGATTTCCTTTGTGTCCTTGGACGGTGGATACCGGGAAATGAGGAATTCCGGCATAGGGAATCGTATGTTTTATTTCTATCGATTTGCCTAATTCTCCTAATCCTGTACCCAGGATGATACCGATCCGATATTTTTCCCCTTCCAGAAAACGGGAAATATAAGCTGCACTATCTTTGATTTTTCCTAACATATTCTGATATTTCGTTTAATAGTAAATCGTCTTGGTCGATAAATACGGGTTCCACCGGAATATAATAAATCACCCTTTGCAATTCTTCGGGTAAGGGACAAGCTTTCAGCCGCACCGCATCTTTTTCGGTGGTGAATATATATTTCTTCGGATTTTCGATGGATTCGAAAGCCCGGGCAATCTGCTGAAAATCTTTTTTGGAGAAATGATGATGATCCGGATACCGGATTTCGGTGATATCCGAGGTGAAAGTTTTCAAATGATCGATATAAGGACCGGGTTGTGCTATGCCTGTCAGGCACAGGATACTGCTACTTCGGTCCGGTACGATAGATTCGTATTGCGGGAAAAGAGGCTTGATCTTACCGTATTCCAGGGTGGTGAAGAAGAGTTGTTGATAAGGCTTTATCTTTAAGTGTTTGGATAAAATCCTCTTTTCTATCGGTTGGATACTTTTAGGACATTTAGTGACGATAATATAGTCAGCTCGCTTCAGTGCTTGTACGCTTTCCCTTAACCGGCCTGCCGGAAGCAGACAATCTTCGTGTACCGGACGGTTATAATCGATCAGAACGATATTTTTGTCGGCTTGTACATATCGGTGTTGGAAAGCATCGTCCAGCAGGATCACTTCGGGAGGTTCCGGTAAGGCAAGAAGTTTTTGGATTCCTCTCACTCGGTTACCATCACAAGCTACCAGAATATCCGGGTATTTACTTTTGATCTGCATCGGTTCGTCACCGATTTCAGCGGCGGTAGAATGTTCGTTGGCCAGGATAAAGCCTCTGGTCTTGCGTTTATACCCCCGGCTGAGACAGGCTACCCGGAATTTCTTTTTTAGCTCCGAGATGATCAGTTCTGTATGAGGCGTTTTTCCGGTACCTCCTACAGTAATATTGCCGACACAAATAACAGGTACCCTGAAAGTTTGTGATTTCAGTACTCCGATATGAAAAAGAAAATTGCGTGCTCCGGTGACAACACCATAAATAACACTGAGTGGCAACAATATTATTTTGACAAATGCCATGGCCGTGGTTTTTGTTGGTAAATAGCTTGTGAACTTGCTAGTGGAATGCAATATCATAGGGAATACGTGCCAGTAATCCCTGGTTTTCTACCTTATTTTTCATCTGTTCCCAAGTCGTATAGAAAGTGCCTAGTTCTTCTTTCAACAGGCGTGCTTTTACTTCTGTCGTAAACTCGGCGAATAATTCCTCTATCGGACTTTTTACTACCGGATATTCCGTCAGGTTGTATTTTTCGATACCGGCTTTTTGAGCCGCAATCCGAATCGCATCTTCTAATCCTCCCAACACATCTACTAAACCGATTTTCAGGGCATCTTCTCCGGTCCATACCCGTCCCTGAGCGATAGCATGAAGTTCGTCATGGGTTAAACCGCGGCCGGACATAACACGGCTCAGAAAGGTTTCATACCCCTGATTGACATAGTTTTGCAGTACATTCCTTTCGTAGGGAGTTAAAGCCCGGTTACTGACCGGTAAAGGGAGGGGATAGCTTCCGCCGAAATCACTGTGATCGTTGGTTTTGACTACATCGGTATGGATTCCCATCTTATCTTCGATCAGTTTTTCGCCACTGAAAAACATACCGAAGATTCCGATCGAACCGGTCAAAGTCGTCGGTTCGGCGACGATGGTGTCGGCTGCACACGAAATATAGTATCCTCCTGAAGCTGCTACATTACCCATAGAAACGATCACCGGTTTGGTTTGTGTGGCTAGTTCGACTTCCCGCCAGATAATGTCGGAAGTCAGGGCACTGCCTCCCGGTGAGTTTACGCGCAGGACGATGGCTTTCACAGTATTGTCTTCCCGGATTTTGCGGATTGTTTTTGCGAGCTCCGGCCCTATGGTATTATTTTTTTGCTCCAGTCCGATTTCTCCGGAAGCATATACGACGGCAATTTTGTCTTTATTAAATTCGATCGGTACTTCCGGAACCGAGGCATTCTGATAATCGGTCAGAGCAATCTGGTTCAATGGATCCGAACTTCCTACCCCACATTTCTCCTTCAATAAGGCCAGCATCTGATCTTCGTAGAGAACACCGTCGAAGAAACCGAAATCCTGAAATTGGCGGGTGGTGTAGAAATCGAAACGATTCGCCAGGGCATTGATCGAATCGACGGGGATGTTCCGGCTTTCTGCAATTCCTTGCACAATCGTCCCCCAGGAAGAATCGAGGTATTTCTGTACCTGTTCCCGGTTGGCGGGACTCATTTCGTCGGAGATAAAAGGCTCTACGGCTGATTTAAATTTACCGACTTTCACTACTTCGGGTTGTATGCCCAGTTTGGCCAGAGTCTCTTTGTAAAAAGAGATGCTACTGCTCATTCCGGTTAACAACAAAGGTGTTTCGGGGTTTACAAAGATTTTGTCGGCAACGGTAGCCAGATAATAACTTTTTTGGGAATATCCCAGGTTCGAATAACTGTAAATAAACTTTCCGCTTTCCTTGAATTTTTGTAAAGCGTTCCGGATTTCCTGAGTAAAGGCCAGGGCTCCGAAATTTCCCTGAATTTCGGTCAGGTCCAGATAAATTCCCTGGATACGCGAATCCTTGGCTGCTTTTTGTATACTGGCTAATATTTTATTTAATCCCAGATTTTTCTTTGGAGTGAATGAGAGAAAATCAATATTGTCGAGGGGATTGTCGGAAGTCCGGTCCAGAATTTCTCCTTCCAGTTTAATAGTTAAAATGCTATTATTTTTTACAGTAACTGTTTTTTCTGAAAAAGAAGCGATAGCTCCGATAAACCCGATAAAAATAAAAAACAGAATAACATGGACAATCATTATACCCACAATAGTCGCCAGGGTATATTTCAAAAAGTTCTTCATCTCCGAATATTTTGAATATTTATTACAATACCTACAAATGTAACCATATAATTGATTTAAGACAATATAAAATTGAAGTTATTTTTGTTTTACGCCTTTTTTGATAACTTTGAATGATTGAATCGGATTTTAAATTGATGGGCGGTTTAGGAATGACGATTGGCGATTAGAAGTTGATACAGAGCTTGTTGATATGGATAGTTTGTTTTTCGGCAGTCGTTTGCCGTTCTTTTAAATAAGCGATATGAGTAAATTTGCAATTACCGGAGGAAGAAGACTGAAAGGGGAATTATGTCCTCAGGGAGCTAAAAATGAGGCATTACAAGTGATCTGTGCCTGTTTACTGACCAAAGAAGAGGTAACCTTATCCAATGTCCCTGAGATTCTGGATGTTTTGAAGCTGATCGAATTATTGCAGGGGATGGGCGTACAGGTCGGACACCCTGCACATGGAGAATTTGTCTTCAAGGCTTCGGATATCAATTTTGATTATTTCGAAACGGAAGATTTTTATAATAAAGCGGTCAGTCTGAGGGGGTCTATCATGATTCTCGGGCCACTATTGGCAGTCTACGGGTGTGGATTGATCCCTAAGCCCGGTGGAGATAAAATCGGCCGGAGGCGGTTGGATACTCATTTCCTGGGTTTTGAGAAATTAGGGGCTACTTTCGATTATAATAGTTCGGAGGGTTGCTTCCGGGCTTCGGCTGAGAAATTACGGGGGTGTTATATGTTGCTCGACGAAGCTTCGGTGACAGGTACGGCTAATATTATTATGGCTGCGGTATTGGCAGAGGGAATGACTACGATCTATAATGCGGCTTGTGAGCCATATATCCAGCAATTATGTCTGATGCTGAATGCGATGGGTGCCCGGATTTCGGGGATAGCTTCGAATCTTCTGACCATAGAGGGAGTGAAGGAGCTGAAAGGTTGTCATCATCGTTGTTTGCCCGATATGATCGAAGTGGGAAGTTATATCGGATTGGCTGCCATGACCCGTTCGGAGATTACGATCCGGAATGTGAATATACGCCAATTGGGAATCATTCCCGATTCTTTCCGCCGTCTCGGTATCCGGATCGAGGAACGCGGAGACGATCTGTATATTCCGCGTCAGGAGCATTATATGATCGAGGATTTTATCGATGGCTCGATTCTAACGGTTGCGGATGCGCCCTGGCCCGGTTTGACACCCGACTTACTGAGTGTGTTCCTGGTGGTCGCAACCCAGGCTAAAGGAAGTGTGTTGATTCATCAGAAAATGTTCGAGAGTCGCTTGTTCTTTGTTGATAAGCTGATCGATATGGGAGCTAAGATCATCCTTTGCGATCCCCACCGGGCGACAGTCATCGGACAGAATCACGAATCACAGTTAAGGGCTACCAAAATGACCTCTCCCGATATTCGGGCCGGTATTGCTCTGTTGATCGCCGCTCTATCGGCTCAGGGAGTCAGTACAATTCATAATATCGACCAGATCGACCGGGGGTATGAGCATATCGATGAAAAATTGAATGCGATCGGTGCAGAGATCCGAAGAATCGGATGATACTTGGTTTAAAGGTACTTTTAAAATAGTTAGATAGGTTTCAACGGTTACAAAAGTTTTAAAAGTCAAGTCTAACCGTTGAAACCATGGTAACTTATGTAATCGCTGTAACTAAAAAAGTTTTATTCATCCAGTTTATTTTCTTGCTTGCTGAAGCTTCAGAAGCAAGATTGGTCCGGAAGTTTTCGGGCTTCTAGCTTATCCGGACATTCCTGTAGTAAGGTGGCGATTGTTTTCTGAAATACCGGATGGACAAAATCCGGTAAGATTTCTGCCAGAGGAGTCAGTACAAAATTGCGTTCCTGCATACGGGGATGAGGAAGTATTAAATCCGGCGTATTCAGAATGACAGAATCATAAAATAACAGGTCGATATCGATCGGACGGGAAGAATAGCGGGGTCCGCCGGCAAGTCTGATCCGTCCTAAGCGTTTTTCTGTTTCGAGACAACGTTGTAAAAAATCGAAGGCCGATAACCGGGTTTGAAAAACAACGACCTGGTTGAGAAAGTTTTCATCACATTCGAAGCCCCAGGGGGCTGTTTCGTAAAACGACGAAGCCATTACCCATTGCTCTGTCGATGACAATATTCGAATGGCTTCTGTTATAAGCTGGCGTTTATTGCCGGAATTGCTTCCCAGTATGGTGACTACCTGCATCTTTTACCCGTTCTTTTTGTAATATTGCCGGTTATTGTTGCCTTTATTATTGTTGTTATTGTTATTCTTCTGGTAGTTTTTGTTCATCGGCTTATTGGAACTGGGCTTGCTCTTTTTCTGTAGCAGATCTTTCGGATTGGAAAGAGTCATACCCTCCGGTAAGATAACGGTACAGCCGCATAAGGTGTTGATGTCGTTATAGATTTGTTCGTCTTCGACGCTATCTTTATTCCAGGTGAGGAATGATTTCTTCATGTGGTTGGCGGTCAGAACGATCAGTGCTCTTTTTTGTTCCGGATCTTCCAGCTCTTTGATTTTGTCTATGAGTTTTTCAACTAATTTGCCGTAGTGCTTGTATTTGATGTGATTCGAACTGTAAGGCAGTCTTTCCGGTTTCTCCTGTAGTTTGGAGAGAGAAGGGAGAGGATAGGGAGTATCTATATCCAATTTAAATTCAGACATGATGGCCAGATGATCCCAAAGTTTATGCCGGAAATCGGGAACGTCCCGTAAGTGAGGATAAAGATTTCCCATCACGTCGATTACTGTCTTTGCGGCTCTGGTTCTTTCTTCCCGGTCTTCAATGGTCAATAGGTAATCTACCATTTTTTGTATGTTACGTCCATATTCAGGAAGTAATAATTTTTTCTTTTGGGTATTATATTCCATAAAAATACTATGTGTTTCTTAATCGCAGTACGTTGTTTTTACCAGATATAAAGAAAATATTTATTTATTTGCAGACTTTAACCGGATTTCTCCGGGTTGAAGGCAATCCGAAAATCGTTATTCTGTAAAATAGCGATTTCAAGGTATCTCTTTCAGATTATGAGGCAAATATACGCTTTTTAGTGTTCTGACGGAAGTTTTTAGTCTGCTTGAATGTATAATTTTGCAAATTTTAACAAAAGAGTCCGGCTTCCCCCTTCACGGAAGACCACTTTTGCCTTTTTTTGTACGCCTAAACCTTCCAGGTTGATCACTTTTCCGGCTCCGAAGGTAGGATGAAAAATGATCATACCAGGAACGACCTGATTGGAGTCGATCGGTTTGAGTTTCGATCGGTCGATGGCCGGAATATCTATTGTTGCGGGTTTATTCAAAGTGATCGCCGGCTTATGTAAACCGGACATAGCTGTCGTAGTTTTTAATTTGAAACCTGAGGGTTCTTCCCGCATCGCGATATATCCTTCGAGGAATTCCTGATCGATCTCACCGATAAAACGGGAAGGCCGGGAGGATACCACTTGGCCGTTTTTGTAACGGGAAGTGGCGAACGACATGAAAGCCCGTTTTTCTGCCCGGGTGAGAGCGACATAGAAAAGCCGCCGTTCTTCTTCCAGGGCGGCAGGAGTGGTCACACATTGCTGGGCCGGGAAAAGTTCTTCTTCCAGACCGGTGATAAAGACATTGCTGAATTCCAGTCCTTTCGATGCATGGATGGTCATGAGGGTCACTTTGTTTTGATCCCCTTCTTTATCTCCGTCCTGATCTGTCAACAACGCTACTCCTTCGAGGAAGGCCGGTAATTTATCGTCTTTCCCCTCTTTATAGGCGGTTTCACTGAAATCTTTGATACCGTTCAGGAGCTCCTGGATATTTTCTTTCCGGGATACGCCCTCCGGTGTTTCGTCATTGGAAAGGTCGTCGATGATACCGGAAGAACGGGCGATGATAACAGCTGCGTCATACGCATTTTCATTCGCTATCTGTTCCCGGAAACGTTCGATCAGACTACCGAATTTCTGTAATTTGGAAAGGGTACCGCTGTTGAAAGCGCCGGCCACCTTATCGAGGTTACAGAGTACGGTCCACAGGCTGACATGATATTTTCCGGCGATTTCCCGGATTTTGTCTACGGTCGAATCTCCGATTCCCCGACGGGGATAGTTGATGATCCGTTTGAAAGCTTCTTCATCGTTCTGATTCACGGTCAACCGGAAATAAGCCAGCAAATCCTTGATTTCTTTCCGTTGGTAGAAAGATTGGCCGCCGTAAATTTTATAAGGAATATTCCGTTTACGGAGGGCTTCTTCTAAGATACGCGACTGGGCATTCGTACGGTAGAGAATAGCAAAATCGCTGTATTCCTGCTGCTCGTAATTGGCTAGCCGGAAGATTTCATTCGTGACCTGGAAACCTTCTTCCTTATCGGATAAGGCCCGCAATACCTTGATCTTTTCACCTTCTTCGTTTTGAGAAAAGGTCTTTTTGGGAATTTGTTCTTTGTTCTTACTGATCACACAATTCGCTGCATCTACGATCGTGGTCGTCGACCGGTAATTTTGCTCCAGTTTGTATAGCTTGTATTCCGGATAATCGTTTTTAAAATTAAGGATGTTCTCGATCCGGGCTCCCCGGAAAGAATAAATACTTTGTGCATCATCCCCGACTACACAGATGTTATGATGCCGGTCCGAAAGTTTTTTTACGATCAGGTATTGGGCGTAATTGGTATCCTGATATTCGTCGACCAGGATATAATTGAATTTCTGTTGATATTTGGCCAGAATGTCCGGGAAATCACGGAACAGGATATTGGTTTGCAACAAAAGATCGTCGAAATCCATGGTATCCGATTGTTTGCAACGCTGCTGGTATTGTTTGTAGATTTCTCCCAATAACGGGCGTTTGCTGGCTGTATCTTCGGATAAAATGCGGGAAGATTGGGCATAACTCTGAGCGACGATCAGGTTGTTTTTTGCCATCGAAATCCGTCCGAGGATCGTGCTCGGTTTGTAAATCTTATCGTCCAGTTTCATGTCTTTGACGATGGCCTTGATCATATTTTTAGAATCCTGGGTATCGTAGATGGTATAGCTTGATGTATAGCCTAATTTCTCGGTTTCGAATCGCAGGATTTTTGAAAAAATCGAGTGGAAAGTTCCCATCCACAGGTTGGCAGCGATTTCCTGGCCCACTAACTCTGCGATTCGTTTTTGCATTTCACGGGCAGCTTTATTGGTAAAGGTCAGGGCCAGAATTTTATAGGCCGGCACTCCCTGACTGAGCAATTGGGCTATCCGGTAGGTCAATACACGTGTTTTGCCTGAACCGGCACCTGCAATGACCAATGAAGGACCTTCTGTGTTGATGACCGCCTCCTGCTGACTGCTGTTTAATTCATTGATAAAATCCACCCTGAATAAATTTTTGATCGACGATAATGATTGATTATTTCCCGTAGCAAAATTAAAAATTAATCTCCAGCCTCACAAAATACCGGGGATTTTTAGTAATATTGCAAGGATAATCGTAAAAGTGTGTGGACATGTAAGTGTTGTAAAACTCTTCTGTATGTTATGGTTGAGAAATAAATGTTGATCGTATGCGGTATGTATTGTTGCTGTTTTTCGTATTCCTGGCCGGACTTGGATTTTCCCAGCGGATTCAGATAGAAGGGGTGGAAGTGAACTATTCTTCTGATTATCCGGACGGACCGCTGTATGTTATCCGTCGGACTCAGGCTGAAGCTGCTCCGGAAGGTCAGGTGAGTTTTGTGCCGGGAGGAGATCGTTGGGAATTCGGCTGGACTTACGAGGGTTCCCCTCAGGCCGTTGCTCCGTATGAGGATTCTACCCGCTTGGCCGTCCCTTTGCTGGGGAACGGACTCTATACTTTTACTGCCCGAAAGGACGGGGTGAATACGGTTCAGGAACGGTTTTATGTGTTTTATGATTTTATGGATTTTAAAATTACTTTGACCGATGTACTGGATTGTGAATATATTACGATTCATATCGATTATCTTTATATTCCCGATTTTGCCGGTTTCCCCGGTGGAGAGAATGTGGATTACTGGGTCGATTGGGATGGCAAAGAACGGCAATTGTCTTCTATGAATGACTATCGGTATGAAGATCTAAGTCAGTCTGTCGCCGGATGTGCCGAAGATGTGTCTTGCCGCATTAGGATCAAGGATCGTTTCGGATTCGTATGGGAAAGTAACGAAGTGACTTACGAATCGATGATCCCGGAGGCTGTCCCTGAACTGACTCTGGGAAATACGGTGGATGTGGTCGGGGAAGTCGGCGATGAAATGGGACAGGCACCTTTAGAAGTAGAATTCGATGCTTCCGGTTCTAAAAATGCTTCTTCTTATGAATGGTATTTGTATAAAGATACGACCGATTTGGTCGGAATGGTCTTATCGCCCGAGGATAGCCTGATTGGAAATCAGATCCGGACACAGGAAGATTTTGTTTATACTTACGAGCATTCCGGGCGGTATAAGGTAATGCTCGTAGCCATTCATGGAAAAGGAAATTTTTGCCGGGATACTTCGGATATACAATATGTAAATGTCGTCGAATCTTTGCTGGATGTTCCGAATGTATTTACACCCAATGGAGACGGTAAGAATGATATTTTTAAAGTGAAAGCCTTGTCTCTGGAATCTTTCCAAGGGGTGATTCTGAACCGTTGGGGACGTAAGATCTACGAATGGAACGACCCTTCGGAAGGCTGGGACGGACGTATCGGAGGAAAATATGCGAGCCCGGGAACCTATTTTTATGTGATTACTGCCAAAGGAAGAGAGAAGGTGAATCCTCCGAAATATGTTAAAAAAGGAGCTTTGTTGTTAGTCCGTTAAGGGAAATATTTTCTTTCAACTAAATTTTTAGTTGAAAAGTTTGTTTTATCGTTGAAATCTTTCTTTATTTGTGATGGAATATCAAAACTATCGAAATGAAGGTATATTTCATCCTTGGAATCCTGTTTTGTAGTATAGGAAGTTATGCTCAGGACATCGGTCGGCAAATTTTAGAAAGAGAGTTGGACCGGAATCATTACGATGAGGTTTTAAGAGGTGTCGATTCTTTATACCGGATAGAAGGTAAATCTTCCGATTTGCTTTTTTATGAAGGCAAAGCCAATGAAGGGATGTTGCGTTATAAGGCGGCTTACCGCTGTTATTCGGAGTGGTTGGAGCGGGATTCTTCCGATCGGGATGCCCGTCTTGCTTTGGCGCGGGTAGCAGCCTTGGCGGGGCGGACGATGAAAGCGGTCGATATCTATGAACAATTGGCCGGAGAAGATTCTCTGGATTTTTTGTCAATTATCAGCTGGCCCGTTTGTATCAGCAGATAGGTAAAACTGTTCGGGCGATCGGAATCTATGATCGTTTATATCAGACAGACACGACAAATGTCACTTTATTGAAACGGATCGGAGATTGTTACAACCGGATAGGCTGGAGTATGAATGCCGTAGATCATTATTTACGTGCTTTCTGTTTGGACCCGGAAGATGGAGAGACTGTCGTGAAGGCTGTCAATCTGATGATGGCGAATACAGTTTTGTTCCCTGATTTTATCGGACAGTCCGGGCCGCTTGTCGATACCGCTTTGATTTACTCTCCCCGGCTGAATGCTTTGAAACAACTCCGCGGCATCTTGTATTATTTATCCCGGCGTTATTTCGATTGTGAAACTACGTTTGAGGAACTGATTGCACAGGGTGATTCTACACGGGTGAATTTTAAATATCTGGGGTTGGCTCTTTTCCATATGAATCGTTTTAAGGAAGCTGTCGTTCCTTTGGCTATAGCCGATTCTTTATTTCAGGATGATTGGGGCAACCGTTTGGATCCCGAGTTGTCGATGCGGTATGGGGAGACGCTGGGCAAATGCAGGGAAACCGAAAAAGCGATGAAGGTGCTCGGTGAGATTGAACGACAGATGATGCCCGATACTTTGATGTTGTACCGCCTGGCATTCCTGAGAGGAAATGCTTGTGAAGAGGTGGATAAACGGGAACAAGCGGTGTGTCATTATTGGAGAGCCTATAAGTTAAAGGAAGACAACAAAAATATAATCTATACGCTGATGAGCTTTCACTGTGGTTTATGGACGGTCGAAGGCAGGCGTCGGCAAGCTTCGGAAGAAGAGGTGAGCAAATCTTTGTTTTTCCATGTCTTATTTCTACAAAAGATGAAAGCCCTTTCGTCCGGTGAACGGCATTACTTCAACGGTCTTTCCGGGGATATCCTCCGAAAAGAATTGGATGAACTGTTTTTCCGGCAGGAGGCCACCCTGGTCGTGGTCGATCCGGACGGTAAAAAATATGCTTATTCTGCCGATGAAATGCGCAAATTGATTAAACCTTGAATACGGTAAAAGTTAAAATTCGAAGTAGCCGGGATTTTTATAACTTTATTTGCGGTATTGCAGATAAAGTTATTTTTATATTTGTGCATCGAGTAAATACTGCAGTTGGATGGATACTAATTTTAATACTTGTTTCAGGACATATTATCAGACTATGTGCCATTTTGCATATGGTTATCTGAAAGATTCTTTGAAGGCAGAGGATGTGGTACAACTTGTTTTTGTCAAAATCATCGATAATAGCGAGTTATTGGGAGCGAGTGAAGAATTGGTCAAGAACTACCTGTACAAAGCGGTCCGTAATGCTTGCCTGAATGAAATAAAACTCGGAGAAATCCACCAAACTATTCTTAGCCGGATACAACAGGATAAATTGAATGAAGATAACCTGATTTTTCATATCATCCGTTCGGAAATTTATCAGGAGATCATGAAAGCGGTCAAAGAGTTACCCCCTAGATGCCAGCATGTCTTTGAACTCGCTTTTATCGACCAGAAAACTAATGAAGAGATTGCTGAAGAACTGCACTTGAGTGTGAATACGGTCAGAGTTCAAAAAAATAAAGCCAAACAATTACTCCAACTCAAATTGAAAGATTTGTATCCGCTGGTCCTGTTTTTCCTGAACTCCCTGTTAAAAAACTGAGTTCCGATAATTCCGGGAATTTTCTGGCTTTCAGTCTTTAAAAATCATAAACGGAAAATTGCATCGATTTGTAAACTTCACGAGCTGATTATACCTAGAGTTAATCTTGTTTATATTCGTCTTCGGGGCTTGTGTTCGGGGACCGGGTTGCTTCGACTGACCTTATCACTTCATGGTAAGCTGATCATGACCTGAAAACCCTAAATCCCAACAAAAAGAGAATTTTCAAATCTACATCCCATGAGTTGGCTTAAAAATCAAAACTCTACAGAAAACTATTCCGATAAAATAATCCGACTACCTGTAGTCCGATCGGATAATTAGGTATTTCATTCTATAAAACTTTCCTCATCTTTCCTTTAGTTAGTAGTACTAACGGAAGATGTTGGGTTTTGTGCCGGAAGACCATTGGAGCAGGAACGAGTGTCCGGTTAAGTTTTCCGAATGCCCGACCGGGTCTGACGACACAAAAACCGGAATCGGAATAGAAAGATAAAAAATTGAACCTAGGTTTACCTGTATCGGTGTCATTTCATTCCTAAACGGTGTATACCTTTCAGGTTCCTGATGTCGGATTTTTATCAGAAACAAAGTTCCGCCAATCGGTATTGCAGGTGTACTAATCACGACTCTCCGGTACATCGTTGCTGTTTGGGTTTATACGGGCGTGTGATAAATAAATATAAATTTAATATTTATTAACTAGTCGTTTCAGGTGAGTTGTTTGTATTAATATTAAAAATCACTTAAAAGATGAAAAATCCATATCTGATTGCCAGACAACTGCTGGCTTTTTTAAAAGACGAGTTGCAGGAGGGCGAGCGGGAAGAAGTAGCCCGGATGATAGCCGGGGAGAGAGAGTTGACCGGGCTGGTGGAAGAATTGAAGGATAAGGAGAAAATCCGTCGGGAACTGGAAAGAATCGCTTCTTTCGATACGGAGAAAGCGCTGAGAAAGATTACACGGCAAAACGGGATGCTGGTGGGAAGAAGACTATACCGGGGCTGGAAAATAGCAGCCGGTATAGTCATTTTGATCGGTGTTTCGGCTACCTGTTGGTTGTGGTCGGGCCGTTTGCAGAAGGACAAAGAGTATATGGCTGCGGAACAATCTTTGGGAACGGGAGTGGTCACCTGGAAAAATTCTTCGGGTGAAGTGTATGCCTTGGATACTTTATCGGCAACCGTGAAGAATAATCAGGAAAAAATATTGGTGACCAATAGTGACGGCCTGCTGAAGATACAGGATGCCGGCGACCGGAAAAGTCCGGCAGCTGTCGGGCAGAACGTTATTCAGGTACCTTGCGGAGGTACTTATATCATTCAATTGGAAGACGATACCCGGGTTTATCTGAATTCCGGGAGTACGATAGAGTTCCCTTCGAAGTTCAGCGCTGGCGAAAGACGGGTGAAATTGCAGGGAGAAGCCTATTTTGAAGTAACTCAGGAGCAAGGGCGGCCTTTTTACGTAGAATCGGAATTACTGACTGTGAAAGTGCTGGGAACGGTGTTCGACGTGAAAGTATATGAAGAGGATACCCGGGTTTATACGACTTTAGTATCGGGCAGCGTGGAAGTGACGGACCGGCAGGGAGAGAAAAGGAAGATTGTGCCCGGTGAACAGTTCAGCCTGGACACGAAGACCGGCCAATCAACCGTCACTACGGTCGACGTGGAGATCGCTACAGCCTGGAAAGAGGGTATTTTCTATTTCAAGGACGAACCCCTGGAGGAGATCATGAAAATCCTGGCCCGTTGGTATAACCTGGATATCTTCTATGCTGGCGAACAGATGAAACAAACCGTGTACAGCGGGAAAATGAAGATGTATGTTTCGGTGGAGGATATCCTGCGTAAGTTTGAAAAATCAGGTGATTTGCATTTCGAATTAAAAGGAAAGGCTTTGACCGTTTATGGAAAATAAAGAAACGGGATCTGATCCATCCCGTCCCCGATAGCAATCGTGGTGAAACGATTGTGTTTTTGTTTAATTTAAACTATACAAATTTATGAAAGAAAATTGGATTTTATGGCCTCTGGGCAGGCAAAAGTATGTCAAACGATGTTTTTTAGGTATGCGGCTGACTATGTATTTATTGTTGCTCGGTACGCTTCATCTGGCAGCAAACACTTATTCGCAGAATTCCGGTGTCTCTCTGAATATGCACAATGTATCCCTGAGAGAGGTGGTGGAAAAATTGCAAAAAGTGACCGATTACACGTTTCTGTACAAGAATGATCTTTTGAAAACGGGAGATCGTTTGGATGTGAATGTAAAAGACCGGGAGATCCGGGAAGTCCTCGACGAGATTCTGTCTCCCCGCGGACTGGCTTTTGAAATCGACGATAAAGTGATCGTTATCCGTCAGCAAAATTCCGCTCAGCAACAGGTTGAAGAAATCCGGATACAAGGAAAGGTGGTGGATGAAAAACGGATTTCCTTGCCGGGAGTTACGGTATTGGTCAAAGGGACCGATTTAGGAGTAACTACGGATGAGCAGGGAAAGTTCCAGCTCCGGCTCCCGAAAAGTAGTCAGGAGGTCGTGTTGGTGTTCTCTTTTGTCGGTATGAAAAAGAAGGAGGTGAGCTGGAAGGGAGAAGCTGAATTGAAGGTGGTCATGACTGTCGAAGCCGCCGAGATGGAGGAGGTGGTGGTAACCGGTATTTTCGAACGGAAAAAAGAAAGCTTTACAGGCAGTGCCAGTACATTTAAAGGCGAACAACTGAAAATGGTCAGTAACCAGAATATTTTGTCGGGATTACGTTCCCTCGATCCTGCTTTTGCCATTATCGAGAATAATCAATATGGATCCGATCCGAATCGTCTGCCGGATATCGAAATCCGGGGAAAGAGCAGTATTGTGGGGTTTAAGGAGACTTTCGGTGAAGATCCTAATCAACCTTTATTTATATTGGACGGATTCGAGACTACCTTGCAAACCGTTATGGATTTGAGTATGGACCGGGTGGCTTCTCTGACAATATTGAAAGATGCCGCTTCTACCGCTATCTATGGGGCAAAAGCGGCTAATGGTGTCATTGTCATCGAAACAAAAACCCCGGAAAAAGGAAAATTGCGGTTGAGTTACAACGGTAATTTCGATGTCACGATGGCCGACTTGTCGGATTATAACCTGATGAATGCCAGAGAGAAACTCGAATTTGAAAAATTAGCCCGGAAAAATGAATATTCTAATTCTATTACAGCCGAGAAAGATAAAGAATACCGTTATGCTTGGATAGAGGCGGAAATAGAACGGGGTGTAGATACCTATTGGTTGTCGGAGCCGCTAAGGGTAGGATTTAACCACCGGCACAACTTGTATGCCGAAGGAGGGGATGGACAAATGCGATACGGCCTTGGCTTGAGCTATAATAATACCCAGGGAGTGATGAAAGGGTCCGGTAAAGAAATTGTCAGCGGGAATATCGATCTGTTGTACCGGGTAAAGAACCTGATTTTTTCGAATAAATTTTCTATGGACTACCGGACAAATGAAAATCCTGCTGTTCTTTTCTCCGAGTATGCGGCAGCCAATCCTTATTATCGCAAAAGAAATGAAAACGGTGAAGTTGAAAAATGGCTGGAAAATACCCGGTATTCACCGACTGCAGGGTATGAAAACATAGGAGAATCACCTGTTGGAAATCCTTTGTATAATGCTACTTTGAATAATTTTAACCGGGAAAAAAGTACCCTGTTCCGGAATAATTTTATTATAGAATGGAGTATTTATAACAATCTGAAACTGCGGGGCAGAATCGGTATCACCAAATCGAATTCCGAATCGGAGATTTTTTTATCCCCGGAACATACGCAGTTTGAAGAGACGGACAAATTGGAGAAAGGATCTTACCAGAATACACACATGGATGATTTTTCATACGAGTCGGATTTTACCGTCCGCTATGGTTGTTTATTAAAGGAAGTACATCAGCTGAATGTGGTGGGAGGAACCTATATTTATGCCCAGGAAGGTAACCGAAAAGGTTTCAGTGCTGTCGGTTTCCCGGAGGGAAATTACGTTACCCCCTCTTTTGCCAATGCTTATACGCCTAATTCTAAACCTACTTATGTGGGCTCGATACGGAGGTCTGCCAGTTTTTATCTCAATGGGGGATATGCCTACAATAACCGTTATCTGCTGGATTTTAACATCCGTTCCGACGGCTCTTCCGTGTTCGGTAGCAATAAACGCTATACGACAACCTGGGCGGTCGGTCTGGCTTGGAATCTCTACAATGAGAAATTTATGGCCGGGGCTTCACAGCTGATCGATATGCTTCGTTTCAGGGCCTCGATCGGAAATCCCGGGAATCAGAATTTCGGTTCTTTCCAGACCTTTACTACCTATCGGTTTGATAATTGGCTGATGAATGGTTTCGGGACCGGTGTGATTATCGAAGGATATGGAAATCCCGATTTGAAATGGCAAAAGACCCTGGATAAAAATATCGGAATGGATCTTTCTATGTTCGGTAACCGTTTCCATGTCACGCTCGATTTGTATCATAAAAATACCGACCCTCTATTGGCTGTGATCGGAATTCCTTCTTCTGTCGGGACTTCCCAGATGCTGACCAATATCGGCCGGCAAGTGGAAAAAGGGATTAACGGAACAATCAAATATTCTCCTCTCTACCGTCCGGAAGAACGGAAGAATTATACGATCAGTGTTAATTTCAGGACGAGTAAAGCCGAATATGCCCATATAGGGAATAAACTGGATCAGTTCAATACTGAAAATAAATCGACCAATAGTACCAGTCTGTCGCGGTATTACGATGGAGGTAGTCCGACAGCTTTGTGGTCGGTGCGTTCGGCAGGAATCGATCCGTCGAGTGGGAAAGAAGTGTTTGTGAAGAAAGATGGAACCTATACTTTTCAATACGACTACGACGAAGAAGTGGTTGTAGGCAATTCGCGTCCTAAAATTGAGGGAGTCATCGGAAACACTTTGTATTATAAAGGATTCTCATGCAGCCTGCAATTGCGTTATAGCTTGGGAGGCGATGTATTTAACAATGCTTTGTATAGTAAGGTGGAAAACATCTCTTCCGAGGGGCTGAAGAGCAACCAGGACAAACGGGCGTTATCACAACGTTGGGTAAATCCCGGGGACATTGCTAAATATAAAGACATTTCCTTGACCGAATATACCCCCATATCTTCCCGTTTTGTACAAAAAAATAATTACCTCTCTATCGAATCGGTACGCCTGGGGTATGAGTTCGGACCGGAATTGGTCCGGCGGATCGGGATGTCACAGTTGTCGCTGAATGCCTATATGAACGATATTGCCCGTTTCTCGTCGATAAAAAGTGAAAGGGGAATCGACTATCCTTTTGCCCGTACTTTATCGGTTTCGATTTCGGCAACTTTTTAATCGGATTGTTGTGTAACTAATTGAAAATAAAGTCATGAAGTATAAAAATATAATCATTTCACTGGCCTTGATCTTCGCTTTTGGATGTTATTCATGTGATAATTGGCTGGATGTGAAACCGGACGATAAAGTCTCGGAAGAAGAAGTTTTTAGTAGTATCGAAGGTTTCCGGAATGCTTTGAATGCAATTTATATCGAAATGAATGCAGCAGATCTCTATGGCAAAAGCCTGGGATCGGAACTGGTCGAGGTGATGGGACAACGTTACAATGTAAATACCGAATGGACGGAAATGACTTCGGTGATGGAGTTCAAATACAAAAGCAGTTCGGTTATCCGTCGTTTTGAGGGGGTCTGGACTTCCGCTTATGCCTTGATCAGTAATATCAATCATATCCTGAAGAATTGTGAAGAACGGCGGGAAGTGCTGGTAGGCGACAATTACAACCTGATCAAGGGAGAGGCTCTGGCCTTGCGGGCTTATTTGCATTTTGACCTGTTCCGTTTGTTCGGCCCGGTATACAGTAGCGATACTACTGCGGTTTCCCTTCCTTTTTATCCTGAATTTTCATTTACGGCGAATGAGTTATTACCGGGGCACGAGTTTTTACAGTTGGTTATCGCCGATCTGGAGACTGCCGGTAAATTGCTGGAAGTGGATCCGATCATACAGAAAGGGCCGTCCTGGAGTGAAGATATGTATGATCAGAACCGGAATCGGGTGTCACGTATGAATTATTATGCCGTTCAATTGTTGCGGGCCAGGGTGGAGTTGTATGCCGGGCATAAAAAACAGGCCTTGGCTGCCGCTGTGAAGGTGATCGGGGTACAGGAAGATTACTTTCCCTTTACTCCGGCATCAGATGTTTCGGCAGGTACGGATAATCCGGACCGTTTGTTTTCTTCTGAATTGGTATTTGCCTTGGAAAATCCACAACGGGCGACGATTTACAATTCACTGTTTAACCCTGAAAACGTAAAGTTGGAAAATCTGTTGCTGGTGCGGCAAAACAAACTGGACGCTCTTTTTACCGAGGACCGGGATTATCGTTATAAAGCCTGGTTCCCCCAGGAAAAAACGGTCGGAGGAGTTGCTTGCCGGGTATTTCATAAATTAGCGGATGTGGCTAATGTAGATCTGAAATTTAATATACTACTCCCGATGCTGAGGGTGAGCGAAGCTTATTACATTGCTGCCGAATGTGAGGAAAATCCGGCAGAGGGGCTGAAGTACCTGAACTCGGTTTTGAATAACCGGGGCTTGGAAAGTGAAAAGAAAGAAGAATTGCTGCAAGATTATTTAACCCTCGAATACCGGCGTGAATTTTTTGGGGAAGGACAACTCTTCTTTTATTACAAACGCTTGAATGAAGAACGGATTCCCGATGCCGTTTCAGACTGGGAAAATGAGGTGAGGATGACGAAAACCGAATATGTGGTCCCGCTTCCTGAAAGTGAAATAAAATACAGGGACATGACTAACCAAGATAAAGCACTATGATTATGAAGACAATGAATAAAATATATAGCTTGAGCCTGGTAATTTGCTTACTGTTTTGTACAAGCTGTGAGAAAGAAATGATCACTTACAGCGGGGATAGTGCGGTTTATTTTCCGATCGTATCCCAGACGATGGGAACTATCGACTTTTCTTTTGCCGAATACCATAGCGATACTTTGTCGGTTGTTTATCATTTTGATATCAAGACGCTTGGGGAAGTAAAGGAGTATGACCGGACGGTGGCTTTCGAAGCCGTAGAAAACGATACTTTGCCTGCCCGGGCAGGTGTCGATTATGAGGTGTTGACTCCCCGGCCGGTTATCCCCAAAGGAGAAGTATCGACATCGGTGAGTGTCCGTTTTTTCAGGACCCGAGAACTATTGGAACAGTCTAAAGTGATCGAATTCCGGTTATCGGAAAATGAAGATTTTGATTTACGGATACCCTTATATTACGATGTAAGCTATACCAGTCTGATTTTTGTATTGAGCGAAAAGATTTATGAACCCTGGTGGTGGAGGAGCTATGGGAAAGACCGTTTCGGCAGGTGGACGAAGACGAAAGGGAATTTGATTTGTGATAAACTCAATATTCCGCGGGCAGATTGGAACGATATGTCCGGGAAGGTCGACGAGGCTTTTCTGACTTTTGCTTGTATCTGGATGTACGATTATCTCGAAAAGGAGAAAAAAGCCGGGCGTCCCGTATATGACGAACCGCTGAAAGAAGGTGAAGAATCGCCTTTGATGGAAATGGGACCTATGGCTAATCCTCAGTAATGAATGATTAAACAGAAAATTATGAAAACAGTATATAGATTTTTATTGGTTGCTCTCCTGGCTATGGCTGCCACTTCGTGTTTGTACGAAGACAAAGGAAATTATGATTATCATGCGATTAATGATATTACGATCGGGGGGATTGCTTCCGGTCAGGAATATCCTGTCGTGAGTTTTGTCGATACATTGCGGATAAAACCTCAGATTACTTGTGCTCAGTCTACGGATGAGAGTACGTTGGAATACCAGTGGAGCGTTTTGATTACAGAAGGAGAACAGTATGAACGGGTGATCGGTAAGGAAAAAAATCTGGAATGGCCGGCCGATTTAAAAGCCGGGAAATATACCGGCCTGTTTAAGGTATATGATAAAATCTCCGGTTTAAGTTGGATACAATCGTTTAAAATAGTAGCTACGACGGTTACTTCCGAAGGGTATCTGGTTTTATGCAGGCAGGAAAATCGCCCCCGGATGGACATTATTCATACGGTCGATCAAGACCGTGAACTGGTGGGAAGAGATATTTTTGACGGAGGCAGTCTGGTGGGTGAACCGATCGGATTCGATTATACCAGTGGGTTGTGGGGCTCCCTTGTCTTACATACCTCTGAAAGCTCCTGGTCTTTGAATACACAGGAACTGACTATCAGTGAAGAATCCGATCTCAAATATGAATTCGGAATGCCGCCGGCCTCGGTAGATGCACGGAAAGTGGAAATAACGACACTCCGGAACGATAATGTTTATGTATTGATCGATGCTGCAGGGGATATGTACATAAAACGGGAATGGGGGGAATTGTATGCTCTTCCTATAAATCATCTGAAAGGAGAAGATACTTATTTCGAAATGGCTCCCTGGATAGGGGTGCGGAAAGGGAAAGGGATTACTCAGGTAGACCAGAGTATTATGTTGTTCGACAATACGAATAAACGCTTTATGGAAATTCCCGGAGGAGCATTTCTGCCCCGGGTGATGCAATACGAGAATACCGATTTATGGCCCTCTGCTCAAGTGGATAAAGAAATCATCCATATGGAAAGCAATATGAATTACACTTTTGCTCTGATGAAAGATTCCGGAGGGAAAGTATGGATGTACGGGGTTGAATTGAATGGGGACAGTAAAAATGTGCAGAAATACCTGATGGAAGTAAAAGGTTCCGGAATAGAAAAAGCAACTGCTTTTGCCTTTCATTCTTTATATCCTTATCTGTTTTATGCTGTCGGCGGTGAGGTTTATCGTTTCGATTATTCCATGCAGGCTCCTGCCGAGAAAGTACTTACTTATCCCGATGCTACTGTCGTAAAACTCCACTTCCCGATTTATTTGGGTTGGATCGCCTATGCCGATTGGCAGAAAGAACGGCAATACAATCTGGTGGTCGGATACAATAATACCAAAAAGCCCGAAACGAACTGTGGTACGGTCGCTATTTACAAAGTACCTGCTTTGCGGGGAGATTTGACTCTCTGCAAAGAGTACACCGATTTAGGATATATTATCGATTTGGCTTATAAAGAAAATAATTAGAAGAATGAAAATAATTGGTTTATGTGTAGGTCTGCTGATCGGGTTCGGGGCTTGTCAGTCGCATCGGGATACCGTTGTCGGGATACGGGCGGAAGGGATACCTGTACCTGAGAAGGTTGTCCTGTCAATTTCCGATTCTACTTACGAAATTTTTCCGGATTCTCTGGGGATAGTACGTTTTGTGCTGCCTCCCGGAATAAAGGGTAGTTACGCTTCTTGCAGATGGGGAAAATTGCTCATTCCCCTTTATTTGGAACAGGGTAAAAACCTGGCGATCACGCTAGGGAATGAGCGGACCCCTGTTTTTGAAGGGCAGGGAGCGAAAGAAAACGAATATCTGAATAGTGAATTGTTCCGGCAGGTGAGCTTGAACAATGAACTGGAAGAGGATCGGTTTATCGGGGAAGTGAAGGTATTGGAGCAGAAATTATCGGCTTATTTGAAAGAAAAGCATCTGGATGCAGCTTTTACGGATACCGAAAGTAAAAGATTACATTATTGGGTTTGTACCTTGTGGCTGCAATATATTACTCCCTATCATCGTCCTTCGGATTCCTTTTATGAACAGTTGGAAAAAGCCGTTCAGGAAGATACGGCCCTGATGGAACTGCCGGAATATAGGAAGGCTTGGAAGGGATTGGTCGAAGTGATGGCAATGAAAGATTTGTGGACGCGGGATCCGTATGAAATAGTCGGAAAACAACTGGCTTATCTGGACGAAAGGATCGAAGATCCGGCTTTGAGCGGTTATCTGACAGACGAAATTATCGTTACTTATATCAGGAAGTATGGTATCGCTGAGGCCGGAGAATTACTACCACTGTATCGGGCAAAGGTACGGGAAGCCTCGAAGGTGAAGGCTTTGGAGAAATTGTGCTCTAAATGGGCTCGGATTGCCCCCGGACAATTGTCCCCCGATTTTGCTTGTCCCGATCTTTCCGGGAAGGTTGTGGGACTCTCCGATCTCAAAGGTAAATATGTATATATCGATGTCTGGGCGACCTGGTGTGGACCTTGTTGTGCAGAAATTCCGCATTTGCAAAAGTTAGAGCAGAAGTTCGCTACAAGAAATATCGCTTTTGTCAGCATTTCCTGTGACCGGAATAAAGAAGCCTGGAAAAAGATGATTGGAGAAAAGCAATTGGGAGGAATTCAATTGAATGGGGGTGAAAATTCCGATTTTATGAAAGCTTATATGATCAGAGGTATCCCGAGATTTATTCTGTTGGACCGGGAAGGAAAAATTCTGGATGCCGATATGTCCAGCCCTTCTGATCCGCGTACTGCCGGGGTATTGGAAGCTTTGGAGGGCATGTAACGGAAAGGAAGAAATCCCGGGAAGAAGGAGGAGGAGGGTTTTCCCGGGATTCCTTTTCCCCGGTTCTGCCAGCACGGTCGGGATCGGAAGTTCCTAAAGAACAAAATTTACAGTTCCGCTTTAGATAGGCTGAATGGCCGATGGGTTAACGGCTCTGTTATCAGTATTTAAACCGCCAAAAAAGTAAGATGAGGAATCTGTGGTTACCCAACATTTTACGTAAAAACTGGAAAGAACGTCCCATTTGTGTTTTAACCGTATTTATACTGATTTGCAGCATGTCGGCTACTTCCTGGTATTTCTTACCTTCCAGACAGATCAGGGTAAAAATTTTTCTGCGTTCTTCGGGTAATTGGCGGATGGCGGCGTATAAAACTTCAAGTTCTTCGTTGTACGTTTCAGTTGCCTCTTCTTCTTCACTTATTTCCTGTTGTAGGGAAGCATGACGTTTTTCCCTCCGGCGACAGCCTCGGAGGTCGTTCAGTGCGGCATGTTTGACACTTTGGAATAAGTATTTTCCGATGCCATCGTCGAGATGTTCGAACCGGCGACTGATCCAAAAATCTACAAAACAATCCTGAACGACATCTTCTGCAGCTTCTGCATTATTTAACAGATGATTGGCAAATAAAATTAAGGCATCATAGTAAGCGTCGAACAATTCCCGGAAAGCTGAACGGTCTTCCTTTTTCAGGCTTTCTAATATTCTTTTTTCATCCATCTTACCCAAGCTTCAAATGTGGTGCAAGATAGAAAAATTGTCGAATATGACCAAATGGACCTGTCGGCAGAGTAAAAAGGAAGTCTGTGATAGGTGAAAATAAAAGAGACTTAGTAAAGCCTGGGAGAGCAGAAATTTTCATTAAATAATAAATTTCATCAAAAAAATGAGAAATATTGTCACACAAAATCGTTTTGTCGGTGCTATTAATGAAAATGAGTAACATGACCGAGGAACGATTATATGAAATTGTGGCTTCCCGCCTGAGTGGAGAAAAGCTGACGAAGGAGGAGGACGACGAATTGCAGAATTGGCTGGACTGTTCTGAAGAAAATCGCCGATTGTATAAGTTATTACAATGTTTTTGGGATAGTGGACAGGCTTTTCGCGACTTGGGGGGCCCGGACCGGAATGGAGCTTATCGCCGGATTACAGGTCGTTGTTTAAGATCGCTCAGGAAAAGGAAAATCATCTTTTACAGGAAGTTGGCCGGGATCGCTGCGGCTGTATTTCTGCTTGTCGGTTTGACTTTAGTCTGGCAGTTCAGCGGCACAAAACCGGAACTGTCCGGTGAAGATTCGGATTTGGCCGGTATAATGCCGAATACGGTTCGGCTGGAGTTGTCGAATGGGGAGTACGTAAATCTTTCCTCCCGGACTACAGTTCCGGTACGGATTTCGGATGTACAACAAGCGGCAGTGGTTTGTGATTCTAACCTTTTAAAATATACTGCCGACGATGAGGTGCTGCCGGAGGCACCGGAATATAACACCTTGATCGTTCCTGTCGGAGCTGAATACCGTTTGTTATTGAGCGATGGAACGCAGGTATATCTGAATGCCGCCTCGGAGTTACGTTATCCTACGCGCTTTACCTCGCAAAAGAGAGAAGTTTTTTTGAAAGGAGAGGCCTATTTCGAAGTCAGTCGTGATACGACCCGGCACTTTACGGTCAGGACGGCCGGTATGGATATAGAGGTATACGGCACTTCCTTTGATGTCGATGCTTATGAAGACAACCGCGAAGTATCGGCTACTCTGACTTCAGGAAAGATTAAAGCCCGCTGTCAGGGGCGGGAATACGATCTTGTCCCGGGACAACAAGTCCGTTATGACCCGGCAACAGGAAAGACAAAGGTGGAAGAAGTGTGTACAGAAGTATATACTTGTTGGAAAGATGGTTACTATTATTTCGAGGCTGTCCGTTTGGAAGATATTATGCAGACGCTTTCCCGTTGGTATAATATACAGGCTTTCTTTGTACAGCCTGAGCTCAAAGATATTGAATTTACCGGCCGGTTGAAGCGGTATGAAGAGGTCGGACAGTTATTCCGGAAATTTGAACAAACCCGGAATATCCGTTTTGAACGAAAAGGAAACAGCGTGGTTGTAAGCGGCAAAGATTAGTTTTAAGACTGTGGAAAATAAAAAGCCGGAAATTCCCCATCCCCGGCTTTAGTATAAAGTATTCTTTCTGTGTCCCTGAGAAAGATCAGATTGAATACCATGTTGAATACTTAATTACAAATCTATGAAAAAAAATCGAATCAGCCCGGAATCCCGGTTGTGGATTTTCAGGCGAAAAACGTTTTTAATGATGAAATTTACTCTACTTCTTCTTTTTTGCTCTTTGTTTCAGCTCAAGGCAGAGGTATTTTCTCAGCGTAAGGTGAGCGTACAAATGTCGGAAGTGACTTTAGACCGGGTATTTCAGGAATTAGGCCGTCAGGCGAAGTGTGATTTCCTGTATAATCATAGCTTGGTGAAGCAGAAAGGGAATGTGACGATCTCGGTGGAAGACCGGGAACTGAACGCAGTATTGGATGAGCTTTTACCTCGTTTGGGCATGGAATATGTACTGGACGAGAATGTGATCATTATCCGGGAGAAATGGGCGTTGCCTCAAAACCAGGATGTTGAAGTACGTGGAACGGTAAGGGATGAGAAGGGGACTTCCTTGCCGGGAGTGACAGTTGTGATCAAAGGCACCACTTTGGGGACTGCAACCGACGATAAAGGGGAATTTGTGTTGCGTTTACCCAGGCAGGAGGGGATTACCTTGGTGTTTTCCTATGTCGGCATGAAATTAGAAGAAGTGAAATTTACCGGACAGAAGGACATGCAGGTTGTTCTTTATGCAGACGAGCAGGAGATGGAGGAAGTGGTCGTTACCGGTTATCAGGTGCTGGACAAACGAACTCTGACCAGTTCAATTTCTACTGTTCGGGCAGACGAATTGGAGAAGATGGGAGTGTTGACCGTCGATCAGATGTTGGAAGGAAAAGCGCCGGGATTACTGATCACGAATATCAGTGCTCAGCCGGGAGCTGCTCCGAAGGTAAGAGTGCGTTCGGCGGGAACCTTCACGGGGACACGGGAACCCTTGTGGGTTGTGGATGGGATTATATATGAAGATCCGGTACCGCTATCGGCTGCGGAAATCAACAGTTATGACAATGTCAACCTGATCGGAAATGCGATTACCGGCCTGAATCCTCAGGATATCGAAAGTATCAATATCCTGAAAGATGCTTCGGCAACAGCGATCTACGGTACCCGGGCTGCCAACGGCGTAATTGTGATTACTACCCGCAGAGGTAAATCCGGCACTCCGGTCGTGTCTTACTCCGGTTCGGTGAATGCCGTTATCCGCCCTCATTATTCCGATTTCAATCTGATGAATTCGAAAGAACGTGTCGATGTGTCCCGTGAAATTTATGAACGGGGATTGGGGTATCCCCAAAACAATAATCTTTATACTCCGCTGGGGTACGAAAAAGCTTTGCTGGACTATTGGAAGCATGGAAATTTCTCTGCCTTTCAAAAAGAGGTGGGACGGCTGGAGCGGTTGAATTACGATTGGTTTGATGAACTTTACTGTGCGGCGGTCAACCATTCGCATTCCGTGAATATTTCCGGTGGTAGTGATCAGGTGCGTTACTATTTTTCTGTCGGATACGATAATCAGCGGGGAACAGAAAAAGGGGTAAGTCTGGACCGGGTCACTTCGCGTGCTAATCTGGATGTCGATTTGAGGAAAAATCTGTTGCTTTCTTTCGGTATGGATGGATCGGTTCAGAAAGCCAAATACAACCACAGTTCTATTCAGGTCTTCGATGAGGCTTATAACCGGAGCCGGGCTGTGGAAGCAAGGGATGAAAACGGTGAATTGGTCTATATCGATAAACGTTTGAGCAGTGACCGCCAGGAATTGGGACGGTATAATATTCTCAACGAAATGCAGAATTCCGCACGGAAAATAGACAATAAAGCCTATAATTTCAATGTGACCTTGAATTGGGAGTTGGTTAAAGGCATCAAACTCAGCAGTCGTTTTGCTTACCGGAATACCACTAATATTACCGAAGAATGGATTAAGGACAATACCTTTTTTATGGCCCAACTGCGGAGTTACGATGAGTTCCGGGACGATATCGCTAAGGAAGACCTGCAACAGTATTCTTTGGTGCCTTTCGGGGGAATATTTTCCGGCAGTCAGACTACCCAGGAGTCATTCTCCGTCCGTAATCAATTGAACTTATTGAAAATAATCAATGAAAAGCATGTCTTTAACCTGAATATCACTCAGGAAGCAAGCTCTACGAAGTATAAAGGGGTGACCGGATGGCAATCTCCGGGATACAACCATGACGGTGGGCGTAAATTTATCCCGTTACCTGCTTTGAGTCAGTATGGTAATTTTGATCTGAGTGATTACACCTATCAGGCTGTTTTGAAATGGTTTACCGAGGGAGGCGCGAATGGCTACTCGGTATATCCTACTGTGACGGATAATTTGAAGAATATGCTTTCCTGGACGGGTATTTTTACCTATTCTTATGACGATCGTTATATCGCTAATTTCAATATCCGGAGTGATGGATCGAATACATTCGGACAATATGAGCGTTATAAATTCAAACCCTCCTGGTCGGCTTCTGTACGTTGGAATATACATAAAGAAAATTTCCTGAATCCGGCAGAAAAGATAAACGAATTGGCTCTCCGGGGATCTTACGGTTTCCGGGGAACTTTTCCGGCGACAAGTCCTTACCTTACCTTAAAAAATTATGGCCGTAACGATGCCGTATATATGCCGGAAAATACATCGGAATTGGCAGAGTTCCCGAATGCGAATCTGAAGTGGGAGAAAACAGCTACGGTGAATGCCGGTATCGATTTTGCATTTTGGGGAAACCGCTTGAGCGGTGCCATCGATTATGCTTATTCAAAAAGTACGGATTTGTTGTTACAACGTCCGGTATCTCTGGTGAACGGCAGTAGTATGCAATGGTATAACGGAGGTAGTAAAGAAGACTATTCCCTGGAATTGAATCTGAGGGGTGAAATTATCCGGACAAAGGATTTCGGTTGGAATATGAACTTTAATCTGAGCCGGGAGAAAGAAAATATTTTGGAAGGGACGAATGTTATTCCGGGGCAGATATCGATTGACGATTATTTAAACGGACAGATTTTAATGGCTGACTTTCCGATAGACGGGTTCTTCGCGTATAAGTTTGACAAACTGGATGAAGAGGGTTATCCGACTTTCCCGGAATTGTTCGGGACTTATGATTCGGAATACGAAAAATTACAAAAGGCATTGGTATATGTCGGAAGCCGCCAGCCGAAATTTTATGGAGGATTCGGTACGGAATTGTCCTGGAAAGGTTTGACTTTATCGGCCAACTTCTCCTATAAAGCCGGGCAGCATGTACGTTTGCTGAACCTTTACCGGAATGGGCAGCAGATGCCTTTATCGGGTGATAATATGCGGAATGAGTTCGTCGATCGCTGGAGGAACCCCGGAGACGAAGAACGGACAAATATTCCGGTTCTTTCCACCGATCCGAAAGAAGTGAGCTATGCTACGATTGGTTCTGATTTTATCCCGGGTGGTAAAAATAGTACCTCTTTGTGGGAATTGTATAATTACAGCAATATCCGGACAGCTAAAGGGGATTTTATCCGTTGGCAATCGCTTACTCTTTCCTGGCGTTGTCCGCAACAATTCCTGAAAAACATCGGCGTACGTTCTGCTGTATTACGTTTCCAAATGCAGAATTTGGCTGTATGGACTTTTGATAAAAAACTGAAAGGACAGGATCCGGAACAGGTAGAATCGTTGGGCTTGCCGGTGCAGCCTTCCTACAATGTCGGACTGATGATTTCTTTTTAAACAGATATAAAATAATAAACATATGAAGGTATTACATATATTTTTAGGGTTGTGGATGCTGGTTTGTCTTTCCTGTTCCGGTTTTCTGGACGAAGTGGACCAGGACAAATTCATTCCTTCGACAACCGACCATTATGCTTCCGTATTATTGGAAGAGTTTAATAAAGAGCCGGGAATTATGCCGGATGTTGCTTTTATGACTGATGAGATCCAGGAATTGGAAAGTTCATTTGCTTCTTCGTCCTATCGTAATTCAATGTTGCCGATATATACCTGGCAGCGGGATATCGAACGGACTTTTGAAAACGAGCAGGTCGGCAATAATACCTCTTGGGGCAGACTTTACCGGAATATTGCCATTGTGAATTATGTGATCGAACAGATTGATGACGCTACCGGTACGGAGGCCGAACGGGATTACGTGAAAGGAGAAGCTTATTTTATCCGGGCCTATTGCTATTTCTCTTTGACCAATTTATATGCCGAGCCGTACCGGTCGGCAGCCGGGGCAGAGGTTACGATGGGAGTGCCTTTGCGGACCGATATCGGTGTGGTGCCTACTTATGACCGGGCTATGCTCAGCGATAATTACCGGCAGATCGAAGAAGACCTGGGAGAAGCCATCCGGTTGATCGGAAACAGCGGCTTGGAAAAATCGATCTATCACCCGACCGTAGCTGCCTGCCGCTTACTGTTATCCAGGGTACAACTTTTTCAGAAGAAATATGACGATGTGATTACTACTGCCACCGGGGTTATGGAGGTGACCGGGTTGAAGAAGTTAACTGCCGGGAGCGCTTCACAGCCTTTTATCACAAAATCCAATCCTGAAGTGCTTTATTCTTTCGGAGGAAATTCCAATAGTGCAGGTGTTTTCGGTACAACGATACAACGTTATGGTTTCGAGACACACCGGGAGTTGCTCGGTCGTTTTCCGGAGAATGATTTGCGTAAATCGTTGTTTTTTATGCCGATTACAGATAAATCCAACTATACAGGTTATTTTACCCGGAAGATGGAGGCCGGTTACAGCAGTCTGGCATGGATTAATTTCAGGGCAGCCGAGGCTTGGCTCAACCGGGCCGAGGCTTATGCCTGCCGGGGAAGGATCGGGGAAGCCCAGGCAGATATCCGGGCTTTGATGGAAAACCGCTATTCGACACTTGAAGAGGTCACTATCCCTTCCGAACAGCAGGCACTCATCCGGTTTATCCGGGACGAACGGTTTAAAGAATTTTGTTTTGAAGAACATTTCCGTTGGTTCGATCTGCGGCGGATGGAAGAAGATGAGCGTCCGGAGATTGTTCATATCTGTTCGGATGTGGATGAAAGCGGTAAGAAAGTAGGAAAGAATACCTACCGTTTGCTGAAGAACGATCCGAATTATACGTTGTCTGTACCGGAACAGGAAAAAGCGAATAATCCTTTTATTTATGATTATGAACGATTCGATAAAATGCCGGAATAAAAGTTTAGATTTTCGTTCGATAACCGTTAAAACAAAAGAAATATGAAAAATTATATATGGTTTGGTTTGATCTGTCTGTTATTGCTTCCCGGATGTTATGACGAAGCTGCTTTGACACCTTCCGGGGCGGATAAAGATTGGGCGGATAGCCTGGAATTGGAGTATCCTTTAGTGAAGGAATATTATGAAAAGTACGGAGTCGGGCTCCTGACCCGTTATGATTTAAACCGGGATTTACTCTATAATATGACCACCTCGAATATTCAGTCGGATTCCTGGAATACCTTGCGGGTGGATCGTATGGAACGTACGACCGAAGTAGACAGTGCTTTGGCATTTTTGGATAATACTTTGTTGCAATATTTCACTGATGAAGATTTTATCCGGACCTATTTCCCGACGCGTATTCTGGTAGGACGGGAAGTTTTCCTGGATAATTCAAGGAACTCGGTTTGTCCCATTTGCCTGGAATCGGATGCCCGTGTTTCTTCATCCGGTATCAATTCGCTGCACAGCATTTTCAGCCGGATTTCATTTGCAGTATCCTGTAAACTGAACACCATTTACTTTAGTGATGAGAATTACTACAATTATAAAATGGATAATCTGTATATGTTTATCTGTTATTTATTTGAACGCAATGATTTATATAGCCTTTTCGGTACGGATTTTTATTTGCCGTCAATGGAAAATTGCTATGGCCGTCCTCTTACAGGAGATGAAGATAGCTGGCTGGGCTTGGGGGTATATGTCGAAGAGGGCGGATCGCCCGACGACCGTTATACCGATAAATATTGGTATTGGAACAAAGGATTCGTATCTACGAAATGGATACATGCTATCCCGGCAGCCGGGGAACATAAAGATCAGATAGAATTACAGGCACAATACGGAATTACTGATGTGTATGTATTTCCTGACAAACAGCGCGATGTGCGTATGTTGATCAATCAATTGTTATTCGTTACCCGCGACGTTTGGGATAGCTATCCGGAAGTCGTGAAGAACCGTTTTGCACTGTTGATGGCTAAATTCGACGAATGGGGGATCGATATCCGTGCGGTCAACCCGGTGATTGCTGATGTATTTCCGCGTAATGAAATGACCGGGCAGAATTAATGATACGCTGCACAATGACCTTTATTTGAAAAGATTACGAAAATATGGAATAAGTCGATGGACTTCATTAAAAAGAAATGATTATGAATAAGATATTTACCATTTTGGTGTTTTGGGTCGGACTGTTATGCCTGGGGTGTGATGACGACCCGCAATTTCCCGATCCGGGATTCGATATGCTGACCGATAAGCAATTGACGGTTCGCCGTGATACCGCCGAGTCATATACCATTCATTTGAAAGTAAATGCACCGGCGGGTGTGCAGACCATTCAGCTGTTGAACGGCCGTACTTATGACTTGCTGGAAGACCTGACCGAATACCGGGGGAAAACGGTATTCGATTTTAGCCATGAGATCCCTTTTGCGGGAATCGATAAAAACCGTGATTCCGTACTGATTTATACCGTCCGGATTGTTACCGAAGACCGGCGTGCCTACAACAGTTCGTTTAAAATTAATCTATTGAAACTTTCCGTTCCCGAAATTACTTTGGAGGGAGGGAATATCGTCGGGACGACTGCCCCTTTGGTCGTGGCCCGTGGTAAAGTGACGACGGGAATCAATACCATCCGGAGTATTCGTATATTCATCGACGGACAGCAACAAATCGGGTTGTCCGGAAATGAACTGGGCGAAGTATCGGACTATGACCTGGAGCAAATCGTTCCCTATGCTTTCGAAAGGGGAAAGGACTATCAGCTTCGTATCGAGATTACGGATAGTAAAAATCAGGTACACAACGAGTCGGTTACCGTAAAAGGTATTGCCTTGAAAAAACCACAGAAGATAACGCGGATTAGGCGTAATGCGCCTTATATGACTTACGCTTTAACCTATGATGAACAGGAACGGGTTAAAACTATTCGCTTCGATTATGTGGCTTATGCGAGTATGTCTGTAGATGCTGAGTTTACTTATGATGCCGGAGGCCGGGTGACCCGGGTGGACTATGAATATTCCAAACGCCGGTATTATCTGGAATATACTTATGATGCTGCAGGGCAATTGGAAAAAGTGGTGGATGCCTATTATGAAGAGCCGGAACTGGTGACGGAGAGAGAAAAGCTTCAGCATTTTATTTACCGTCCGGATGGGACTATATCGGCTTTTGATGTGAATGTCACTACGGTGAACGAATTGCAATATGCCGATGGATTTTTACCGGGAGAAAAGATCTTTACTGAAAAATGGTCTTACCGTCCCGGTTCGATGGCATTAGGAAGCAGGAGGGTAAAAGATGGTTTCAGTCCTGTATTGATGCCGACCTATATCGAAGGATTACCACCGGTGACTTTCGTGACCTATATTGATATGTTCCCTGATTTGTTTATGTATAAATACGTGTACACGAAAGAGGTTCCCGGGTATGGAAATACCGAGTCGGCCTCAACGATCTTCCCGGACTTCAGTTATAGTTGTGATGAAAACGGCCAGCTTGAAGAATTCGTTTATAAGGAAAATCCTAATTCGTATTATTGGCAGTATTTCCGTTTCGAGTATTAATTGTAAGCAGAGTTTATAAGGTCCGGTTTTTAGATTTTAACGGACCTGTAGGCATAAAGAGAGAGCGACTGAAAATTTTATTTTTCGGTCGCCCTTTCTTTTCCTGGTTTGGTAAATTCCATTTAAGTAATATTCCAAGGTGCACAATCTTGAGACAATCATGGGGACGGGGCAATTGTGCGAAATTTTCGCACGTCTGCCCCGTCCCCATGATTGTTATTTTTTTACCTTATATTAAAAAGATAAATTAAATTTTGAATTTATGATTATTTGTTATAAATTAGCAAATGCTGACGATCATAAACCCTTAGTGGGTCTTCCTGTATTCTTTTTATAACTAAAAAACTTTCTTTATGAAAAAGCTGCTTTTTGTTTGTGCCCTTTTCTTAGGGCTGGCTTTTACGTCGGATGACGGTACTATCCTGATTAGCGGACAGGTCGTGTCAGGAACTTCCCCGGTGAGCGGGGCGACAGTGGTTTGCCTGCAAACTTCTTCCTCGTATGTAACCGGGGTATCCGGAAAATTCCAGGTCAGGGGGTTGAAAAATGTTCCGAACACGATTCAGGTGACTTATTCCTCTGGTACGACAAGTATGCACCAGATTGCTCCGAGTAGTTCGGATATTGGCAATCTGAGTTTAGGCCAATGAGGATTAAGTATGTATCTGTTTAACAAAAGAAGGTGTCGGAAACGGCACCTTTTTTCGTAGCAGGGAATGGGGTATGTCCGTTACCGCCCTTACACTGCGGCTGCACCGTTGCGCTTTTTCTCCGGTTGTGGCCGGACGGGTACCGGATCAGTACCGGACGGATACCGGATCAATGTGGGGTAATCCCCGGACAAAATAATATACTCGAAAGTGTGATTTTTTGATTTTATAGTTCAATGGAGGGGATAAATCAGACTGAAGGGACGACAAAAGCCATTTAATGATGTATGGACTTAAGAGCGTTTGACAAATATATAACCGAGTTGATGTATGCTGAAATATTTTTTCCTGCCGGGAGGGCTGGTGCTGCCTGCGTGTTCAATACATTCAGGAGCAGGAAGCAATATATCGGTGCATGGTTGCAGCTTTCGCGGCAAGTAGTCGCAGAACTCAGTAAAACCGATCTGTGCAGTCAGGAACGGCAGTATATTTTTTTCCGTTTACAACAGACAGGTAAAATGTTTATCTGTGAAGGAAAGGAAGTGGTTTCCCACTACAATCTATTGGTTTTCTATGAAGGAAAATCCATTGATGCCGCTATGCTGGAAAAGCAGGAACAAAGGCTTCTTTTGGCTTTCCTGCGTTTACAGTACACGGCTTGGCTGGAATTGTGCGAACTGTGTAATTCGCTTCTGTCCTTTTATCAGGGACATTATGTCTGGCAGGGAAATGTATTGGAATTGCTCGAACTCGGCGATGCCCTATGGGTGACGGGCCGGGTATGCCCGCGGACAGCCGGAAAGACCAAACGGCAATATCTGCGCCGTTTACTTGCCCTCTTCCGCCTTCCGGTACCTGACCAACCCTGCCGTCGGCTGGGTGAATTGGCGTCACGAGCCCGGCCTGACGCTTTTATTACCTGGCTTCACGAAAAATATCACGATTATTGGCGTAAACGGGAAATATGATTTTGTCCGTTTTTGTCTTTTTTTTGTTTTTGTCTTTTTCATTATGTTATCTTATTGCCGGATGTTATAGTCTAACGTTTTATATTTTAGTTGTTTATTTGCTTTTGTCTTTATTGTTTGCAATTCTGGCAGGAGTATGGGGAAAAGTATACCGTCAAGTTGTAATTTGGATGTAGTTGAAATTATCCCGGGACATTCAGGTAATCATTAAAAGCAAATGTTATGAAATTACTGTCAGATTTAGTCGGAGAAATCGGTTCGGTAGTAAACACCCTATCGGTTTCGTCCAAAGAAAAGAAACAGATTGAAGCTGATTTGCTGGCAGCTGTTGCCCGGCAGGAAGAGGAACTACGCCGGAGTCAGGCTTCCATTATCGGGGCCGAGGCTCAGGGCAATTGGCTGCAACGTTCGTGGCGGCCTGTCATTATGTTGGTGTTTGCGGCAATTGTATTGGCAGGGACTTTTTTCAATCTGCCTATCCTCGACGACACGTCCCGTTTCTGGGATCTGCTTGAGATTGGTATCGGTGGTTACGTCATAGGCCGGAGCGCTGAAAAGGTGGCCGACCGTCTGAAAGGAGGCCGCAAATGAAAATCGTGGAACATTGGCTGGAAGGTTCGGAAACGGAACGCCTCAGATGCACAAAGAACAGCCGCCTGCTGATTGCCGTGGACACCATTGTGCTCCATGCTACGGATGGGGCTAACGCCATGTCGTCGGCCTGCTACCTGGCACGCAACGATACTTCGGTTTCCGCCCATCTGGTGGTGGGGCGCAGCGGGCAGGTAATCCAATTGCTGCCTTTTAATGTCCAGGCCTGGCATGCCGGGGTGAGCGAATATGCAGGCCGCAAAGGATTGAACGCTTATTCTGTGGGCATCGAAATCGACAACGCCGGGAGGCTGCACCGCAGGGACAATCGTTTTTTCTCCTGGTTCAACCGCGAATATTCGCCCGACGAGGTGTTTACGACTGTGGAGCAGGGGCACGCAGCCTACTATCACCGTTTTACCCGGGAACAGGTGGAGCGGGTGGTTGAGATTTGCCTGCTGCTGAAAAAGCGTTATTTGATGCACTGGCTTTTACGACATTCCGACATCACCCGCCGTAAAGCCGATCCGGGACCTGCTTTTCCCTTTGATGAAGTGAAGCGGAGGGTAGGGTTGTGACGGAAAACGGGTAGTAACAACTATAAATTTAACGATTAAAATTTTTAGGTTATGGTATGTGTTAACAATGGCATTTTCACACAATTGAGGGGGAAGCTGGCCGGAATGGTTTTCTTTACCCGTTGGGGACGGACATACGCCCGCAAAGCAGCTTCGAAAGCCTCTAAGTCACCGACTCCCTTGCAGCGATTACAGTGCAACCGGATGAGTGATGCGGTGACTTTTTACGGGATCATCCGGAATACTTTTCTGGTGACCGGGTGGCGCGAAGCTGCCAAGGGACAGCCTTACAGCGGGATGAACCTCTTTATCCGACGGAATATCGGAGGCTTCGACGGATACGGGCAAGTCACCGATTATACCCGCCTGCATTTCGCTACCGGCCCGTTGCCGGTGTGTGATTGTCCGAGGGCTGTCTACGATGCTGGAGAAAGGAAAATACAATTAAGCTGGCAAAACCGCACACCCTTGAATCCTGTCAGGATGGACGACAGGCTGTTCCTGGTGGTGGTGAACGAGGCAGGGGGATTTACTGTTTTTTCGCCTGAACAATTACAGTATTCCCGCAGGGAATGTGCCGCCCGGATTGCTTTGTCCGGTTTGGAAGGCATTCCCCGGTGGGTATACGTTGCCTTTACCGATAGGACAGGAAAAATATTTTCGGACGACATAGCTTGTCCGTTGGACGATTAAAACTCAACCGGGGAGTATAGCCTGCTCAACCATGGCTTGCACAAGGCAGGCCATGCACGAAGATTTCCGTAGTGAGGTCACCGTAACAAAAATAAATAAACATTTAAAACTAGTAAATTATGGCTATTTTCAGGTCTTTTTTGTTAGGTGATGTGAAGAAATCAGTAGCAAACCTGACGATGTATATTGCAAAAGGAGTGAGCATTGTAAGGGGCAAGCCCCTCAACGTCCACAATCCGCGAACAGGGAAACAGCAGGTGCAGCGTGCAAAAATGAAAACCCTTGTCCGGTTGGTCAGTGGTTTCGGTCCGGTTCTTACCATAGGGTATCCTTCAACGGCAGGATTGGTGAGTGCTAACAACCGTTTTGTGCAGGACAATATGGAAGCTGTTACGGTTAACGATGATTTCACCGTCACTGTTGACTATTCCAGGATTGTATGTTCTGCTGCAGGACGGCTGAAAGTGCCGAAAGTGGCAGTTAGTTATGACGCATCGGGTAACCAGTTTGTATTTACTCAAAGCGTACAGGAGCAGACGCCCACCTGCGATCCGGAAGACGTGGCCTGGGTGGCTGCGTACGAAAAAGTGCAGGATGAATCCGAAATTTACGAACTCCATGCCCGCAAAGAAGGCGGGGAAGTAAAGGCGGATTTGCCGGAGGACTGGGATATCGACAACTGCGAATTCTATGCTTTTGCCCGCAACAGCAAGGGAACAAAGGTTTCGCGCACGACCTATCTGCAATTGGTTACCGTTTAACCCTTTCCTGTTATGAACCGTTTGATTCATTTTTGTACGGGCTGGCTGTCCACCCTTAGCATTTCTAATCTCCTGGGTGGCCTGGGTATGGAACTCTGGCGGGAAAACCTGCTTAGCCTCATCGGCGGCATTTGCAGCGCAATCATCATCGCCTGGCTCCGTTGGCACTGGGAACATCCCCATCGCGGCCAATCATGAGCATCTCTGAACCTTATTGTTGAACCTTCCCCGGCTGTTGCAGGCCGGGGATTTTTATGGATGAATATCTATCTGAAGTGTCTGTAAAAACAAAGGTTTTTATTATTTTTGTTTGATTTTAAATTCTGCTTCAAATGAATATTCTATTGCTATCCGAGCATATCAGTCAATACAAACAATGGAAAATAGATAATGCTGTCGTTTATGAAAAAGAACGGCAGGAACAACAGGAGATGATCCGGATGTATCAGTCCTATACCCGTGAAAAGATTCTGGCCATGACGAAGGAAGATCTTTACGAATATATTGCACCTTTGTGGGCCATGCTGATTTGGGGTAATAAGAGTTATGTGGTTGATAAATTGATCGCCGACAACACTTTGCCTAAGTTGAGGGAGCAATTGGCTAATTTGTTGTGGGGGGCGGATGTATTGAGTAAACGATGGGATAAATTCCGGAAAGAAATCAAGGGAATAGGAGTGGCTATGATGAGTGAATTGCTGACCAAAACGCATCCTCTGGATTATTTGATATGGAATCGGCGTACACTGGTGAGTTTCGATTATTTAGGGATAAGCGGCCTGCCTCGTTATGATTATAAGTTGACGGGAAAGGTGTATACCAATCTTTGTGAGCAAGGACAGTCGATTCGCAGGGTGATGTGTGAGCAGGGTTTTGAGAATGCCGATATGCTTTCGGTGAATTATTTTATCTGGCAGAAGTTGCAGGTGCAACCTGTTTTGAGCCATCTGAACTTAGGGATTAGTCAATCTCAGGAGGAAGTTGTACCTGCTGCTCCCCGGGAAGCGGTATTTATACACAATGATGTGCGGGATAAAATAGCCGAAATCGGGAGTTGGTTAGGATTTCAGGCCGATGTGGAAAAGAGAGTGGCAGCCGGAGCTGTGGTCGATGCCGTTTGGGAGGTCACTATCGGCAATATGGGACGGGTCATTTACGTATTTGAGGTACAAACTTCCGGTTCGATCGATAGCCTGATCCTTAACTTGATGAAAGCGAAGAGCAATAAAGCTGTACAGGGAATCATTGCGGTTACGGACAGTCAGCAAATTGAAAAGATAAAACGGGAAATTGCAACTTTATCCTGTCGTGACGAAGTGAAATTCTGGGATTACACGGAAGTACTTAAAGTACATGAATCGCTTTCTTATGTGAATGAAAGTATTAACCGACTAGGGCTAGTGCCGGAGGGGTTGTAAAAAGCTGAATCTGAAAGTCAGGCCTATATTAAAGATAGTGTGTATTCTTTGTTTCAGGGATATGTTTATCTTTACACATTGAATGTAATTTTTGAGATTAGGAGTATTCTATGACGAGAGAGAAACAAATTGAAGAGGGTTTTATAGCGAAATTAAAGGAGCTGAAATATACATATCGGGAAGATATTCACGATAGGGATTCTCTTGAGCGCAATTTCCGGGTGAAGTTTGAGGCATTAAACAGAGTCCATCTGACCGATTCTGAGTTCGGCCGATTGCTGGAAGAAATTATTACGCCGGATGTGTTTGTGGCATCACAACGGTTAAGGGAACGCAATACATTTATGCGTGAAGACGGAACTCCCTTACAATACACCTTGGTGAATATAAAGGATTGGTGCAGGAATGAGTATGAGGTTATTCATCAGTTGCGGATGAATACACAGAATAGTTTTCAGCGTTATGATGTCATTTTGCTTATCAACGGTATTCCTGTTGTACAGGTGGAGCTGAAAACGTTCGAGGTTTCTCCGCGGCGGGCCATGCAACAGATCGTTGATTATAAAAATGATCCGGGTAATGGCTATACTAATACATTGCTGTGTTTTATGCAGCTTTTTATCGTAAGCAACCAGGCAAGCACTTACTATTTTACCAATAATAATCAGCAGCATTTCAATTTCAGTGCAGACGAGCAATTCCTGCCGGTTTATAAATTAGCCCGGGAAGATAATAGCAAAATAGACCATTTATATGATTTTGCGGATAAATTTCTGGTCAAGTGTACACTGGGCGAAATGATCAGCCGGTATATGGTCCTGGTGGCTACCGAACAGAAATTACTCATCATGCGTCCCTACCAGATTTATGCCGTAAAGGCAATCGTCGATTGTATCCGGCAGAACAGGGGAAATGGTTATATCTGGCATACGACGGGTAGTGGAAAAACATTAACTTCTTTTAAGGCTTCGACTTTGCTGAAAGATAATCCGGATATTGCAAAATGTTTATTTGTTGTCGACAGGAAGGATCTGGACCGGCAGACCCGTCAGGAGTTCAATAAGTTTCAGGAAGGTGCCGTTGAAGAGAATACGAACACGGAGAAACTGGTTAGACGAATGTTGTCTACGGATTATGCAGATAAAATCATCGTAACGACCATTCAAAAGTTGAGCATTGCGCTTGATCCGGCTCACAGAAAGAATTATCAGGAGCGTTTGTTGCCGTTGCGGGATAAACGGATTGTTTTTATATTTGATGAGTGCCATCGTTCCCAATTTGGCGACAATCATCAGGCTATCAAAAACTTTTTCCCCAATTCGCAGTTGTTCGGTTTTACAGGGACTCCGATTTTCGCGGATAATGCCATTTATACTAAAATAGATGGTGAGCAAGCCTCTTATAAAACGACACAGGATATTTTTCAAAAAGAGTTGCATGCTTATACCATAGCCCATGCTATCGATGATAACAACGTACTTCGTTTTCATATCGATTATTTCAGGCCGGAGGGGAAGCAGGTTTATAATGCTGACGGAACTGTCAAAAAACAGGCCGTAGTGGATTCGATATTGTCCAAGCACGACGCGGCGACACATTTCCGTCGTTTTAACGCTTTGTTTGCCACGGCTTCGATCAATGATGCAATTGAGTATTACCGCTTATTTAAAAAGAAGCAGGCAAAGCTGCAGCAAGAGGATGAAGAATTTGAGCCGTTGAACATCGCTTGTGTGTTTTCTCCCCCTGCCGAAGGAAATAAAGATGTACAGCAATTGCAGGAGGATTTGCAACAGGAGAGGATGGATAACATGCACGATCCGGCTGGAAAGAAAAAAGCACTCCGGGCTATTATCAAAGACTATAATCAGCAATACGGTACCAATCACATCCTGGATGAATTCGACAGTTATTATCAGGATATACAACAGCGTATAAAGGATCAGCAGTATAGTAATAAGGATTATGCTCACCGAAATAAGATTGATATAACGATTGTTGTCGACATGTTGCTGACGGGTTTTGATTCAAAATACCTGAATACCCTGTATGTCGATAAAAATTTGAAATATCACGGATTGATACAGGCGTTTTCGCGTACAAACCGTATTTTGAACGACACCAAGCCGTATGGTAATATTCTGGATTTTCGTGGTCAGCAGGAAGCCGTAGACAGAGCTATTGTTTTGTTTTCCGAAGACAAAAAGGAACATTCAAAAGAGATTTGGCTGGTGGATCCTGCTCCTGTTGTCGTAGAGAAATATAAGAATGCTGTGGTCGAATTGGAGAAGTTTATGCAATCTCATGGGTTGGAATGTAAAGCGGAGGAGGTGTGCAACTTAAGGGGAGATGAAGCCCGTGCCGGTTTTATCAGTTGTTTTAAAGAGGTGCAACGCTTCCGTACAAAACTTGACCAATACACGGACCTGAACGAAGAAAGTCGTCAAAGAATAGAGGAGTTGTTACCGGAAGAATCCTTGCGTGCATTCCGGGGAGTTTATATAGAGACGGCACAACAGTTGAGGAAAAAACGGGAAAAAACGGATAACGGGGTAAGCCCGGAGGTCGAAGATTTGGATTTTGAATTGGTTTTGTTTGCTTCTTCGATTATTGATTATGATTATATCATGGGCCTGATTGCCAGATATGCCGGCCGTGAATCTTCTAAACGGACTGTAACTAAAGAGCAGTTGATCAATTTGGTTATGTCGAGTGCTAACCTGATCGAAGACCGGGAAGATATTGTAGAATATATCAATAGTTTGGGAGAAGTAAACGGAATGACGGTAGAGGAGGTAAAGGAAGGGTTTGAGCAGTTTAAGCGGGATAAATATGACAGGAAAATAGTTAAGATCGCAGAAAATCATGGTGTGGAAGCAGATTCGTTAAAATCGTTTGTAAAAGAAATTATGGATCGGATGATTTTCGATGGAGAGAAACTGAACGATTTATTAGCACCGCTGGATTTAGGATGGAAAGCCCGTACCCGGAAGGAACTGGCATTGATGGAAGATTTGATACCATTATTAAAACGATTGGCCGCAGGGCATGAAATTTCAGGACTGTCAGCATATGAAGAATAAAGAGATAAAAACGGTTGTGCCTAAGTTACGGTTTCCCGAGTTTCAGGAAACAGAAGAATGGGATGTAAAACCATTAGCGAAGATAGCATATGTCGTTGCTGGACAATCACCTGAAGGCAGTAACTATAATGATATTGGAGTTGGAATTCCATTTTATCAAGGTAAAACGGATTTTGGAGAAATATTTCTTAACTTTCCAACAAAATGGACAACAAAAGTAACTAAAACAGCAAATGAAGGGGATATATTAATGTCTGTTAGAGCTCCTGTTGGGGCATTAAATATTTCAACGAATGAGATTTGTATAGGACGAGGTTTGGCTGCTATTCAACCATATCAAAATAAGTGGTTTTTATACTACTTTTTAAGTAGTATAAAAAATTCTATTATTGGTAATGGTGGTTCTGTGTTTGACTCTATAAACAAAGATCAGATAGAAAAAATTAGGATATTGATTCCCAAAAATCCAAAAGAACAACAAAAAATCGCCGATTGTCTTTCTTCTATAGACGATTTAATAACATCGACTGTAAAAAAGATTGAATCATTAAAGGCCCATAAAAAGGGATTAATACAACAATTATTTCCAATCAAAGGTAAGAAAATTCCTGTTATTCGATTCCCTGAATTTCAAAATGCTGGAGAGTGGAAAGAAGAAAAGATAAAAAAATTATGTAAGATTGGAAATGGGAAAGATTATAAACATTTAAATAAAGGTAATATTCCTGTTTATGGTTCTGGAGGATATATGACATCTGTCGACGATTTTCTATATGACGGTGAGAGTGTTTGTATCGGTCGAAAAGGAACTATCGATAAACCAATGTTTCTTACAGGTAAATTTTGGACTGTTGATACTTTATTTTATACACATTCTTTTCATTATTGTTTACCTAAATTTTTGTATTTAATATTTCAACAAATAGATTGGTATAAATATAATGAAGCAGGCGGTGTACCAAGCTTATCTAAAGCAACAATAGGAGAAATCAATATCTTTATTCCAGTAGATAAAAATGGGAAACAAAAAGAGCAACAAAAAATCGCCAATTGTCTTTCTTCCTTGGATGAGCTTATTACGGCTTTAACTCAGAAACTGGAAACACTTAAAACCCATAAAAAAGGATTAATGCAGCAATTATTTCCTGATATGACTGAATAACGTAATATGAATAATAGTCCGAAAGTATACCTATTCAAAACCTTGTTTAAGGTGGCAACTCATTTGCGGTCTGATTTGAAAGATTGTGATTTTGTATTGCTTTATGCTTACAATGGGACAGGTAAAACCCGTCTTTCAATGGAGTTTAAAAATAAAGGTAAAAATAAAAAAAATGATAGCCGGGATACCCTTTATTTTAATGCTTTTACCGAAGACCTGTTTTATTGGGATAACGATCTTGAAAATGATACGGACCGGTTTTTGAAGATCAATGCTGGTTCTAGTTTTTTCAGTGGTTTTAAGGAGTTGGCACTGGAGGGAAAGATATTCGAATACTTGCAGTGTTATGCCGATTTTGATTTTAAAATTGATTATGAAAATTGGAACATTATTTTCTCAAAGGGGAAAGAAACCCATATAAAAGTGTCCCGGGGAGAAGAAAATATTTTTATCTGGTGTGTGTTCCTGGCGATCTGTGAATTGGTCATTGAAGGGGCGGAAGCCTATAAATGGGTAAAGTATGTCTATATCGACGATCCCATTTCATCGCTCGACGATAATAATGCCATAGCCGTAGCCAGTGATCTTTCCCGACTTTTGCAAAAAGGGAAGGACAGGATAAAAATTGTTATTTCGTCTCATCATCATCTGTTCTTTAATGTGATGTATAATGAATTGAAAAAATGCAGGTGTAAACGGTATTTTTTCCATAAGAACGGAACAGAGGGATATACCCTGAGAGCTACGGATGAGACTCCTTTTTTCCACCATGTTGCTTTGTTAAGTGAATTACAGCAAGTGATGAACACTGGGAATATAAAAACGTATCATTTTAACATGCTCCGTTGTGTTTTGGAAAAAACGGCCACTTTTTTCGGTTACGATGACTTTTCCAGATGCGTCCATGGAGTGGAGGATGAAGTACTTTATGCCCGTGCTCTGAATTTATTGAGCCATGGAAAATATTCCTTGTATGAACCGGTAGAGATGGGAGAAGACACGAAAAAATTATTTAAGGATATATTGCAGGCCTTTTTGGATAAATATGATTTCTATTTGCCTGAAATACTCATAGAAGAGAAAAAAGAACAAAGTCATGACAGCGAGAGAACAACAACAGTTGGGTAAAACCCTTTGGGATATAGCGGATCAGTTACGGGGAGCCATGAATGCCGATGATTTTCGGGATTATATGCTTTCGTTTCTCTTTTTACGTTATCTGTCCGACAACTATGAAATTGCAGCGAAAAAGGAGCTTGGTTCCGATTATCCGAAATTGGGTAAAGACGATCGGCGGATTCCTTTGGCGGTTTGGTACGATGAGAATCAAGAAGATGTAAAAGAATTTGAAAAACTGATGCGCCGTAAGGTGCATTATGTGATAGAACCGAAATATTTATGGAGCAACATAGCCGAGCTGGCGCGTACTCAACACAGAGATTTGTTACAGACTTTGGATGGTGGATTTAAATATATTGAAAATCAATCCTTTGACAGTACTTTCCAGGGCCTGTTTTCAGAAATTAACCTGAACTCCGAAAAATTGGGTCGCAAATATGAAGAGCGTAATGCTAAATTGTGTGTTATCATCCAAAAAATTGCCGAGGGTATTGCCAAGTTTTCGACTGATACCGATATATTGGGCGATGCCTATGAATATCTGATTGGGCAATTTGCTGCGGGTTCAGGTAAAAAGGCGGGTGAGTTTTATACACCCCAACCGATTTCAACTATCCTGTCGCGGATTGTTACCCTGGATAGTCAGGATCCGTCTCTGGGGATCAGGATAAAACTGGAGCGGGTACTCGATTTTGCCTGTGGTTCCGGCTCGTTGTTGCTGAATGTCCGCAAGCAGATGGGTGAGCATGGCATCGGAAAAATTTACGGTCAGGAAAAAAATATCACAACCTACAACCTGGCCCGGATGAATATGCTTCTGCATGGCGTGAAAGATTCGGAGTTTGAAATTCATCACGGCGATTCCTTATTGAATGATTGGAATATGCTGAATGAAATGAATCCGGCTAAAAAGATCGAGTTTGACGCTGTTGTTGCTAATCCGCCTTTTAGCTACCGTTGGGAACCCACGGAAGAACTGGGAAAGGATTTCCGTTTTAAAAGCTATGGGCTTGCGCCTAAATCTGCGGCGGATTTTGCCTTTTTACTGCATGGCTTTCATTTTTTGCGGAATGACGGTACGATGGCAATTATTTTGCCTCACGGAGTACTGTTCCGGGGTGGAGCGGAGGAACGAATCCGGACCAAATTATTGACTGACAGAAATATAGATACGATTATCGGTTTGCCCGCTAATTTGTTTTTCTCTACTGGTATTCCTGTTTGTATCGTCGTTCTGAAAAAATGTAAAAAGTATGACGATGTACTTTTTATCAATGCAAGTGAATGTTATGAAAAGGGGAAACGTCAAAATATTTTAAGGGAAGAAGATATTGAGAAAATAGTGGATACCTATCAATATCGTAAAGAAGAAAATCGGTATTCCCGTTGTGTTTCGATGGAAGAAATTGAGGAAAATGGTTACAATCTGAATATTTCCCGTTATGTCAGTATTGCTAAAGAAGAAGAAAAGATTGATCTTCACGCTGTAAATGAACAACTGATAGGAATAGAAGAAAAGATCAATGAAGCAAGGGAAAAACATAATAAATTTTTGAAAGAGCTGGGATTGCCACTGATTTGATAGTATTGTTCATAGATTTATGGGAGCAGTCAAATTATATAAGTATCTGGATTATAATGGGGGAGAACAATTAAGGAGTGATCCGTTTCGAAGAAACAGAGAAGAGGCGTGGATATGTAGTCTTTCGAAAATACACGACTCTAGATTAATTTTGATATAAATATCTTAATTGTCAATTGTTAAGTAAAATGAAAAAATGTCATTATGAAAAATAAAGTAGAACATTTAGAATTGATTCAAAAGGTCATAAATAGAATGGCTAATAATTCTTTTTTGTTGAAAGGATGGGCAGTAACTCTAGTGGCTGGAATTTTTGCATTATCAAGTAAAGATGCAGACAAATTATATTTTTTAGTTGTGTATATTCCCGTGTTGGTGTTTTGGATATTAGATACCTATTACCTATTACAAGAAAGATTATATTGTTCTTTATATAATAAAGTGCGAGAGATGGATGAAGAAAATATAGATTTTTTATTGACAGTAACACAAGAAGATTTTCCTGATAAACGAAATAAGTATTGGAATTGTTTTATTTCAACAACTGAAGTATGGTTTTACTTACCATTAGTTTTGGTTTGTACAGGAATCATTATTATTACTAATTATTAAGTATAAGGTTATTCAAAGAGAAAATGATACGCAAATGTCAGGTGTAACTAAACATATTTTTGAACATGAAATCAGAGATATTATTATTATGTGGAGTAATGAGATAAAGTTAATACAGCCATTACTACCTCGTACGTACACAAAAGAAAATATAATTGGGCTGTTACAATATTACTATCCTCATGAATGGGAATCTGTTAGATTAAAATACTCTTATTACCAAACTAAAGATAGGCATTTGAAAAAGCGATTGGGAAAAGCTCGTTATAATATGCCTAAACCAGAAATCCTGATTCAGTGTGTTAATAATTATCGGAAAATTTTATCGGAAAAATATCAAAAGTCACATAGGGACAATTATTCAGAAAATAGTCGCCTTGCTTCACAAGAGAAATTGTGGAATATTAGAAAATTTAAAATAGAACGCATAAACAAAAAAATAGAGAAGGCTCTATCAAAAACGCAACAAGTGACACCTTCATTTATTGATCAGTTAATTGGATTATATGAGCAAAAGCATACAAGTCAAAAAGATAAAGTATATATTCTTTTGGAACTAAAAAAATATTTCAGTGAAAAAGTCATACAATTTTTCTTTAAACTGAACGATACAGAGCTTAACAAACAATTAAGGAATGAGGCATTTAAACATTTACAAAGTTTTAATTATAATCCACGTTTAAGAAAGCAAAAATACATGTGTATTCACACAAAAAATGAAAGGCGAAAAAAATTTTTGAAAGAAATATATCCGAATGAAAACTATACTATACCTCAGAATCCCAATGAGCTTGAATACAGAATAGAAAATTCCAAGGAACAAAAACTAAAAGTTTATGATTATTTTATATCGCATAGTAGTAAGGATTGGCAAGAGGTACAAGAGTTAATAAAGATGGAAAATCAGCAAGGTAAAAATATTTTTTGTGACTGGATAAACGACATTGATTATTTAAAGCGTCATTTGCTTTGTGCTGCTACGCTTAAAGTTATAGAAAAAAGAATGCAACAATCAATTGCTTTAATCTTTGTTAAATCTGAAAATTCACTTGTTTCTCCTTGGTGTAAATATGAGTTGAATTATTTTTATGAACTTAAAAAGCCTATGTTTTTTATAGAAAAAGATTCTATTAAGAATAAATCCTATCAATTTAAGCCTCTGGAAGATAACTGGTTTTTGGATTCAGATTATAAAGAGAAAGCATTAATAACCGGTTCACAATTAATGAATTAAGGAATTTTTCCTTCATTGTATTAAATGGTGTGTGTTTTATCTACACTTATCTTTTTGTATCTTTAAATATTCCCCAAAATACGGTTTGACGGTTAAAATGGGAGTAACTATAATAAAAACATCGTGGTAAAGATACAGAAAACATCAATTGGGTTTGAAGTGTAGGCATTTTTATGTCTGTACACTCCATAGATGGCAGTTCGTATCCACGTGAGGAGTGTTAGGTTCGGGTAGACTGAAATATAAACTTGCTTTCACTCTAAATCGAAGGTCCTTCGGTTTGATGAGGATAATGTATCAATCTTATTGGAATGAGTAATCTAATCTTTATTACTTTTTTTATTAGTATTAAATGTTTATATCAAAGATTTTTCGTAACTTGTGTAACGAAATCATGTGAAATGAGAGGAGGGAGGATAAGAGTAAAAGGAGAGTACTCTTATTGGATTTGAGATGGAGGAATCGGAAATGGTGCAGATTGATAGTTCTTATCTGGAATGAGTACAACCAATTTACTTACCTTCTATTCTGCACCATTTCTAAAATGCAATACTTTGGGGAGTTTCATTTCTCCATATTGAAGTGTTAATATGTCTACTGTTCTTTTTGAGGTAATACAACAGGCCAGTAGAATTGTTTCCTATTTTAAGGACTTCGTTTTGATAGTTAAATATTTTTTTCATATATTTGCAATAATTGATCAATTAAAACGAGAAAGAAGAACCAGAAAGAGAATAATTGAATAAAAAAACCGTTCCTCTAAGGAACGGGAAGATATAAAAGTGAAAACTTTTGTCATGTTGGACTTGTGCTGAAAAATCGCCAATTTTTACACCTTGCAAGTCGATAGACAAATAGTTTCATTCCGTTATGGCGTGGACTATGAATTCTATCAAGTAATGCAAGGTCGGTGTTTGGCGATACCCTCAGTACGTGAAAGATAGGTGAAGTAATTCACGCCTCTAGTTTTATTTTGAAATAAGATTCTTGAATTACTTTTCTAGTCTAATGGATATTGAGGGAGTAAATCCCACAGAGAGCATTTAAATACTTTTGCAATTTCATTAAGATGGTTTATGTTGTATTTTGCTCCTTTACGACCTGCTTCAATATCTCCAACGTAGCCATGGGATAGATTGATAGCGTCAGCAAATTCCCTTTGCTTCATATTTCTATCAATTCTCATTTTTCGAATTTTATCAATTACATATTGTTCAATGACTGTACTCATTATGTTAGAATTTTTACATATGCAATTAAGGTATTTTTGTGTAGCTGCTGGTCGGAAATAGCGAGCAATACTAAAAGGAGAATATAACATTTAAAGGGAGAATTAATATACTCTAGTAATTAACCTAAACCACCAACCGATGCAAGAAAGCAAGAATTTACACGAAAAGAAAAATAGCCAGACACCTGGATGTTTAGAATTTATATCAACCCATAAAACTTAAGAGTATGGATACCATTGAAGACACTCTTACTAATGGAGATTACGCGCGGATTTTGCACAATCTCCCTGCTGATTCGGGGGATTTGTTACTATCGAATGAAGCTGAAAGAATCTGGAAAGGTTTCGTGGATTACCATTCTTTCCCGAATCCTTTCGATTGCATTGAAAATGACACGGAACTGATGGACGGCTTTTTCGGTTGGCTCGACGAAGTGGTTTTGAATCTGGAGCATGTTAGAAATGCCTGCCTTTATTATCTGATAAACTCGCCGGATGATAAGGGGGAAAAGGAGGAAACCGGGAAAGAGTTGAACAGGTTGGAGGCATTGTGTAATTATAAGCAATTACTATGATAAAACCTGTTGAAGTATAAGACAATTAATGAATGATTTTAGATAGTTCTTTGAAAGTTTGTTTTGTTATGTCATTCAAAATTCTTAATTTTGTAAAAGAAAGAAAAATGTCCCTAAGAGTAGGGACATAAAAAGATATAAAAGTGAAAACTTTTTGTTTTAGAGTTCCAAACTGAAAATCGCCAAAATTTCTCACCGGAACAATAGACAAAATAGTTTCATTGCTGTTTAGGCGTGGACTATGGATTCTATTGAGTAGGTGAAAGGCGTTTGGCGATGCCCCAGTTTTACGAAATGGTTGAAATATTTCACGCCTTTTCGTGTTGATTCATAAACCTTTAACCTATATTGCTATGAAACAAGAAAATTATTCTTTACTTAATCTCCAATTAAATTTAGATTCGTCATAGTCTAAATAGGGATGAGGTAGAAAGTCTGAAAGGGAACAGTTTAAAGCTTGTGCAATAGAATTTAATTGATAAATATTAAGTTTCTGTTTATTACTATCTGAACGGCTTAAAGAATGAGAAATAAAATCAGAATTACGACCAATACGTAAAGATAATTCGGTTACAGTAACATTCTTTTTATCCAAAATTTTTAATAAAGCTGTTGCAATATATTCGTCCAAAGGCGTCCACATAATTAATAATTTTAAATTTATTGGTAAAGGAATAATAAATTGCATCAGTATGCCGACGATATGTCGTCGGTAATAAATTTGAGGAGACTAAACATTTATATGGAAAAGAGAGATATGAATATATATTATAACTTAAATATAAAATAATGGTGTATGGAAGAAAACAAGAATCTACATGAGAAGGAAAACAGACAACGCTGCATTAAAAATACCTGGATGTTTAGAATTTATATCAACTCATAAAACTTAAGAGTATGGATACCATTGAAGACACTCTTACCAATGAAGATTACGAACAGATTTTGCACAATCTTCCTCCCGATTCGCGGGATTTGTCACTATTACATGAGGCTGCAAGGATTTGGGAGGGCTTCATTGGTTACCATTCTTACCCGAATCCTTTCGATTGCATTGAAAATGACACGGAACTGATGGACGGCTTTTTCGGTTGGCTCGACGAAGTGGTTTTGAATCTGGAGCATGTTAGAAATGCCTGCCTTTATTATCTGATAAACTCGCCGGATGATAAGGGGAAAAAAGAGGAAACCGGGAAAGAGTTGGACAGGTTGGACGCATTTTGCCGTGACTTTGCCTGGCATAAACAATTTATTGCAGAGAAGGCCTTTTATTTTAAGGGTTTCCTTGAATCATTGCATGGGGAATCAGAACGTGCGGCAAAAGAGAAACTTCTGACCTCCCCAAGGAAGGAGGTGTAATGGCGGCCTGAGTCAATAGCCCTCTTTCAATCCATTAAATAAAAGGTATGGAACTTCCTGCCTGACTTATTAACCCAATTTAAATAGAGAGTTTTTAATCATTTTTAGTTATAAACCGAATAAAACTTTAATTATGGAAAACGAACAACATCCCGACACTTTTCAACCGACAGAGAATCGGTATTCCGGCTTAGGCGGAGAAGAATTTCAGCCTGAAAAACCGGACGTAACGGGTAAGTGCCTGCCCAAAGGATTTATTTCGACGGACAACGAACCTTTGAAACACTTTTACCTGCAAATGTCCCGGATGATGTGTCCTTCGGTCACCGCAGACTCAACGGAGTGTGAAATATTACAGATCCTTTATACCCGCGTAAAAAAGAGCTGCAAGCTGTTAAAATTACTCGACACCCATCCGTGGAACGATATCAACCCCTTCCTGATCAAGGCCTGTAGTTTTTATCTGTTCACGGATTTGTCGGATTCCCAGAAAGAGAAACGGCGCCTGAACAATATCCTTTACCGTCAGAGCATTTTTATGGGAAAGATTTCGGAACTGCATGACCTGATCGCCCACGATCTGATCTTTTTCTGCCGGGTAAAAACGGACCTGGAGGAAATGTTGCGTATCGATCCTTCCGATCCGGCCTGTCCGGATCCGGTTCTGTCCGGAAAGGATACAGGGGCAATAAAATAAACGAAACAATAAAAACAGGGAAGGAGGTGAACCGGAAAAAAATGAAGATTCCATAAAAAAACAGCGGGGGACTGAGTGACATTGGCGTGCTTGTTCAGTCCTCCCGCCTCAATTAACATTATTACTAATATTAACACCAACAAAGTTATGCAAAAAAACGCATGTTGCGTTAGCCGGAGCTTACGAAAGCGACGGCTGACCGCCATTATTTTCTGTTTACTGTCTGCTTTTACCCTGCCTGTCCCTTTGCAGGCAGGAGTGCCGCAGCAACAACCCACCTATCCGGTCAAAGGTCTGGTGACCGATGCAAAAGGAGTCCCCCTGCCGGGCGTGACTGTCCGTTACGGGATTACAGGCGGGGCGACCGACCACGAGGGGCGTTTTACGCTCCGCCTGCCACAGGCAGAGGGCGTGCTGGTATTTTCTTTTGTCGGCTATGCCATGCAGGAAGTCCGTTACCGGGCAGGCGTGCCCTTAGTTGTCCGGATGGAGGAAACCACGACGCAGCTTGATGAGGTCCACGCCATCGGTTACGGTTCGCGCACCCGGCGCAAGGAAATCGGGTCGGTGAGTAGCGTGAAGGCGGCTGATTTTGAGGGGATTCCCTCGGCTTCCATTTCCAACCTGATCCAGGCGCGTGTGCCGGGGCTCCGGGCGGTGAATGAATCGGGGGCTCCGGGGACCGCCCCGAAAGTAGTGATCCGGGGCTACAATTCGATGTCGTTGGAACAGGGCGTGAGGGGCAGCGACCCGCTGTGGGTGATTGACGGTGTCCCGGCCTATTCCTTTGTGTCGCCCGTTACGGGGCAGAACACCCTGGCCGATATCGACCCAGCCGATATTGAATCGGTGGAAGTGCTGAAAGATGCCGCGGCCGCTTCGATTTACGGTTCGAGGGCGGCTAACGGGGTGATCCTCGTCACGACCAAAAAAGGCCGTCTCGGGCAAAAGGCACGCCTGAGCCTGAACGTTTCGCACAGCTTTTCCTTCAACCCTTCCCTGCCCGAACAGACGGGCGGGAATGCGGAGCGCCGCCTGCGGCTGGATGCGCTCACCCATTACCAGACGGCTTATTACGATTTTGTCAACGGCACTTACCAATATCCCGGCTCTTACGACGAGGCGCGGGCGAATTATGTGGCATACGATTTCTGGAGCGCTTATAATGCCCCGACGATTTATGCCCTGCAGGACAGCCTGAATCCCTTCTACAACCAGTCCACCGACTGGTACGATGCCTATTACCGGGTGGCGCAGGTGACGGATGCCAGCCTGCAGCTCAGCGGCGGAGGGGAACGGGTGGCCTACAGCGTGGGGCTCGGCTATTACAACGAGCGGGGTGTGTTGATCCATACGGGCTATGACCGGGTGAAGCTGTCCTCGAACCTCTACTTCCGGCCTTCGGACCGTTTGGAGGGTAACCTTCGTTTCTACCTGTCGCGCAGTGGCAAGAACCGGGCGGCTTCGGGCATGGACATGTATACTTCGATGGGCGGGACGGGGGAAATCGAGAAAGTGCCGCAGGAGCTGATCGGTTTGTCGAGCCTCATGCCCGGACCGGGGACCGCTGCCTACGATGCCGTCATGCTGATGCTCGACGAGGCGGACGAGAAGAACGAATCCTACCGCTTGCGGCCTTCCTTCGACCTGCAGTACCGCCTGGCGGAGGGGCTTACGCTGCGTTCGTCGCTGGCGCTCGACTACAGCCAGCAGAATACTTCGGTCTTCCTGCCCTCGGCCCTCAATGAATACGGCGACAGCTATACGGCCGACCGGACATCGCGCAACCTGATGTGGTTGAATGAGAATATCCTCGGATACAAGGCCACTTTGGGCGGCCGCCACGGGCTGGACTTTCTGCTGGGGCTGTCGTTCCAGGGGGAGGAATCGCATGTGGCGGAACTGTCGGCCTACGGCTCGCCTTCGGATGCTATCCGGGACATCAGCTGGGCGGGAAAGTCGTACGATGCGGTGAACAACCGTAACCTCAAGGACTGCGCCACCGAAAATGAGAAGGAAACCATGGTCGGCGCATTCCTGCGGCTCACTTATGACTACGGCGGCAAATACATCTTCGGTTTCACCCTAAGGCGCGACGGCTCGTCGGCTTTCGGCAGGGACCACCGTTGGGGGACTTTCCCCAGTTATGCCCTGGGCTATGTCGTATCGGAAGAGCCGTTTATGGAGTGGGCGCGGGGATGGCTCGACTTTGCCAAGCTGCGCCTTTCCTACGGCACTTCGGGGAATAAGTTTCACAACCGCTACCTGGCTCAGGGTTCCGTTGTCACCGGACCTTATACGTTTATGGGCAACGTCACGCTCGAACCGGGGTGGCAGTACGGGCTTTATAACCCGCTCCTGACGTGGGAGGAAACCCGGCAGTGGGATGCGGGGGCAGACCTGCATTTTTTTAACCACCGCCTGATCGTCACAGCCGACTATTACCGCCGCAACACCGGAAAACTGCTGAGTAAAGTGCGTTTGCCCGGCAATACCCACGGCTTTTACGGGCAGTGGCAGAACCGCTATGCCATCCGCAACGAGGGCGTGGAGGTAGAAGTGAAGGCCGATATCCTCCGGACGGAACGGTTGTGCTGGAACCTCTCGGTGAATTTTGCCCACAACTGGAACAAGCTGGTGAAGAGCGACAACGGACGCGATTTTGTTAATGTCGATTATCTCCACAACATCAGCATTATCGGCAAACCGCTCAACGGCATCCTCGCCTACGATGCTCAGGGATTTTACGGTTCGCAGGAGGAAGTGCCCTACAGGTGGGTGGACGGGGTGAAAAAATACCTGGGTACAGGCGATGAATTCTACCGGGAAGGTGACCGCCGCATTGCCGACCTCGACCATGACGGGCAGGTATACGGCAATATGTCGCTGGGGGACGACCGCCGCTATTGCGGTTCACCCCTGCCCGCCGCACAAGGGGGCATTGTCAGCAGTCTGCAATGGAGAGGCTTTGATGTCAACCTGCTGCTGAACTATTCCATCGGCCAGCATATTCTCAACGCAGCACGGTGGGCCAGTGCCGGGACGGCGTTCAGCCAAAGGGAGGACGAGATTGTGAAACCCGTGTTTTTTGACGTCGGCCGCGTGACATACTGGCAACGGCCGGGTGACCGGGCTGACCTGCCCTTCAACCGCCCGTCGAGGGGGCTGAATAATTTTTCGACCTACCTGGCCGGGAATGTGGAAAAGGTACATTATCTGAAACTGAAGGCCCTTACCATCGGGTATGCCTTTCCGGAGGATTGGCTGCGGGCTGTGCGGCTGCGTTTGTTCGTGTCGGGCGAGAACCTCTTCACCCTGACCAATTACTCAGGCGCCGATCCCGAGACGGTGGACATCATGACGGGGATAGACGAGTACCGCTCGTATCCGCTGGCGAAGAAGATAACGATTGGATTAACCCTGACTTTTTAAAACTATGAAACGACTGATATATTACCTGCTTTTATGCCTGCCGGTGGCAGCCTGTGACAGTTTCCTGGACGAGGTGCCTACGGCCAGGCTGACTTTTGATAATTTCTACCGGGAGGAAAAGGACATCCAGGCGATGACCGACGGCCTGCACGCGCTCTTGCGTGAGACTTTTGCTTCGCCGAGCGTACAGCTCTACCGTGAGCGTGCCTTTATTTACGATTGGGTGTCGGACATCTGGGCCCACCAGGTGAAAAATGAACTGCGTGCGGCCTTTATCCCTACGAGCGCTGTAATCGACTGGACAAATGAGTATAAGGTTATCGCGCAGGCGAATATGCTTATTGACCATATAGGCAAGGCCGGATTGACCGTGGACCGCCAACGCTATTACCTCGGGCAGGCCCATGTGGTGAGAGGCATTATGACGCTCTATATTGCCCAGATGTGGGGACAGGGGCCGTCGCCGCTGGACCGCAGCAATGACGGGCAACCCTGTGTCACCGGGGAGGAACTGGCCCGTATTGCCGCCGATGATTTTCGGAAAGGGACGGAACTGCTTCCCCCGGCCAGTGCGCTGAAGGATAACAACGGCAACGCCGTCACCTGTAAACAGTATGCCAGCCGGGGCACGGCCTGGGCTTTTCTGGCAGAAGCGTATGCCTGGTTGGCAGGAGTCTACGGACATACGGAATTGCTGGCTTCCGGGATTGCGGCCGCCGATTCGGTGTTCCTCAGCGGCGAATATGCACTTTGCCCGACAATCGGGGAACTGACGGAGACCGGCCTCCACCGTGACAGCCCCGAATCGGTGTTCGAAATTGCCTTCACCAACCTGCCGGGCGAGGAGTGCCTGGCGGATTACTGCATGCCCTTTGTGGTGCAGAAATACCCGGTGGAGCGTAATGCCAGCCCGATGACGCCCCGGCCTTATGTCAGGCTGAGCAATGAGAAAGCTTTCCGCCTGTTCCCCGACCCGGCGGACGAACGCCGCAGCCTGTGGTTCGAGGACCTCGACGGGATGGCACTGCTGGACCCTTCGGTGAATCAAGGGGCGGCCTATGTCAAAAAGATCAGGCATCCGCTCTATTATGAATCGGGATTCGAAGCCGGGGAGGTCCGGGCTTATGATAACAACATTATCGTGATCCGCCTTGGCGGCCTCTACCTGCTGCAGGCCGAGATGTGCCTTAAAGCCGGAGACCGGAACAAGGCCATTGCTGCTCTGAATATCGTCCGGGGACGTGCCGGGGCGGCGCTTTATTCCCCCTCGGAGGATCTGGCCCGGGCCATTGCCCTGGAGGTGGAGAAGGAGTTGTTCCTGGAATGGGGCCCCACGCTTTATCTGAGCAAGGTACGCAACGGCACGACGAATGAACTGCCCGGTAATTTCGCCACCCTCACGCCTGCGGATATTGCCGACGGCGCGTTGTTCCTGCCCATTGGCAGCGGCTATTTTGAAGATAACGCACTGGCCCGGCAAAATATATATTGGAGCCGGAACGGTTTTTAACCATTTAAACACAAAAAGATGAAATATATCCTGGTATTTTCCTTGGCGGCCTTCCTGTTTGGCGGCTGTATCAAGACTAATTATATAGATATGGGGCTGGCCGACGGCAATTATGACGGCACCCTGCTCGATTACCTCGAATCTTGTCCCGGAACCTGGGATTCGGCCGTTGTGGCCATCCGCCATGCCGGGCTTGAAAGCCTGTTTGACGGCACTTCCGGTGAATATCCGGATGGGATCACTTTTTTCGGATTCACGAATTATTCGGTGCGTAATTTCCTGTATGAAACCCGCGATGCCATGTGGCAACAGATGTACCGTTCGGTACGGGAAATCCCCGCGGATGTATGCTGCCGCATGGTGTTGCAGTATGTAATTCCGGGCAGGTATGTGCTGGACGATTTTGCTTATGAAGTCAAAGGGGATTACCGGCCGGGCGACCCGATGGTGAAAGGCGGTACGGAAATGCAGTCGCTGGCAGGATTGCCGCTGGTGGTGTTCCGCACCCATACCCCTTACAACGGTGTGCCGGATGCCGGGCCCGACCGCCTGGGCATTTATTCCCCGGTGCCGGGCCGGGAGGTGAAAGCGGGTGTGGCCAGTTGCAATATTGTCACCCGGAATGCCGTGGTGCATGCACTGGAAACCGCCTATATCTGGAAAGAATTATAAACCTTTAAATCCTGAGACTATGAGAAATCTTTTAATCCTGCTGGCGGCCATTATGGCATTGGCCGGAAGTTGTGACCGTATTACCGTGGGCTATCTGGAAACCGCACATGCGGAATACGCCCCGGACACGGCGGTATGGAAAGCGGTGCTCGACCCCGCGTTGCCGGAGGATGCCCGGCAGCTGGAACTGGGCATCCCTTTCAGTTCGGCGGAGATTCAGGGCGTGCAGGGTACCAGCCCGGTGGTCTACTCCATCAGCCGGGTAGAGTGCGGTAGCGGGGCGGCGGAAGCTGTCCGGCAGTTCCGCATGGCAGGGAGCCGCATTCAGTTACCTGTGCCACATACCGTCCCGCCGGGCAGGTATGTTTTCAGCATCGAGGTGGCCAATGAAGGCCACCGTTACCTGGTCGATTCGGTATTTACCGTAATTTTGGAATAGCAGGCCGGAAGGTTGGTTTTTTGAAGGTTTTCTTTAAAAATTACTGTATCTTCGCAGAAGTTTTGCCCACTGTTTAAAGAGGTAATAAAACCGGAATATTCTTACGTTGTTTTTTAGTTATAAACAACGGCAGCCCGTCGGTGATCGTCAGCAGCTTCCGCCACGGGCTGTATTTTTATTGCCCCGTCCCCATGATCATGCTTTATAACAAAAGACCGGAGAAAAGCTGTGATACTGCTCTCCCCGGTCGCACTAGTAAAATTGAGAGATTTCTTCCTCCCAATTTCCGGGACCAGACTATTCAAGGTCCCTTACACACCGCACGTATCCCTTTTTGTTATTGACAAGTCTGTCCTTGTCGCCTCCCCACTCGGTATCGACAGTGGTGACAAAGCGCAGGTAACCGTTGAAATACATCTGATAACCGGCACTGAATGATCTGGCACCATTCATGTCCCGTTTGGAAAATCCTGTCCGGGAGTGGATGACCTGGCCGTCTGTCATATTCAAGGAATAGAACTTATCTCCCTGGAAGAAATTGTAAACCTCTTTCTTCTCCCGGTCATCCCAGTCGTACAGGCTTCCGGCCATTATCATCAGTTCGGCTTCATTGGGCAAGCGCCATGTACCCAAATCGCTTTTATCCGGATTCTGATAATAATAGGCACACGGAGAGTTGCCTTTCTCCACATCGCTCATCAGCGTGCTCCATGTTTCGAAATAGTACTCACTTCTCCTGTTCGGATTATTCAAATCCTTCGGCTTGTCTATCGTATTGGCTATATATTTGGCAACCTCAAACCCTTTCTGATAGATCGTATTATTCTGGGAGGTCTCGTCATGTGCCGGAAGTTCGTAAATGGCCCTTGAAGCCCTGGTGGTACTGGCAGGCAGGTTATCCGCCCTGAAAATCAGGTACTCGTCCTCCGTCCGCTTGTTGACCAGCGTCTTGACAAGTTCATCTTCCATTTCATCGATATGGTAACTGTGGTCTTCCGAAGTCTCCAGTATCCCAAGATCCCTGACCAATCTCACGTCCGAATAAGGGGTTCTTGCTCCAGGACTCGCCGTTTTCTGGTAATCGAATTCATATATGGGGGTCATACTATGGGACTCCTCAATAAGTATAATAGGATTACAGCTATTCAGTGTCAGGTTGGTACTTCCCATGAAAGCCCTTGAGGTGAATAATGCTGTAGCATTATCCGAGGGGGCATGCCCGACAAGCCTGCTCTTCAAAGGCAATGAACGTTCCGCCACATACAGCATGTTGGTCTCGCTGACGGAGGGAATATACCACTGCATCTCACCGGCCTGCATACGGCCGTCCCGGTTGTTGTCCCGGTTCCTCAGAAACGGGGTAAAGCAGGCATATGTCGCATGGAAATTGGAATTACCCAGAACATAATGATCCTTGCTGAGCGTCAGTTTTGCATTGTCCACTTTTGTCATGGCCTTCCAAAGCTGATCCCCTTTTCCCCTGCCCATCGGGTCTGTCATAATCTCTCCCCCGAATCCTCCGACAAGTCCTGACCTTGCCATCGCTTTCCAGGTATTCGTCCAGCCGTTCGCATAGTATTTGTTATAGAAGGCATCCGCCTCACCGGGGGCCTTTGCGGACCAGTCCAGGTCCTCGGTCTCGTTTACGTTCTCCACCCCCCACACGCGCATGCCGTCGGGACAGCTGACGAACACTGTCTTGATGGACATCTGGCGGATCGAGACAATGGCCTGGTGATACCGTGACTGTCCGTCGGGGGAGATTTCATGTGACGTATTCACCAGCAGGTCGAAGGTCCGGTCTTCGGCGTTGGCAAAGGTCTTCCACAGCTCCTTGTCCTGGGGCGCATTTTCCTGCATGGGGTTCCGCTCATAGAAATACTCGTTGGCGTAAACCGTCACCTTGCAAAGTCCCGTAGTGGCATTGAATACATAGTCGGGTTCAGTCATCAGTCTGTAAAGGAACTCTTCCAACGAAAGCAGACCCGCACCCGTATCGGAGAAGTATTGCATATCCTCGTTTCCATTGTTGTTCAAGGTGCTTGGGTGAATATAGAATCTGAGCCAGTCCGTATCGGCCTTCTTGTCCCCGGAGGGAACGTAGCCGTTATCTTTCAGCTGTTCCAGCTCCGCTTTTGTGTAAGAGACGATCTTATCACAGAACGGTGTGCGTACGGCAAAAGAGATCATGGCGTCGTCTTTCAGGCTTCCGTCCGTATCGAAGATGGCCAGCTCGTCCTTTTTGAAGCGCATCAGTCCCTGTTCGTAGTGGCAGTCAAAGCTGAACGAGCGGTGAGCGTCATATACCAGTCCCTCCACTCCGGGGGCAGGTTCCTGCTCGGCCTCCTTGTCGGACTGCGCTTCCACCACCAGGTCGTTCATTCCCGTGATAGTTACATTATAAGTATAATGCACGTTGCGTTCGATGTCATAATCGTTGACCGGATCGTCGGTGGCCGTATAACCCAGATAAATCCGGTAGGTCACCCGTCCGAAACGTTCCATGGCGGTATTGTCCACTGTCAGATCCTGACGCAGCTCGCCCGTAAATTCGATATAGGGGGCCAGGTCAGGGGCGTATTCCGTCTCCCCGTTTTTCAGGTTCGGCTTGTCGGTCGCGCCTGCAACGGGGGATTTCAGCTGCTTCTGCCGTAGGTCGTATCCCTTCCGGTCCGCATCATAGCCGGGAGAGGTGGGGAGGATTATTTTTTTTGCAACCTTGCGGTTTTCGGGCATATAGAATGAAGTGGTGACGTTATCGGCATCCCCCTCGAAGTGGAACTCGTCCGATGTCCAGTAGGAATCCGTATCTGTCCCGCCCGCATCCCAGGAGGCGGTCTGGTCGGTTCCCTTCGCGTGTTCCGTCAGGAATGTCGATCCTGCCACATGGCCGATCCTGTACGTTCCGGGATCGAAAGTGAGTCCCCCGGCCGTTTTCAGGTTGACCGTGATTTTGGCTTCGGAGCGTTTCAGGGACACCTCGACCTGTTTCGTTGACGTGGAAACCGTGACGGCCTTGGTTACCGACATCAGCAGGTTGCCGTTCGGGCGGAACAGGGTATGGGTAGTCATAGCCGCCTTTATTTTATCTATGTCGGAAAGTTTGCCGATGCCCTTCAGGATATCCGGCTCTACATGAAACAGTCCGTCACCGTCCGACTTGTAGTTTGCAAGGAGAAACAGGGTCTTCTCCCCGGTGGTGAGGCTTATGTTTTTCAGAAGTCCCATGCTCGTGGGGGCGTCGCCGTCAGCTTCGCCCGTGGACGCCTCAAGGTCGCTTGCCGCCTGATAAAGGTCGCTCCTGGGATATTCTCGTGAAAATTCCACGTCGCCCGAAGCATTGAAGACCCACAGGTAGAGGTCGTAGATTTTACGCTCCTCGTTTTCCAGCAGGGCAGAGCGTGTCCTGAGCGTATTGGCTGCCGTGCCCACGTTGATATCCACTGTGACGGGTATTCCCTCTACCACTCCGTTCCTTGGCAAAAGCCCGTCATCCGTGCAGCAGACAAGAACGGGAAGCAATAACAGGATACAGCAAATTGTTTTCAGTTTATATCGTTTCATAAATAATTAATTTATCATGATAATTTTCGTATACATCATTGGAACGGGGGGAAATCTACCGTTTTGCTGTTCCAGGATTCGACCCGGTAAACAATCTCCCGGTCCGAGGATTCCGGCAGGACAATGAAGACCTTGTAATCCCGGTTCGGATAGACAGGACCGGAATATACCCCGGGAGAACTCTCTTCACCGACATCTAGCAGGAAAATCCTTGTCCTGCTCTGTGAGGTGTCACCTCCTGTATGATACTCCACTGTCAGCTGTATCTTCGGATGGGGCTGTTCCTTCTGCCAGGAATTGGCTTCCGGTATATACGGGGCCAGGAACTGGGGAAGGAAAAACTGCTCGTATTTTTGGGCGTCCATCTGCGCATAGTCAACCTTTCCGTCGGTATTAAGAGGGACCTCGTATATGGTCAGCTGCGTTTCACTCTTTATTCCGTAGGAATACGTGCCCGTGTGCTCCGTGTTCTTTCCCGTTCCCGGTGTGGAGCCTGCAAGCTGGGAGACGTCCGAGTCATTCTCCCTGAAGGAAGGGGACATCAGTACCGGAAAATTCAAAAAGGCAATTCTTTTATAATTATAGGTAATCTGGTCAAAGGAAGCCGCGCTTGCGATATATATCCTGACACGGGAGAAGTCCCGGAAGAGCGGTACTGTGATCTCCTGCGCCTGTTCCCCGGAAGCGGGCTGGACGGTCGTGGTCAGCTTTCCCGAAAGCATACCCATGTGTAGTCTGTTCGATATTCCGGGAGCATCTTCCCAGGCCACCATGGAAGTTGTTGTCCAGTCTATGATCTTCTCATCCGACGGTGCAGGAGTCACGCCATCATACGGATTGTCTGCGGGAATTCCGAGGCTACCGTCATCCTGCTCCCTGATGATGGCAGGAAATGCGGCTCCGGCAATATCCTCCCTGTCCACCTCTTCCATGCCTTCCCCGAGGAAATCCCATGGAACCGCATTCTGCAAGTTTCCTCCGGGAGTATAATAGGGCAGATCCTTTCCTGTCTGGTTGGGGGCATAGAAAGCGTAGAATTCACTTTCCCCCTTGGGGATGCGTATCCTGGTCTGGTATTCCCCCTCCGCCTTACCGGAACTGAAAGGAAGCAGGCGGCTGTACACATACCGGTTTTGCTCTTTGTTGAAAACCATCAGTGCTATTCTGGGCTGTGCGGGAACCTGGGGAAACAGCGTGCCGGTCTTATACCAGTTGGCGGGATCGGAAGAATAATTGTCCAGCATCTCACTCCCGCCGGATTCAATACCCCGGGTCGACAAAGTGAGTCTGACAGGTACGGTCTCCTCATCGGAAAACTGTTCCGGAATAGTTCCCTCGTTTTGGCAGGATACCCCGACAAAGCAAAGAGCCAGTGAGGTGATTATCATAAAGTGCCTTACAGCCCTTATCGTATGAATGTATTTCATATTTTTCAGTATAATCTTTATCAATCGGTTATGGGAACCACGTCAACAGCCTCCCATGGTTTTACACTTACACTCAGTGAGAGGGGATTTTGGCGGAAGTACAGGGGCAGAACAGCCTCCTGACGTCCTGTTATCCGTATCTGCTCCGGATACTGTGCGATATATTGTGCTATATTCACCGTACAAAGGACCTTTTCATTCTGCATCAGGCGGATCGTTAGCGGATCTCCGTCCCCGAAGCGCAGGGTGTTGAAGTTAAGCAGGAAACGGTCGTTTTTTTCGCCCGCGGTGAACGCAAGGTCGAAGGAGGTTTCCCCGGCCCGCTGTCCGGAAAAGGAGAGACGGGCGGAGGGGGATTCCATGGTCAGGTGGAAGCCTGTCTTCTTATTCTGTTCAAACCAGGTCCCGGCATTCGCATCGCTGTCGGGAAGGACCACCGCGTGGACTTTCACATGCTGGGAATACAGGCGGACTACGTCACGGGCCTCGTTCATAACTTTGGAGGTGATGACCGTTTCTCCCAGGTAGAGACGGTCAAATGTGCCGGATGCCCCTCCGTCCTTTTCCAGCAGTTCGGGGCGGGAAACCAATGCTTTCTCGTATCCTCCTTCAACACCTATGCCTGTTTCTCTCAAAGCGTTGCCTATGGCCACCACTTTATACTCCCCTTCCGGAAGGGTGACCTTCAGCGGCAAAAGCAGGCGTTCCCTCTCCAGATGGTGTCTCTCTGCAAGTACCCCGGCTCTGGCGTCAAAAATAAAGACGTCAATGCCATCCACATATTCCCGTAAATGTTCCTGATTGTCATCAGCCAGATAGGAAAAGACAATCGTATTACCAAGACAGCCGCTCAAATCATCATACATCCGGTTGCAGGCGGTCACAAGGTATAAAGTGAGCAGCAGACCCAGCCAGGCAGGTATGTATCTTATGTTCATACTTTACACGAATTATTATAAATCAATACAGATCATTTTCCCCGGAAGAGAGGACACATGTACCTCCCGCGGGTAATTAAAAAGGGAGGGGATAACCTTTCCCCTCCCCGAGAGTGTGGGGCTGATTCCGGAACCGGTCTGTCAAGACCGGCACGGGAAAACAGCCCCGGCGCAGATATCAACTCTCTATCTATCAGTTAAGGATGGGGAAGACATTCACCGCAGTCCAAGGCTGTACCTGGACCCGTACAATCACATTCACATTTTCATCATCAAAATCTTCCCTTCCATCGGGATCAGGTGTTACTCCTGAAGGGATGGTCGGATCGACATCAACCAGGATTCCGTTACCTCCATTGATTGCGGACAGGTCAATATTCAAAAGTTTACCGGCCTTGTTGGCAGTGGCGTCCAGACCTGTTGTCTGACCTTCTGTGGCGGTATAGGCCGTAATATTGAAGAAACGGCGGTCGGCACTCACCTTACCGTCTTTGAAGATGAAATGCAAAGTCGGGGCATCGCCATTTTTACCGTAATCGGTTACTTTATCGGTAAAGAAGTTGAAGGCAGCAGCCTTACTCCCGTCGAAAGTAAAACCGGCGGCATTGTAATAGGAGGCTACAGCGGACAAGTCTGTATTTACATCCGGTTTAAAGGTTCCGTCGTTAAAGTCGTATCTTCCGCCGACATAGGTCTTGGCATGCATCAATCCGTCGGAACTAAGGTCGGCAACGTGGAATTTATTATAGAAACGGTTCATCACGATACCGGTATTTTCCGCCGTCACATCGACAACCTGGAAATACTTTTCCCACTCGGTTGCTTTGGGGGATTTTCCGGTCTTTATATCATATTTGCCGACATTGTCCACAAAAGCGGCCAAAGCTTCCTCTGCCGTTTTTCCGGCATTGGCCTGTAACCAGTTAGTCTGCCATGTCTCGGCTGCCGTTTTTCCGTCCTGGGTCCATTCAATCTTACTAAATTTCGTACCCAACACCTGAAAACGGTTCATGTTGCCGTCAAGAACAAATTCCGCAGCTTTTACTGTTCTATTGTCCTGCTGTGGGTCCACTCCATAAGGTTCCTGGCTTAAGACGGTCAAATCCTTTGCGTCCGCATAGATGACCTCGCTGATTTGCGGAGCAAGCGCATAGTCTGCAATGGCGGCAATATTTGTTTTTTCTGTTGCAATTGTTCCCTGCGGGTTACAGATTACCACCGCCGTTTTTGTTGTATTGTCCACATCCTTGAATTTGTATCCACCCGGATTGGCTGTGGCGGATACGGGGGTAGTATTCACAAGCTTATCCCAATTGGCATCGTCTTTTACAAATTCCTCACTTACGGTTATATTTCCATCCTTGTCTGTAAGATACACATGTACTTTTTCCAGACTGGCAGCAGCCTGATCTTCCGCTTTTCCTTGCAGGTCGCCCATGGCGGCACGGGTCCCCACCCGGGTAGTATTAAGTGCCACCACCACATCAACCGGCTGGTTGCCGCTCTCCGGTACGACCGGATTTTCTCCATTGTTACATGCAGCCAACAACGCCAGCGAAGCCACTGCAAAATACTTCATTACTTTCATGATTTGAATTGTTTTTAAATTTGAATTACTACTATATATATCTGATGTATCCCTTGATTGCTTTCCCGTTCTTCGGCTATTCGGGACGTTTTTGCCCGGAGGCCCCGCCAACACCGGCTTTTTTCAGCAATTCTTCCGCCTTTCCCCAGTCGCCTTTCATATTATAGGCGATGGCCATGGGGAAAAGGGCACGGCTGTCGTGCTTTAGCGGTTCCAAGATCCGTAATGCGCCGTCCGCGTCGTTCCCGTACTTCAACAGGGCGTTGGCATAGTTCAGGATTGCCACGGTATCACCCTGGAATTGCCCGTATGCCTTCTTATACACCGGCAGAGGATTCTCTCCCCGGGAAGCATACAGTCCGGCCAGTTGGTACATCTCGTACTGGCTGAGACATTCGGGTTTTGTTTCAAAAATTTCGGGGAGTTCCTCCAGCGTATAGGGCCTTACGTCAAAGTTGAGACTAAAGGTTGTACGGCGCAGGGACGGATAGAACTCCTTGAGGAGCAAGCGGTAGGTTTCACCGTTATCCAGCTCACGGATAGCTGTCTCACACTCCGTATCACTGGAGTTATGTTCGATGATAAAAATAATTTCATTCTTATTGGGAAGATTGGAGCCACTGACCGCTGCCTTAAGACCTTCCCAGTCTTCCCCGATTCCTTCCGCACGGTAAACCGGTGCTTTCTTCAGGACAGGGTATTGCCTGGAAATGTAGTCTGCAAGGGTTTGAGTCCGTCTTTCTGCAAGGGACTTGTTATAGCCGAAATTTCCCTCGGGAGAGGCATAGCCTTTTATATGCACCTCCTTGAGTTCTGTTCCCCGGATATTCAGGTTCTCCGAAAGGAACTCCTTCAGCCTGTCAAGTTCCCGGGCATTGCCCGCAAACTGTTCCTGCAGGTCGTGACGTGCCACGGGAAAATTCACCTTACAGTCAAAAGAATCCTTATAACACTTGGCCAGCACCTTTTCCGGTTCGATAAAACCGTAGGCATAATCCTTCTCTCCAAAGAGGGGAATGCCAGCTTGAAACGCAACACCTTCATTCTCGCTCATACCACACTCGGCACAGCCGTATAATTTTTCATCCACAATAAGATGACCGTCAGCCATCCATCTTTCAAAAGGAAAACTGCTTTTAAACGTCAGGGGTGTTTCTTTCAGCTCTTTGACGGAATGTACTTCGCCGTAACTCAACTGGTCACTTTTCAGATTATGCAGGGTCTTGCGACGTTTAATGACCTTATACCTCCTTCGGCCGGAAATACATACAGGCTTCAGCTCCACGCTTTTTGTGCCATCTGCTGAAACAAAGCGGGGAGAAATACACATGATTTGCTGGCTTTTCAATTTTTCGGCAAGTCCTATGGAGAATTCTATATCCAGTTTATTTCCCTCCATACCTCTCTCCACACGGCTTCCGGAATAATCCCCGTACAGTCCGTTATCTGACGATAAAGTTTCCTGGGCAAAGGTCAACAGGGGAAGCATTCCCAGGCAACCCATAATAAAAATTTGTTTCTTGTAGTATTGTAACGGTTTCATAATATACTTTTTAGTGTAAAAAATAAAAACCCGGATAGGTGAATCAACTATTTCAACATATAAATAATGGAAATTGCCGCTTTGGTGGGACCGATATAGTCAGCATCCCCCTTACCCTCTTTTTTCCCGCAGGTCGTACACTTGTATCTGTCATAACGGGTATGTACGTAACCGATACCCAAAGAGGCTTCGATATTAAAACGGTTGGAAAGTACCCACTGGTAACCGGCGCTCACCCCACCTCCCCAGAAATAGCCCTCATAACGGTGGTCCTTCATTTTTCCATCCCCTTTTTGAAGGACAAAGGGCATGTCGATACCACCGATATTCATCTGTCCGCCATGTGCGTGCAGCCCGAAGAACCAGCCGTTGAAAACGTCACACGTCCAGTAACGGAGTTCGGGCTGTACCAGCCAGTGGCTGAATTTCTTTGCCTTATACCGGGAGGAGGTGGCATCTTTCGTATAAAAAAAGAAATTCATACCCACCTGGGTGTCAAAAGTCCATTTACGCCCCATGGCAAACTCCAGGGAAAGGTTGGGAGTTTTCAAGGCATCGTAAGCCAAGTTGTTCTTCAAGGCAATCTTTTGTGAGAAGGCACCCGCCGAACAAAGCAAAAACACCAGAAAAAAAAACTGTTTCATCATACTGTTATTTATTGATTTGTTATTTTATCTCATTACATCCTGCGTATAGAGGTAAATCGAATCCCTGTTGGAACATTCCGTATTGAATATCTCATGACTCATTTGCATAATATCATAGAATTGAAATTTCCGTTTATTTTCCACTCTCTGCGGGAGAGAGTGGAAAAACAGTCAAAACAGCGTACTGCATATACTAAAAAAGGCAACAGATCTTTTGTTTTTAATTGCGTGACAAAGTTAGTATGCCTTATACTTTCTACTGTTTTCCAATCGGTCCTATTGTTTGTCAATTTATTTTCGCATTCTCTTTAGGCTGTTTTCTATTTGTTTTTTATCTGTTCCCTCAGTTCCTTAGGAGAGCATCCCAGGCATCTTTTGCAAAATCTGGAGAAATTCGCTAAGGATGAAAAATCCAATTCATTGGCAATGGTCCCCAGTGGCAGGTCTGTGACTGAAAGTTTATACTTAATTTCCCCCAACAGTTGTTTCTGCATCCATTCTGCCGGCGTTTCTCCGAATTCTGCATTAAATTGCCTTTTAAATGCGGAAATGGAAAGTCCGCAGACCGAAGCCAACTCTTTCACCGTTCTGCATCCTTTGTAATTATCCAGAACTTTATTTTTGAAATCCTGCGATTGCCCGATAATCGGGTAGAAGAAATTTGCCACTTCCGGCTTGGAATAGTAAAAACGGATATTCCAAAACAGTTCTTTGAGCTTTATTTCATGAAAATGGATACAATTTGCCCCGTCTTCCAGGTAACAGACCAAAAGTTCAAGAAATTTAGATAAACGATCTCTTATTTCGAGAGGTTCCATGCGATATTCGATGATATCCTTGAAATGATATAGTTCCGAAAAAGAAGCTTTTTGGCAAGACCAAATCCCTCCCTCGAACATGGCAGTTATTACTTCGCATTTTTCCAACGCGCACATGCTGAACAGGCTGTCACGGCAAAGAAATTCCATCTTGCCCTCTGATATTGTAAGCTGAAAACCGTTACAGGAAAGCTGGAGATTTCCTTTCAAAACAAACAGAATGCAGTCCTTTATCAGTTGTTCTTCATGATTCAGTCCCTTATCGAATTTATAGTGCCGGAATCCTTCCTGCATACATTTCGAATAATGATAGCATGACGTATGTTCGCTTAAATAAAATAGTTCCATTGTTTCTGTTTTTGTTGCTGATTGCTTTTACTGATTGAGTTAGTACGCCGGACAAAAATCTTGGCACTTCTTCCGGGGGACATGGCTGTTCTCGACGTAGACACCACTGATACCCCTAATGGGTATCGGTAACCTTGGTAATAAACTGGCCTTTGAATTTTTTGTTGTCCGGCATAGCTAATGAACCAGCCCTATCCGCTTTTCTTACAGTGTTATAACTAATAATAGCTTCCTCATTGAGAATTTCGGTATCCTCCTTCAAAACGGTGTTTAATACTCCTCCTGTCCAAGAAATCTCTTGGATTTGGTAACCGACATAAGAAACAACGATGATATTGCTTTTTTTTACGTTCTTCAAGGAAAAATAACCCTCGAACCCCATGATACTGCCATTCATTGTTTTTTTTGACAAGCACGGAGGTGCCGATAATACTTTCACTATTGGTATCTTTGGCAGCTCCTTGACAAATATCACTTATAAATCCGGTTAGGAACAAAACAGGACTCCATAAGGCTAATTTACTTTTTATATTTATATACATAGAATAATTATAAAATTACTAATCTCTAAATTCAATCTATAAGCTTTACCAACAAAGAATATGAGACTCTCCAAAGGCAAACACATTATATAACAAACAGGAATATATTTATTGATATATGATACACAGTATGTTATCTGTTTTACAAAGAAAGAACATGCGGAAAGATAATCCGTTATCATTTTGGTTCTATGTTTTATCAATATAGTTTCGTGTTTGAATTATGTAACATATTAATCAACGTATACTATAGAAAACGGGAAAGCCAAGCATTACAAAAAGACCAATCCCATTTATGAAGAATCCGATGAATTTGCCTTCAAACAATCATGGGGACGGGGCAATTGTGCGAAACTTTCGCACGTTTGCCCCGTCCCCATGATTGTTTGAAGGCATTCAATGAAAATACGGAGACACAGCTACAGGCACAGGACAATGCAGAGCGTATCCTGTTCGCTGTCTATATTTATACAGGAAAACACCGGAAGAACGGCATAAAGAAATAATATGCCGATGCCCTGAGATATTACAAATACTTACCTTAAAAAAATTGTCCTCCTATTTAAAGATCACTCCGGTGACAATGAGCAAAATACGGCGAAAAATAACCTTTGGACACTAAAACTTTTTTTAGACTTTCACACACCCCCCTGCTTGCAGGTATAGACTAAGTTGCCGCAGCTTAACTTCGCTTCAAAAAAGGATATGAGAAAGTTTAATCTGTTTTTAATGGGTATTTTCATCCTGTTCAGTGCAACTGCACAAGAGAAGGTGGAGAAGTATGCTGTGTTTCATCTGAGTTTTGTCCCACCCTTGAGTACAAACGGTATAAAGGCGAGTGAATATACCAATGGAATATCTTTTAATCTGTTGGCCGGTATATCGAGAAATGAGAAGAATTTTTTCATTTGCCGGACTAAGCAATGTGGTAACCAATGACATTGAAGGGTTTCAATTTGCCGGATTTTCAAACTTTATCGGGAATAAGGGCAGAGGTACACTGTTTTCCGGGTTAGCGAATGTTGCTAAAGGGACTTATGACGGTTTCCAATTTGCGGGCGTGATGAATTATGCCGAAGAAATAAATGGGTTTCAATTTGCCGGAGTAGTGAATATTGCCCGGAAAATAAACGGAGTGCAATTCGGATTATTGAATATTGCAAAGGAAAATGATTATCCGATTGGTATAATCAATATCATTAAAAAGAACAGAGAAATGGGAGTGGCTCTGACTTATGATTTTCTGGGGAACTCTGTTTTATCGTTTTGTTCGGGGACGAAATACACTTACGGTATTTTCAGCTTGGGATATAACCACAGGGCCAAAGGAAATAAATTTGTCCAGGAAACCGGTTTGGGAGTACATATCCTCTGTTGTAAATGGTTTCGGATAAGCCAAAAAGTTTCCGCTACCGGCTCCATGTCCGAACCCCCGTCTTTTAATGCCGGGTACTCATTGCTTTCTTCTGTCAGGATAAGCACGCATTATAATGTTTTCGAGGGGGGCAGGCATTAACCGGTTGACATCAAAAGATGATGCGGGATTTGTTCCCGGATCACCCTAGCTGGGATAAATACACGGATAAAAGACTGCAGCAAATATATATTGGTTACCAGGCAGGTGTTCAGTATATTTTTTAGCAAATATCCCCGTGGGCTGTAAAACACGCTTGGCATTGTCGCCGTTTTGTGCTATCTTTGGTATATACTAAGCGTGTGCGTTATGGAAAACAAAGGACAAATCATGATTTACCTGACTGCCGACGGACAGATTTCCGTGGTGTCCAGCTGGAAAACAACATCGTGTGGCCGACGCAGGTGCAGCTTTTTGAACGTGAGCGCACCGTTATAACGAAACACATTAACCATGTTTTCAAAGAAGGAGAACTGGACGAAAAAAGTAATGTGCATTTTTTGTACATTGCAAATTCAGATAAGCCTGTAAAATTCTACAGCCTTGACGTCATCATCTCTATCGGTTACCGGGTGAAATCGCAGCGGGGTACGCAATTCCGCATTTGGGCGAACCGCGTACTGAGAGATTATCTTATCAAAGGTTATGCCCTCAGCGACCGGGTGGGCAAGGAAAATTACAATGAACTGCGGCGGTTGTTGCAATTGACGGGGCGCACGCTGCATAACCGGGAGATTAGCAATTTTGGAAAAGTGATTGTATCCGGTTGGGTATAATTTTGTCCGCAGAGATGAAAAAGAAATTGACAACAGAAGAAGATTACAGGCAGCGGGTGGACTGGGTGTGTATGTATATCCGGGAGCACCTCGACAGGGAGATTGATATGCGCCGTCTTGCCGTCTTGTCGGCATTCTCGCCGTTTCATTTTCACCGCATTATGCGCGCTTATCTGAAAGAACCGATCGGAGCGTTCATTATACGCACAAGGGTGGAAACGGCGGCGAAGCTGTTGCGTTATACTGATCTCCCCGTCGCGGATATTGCCTACCGGGTGGGGTACGACACCCCGTCCTCGCTGACTAAATCTTTCTGTAAACTTTTCGGCATCTCTCCTAAAATGTATCGTTTAACCAAAAATTATCAGATGATGACAACACAGGAACCGAAGGCCGAAGTGAAGCTCAGCCGCGCCAAAGTCGTGGAACAGGAACCTAAGACGGTTCTGTACATCAGTGCCACGGGAGATTATAAAAAGGTGGATTACAGTGCGATGTATATGCAGATGTGGGAGGAGATCAAGCGGCAGGGACTTTTCTCGGCAGGTATTGAACATTTGGCTTTATACTACGATAATCCCGAAATCACGGCCGAAGAAAACCTGAAATGCGATGTATGTATCCGCATTTGCAAACCTGCCGAACCCAACGGGGATATCGGCGTAAAAACCATCGGCGGCGGACGTTTCGTCGTGTTTACGTATACCGGTGAGTATGGTAAAATAGGAGCGGCCTACGATAAAATTTACGGGGAGTTACTGGCAAAAGGAGGTTTCGAGGCCCGGGGCAACTACTGTTTTGAAAAATATGTGAGCGATCCCCGCCGCACGGCTCCGGAAAAGCTGAAAACGGAGATTTATATTCCGATAGAATAAATTTGCAGGAACACGTCCGGGGAACCATCCATACCGTGCCTGTCGGGAATGGTTCCGGATAGCCCCCAAGACGCGTCCCCGTGGGCTATATTTTTTGAGTTGTGTATCGACAGATTTTATCCTTTGCAAACTGTCGGCTTCGATTTTGGCAAAGACCCAATTTTCTCCTTCCATCGGTGATGTTTCTCAAGGCTATGGGGTTGCCTTACTTTCTTGCTTCAAAACCGCATGATTTTCCTGTATAACACCAGGCAATATTCCAGGCACACGTACCGGGGTTATAGACCGGGTGGGTGTAGCCGGAATCGGCGGGAGGCCTGGGGTTATTCTATTGGCAGGTATTCGATGGGTTGTTGCCGGGTTTTATCCAGGGGAAACGATTGGTATCGGACTGTATTGAAATCGATATTTTTCAGGTCGATGCAGCGAATGGTTGAGTTGTAGGCTGTTTTGTAATATATTTTGCGGTTGGTGAGGTCGATGGCCGAGGTCCACTGGGTGGCACTTGGAATGTCGGGGGATTCGCCAACGGGATGTTCTATGCCGATGGGAATATCGAAATTATTGAGGATGTGGAAGCATTGAAGGACGGTTTCAAAGCCTGTAGGCTGTTGGGGGGCTGTTGCTTTGTAAAAGCTGATCCGGACGAAACGGGAAGGCGGGGTGACATCTCCGGGCAGACCTAAAAATCCCGATCCTGCACCAAAAGCAGTCAGCGTGAGGTTACTCAGGGCGTGGGGGGCTACTCCTCCTGGAAAAAGATTTATGTAATTGTTCAGGTTGGTGAGCTGCCATCCGAATCCGGGGGAATTGGTCAATACTCCAACGGGGTTATCGTAAAAATGGGGGATGCCGTCTACAATTTCCAGCACTGCCTGTTTGCCGGTGGAGTCGCCTATGCGCCAGTGGACGGTGGAAGTGGAACCGGGTTTGTCCAGTCCGATAATCCGGATGGAAGGAAGGGCTGTTCTAACTTCGTCGACAGAAGAAAATTGTGCAAGCATCCAGGTTACCAGTTGCAGGTCGTTGACAGTGTGGGCGTTTTCTGCCGGGTCGTAGGCGGAGTAGCTTCCGTACCGGGGGAAATAGAAAAGGCCCGCAGAAAGCCCTGCTTCATTGAGTCCTTCGGCTATGAATTCTTTTTGTATGATGGCCAGTCCGGCCACGCCGTATTTCGTTTGGAAGGTAGCTCCGTTGAGTCCTGCCGGCGTATAGGTTTTGATTTGCCTGCCTCTGGGGATAATAACGTATTCGCTGGGCAGGTCGCTTTCTCCCCATTCAATGGTGCGGGCCTGGATGTAAGCTCCGTCTTTGGCCCGCAGGGAGAGCCCGGTGCAGGCTTGTAAGGAAAAATGGGCACTCAGGAAGAAAATGAGCAGACTGAGGATGAGGTGTTTCATAAATGATAGGATTAAAGTTAGGTGAAATCTGCAACAGTAGGATTGTGAATGGTCAGGCCTCCGTCTGCTACGAGGGTTTGGCCGGTGAGGTATTTGGCATCCTCAGAGGCTAGAAAGGCTACCACGGAAGCGATGTCCTGGGGTTGGCCGAGGTAAGGCAGGGCATTGTGGCGGGCAAATATTTTCCGGGTTTCTTCCGGGAGATTGTTCAGGGCTGCGGGGGTCAACACCAGACCGGGTGCAATGGCATTACAGCGGATGTTGTATTTCCCCATTTGGGTAGCCGTATAGCGGGTTAAGTTGATGATTCCTGCTTTGGCGGCTCCGTAATACGTGCCCTTGAAATCGCCGGTGAGCCCTCCGACGGAAGCTATATTTACGATATTTCCTCCTTTCTGCCGGATCATTACCGGGATGACAAGTTGGCTTAAATAGATTACGCAACGTAGATTGATATGGAAAGCCTGGTCGAAATAGCTGATATCCAGATCTTCGATGTTTTTATCTTTTTGCAGGTCGGTGCCTCCGACATTATTGACCAGAACGTCGATCCTGTGGTATTTTTCCAGTGCCGTCCCGATCAGCGTCCGGCAGCTTTCGAGGTTTTCGGCAGAGAAATAAACCGGGTATACTTCGGCTTTTTCTGCTTTTAAATCCTGGGCCAGAAGGGCCGTTTTTTCTTTTGCAAAATCTGCCATGACAACCATTCCGCCCTCAGACACGATGCGCCGCGTGGTAGCTTCTCCTATTCCCGAAGCTGCGCCGGTGACGATCACCACTTTATCTTTAAATCTGTCCATTTCCATCTCCTGTTTTCTTTTATAACGGTTGTGAGGGGGAAATGGTTGGCAGGGGGGGATGATTTTTGCTGTTTATACAAGGCTACAAAAAACTTACTCCAATACAAACGGCAATACATTTGCTTTGCCGTGGACAGCTTCGGGCTGGTAGTTGAATTCCTCGCACGAAGAAGCAGTTAGCTCTGCTGGGGGGCAGGCGGTTCTGGAGAACGTAGCGGATCATTTCCTCTGTGACCGGATGCATTCAGGCTGCCGTCGCCCTGCTTCACGGAATCGATCAGCACATCGGTCAGGTGCGGGTTGCACTTCAGGGCTTTCCCAAATTCTGCCTCTGTGAAAGCCGCTGGAGCGCATGGCGGCCGGCTTCTTCCAGAAATCTCGGTTTTGTCAGGAGAGGCGGCGAAAGATCCGGTCTTGTGGTCATATTTTTGGCGCAAGCTAGTAATATCTGTATGATCGTGTTTTAAAGTTTGTGCAAAAGTAATGAATAATCGGGGTAAACAAGGAGGACGGAATCACAGCTAATCATGGGGACGGGGCAATTGTGCGAAACTTTCGCACAATTGCCCCGTCCCCATGATTATGGCGGAGGGTTAACCGTCTAGTTTAAGGTAAAATAAGAGGTCATTTATCCTTCCGGCAAATGCATCCTGTCAGGTGGTCGTTGATAAATCCTGAAGCTTGCAGGTGGGCATAACCAATCGTAGTACCGAAGAATTTGAAACCCCGCTTTTTCATATCCTTGCTCATGTCATCGGATTCGGGAGATGAGGCCGGAATTTCACTTCATGACCGGGCGGTGTTGACAATCGGTTTTCTGTCGGGGAAGAACGATAGGGTGTAATTATAAAAACTTCCGAACTCCTTGGGTATACCGAGGAGTAGGTTTGTATTGGTGATTGTCGATTTTATTTTCAAACGATTCCTCACAATGCCGCCGAACTGCATGAGGCGTTCGACATTTTTGTCGGTCCTCTACCAACCACAGCGTCTGTTTATAATATCCAGCGTAATCCTAACCTTTGTAGTACATTACAAGAATAGGGATTAAATTGAAAGAGGGGTGGAGGGAAATATTACAGGATAGTTGTTTCTCTGTTATATTTATGGAATAAAGTTGTATATTTGGGGTATCCGGGGGATGAATCGTAGTCTGGCCGGCTGAACCGAAAGGTGTATATTTGAATTCGTTTTGTTTTATGCATGTACAAATCGAAGAAAGCTGGCGGCTGCGGTTACAGGAAGAATTTGACAAGCCTTATTTCGAACGGCTGGTTAGGTTTGTAAAAGAGAAGTATGCCCGGTATTCGGTGTTTCCTCCGGGAAGCCGGATTTTCATGCTTATAATACCTGTCCGTTTGAGAAGGTGAAAGTGGTGATTCTGGGGAAGATCTTTACCAGGAGCCCGGACAGTATTATGGGTTGTATTTTTCCGGTGATGGACGAAGTGCCTTTCCTGCCTTCACTGGTGAATATATTCAGGTAGATACAGGATGACCAGGGGAAACCGGTACTGGAGTCGGGGAGGTTGGGTGGAACAAGGTGTCTTGTTGTGGAATGTTGTTCTGACGGTGCGGGCGTATTAGGCAGGATCGCATCGGGGGGAAGGATTTACGGATGTGGTGATCCGGTATCTGAATGATGAGCGCGAGCATATCGTGTTTATGCTTTGAGGGGGATACGCAGAAGAAAGGAGCTTTTTTCGACCGGCAACGGCACTGTGTACTGACGGCTCCCCATCCTGCGCCTTTATCGACTGACCGGAGATTTTTCGGTTGCCAGCATTTCAGTAAATGCTAATGAATATTTCCGAAGCCGGGGATTAAAGGAAATCGAGTGGTAGGATTCAGTGTGAAGCCGGCAAATAGCTGTTTCCTTCTTGGCCGGAATAGGTTTGGAAAAAATATATAGATTTATTCGAAATGACAATTACTCAAATTACTGAAAATAAGAAACAATACCTGGATTTGCTCTTGCTTGCCGACGAGCAGGAGTCGATGATTGACCGTTATCTGGAACGTGGCGAACTGTTCGTACTGGAGGATGAGGGGGTGAAAGCGGTTGGGGTGGTCACTGATGAAGGGGATGGGGTTTGTGAACTCAAAAATATAGCTGTTGCTCCCGGATTCCAACGGCAGGGATATGGCCGGAGGCTGATCGGTTACCTGTGCATCCATTATTCGGGAAAATACACGCAAATGACGGTGGGAACAGGCGATGTGCCGGGAACACTCGGATTTTACAGAAATTGCGGGTTTAAATATTCTCATCGTATCAAGAATTTTTTTACGGACAACTACGACCATCCGATCGTGGAGGAAGGAATATTGCTGGAAGATATGGTTTATTTGAAACGAAGATTGGAATGATGGTTCACGGGGACGGGGCAGTGGACTAAGTTGTGTTACCGGAGGTTACTGTATGTCGTTTGATACAGGAAGGGGTAAATTTTGTTTTAAAGAATGCTGAATTATTGATTTAAGGGAACCTCGGGAAACTGAAAATTTTATCGATTTGAATGCGGATGATTTACCTTTTTGAAAGTAGTAGTTGTTTATAGATTTCAATGAGTTAAATTTTCTTTAATCTTTAATATAATTGAGTGTTGTCTTGTTGATGGAACAAAAATAGTTTGTATTTGTTCTATCGACAAAACAAATATAACGAATAGATAAAATATTTTAAATCAAGGTGTCTATATACATGTTTATACTAAATGTACGTTTATAAGTGTATATATATAATTGCCTAAATAAAATATACTTTACTCATTATGTATTTTTAAAGCAGGCGGAGAAGTCAGAAGTTTGTTTTGATTTTTGTAAAAATAATCGATCCAAATATTTTCTGTAAGTTTGTTTAAGCTTGTCTTGTATAGATGATATTCCGGGGCACTGGGCGAAATATTTTGTTTAAGGATGGAATCGACTTGCTGATTGACTTCCCGAACCAGGTTATTGTATTCTTTTAACCAAAGAGATAATGAATCTTGCGTTGTAATGGAGTCATACCAATCGTATAATTTTTGACAACGAAGTTCTGTTATATGCTGAGCTTGTTGGACGATTTGGTTATAAATATTGGTTGATTGGGAATATCGATTGACGTTTTGTTTTAATCCCCAGTGATATCCGAGTAGTAAACCACCCGTAGTTAGAATTGTAATTAAAAGAACGGATAAATAGGGTAAATATTTATTCTTTGAATGGAGCAAATGAATGATTTCGTCTGTGCTTGTGTAACGTTGGGCTGGAAGTTCAGAGGTACAACGTCTGATTATCTTGTGTACGTGTGGAAGTTTTACATGAGTCGTTTGTATGATTTCTTCTAAGATTACCCCGAGAGAATATATATCCGCTTTATTGTCTATGGTAGTTTGAGGAACTTGCTGTTCCGGGGAGGCATATTTTAAGGTACCCGCGGGATGTTTTAAAATGGAATAGGAGTCTGTATCCGATAAGCCGAAATCAATTAATTTGACATTTGAACCATTGCGTGTGATAAGGATATTTTCCGGTTTTAAATCACGGTGTATGATTTGTAAAGAATGGATATAGCTTAAGGCTTGGCAGAGTTCGTCCAATATTTTTAGTATGACATGGCTGTTATAGTTTTTAGAATTCAGATATTCACGTAAATGGATTCCGTCGATATATTCCATGATAATACTTGATCCGATACCGGGGATTTCTTCGAATCCGATCGTTTGTACAATATGAGGATGAGATAATGGGTATGAGATCTGAAATTCCTTTTGTAATAATCCTTGATAATGTAATAAGCAAATTTAAAAGCAGCATTTTTTGGTAAAGTTGCTTAATCACTTTT